>Ga0116155_10002065_pt1 | contig 13979 bp, 13 predicted proteins | sample AD_UKC032_MetaG_FD_89890 | JGI IMG/M metagenome (GOLD analysis project Ga0116155, IMG submission 89890) | Active sludge microbial communities of municipal wastewater-treating anaerobic digesters from USA - AD_UKC032_MetaG | ecosystem: Engineered > Bioreactor > Anaerobic > Digestate | place: USA...
GCGAAGCCAGCCGCTACGCCTTCTTAAGGACATGCGGCTCGCAGGCTTTGCCTGCGAGCCGCATAAAAAATTAAAATAAAGTTTCAAACTATTTCAGCGTTTCGGGTAATTAGCAATTCGAGTAAATTAAAATATTTTATTATAAGAGGTATAATTAATTCTATCGATTAATATATTTTTTAAGGAGAATAATCTGTTTATGAGAATGGTTGACTTGATAAATAAAAAGAAAAGCGTTGAAACCCATACTGAAGAAGAAATAAATTTTATAATAAAAGGAATGCTTGATGGAACTATACCCGATTATCAGGTATCGGCATGGCTTATGAGTATATGTTTTCAGGGAATGACATTTGATGAAAGCGCAATGCTTACACAGGCAATGGCTAAATCAGGAGATATGCTTGATTTAAGCGTTTTGGGAAACAATATAATTGATAAACACAGCACCGGTGGAGTTGGAGATAAAACAACACTTATTTTAGTCCCTCTTTTAGCGGCTGCAGGATTTCCTGTAGCGAAATTTTCAGGACGGGGACTGGGCTTTACCGGTGGAACAATTGATAAACTTGAGTCTATTCCGGGCTTTAAGACCTCTTTAAGTAATGAGGAATTTTTGAATCAGGTAAAGGAAATAGGGGCGGCGATAGCTTCTCAGACAGCAAATTTTACTCCTGCCGATAAAAAAATGTATGAATTAAGAGATGTTACAGCAACAGTAAATAGTATTCCGCTTATTGCATCTTCTGTTATGTCAAAAAAAATCGCATCAGGAGCTAATATTATAGTTCTTGACGTTAAATGCGGCAGCGGAGCTTTTATGAATACCTATGAAGAAGCTAAAAAACTTACTGAAACGATGGTAGAAATAGGAAAAAGATCAAATAAACTAATGAGTGCCGTTATAAGTTCTATGGATCAGCCTCTTGGAAACAGTATAGGCAATGGCATAGAAGTATTTGAGTCTATACAGATTCTTAGAAACCAGGGGGCTGAAGACTTAAAGGAGTTATGCCTGTATTTGGGAGCGGCAGGACTTGTCAAAACGGCTAAAGTTAAAAATATTGAAGACGGAAAAAAATATTTGAATAAATTTATTGAAAACGGTCAGGCATATCAAAAATTTGTGGAAATGGTTAAATATCAAGGCGGAAACCTTGAATATATTGAAAATCCCGAAAAACTTTATGAAACTGGGTTCGCTTTCACACTTGAGGCGGAAGATTCAGGTTATGTCGAAAAACTTGACGCTCTTACGGCGGCAAAAGCTTCTAAATTGCTTGGAACAGGCAGAGATAAAAAAGAAGACTCCATAAGTTATAATTCAGGAATATTTTTAAACAAAAAAATAGGGGATAAAGTTTATAAAGGGGATGTTTTGGCAAAAATCTTCGCAAATTCGGTTGAAGAAGGGCAAAAAGCAAGAAAAACTCTTTTCGAAGCTTTTAAATTGTCTAAACAACCTGTGGCTCAACCTGATTTGATTATCGAAACATTCGGCGTTTCAAGTTAATTAACCTGAGTCGCTAAATAACCGAAGCCGTCATCTGAGCAGAGCAAAGGATCGCAACCAATTCCCAAAAGCAGTTTTAGTTAATTGACTAAAAAGCTGATATCTACAGCCCGCGCCGCCCTTCGGGCGGCGCGGGCTGAGTAAGAGCATAGCGGGCGTTTTGCCAAAGGCAAAACGCCCGCTAATTAAGACTTTGCAAAAACAGCTTTTTTATTTACCGATTTCTTTTTAATAGCCTTAAAGAAAACTTAGCCGTATTTAAATGTAACTCCACAGCCGGACTTTGGATATCTCCAGTCAAGTTTATGAGCAGTACAGGCAATTCTGCATGCGCCGCATTCAAGACAGTTTTCAAAGCCTACAAGAAGTTTATTTTGCGTTTCATCCCACTCATACACATTTGCAGGGCAAATATATGCGCATGGTCTGTCCTGGCATTTTTTGCACTCTTCCTGGTCAGGGTTTAAATGGCTGACTTCATCACATTTATATTTGACAGTAAAAAGTTTATCATCTATATGTTCTGGAATTCCTTTATTATCGGTCATTTTAGTAATATTCCTCCTGCTAGATTTGCGAATTTGATACCGTCTGACATTATTTGCGGTATTGATCTCTGCTTTATCACATCGCCAATAAACTGTCTGTACTTGGTTTTCTTTGGCACGCCGTCAACAGCGGTAAACTGGTTCATAAATTCATTGATTTTTGAAGGATAAAAGCCTAAGAAAACTTTGGAATTATCCTCCAAAAAGCCCATTACGTTTTTATAACTTTTTAAATCTTTTAATACAAAGCTTTCTTCAAGTTTTTTCTGATAAAGAGAAAGCATGTTTGCCGAGTAATCTTCTTTGTCATAAGCCTGTAATGCGGTTTCAGCCGCAAATTTTCCGCTCATCATTGCAAGATTAGTGCCTTCCCAGTGTACGTTGTTGACAAGCATTGCAGCGTCGCCGACAATCATGACTCCGTCTTTATAAAGCGTTGGCATTGCTTTAAATCCGCCTTCAGGGATAAGGTGGGCAGAATATTCAAGTAATTCTCCGCCGTTAATGAGCGGTTTTATTGTCGGATGTTTTTTTAATTCGTTTAAAAGTTCATAAGGCTTAGTTTTTTTATGTTTTAAATCTTCTAAAGAAACGCCAAGTCCGACTACAACAGAATCAAGATTTGTATATACATATCCAAGCCCGACGATACCCTGCATAGGACCGCCAAGAATTGTATAAATCACGCCTGCATCTCCTTCAAGGTTAAATCTGTCCTGAATTTTTTCTTTTGGCAATGAAATTACTTCTTTAATGCCCAGAGCAACATTTTCAGGCTTAATTTCAGGTCTATCCCAAGCTTGTTTTGCAAGTAAAGAATTTACGCCGTCAGCAACTATTGTTACTTTTGCGTAAAACTCTTCCTGTTCAGTTTTTACGCCTACTACTTTGCCGTCTTCAATTATTAAAGATTCAACAAGGGTTTCAGGAACAATAAAAGCTCCTGCGGCTTCAGCTTGTTCAGCGCACCATCTGTCCCATTTAGCTCTTATAACGGTAAAGCTGTTATAATGACCTTCTTTTGAATGTTCGCCATTTCTGTAACTTATGGTTGTGCCGTCTTTATCGCCAAGCAATGCGTATCTGTGTTCGACATTATATCTTTCCACCGGAGCTGTTTTCCAGAATTCCGGAAAAATTTCCGCCGCCGGCTGCGCGTAAATCGCTCCTCCGAACATGTTTTTAGCTCCGGGGTAATCGCCTCTTTCAAGAACAACAACTTCTTTTCCTGCTCTGGCAAGTGTAATAGCGGCTGAAATTCCTGCGGGACCTGCTCCCGCTATAACCGCATCCACTACTTCTCTGTTTGTATTTTGAGCCACTCTTTATCTCCTTTTTTAATGATAAAAATATAAAATAATTATAATAAAAAATTATCATAAAAAGGGTTTCTTGACTAATATAATAAAAATTAAAGGCTTACAAAAATCATCTTTTTCATTTGCCGATTTCTTTTAATGATTGGTATATAATATTTTTTAGGTAAAAAACAAAAAAGGACGAAAAGTAAGCGTTTGAATATTTGGAGTTCGGGGGTTTGCCCCTGCTGATATGACAGTTTGGCTTTTTAGTTTTTCTTTTCTTTTTGAACGCAAAAAGAAAAGAAACGAAGAAACATCAAAATTAACTTAACAAGCCATTAGTATAAAACCGGAGAAGTAAAAATGATCGAATTAAAAGGACCAGGCGCCTCTGAAATTAAAAATTTTATAAAAGAAAAAAGCCGGATTGAATTCTGTTTATTAAGCGACAAAACCATATCCGGCATGATTTTATGGCATGATGAAAATGTTTTTCACCTGCAAACAGATGCCGGCAATATTATAACCCTTTTTAAGAATGCTGTAATGTACTATTCCAGAATTAATTAATTAACGCCTCGCATTTACATGATTGTTTTTTGTCGTTTATTTTTTGTTTGTTTCTTTTTTTCTGTAAAAAATTTGAAATATATAAAGCATTATGCTTTTATATCTTTATAATCTTAAATAAGTGATTTTAGTAAATGTTTATGACAAAAATTAAAAATTCAACAATAAAAGAACTTGAACAAAAACTTGAACAAAATCCCTCTGATTTTAAATTAAGAAAACTTTATGCAGAAGCCCTTTTAGATAACGGATTTCTTGAAGATGCCCTTAATCAATATAAAAAACTTTTGAAAATATTTCCTGACAGCGTAGAAATAATTTTTAATATAGGAATAATTTTTGAAAAACAAAATAAATTTGAAGAAGCAAAAACATACTTTGAAAAAGCTGTCAGCCTTTCGCCGGAAGACCCTGATTTTAGATATAACCTGGCTTTTGTGCTTGATAAAAAAGGTGAAATAGACGAGGCAATCAAAGAATATCAAAAAACTCTTGAATTAAACCCTGAAGATTCCAATGCGCACTTTAATCTTGGGTATTTATACAAGGTTAAAAATAAATTTGAACTTGCAAAAAAACATTTTGAAATAACCTTGCAAATTAATCCGCAGGATATTTACGCAAGATTTAATCTGGCATGTGAATATAAAAGAGAAGGAAAAATCGAAAAATCGCTTCAGGAATACAAAGAATTGCTCAAAATCAGCCCTGACTATAGTTGGGCATATTTTAACATCGGATGTATCTACTATGAGCAGGATAAACTGGATCAGGCGATGGAATATTTTACAAAAACCATTGAAGCAAATCCCAAAGATATTGAAGTTTATAAAATAATGTCTTATCTTGCTTTAAATAAGGACAATTATAAACAAGCAATTGACTATCTTAAAACAGCGCTTCTCCAAAATCCTGAAAGTGATGATTTTAAATATTTAACGTCAAAAATTGAAGAAATAAAAAAATTATTAAAAAAATAAAAGAGGCAAAAAACGCTATGAATGTAAAATGCGCCCCATATACAGGTTTAATAAATAAATACAGAAATTACTTGCCGGTAAATGACAATACGCCGGTTATTACGATCAATGAAGGAACTACTCCTCTTATAAAAGCCGATAACCTCGCAAAAGCAATCGGCTTAAACGGCGCTTTATATCTTAAATACGAAGGAGCAAACCCCACGGGAAGTTTTAAGGACAGAGGAATGACGATGGCTGTTTCTAAAGCTGTTGAAGAGGGAAGCAACGCAATAATCTGCGCAAGCACAGGAAATACCAGCGCAGCCGCCGCAGCATACGGAGCTAAGGCGGGACTAAAAACTTTTGTTCTCATACCTGACGGATATATTGCGCTTGGCAAACTTTCGCAAGCTATGATGTACGGGGCTGAAGTTATAGCAATTAACGGGAATTTTGACGAAGCTCTTGAACTGGTAATGGAATTATCGCAAAAATATCCTATAACACTTGTTAATTCAGTTAATCCCTATAGAATTGAAGGGCAAAAGACAGCCGCATTTGAAATATGCGATGTTTTAGGCAAAGCTCCCGATTACCTTTGTATTCCTGTAGGTAACGCAGGTAATATAACCGCTTATTGGAAGGGATTTAAGGAATATTTCGACAAAAAAACAGTTTCTAATAAACCTAAGATGTATGGATTTGAAGCAGAAGGAGCGGCGGCTATAGTTAAAGGCGAAAGAATAATGAAACCCGAAACAATAGCAACGGCAATAAGAATCGGAAATCCCGCAAGCTGGGAATATGCGATTAATGCCCAGAAAGAATCCGGCGGAATCATTGATTTTGTTACAGATGAAGAAATAATAGCCGCATATAAACTTTTAGCCGCAAAAGAAGGCGTACTGGCAGAGCCAGCAAGCGCAGCATCTGTTGCCGGACTTATTAAATCGATAAAAGCCGGAAAAATTGAACAAAACAAGACTATTGTTTGTGTTTTAACAGGAAATGGACTTAAAGACCCTGATTCCGCAATTAAATATTCAGGTTGCGAAGTTAAAAAGACCTCTTCTGACATTGCGGATATAGTTAAAACTCTTGGCTTATAAGGAAAGACGAATGCAAAAAAAATGCGTTGTAAGAGCGGTAAGAGGAGCGGTTACAGTTGAAGAAAACGCCGCATGTAATATAAATAAGGCGACCCTTGAGCTTTTAGACACCCTCGTAAAATTGAACGAAATAGATGAAGAAGACATAGTTTCCGTAATCTTTACATTAACGCAGGATTTAAACGCTGAATTTCCGGCAAAGTCGGCAAGGACTAACCTTGGCTGGGATAGTGTTCCTATGATTTGCGCAAGTGAAATACCTGTGCCGGGAAGTATTGAAAAATGCATTAGGGTTATGATTACTTTTAATACAATTAAAAACAAAAATGAAATCAGGCATGTCTATCTCGGAGAAGCTCAACGCCTTAGACCTGATCTTGTATAGGACGTCTTTAAAAACTCAATTTTTTGAAATTTTTATAAAACTTGCTTAGGCTTGCGCGCAGTGGTTTTGTTCCCTTGAAAGCCTCATAAAGGGGTAGATATAATGAAACTGCAATTTTATACCAAGTTGCAATCAATGTAGTATTAAATCTCCCTCCCCCTCCCCAAGTGAGGGGAAGAAGAGTTGATAAGGGTTTTGCCGGCGTAGCCGGCAAAACCCTTATCAAAAAATAATACTCTTTTAATTGCAACTTGGTATTAAGTAACAGACAAAAAATTTTCAGCTCTTATTAAATTTTGCCGAACCAGCGAAGCGAGTGAAGCAAACAAACAACAAAAGCCCCTTCCCTTTGAAGGGAAGGGGTTGGGTAGATAAAAACCTGAAAACTTTTTGTTACCTACTTATTTAATTGCGGGCGTTTTGCCGAAGGCAAAACGCCCGCAAAAACAATCTTTAGCCCCCTCTCCCAATGGGAGAGGGGGTTGGGGGAGAGGGGATTTTAGACTAAATTTAAAAAATGTAGGGGAGCAAGGGGTTGGGGGATGGTGATTAAAGACCACATTTGATTGCAAATTGGTATTAGAGGCTCTCTATAACAGGTTTTTCAAGAGATTCTATAAATTTTATGACTTCAGGGAAAAACCACTCGCTTTCATGATGGCTTCCCCTGTCAGAGATGAATAGTTTAGCTGAATTATTTAAAGTTTTCAACTGATAGGACATTTCTACCGGAACTGTTGTGTCGTGAATTGAATGCCCAATCAATAAAGGCGATTTAATCTTGTGAATCTTTTTATCTGATTCAAATTTTTGAGTCATTGGCATGATTTTTACTGATAAAGAAGATACATTGCGCCAAAACCCCAGTTTATTTTCAAGAACTCCTGTGGCGGTAAGGTGTAAAGCTTCGTCCCTGATGTTGGTGAATGAGCTTTCAAGAATTATCGCTTTAAAATCATTTCTTGATGCCACATCTGTAACAACAGCGCCTCCAAGCGATCTTCCCCATAAAATAATATTATTTTCAGAAATTTTTTCATTTGTTTTCAGATAATTTACAGAAGATTCAAGATCAATATACAACCCCGATTCAAAAGGTTTTCCGGAGCTTTTTCCATGCCCTCTGTATTCAACAAGGAAAATTCCGTAACCTTTATCTGCAAGAAACTTGATAACATTTTGCCAAAGGCTTATATTTTCTCCTTGACCGTGACAGTATATGATTGTAGGTTTTTTATGTTCGGCTTTTACATACCAGCCGTTGAGTTTTATTCCATCTCTCGAATAAAAATACATATTTTCGACTTTTTTGTCGATGTTTATCCAGATATTTTTAATTTCTGTGTCCATAGGATAATAAATTAGTTTTGTTTCAATTCCTCCAAACAAAATTGAGCACATAAAAACATGAAATCCTGTTATAAGCCCTAAAGCGGCAATAATTATTTTTCCGTATCTTTTTTTCATAAAATTCAATTATTACTTTTATAATAAAAGTCATTAATATATTTACATTTAACGAGTTTTCCTCATTACCCGCAAAAAATTCATGTTAATTAGTTTTGTCGTTTAGTATAATAAATACATTTTAAACTTCTTATGTTTATTTAGACAAATTTATTGACGCTTTTTAAAATATAGACCGATAATATTTTTTGTATTGTTATAGGATAAGATAAATAAACTTTAATCAATTTTTGTTAATACATAACAAACTCTTTGTTGAAACTAAAGCTTATCGTATTAGAATAATAAAACACACAAATTAAAAAACTATTTATATTGAGGTCTATGAAATCACTTGATAAAATTCAAATACAGGAAAAGCTTTTAGAAAAACTTAAAGAACAATTAGCTACGCCTGCTTATGAATCCTGGATAAAAACTTTAAATATTTCATCTATAAATGAGAAAAATTTGATTATTTCCACCGACAGCAATTTAGGAAAAGGATGGATTTATAAAAATTGCATTGATCTTATAAAAGACAATATTTATGAAATTACCGGAAAAAATTTTGAAATCGCAATAAACGTACAAAAACCAAGTAATGACGTAAAAACAAGTCCAAAAACAACTAAATCTCAACCACAGGAAACAACGCCTGTAAATAAAAGCGTTTCTCTGACAGAATCCAACATGGATAATTTGAGAAGCATGTCAAACAATCTTAATCTTAAATATACGTTTGATAGCTTTGTTATAGGTCCACACAACAAATTTTGCCATGCCGCAGCGCAGGCAGTAGCAAAATTCCCTGCGAAAGCGCATAATCCTCTTTTTATCTATGGAGGCGTAGGACTTGGCAAAACACATCTGATGCAGGCTGTCGGACATTATATTTTATTAAATCATCCCGGGTTAAAAATCAAATATAGCAGCGCTGAAATGTTCACAAATGATCTTATAAATTCCATACGAACCGATAAAATGCTTATCTTCAGGGCAAAATACAGACAAATAGACGTTCTTTTAATTGATGATATTCAGTTTATCGAAGGAAAAGAAAATACACAGGAAGAAATTTTCCATACATTTAATACTTTGTATGAATCAGGCAAACAAATTATTTTAACAAGTGACAGACATCCTAAAAATATTTCTACTCTTACAGAACGATTAAGAAGCAGGTTTGAGTGGGGAATTTTAGCTGATATTCAGGTTCCAGAACTTGAAACCCGCATTGCAATACTTAGAAATAAAGCGGAAAGAGATAATTTAATCGTGCCTGACGATGTGCTTGAACTTATAGCAACCGCATATCAAAACAATATACGGGAACTTGAAGGAGCTTTAAATAGGGTTATTGCCTATATAAGCATAAATAATCTGCCTTTAACAGCGGAAACCGTGAAAAATATAATTAATTTTTCAGGAAGAACCAGAAATCTTAATATAGAAAAAATTATAGAAGTTTCTGCAAGGTATTTTGGTCTTGAACCTTCGGAAATAAAGGGTCTGTCAAGAGCAAAAGAAGTTTCTTATGCCAGACAAGTCGCTATATATCTTGCCAGGGACATGACAAATTCAAGCTTCCCCTCTATAGGAGATGGTTTTGGCGGCAGAAAACATACTACGATCCTTTATTCCTTTGAAAAAATGAAAGAAGAACTTAAGCTTAACAAAGTTTTACAGGAAACGGTAAGTGAAATTTCCAAAAAAATAACATCGGATAATTAAACTTATTTTGATTAATATAAATCAGAGAAAGCTTCCTGAAAACTGACAATTTTACCCGCTTTAACTTCTTTAAGACTTTCAAGAAGCAAATGGAAGTGATCTTCTTCAAAAACAAGACTTATAGTTTCCAATTCAGAACCGCCAAGTTTTTCAAACATATTTACAAGCATATTTTGAAATTGACAGTTGTGTTTTAAAGATTCAATATAATTATCCATAAAAATATCCTGAAATTATTTACTCTTAAGCATATAAAAACATTTACCATTCAAAAATTGCCTATACCAATACAAATAAGTTTTCGTTAATTGGTTAAAAAGCTGATATCTACAGCCCGCGCCGCCCTGCGGGCGGCGCGGGCTGAGTAAGGATATAGCGGGTGTTTCGGCGAAGCCGAAACACCCGCTAATTAAGGATTTACGAAAATCATCTTTTTCATTTAACGGTTTTTTAAATTGATTGGTATAGCAGTAATTTTTGAATAAACGACGATTTCTGTAAAGCTTTAATTTGCTGGAAATTCGGGGCTTGCCCTTGATGGATATGACGGTTTGGCTTGTTATACCAAGTTAAATAAATAATTTTATATTTAGAGCAGCGGCTGGCTTCGCCAGCCGCTATTTATTACGGGCAGACACATAGGTATGTCCCTACCGATTTGTAATTAATTTATAATTAAAATAAAATTTCAAGCTATTTTAGCGTTTCGACTAATTAGCAATTCAAGTTATTTGGATTAGTATAACCCTTAAGGAAACATTCTTTTTAAAAATCCTTTGAATCCGGTCAATTTTGGCTCTGGAGGTTTTGGCGTAGGCGCTAATTTCTTTAGAATCGCAGGTGTGGCATCCTCTAATTCTTTTAATTTTTGAGCGCTTGGCACAATCTTATATGAGGCAAACGCATCCAGTATAATCGCTGACATTTGTACTATAACCTTTGGGCTTTCTGGCTTTATTGCAAGTTCTACGAATGCATCCGCATCTTCAGCCGTCAAAGCTTTATTTTTAATTTGATTTCCCAAAGGAAGCCTATTTATATCATATATTCTGTCATTTCCTTTTGCAAAACCATCCCTTATTTCTTTTACAACTTCATTTAATTTCCCGAAAGCAGGCGAATTGTTCTTTTTGGTTGCAGTATAATTTGTCGCAACATAAGGATTTACTGATGATGTTTTCATAATAAAAAACCTTTCTAATAAACAAACTCTCTAACTAAATAACGTCAAAATTTCATAGTAACAATAATAATTTTATTGTTTTAAATTTTTATAATATTTCTAAATAAAGCAAAAGACGTGAGATTAAGTTGCAATAAAAAATATTCACTAATCTTCGATTTTGAAGAATAGCATCAAAAATTAATTTTAATTATTATTAAATCACTACAAATTTTTAATATAGTTATTATAAATAAAATAATTAAAATAACAAAATAAGTTAATAAATTTATTACATTTCTTTACAGATATTATATCAAACTTCTTGTAATTAAAATACAAGTGTAATTAATACATTTATACTATGCCAATCCAAATAAATTTTCGTTAATTGGCAAAACACCCGCTATATAAGGCTTTATAAAAATTACATTTTAATTTGCCGATTTCTTTTAATGATTGGTATATTATACTTTTACAACATCTGAAAGATAATCTTCAGGGCAGGAAATTATCTTGTCATGCCCTATAACAGAATCTCTTTCAATGGAAAGATGAGGGTTTATCTTTACATTATTCGCAATTATGGAGTTATCAAGGCTTACGTTTTCTCCTACAATGACATTATCCCAGATTATAGAGCTTTCAATCCTTGCTCCGGCTTTTATAATACAATTATTGCCTATAATATTTTTTCCCGAAAATTTTACATTGCCTTCAATTGTTGTTCCTTCTCCAATTACAATCTTGTCTTCAAAAACAACAGAAGATGAAATTATTGATGAATCAGCGATCCATCCATTATTTGTTTCTTTATAAGGCATTTGCAGAGCTGTTTTTGAACTTAATAAATCCAAAGAAGAGCTTTTATACTGTTTTATAGTTCCTATATCGTTCCAATAATCTTCTATAACGTGAGCGCAAAGAAGTTCATTATTTGCCATCATTGCGGGGAAAACGTTTTTGGCAAAGTCATAAAACATATTGGCAGAAATATATTTAAAAATAGCTGTTTCAAAAATATAAATTCCGGTATTTACAAGGTTGCTCTTTGCTTCTTCAGGGGACGGTTTTTCCTGGAAGCCTATTACTTTTGAGTTTTTATCAATCACAACAACTCCAAAGTGCGAAACTTCTGCCATAGGAATTTTTCTTAATGCCATAGTCGCTATTGCGCCTGTTTTTTTATGCTGTTTATAAAGCTTTTCTACGTTAACATCAGTTAAAGCATCGCCGCTGACAACAATAAATGTTTCTCCGGGCTTAAAAAAGAACTCTGTTTTCTTTAAACCGCCTGCTGTGCCTGAAAGTTCAGACTCATAGACATATTTAAAGTTAACGCCTAAACGGTTTTTCCCGCCGTATGCCTTGTGAATACGCTCTGAAATATAGTGCGTATTTGCCACAACATCATTTATTCCAAATTTTTGAAGATGTCTTAAAATAAACTCTAAAATAGGAGTATTTACAACAGGAACCATAGGCTTCGGGACTTTTAAAGTAAGCGGGTTAAGTCTTGTTCCCACTCCTGCCGCCATAATCATCGCTTTTTTTATCAATTTTCTAACTCCTTTTTTTATTATTATATATATTTATAATAAGTATAACAAACTCATAATTTTGTTATTTTATAATTTGTCTATTAAATATTTTTGACGTTTAATTATTTTATTGACTATATGTTTTATGCGCAATTAATAATAGGGAGTAGACAACAGATGGTAAAAATTTCACCTCTTGAAGGAATAACTTATAATCAGGATAAAGTTAATATTTCAAAAGTTATTGCGCCGCCTTACGATGTAATTTCACCGTCTGAGCAGGAAAATTTATATAATGCGTCAGATTATAACATTGTAAAATTAATACTGGGCAAAGACCAGCCTGAAGATAATGAATCAGAAAATAAGTATTCCAGAGCCGCGCAATTTTTCACCGACTGGCTTGATAAAAATATTCTTGCCAAATCTGATAAACCTTGTATTTATTATTATATTCAGAATTATACCGATTCAAACGGGGAATCTATCTCCAGAAAAGGATTTATTGCCGGAAATTATATTGAAACTTATGAAGAAGGCAACGTTTTGCCTCATGAATTCACAATGGGAGGTCCAAAAGAAGACCGGCTAAAACTTATGAAAGCATGCAAAGCTAATTTTAGCCAGATTTTCATGACATATTCCGACCCTGATAAAGAAATTGACAAAGCGGTAAATCTGCCTGAAAAACCTTTTATAGACGTTGTGGATGATCATGGCATCAGAAATCTGCTTTATAAAATTGAAGAGGAAAACGTCATAAACAAAATGGTTGAAATAATGCGTGATAAAAAGGTTTTAATAGCTGACGGACACCACAGATACGAAACCTCAATTAATTACAGGGATTACAGAAGACAGCAAAACCCTGATTATGATAAAAATGCAGCTTTTAATCGGGTAATGGCTTTTTACACAAACCTTGATGATGAAAACCTTAAAGTTTATCCGACACACAGAATCGTAACAAAGCCTATAGATAAAGCAGAGCTTATTGAAAATATTAAAAAGTATTTTGACGTTGTGGAATACAGCTTTGATTCCGCTACAAGAGAAGCTGTTAAAGAAAAATTTGTTTCTGATATTGAGCTTTTCGCAAAAAATAAAATTGCGTTCGGGGCATGTTTTAAAGATGAGCAAAAATATATTATTTTTAAATTGCGGGAACAACGGGCTGTGAATGAGTTTTTAAACGCAAAACAAGTTCCTGATGTTTTGAAAAAACTTGATTTAACTATTTTGCACAAATTAATTTTAAGTGATTTTCTGGAATTTTCAGAAGAGGATCAGATGCGGCAAAACGGCGTAATGTATCTTAAAAAACTGAAGGAAGCATTTGAAGCAATTGAAAATGCTGAAGCAGAGGTTGTTTTTATTATGGCAACGCCTTCTATCCAGCTTATAAAAGAAGTTTCCTCACAGGGATATAAAATGCCGCAAAAATCAACGTATTTTTATCCAAAATTAACAAGCGGACTTGTCATAAATCCGCTATAAAAGATTAATATTTTTTGATAAGGTTTTTGTAAAACCTTAATTTGCTGTAGGTATCAACTGTTTAACCAATTAACTAAAACTTATTTTGATTAACTTGAATTGCTAAATAAATAATTTTATATTTGGCGTAGCGGCTGGCGAAGCCAGCCGCTACGCCGTTTTAAGGGCATGCGGCTCGCAGGCAAAGCCTGCGAGCCGCATAAAAAATTAA
>Ga0116155_10002084_pt1 | contig 13877 bp, 16 predicted proteins | sample AD_UKC032_MetaG_FD_89890 | JGI IMG/M metagenome (GOLD analysis project Ga0116155, IMG submission 89890) | Active sludge microbial communities of municipal wastewater-treating anaerobic digesters from USA - AD_UKC032_MetaG | ecosystem: Engineered > Bioreactor > Anaerobic > Digestate | place: USA...
ACTTTTACAAAGCTTCTGTGGCTAAAGAAGACAGCCATGACATATACCATTTGTTGCACTAGTTCTGTTTATTTAGACTCAAGGCAAAATTTAAAATATTATCGCCGTTCTCATCTATGCAATCATTTATGTAATAATCAGGGGCAATATCCCTTGTTTTGATTACCATTCTCGCAACAATTAAGTTGACTAAGTACATTTTAGGTTGAATGTATTGTGATGAATGGATTGAATTTTCAATATAACTGTTTTCTCCTACAACCAGTGCTTTCCGACCTTTTCGAAGCATTTGAATTACCAGATTTGCTCCAGAGGCAGTAGATGAATTTATAAGAATAACCAATTCTGGCTTTGTAAGATTCTTAGAATGATAAGCAGCAACTGGAGTCGAAATTTCCTTATTAGAGCTGAAAATCGAAATAGTATCCTTTGCGTTTAAGAATAGTCCTGTAAATTTTGATATTTCCTGAATATATCCACCAGTGTTGTTTCGCAAGTCAATTATGATCCTGTCATAATTTTTTCTTAAGAATTCTTGAGCTATTGTGGGTGAAATACCCTGCTCAAAAAAGTGATTTATTTTTAGATAGGCGATAGTTGGTTTAAGTCGAGAAAATGTATAAGGACTGTCTTCCTTATGCTTGAAATGCAATTTAAAAGTTTTATTAAACAAACCTGTCTCTGTAGTATAGCCGAGTTTTACAGAGTCATTATGAAAGAACAGAGAATCAGCTATTATATTTGTAATGTACTTAGTTGGTATCGAGTTAACCGTTAGAATCTTATAACCAGGTTTCATTGAAACACTATCATTCTTTTCACAATTATTATTCCTATACCAACTTACTTCATATTCATCATCATCATTGATTTGATATTCAAAATCATATACTTTATTTGGTGGTGCACCAATTTCCTTTGTTTCAAATATTCTTGAATTTCTGACCTTATCAATTCTACTGATTAAGAAATCACAAAAGTATTTTTCCATATCAATATCTATTTGATAGCTTTTCAAAATAGATTTTATCTTTTTTTCATGCTGGTGAAGTAATCCAAGAACATATAAAAGATCCTCGTTGGTAATACATTGAATTGAATAAGTTGTGGTTTCTATTATTTGAATTGCTGAGTCCCCAGCTATCGCTATGAAACCTAGATCATAAGAACTTGATAAGTCATTAAAAAGAGTACTCACAATCTCATTCTTAGATCTATGCTGGAGATTAAATTCTTCAATCTTTAAGATGAGATTTCTTAATGTCAGATAGTTCTCATTAGCTCCATATGACTTCAAAGGAATAATGAGGAAAAGGATAGTGCTTAAGAGGAAGTTTCTCATGATTTTTTTTGCAGAGATTTTATTGATTGTCTGCGAATTAGTGCTAACGGTCGGTGGTATGTGGCGTTGGCGCAGAGTCCCGGTGGTGCGCGTTTTTGCCATCTGGTGCGGTGCGGAGCGTCAATTACATAATACCTTATTATGCGTAGGCTTTTATCAATTATTTGTTGTCAAGGCAGTTTACTTTCTTTAATTACATCAATGTCTTTAAAAGTCATCAACGTTTCGTATGAAATCTGTCGAATAGAAGGTGGGATCGGATCATTAACAGGTTTGTCCTGTTCTGAGTTCTTTTCGTGAATTTTCCAACCAATAGAGTTTAATCTCGAAACGTCAAAATATGATTCATTTATTCCAGGATCAACATGGGCTCCCCCATCCGTATTTGCCAACTCGAGAATTATTTTACTCCTGGTAAAAGTGTTTTTCTTCTGATCAGAGAGAACGATATCGAGATTCCACCAGTTATTAAAGGATGTATACTTAAATGTTGAAAAACCCAGCTGCGGTGATAATTGTCCAAAGTTGCTTCCCATAAGTAGCATTAATAATCCATGATGAGTCATAAAGTTCCTTGGATCATATTTGTCTGCGGTATTAACAAAACGCAAATGTTCTAGCTTTAACTGACTTATTAGGGATTTCGAGTTCTTAGTATCATGAAATAAAATTCTAAGTTTAACAGCAATGTCTTTTGCAATTGCTGTCTCACCAGCATCGTATATTGTATTAAACATTACCAGCTTTTTTAAACAGTCATTAAAATGAGCTAATAGGTCTTCTTTGTTTAAGGGTATTTTCATGTAAACTTGAATCTATATAATTGATTGTTAAAGCTTACGCATAACGGCCCGGCGGTTGAGGGAGTAAGCGTTACCTAACGCAGCATCCAGATTGAATCCTGCTACTTTAAATACAAAGCTATCAAAAAGTGTGACAAGCTTATTGAACATATTGTCTGCATTAGTTTTGGCTGTCCGTTAAATCTCTATTGTAATAGCTACCGTTTATATTATTCCTATTCATTTCTGGATGGATGTTTCCAGTCTAATTCTTTTTCTAAATGAATAACACCTTTACATCCAACTTCTCGCATATTATAACCTATTCTCGACAAATATTCCCAAAAAATATTTTGTATATCAATTAATCCTTTATAGGAAAATCCCGACTCTGTTACTAATGACATGCCTACTAATAAATCAGAACATCCAAGCTCATTGTATGTTGCACCGATCGTTCCATTCTTAAAATCTAATGCATCTTGAAGGCCTAACTTCCTATTAATATTTAGTTTGCCAGCTTCCTTATTGTTTACTATAATCCTAATAAATGATGAATTCTCCGTTTCCCTATAATCAAAAGCATATAATTTGACTCTATTATTATGATATCCATCAATAGATTGTTGAATTTTTAGTTCTTCACTTTCAGAATTAGAGTCTTTTACAACAAAACATAGTTCATTATATATTGTTTGATATACTGAGAATCTCTCCTTGCTGTTTTTAGACAAAACATCAAGAATATATGCATCGCCAGGATTTGTATTTTTTCGAATATCAGCCACAATTACCATTGTGACACCAGGATAGTCAGCCGAACTTAGTTCATAAAAGCTACTATCCGATAATATTTTTTTTAACGCTAATAGTTCCTCTTTTATATTTTGTGTTTCAAGATATGTACTTTCTATTGTCTTTTCAGACTTTGGTTTTATGATTAAATGATAAATTCCGAGTATTGTTAATACCATTCCTAATAAGACCATTACCCAATGCTTGGCTAAACTTTCAACAGAGCCTTGTATTTTCTTTATTTTGAAAATTGAAATAAACTTATTGCGTTTGTGTCTCATGATTATCTACAACTATATTTTTTGCCCGAGAGAATCTTAACATTGATTATAGCATATTTAAGAGAGTTACCAAAGTTATTGGATTTCAGTTAAAGTTAACAGCCAGACAATATGGGGAGGTTTTGTTGCCAGACGCAATGCCGAATTGGATCCTGGTACTTTAGCCAGAAATTTGTTAAGGTGCGAGGAGAGTACGGCGCGGTTTTTGCCGTCCAGGTACATGTTTTGTAAGTTTTACGAGTGTCGCGGTGCAAGGTTGATCGGTAGCAGAAAACAAGTCAAGGTATACTTAGTTATATTACGGGCACTGGCGCGGTCGCGGTATAAGTTATTACAAATCTGTCATAGGTGTAGGAGCAAAAGCAAAAACTGTGACGAGTTTATTAGCACCGTCCGTATTAGGTAACGTATATTACCAAATTGAGATTGATTCGTTGACTAAAAAATCAACATATTCATCACGAAATTTACCAGGAGATTGTCTCGGTATACCAAGGATTATGAGATCAACATATTTTTTTAATAACTGCATATCTGAAACAGGTTTGTTTGTGTCAGTAATTTCGATATCCTTAACAACATTGTTTCTGTCAATCACATACTTTACACCAACAACTAATTTATTTATTTGGAGCTTTTCTTTTGCATCGTTTATATAGGGATTTCTCTCAATATAGCTGCTACGGGATTCATCTCCTTCCTTATAACTTGGAGGGGTTTCGGTGAATAGATATAATTTAGAGCTATCTTTAAATAATTGATATTGAGCAATTATGTCTGTCTTTTGAAGATTCACAATATCTAGGTTCATTATAACACTTTTACCTTTATTTCTCTTATCATGTAAGAAGCACATTTTATAATCCTTACTCTTAAGAATCTCAATAATCTCTGTATATCGAGCGTTTTTTTTATCACATTTTACAAAGTTTTTGTCATAATAGGAAGTGTCTGCAGAACCGCATATCCGAAAGAATAGTGTATTTGCTTCTTTGTCATTATATTGATGACCGAGATTCCACATCATCGTACAGAAGGTGGATGTGTCCTTCATTATTAATCTTGTTGATGCATAATTAAACCAGAGATTCATATCAGGCTTGGATTCTTCCATGCAAATTTTAAATATCGAATCTGCCAATGCATATTGACCCTTCTCATAGTATGTAAGTCCAAGATTGAAAAGGTCCTGAGCTTGAATTGTATGACAAGACCATATGAGAAAACTAATAAAAATTATACGTTTCATAATGAAAGATTAGAAAGGAAAGACAAAATCTGGCAAAATCTATTAGCTAATTTACGGATAAAGTACATATGTTACCTAACGGCCGGCGGTATGTTTTGTTTGCGTGCCCCTACGCCAGGAGGGGATTGCTCAATTTTTGCCCTATCGGTATGCAAAAAATGTACTTGGGTATATAAATGTTTTAGTTTATACATCGTGTTATAAGAACGACTCAAAAACCGTGACAAGCTTATTAAACATACTGTCCAAGTTATCTGTTCGGGCAATATTATATTATATTTAGTGCCCCAGGTAGGGAGAAATATCAAAAGCTATTCCACCCGCTCCGTATGTAAGCAATTTATTATTAAGCATTTTAGTGTCTTTTGCATTGCTTCTGATTTTAAACAGGGTTTTCGACAGATCATCGATCTTACAAACTCTCAGCGAATCGTTCTGATGATAAAGTAAACTCATACTTGCTGGATCGATATTGCAAAGCCTTGCACCATATGTTGAAACATCCATTGACTGGATCAGGCTGAAACCGGGCATCTGACGCAGTTCAACATCCGTACCGACCCTGAGAAGCAGCTGGTCGGGCTTTGACGATACAAACATTCCACCTTTATATACCCTTGTATCTGTATATAGTAAGTTCGTTGTGGTTCCACTGATCTCAAATACTTCTATTCCATTTTCTGATGGGGCACAGAAATATTTACCATCATCGGATACAGTAACAAAATCGGGAATGTCATATATTGTTTTATATGTGAACGGGATTTCAAATATTTTTTCCCCTGTCAGAGTATTGAAAACTTTACAGGTATTAGTACCTCCCTGAACCACGAATAACCTGTCATCACTTGTGATGGCAGATAAACGGGTATGTATATCTCCGCGTAATGATGGAATTTTAACCGGATTAGTAAATTGGCTGTCGGTAAAAATCCAGGTCTCTTCACCTGTCATTGCAGCAACAGCTGAATTATGCGGCGCGGCAGCTATTTTCCCGCCATATAAAAGGCCCCAGGGATTACCAACCATAGATACAGTGTTTATAACCTGCAAAGTTGTGGCATTAAAAGCGACCAGGTTATCATATCTGCTTGAATATATTATGTTATCTGTTTTGTTATATGCGTATAATGGCCAGTTCGGGAGGTCCAGGTAAGTTCCCAGGCGAAACGAACCATAAGCAGTGAATTTGTTATGAAAGTTGTCATACGCTGCATTTTGCGGCCTGGTTTCCAGGGTAAACTGACGAGTCTGGCCAAAAACCTGGGGGATTATAATTGTTGTATCATGAATTCCCGAAGCAATTGTTGTATTACCTTCCCTTAGAATAAAACGACCGTTGGCAAAGGGTCGGGTCCAGTAGATACGAAGATTGTCAAGTCCCAGGTCTTCAAAAGAAATTGCCGGTTCAGGTTTGACTATTGAAAGTCGCTGAATAAATGAAAGCCCGTCATTAAAATGGGTTGTAACTTCGTAATACCCGGATCCGCATACATACCCGGAATCAATAAAAGATTTTTGAGTGGCATCATTAATGATAATATCTGAACTTTGAGTCAATCCGGCATGAACGGTATAATAACTGATCAAACTTTCCGGAACCACGTTTTTCCAGGAAATCTCCAGAAATCCATCGTCGTTAATACGGTAACCAACTACAAAATAGTTTTGCGGATCTCTTATAACACAAATATTCCACGATACTTCTCCCATATATCCTTCCAATCCCATCTTATCAGCCAGGCTGCCGGTACCGGAGGAAAAGATCGCTTTTACAGTTATTTTATGTACTCCTTCGCTCAGCTGGTCCGGAGACATATTAAAACTTGACGAATTACCGAAAAATCTTTTATATTCCTGATCATCCAATAACACTGTGGTCTCCAGTAAATCTTTCTGGGAATATGTTTTTATTGAAAATGAGGTGTTCTGATACAAGTATATAGTATCCGAAGGATTAACATCATTCAATGAAATAGCAACCGGGATATTTTCCTCCGGCGGATTTAATTCCACGAAATTACTACCAGTCGGTTCATATTCACATGCAACAAACAGGGATATTGTTGTTAACAATAATATAATGTTCCGTTTATTCATAAAGTGATTTCCTTTTTGCTGGTATAACAAAAACAATCCCCCCGTAAAGACGAAGCCCGTTCCATCGTGCTTTAAGCTGGGTTTCCTGCTCTGATAATTTCAATGTACCCAGGAAATCGGCTTCATAGCCTACTCCTAATGAAAAACTTAACCAGTTTGTGAAACAATATTTAGCTCCAATTACAGGTTCCATGTATATGCCCAATCCATTCAAATGTTCAGTATCAACTTTCGATTCTGAATAGATGATTACCTGTTCCTTCATTTTGAGATTTGAAAACATAATACCCGAACCCAGTTGCAGGTAGAAATTTAAATCTGGTGCTTTTGAATTGATATTGTACCTGTAGAATGCACCTAAACGATTCCCGTTCATTATCATATCTATAGTATAGGAACCTGAGTAATCTGCCCTGTGAAGACGCCCCCCGGTTGTAAAATAAGAAAAACCAGCTCCAAAATGGTGGCTTCCTGCAACATAGCCTAACGCAACCGAGTGAATGATATAACCTGGAAAACCATCAGTTTCTTTCAATCCATAATAGTTAAGCATTGAATTATCAAGCGTTGAATGCTGAAGGTTTTTTATATCAGTTAATTTATATGTGCCGTAACCCGCAGAATATTCAAACGACCATCCTTGTGAATAGGTATTTATAGGGTAGTACAAGAGCAAAATAATAAGAAATTTCTTCATTTAATTGCAAATTATAAATTTAAACAAAATTGCAAAGTGCTTGTAACTATCGCATTGTGTAAACCTATTTGTCTGTTATGCCTGACAGATAACGTCTGCTTATCTGTCCTGTAAATGCATATATACTTGACGTAATACGTAGTTATTGTACAACTCCGGTTGAATATATAAACAGAATTTTCCCTTATAAATCATCAACAGACTCCTGATTTATTATGTACTCAGTACAGTAACATGAGTGTAAATCTTTGTCGCTCTGCTGCTCTTTTACCTCAATCAGCACTTAATATACCGTAAATCAATCCCCAATTCCCCTGTTATTGTTACTACTTATAACAGCACCGCCACGTCAGTCACACAGTCAAAATATCAACAAAGTAATATAACATATTGAAATAATGCCTGTTGCTGAAATTTTACAATTGACGCTCAATTTACAAATTATTCCGAGACTATGGGAACTTAAATAGTATATTATATTTTTAAATAATCCCATTATCAGCAAAGCTGTAATAGTCTTCCTCTGCAGTTATAATCAGGTGGTCTAGTAATTGAACATCCATCAATAAACCAGAATCCTTTATTTTCCTGGTTATTGCCTGATCAGATTCACTTGGCTGCAAATTGCCTGATGGGTGATTATGGCATATTATAATACAAACAAGAGATGCCGCCTTTTTTATTCCGGTCTATACAGAGCCATCAAAAAAATCATAAAAAAACCTGGTCCCAAAGTCCCAGGTTGTATTTGCATTGATTATACTGATATATAGTTAGTTACTGAATATGTACAAAATGTTAAATGTCGTATTTAGTTGAAATAATGCGATTTAAGGCACTTCCCCTTTTGATCAATAGTAGTTACTACTCCATTTTACAAATTTGTTCGTGCTATTGTTAGCGTTTTGTTCCTTTTATCTATTTTGATGATAGCTGCATTTGGATTGAATTTTTCCCAGTTATCACTACCTGTATCATATTTGAATTCTTTCGTTAATCTAATAATTATCTGATCATTATATCCAGTTATTTTGAACCAATCACTTGGGTAGATTTGATCGTCGCAAGCTTCACAATCATTCTGGATTTTGAGAGGCCCCAATTTAGATAATATACCATTCTTGAGAATATAAAGCAGAATATCGGAAGTATATTCATTATCAGTTATCCAGAATAATAAGTAATCCTTATATTTTTTTGATTTATAGATATAAAGTAAAGAAGAGTAAGGAGAACATCCCACCGAGTCTATCAATTCATGTTTCTTTTTATTCGAGATGTCACTCCAGAACCTAAGATACCTTAAGTCAAAATTTGAATCGCAATATGAATAAAATCCGGAGTTTTCTATTTGAACTACAATTAAGGAATCAATGGAGGTCAATTCCCGTTCGATTAAATGATATGATGATTGCCCTTTTACAGTGCTATTCAAAAGTAGTAGCAGGAAAAACAATGATAAATTTCTCATCAGTAAATTTATTGAAGTATTTTTTACATTAGTGTAAAGATCTCTTCCCCTTTTAATAGACTCTTATATTGGTGTTTCCCCCTTTTTTTTGTTTAAGGAGCAAAAGCAAAAATTGTGACAAACAACTTACTCACCGTCCGTATTAGTAACTGTAATTTTTTATTGTTTTTCTTCTGGAAGGTACCCCCAGTAAATAAAATCCTCTTTTGATTTTAAAACTTTTATACCTCCATCAAACAGGATCATATATTTATTGGCAATATCAAGAACATTCCTGTAATCATGATCTGTCAGAACAATACCCTTTTTTGAGGACTTTTGTCTGATCAAGTCTTTGATTATATCAATGTGAATCGGAGACATGCCGTTAAAAGGCTCGTCAAGAAAGACAAACTGTGTATCAAGACCAAGAATAAGTTTGACCTCAAGGTATCTTGACTCTCCGCCTGATAAATTCCCAATTTTGGTATTATAAACTTTTGATAGAATATCGTCATTGAAGAATTCTGATTCATTGACACTGTAATCAAACAATTGAATGACCTTTTTAACTGTTAAGTTCTTTGGCAGAAAATTATCCTGGCAGAGAAAACTGACAATCCCTTCTTCTTTAAATGGTTGTTTCATATACTCACCATTTACCGAGATATGCTTGAAATCAGTGTATAATGTTCCATAAAGTATTTTAAGCAGTGTTGACTTTCCTGATCCGTTACGACCCAATAGGCCAATTATATCTCCGGTTTTACAGCTAAGATAAATATCTGTCAGTACCTGTTTATTCCCAAAGGATTTACGTATGCTGTCTGCTTCAAAGGAGTTCTGCATACCGGGCAAGAATTATAATTGGAATTGACAGTATTATATGATAGAGATAAGTCATTAGCACTAATTTCAGTTTCGAAATACCCAGATTATAATAGAAATAATATTCACGGCTTTTTGTAAGCTCAAAATAAAGAACTCCAAGAAGAAATCCTCCACCTAAAAAACTAATCATAAATAAATATAAGATACTGTCCGGCGAAGCACCCTTTTCAGAGAATGATTTTGATAAAATAGTACCAAAAAATGTAGCAATAGGAGTAACAATAAGATTCAATTTTAAGACTTGCCAGCTATAAGGAATATACTTCTTAATCATTCTCAAAAATAGAAAATTGGGCAGAGTTTTTATAGTTGCTAACGGGAGTAATGATATTATTAAATTATGATATTTGAAATGAAACATTTACCTTTATATTGAATAAAAGTGAGGTTGTAAAATATTCCTCAAGATGAAGAAGTTTATCCTAAATTATTTCCTGGTTCCGGTATTTCTATTTGTAATATTTAATGCGATTGTAATTGCGTTACTATCCTGGCACAGACCAGGTATCAAAAGTGAAATTATAAAGAATATTGATATTGCAAAAGTGAAGTATGATGGAAATGCAGAGGACGCATTAATATTATTTTTGCTGGATGAGACAAACACTCCTAATCAACGTTCACATGTAGCTATCTGGACATTAGGCCAGATAAAATCTCAAAAAGCATTATCCTACCTTAAGGAGTTTTACCATAATGACCCAAGAGGATATTCATGTAAAAATAAGCATGACTCAGTTCTTTGCCAACGATATTTGTTTAATGCTATAAATGCCATTGAATCAGATTGGGAGATGCACCCGGAGTTTAATAAATAATGTATTATTCTCTTTTCGGACATACTTTCCCTTAAACCTAACGTTCGGTGGGATGGGGCGTGGCGGCTTAAGGAGATATCCCGGCAGATTAGTGACGAGGTATCTAAAGTATTCATATGCAGGTGTTCGACGAATGTTAGCCATGACCTATACCGTTTGTTGAACTAAATCCCCCGGATAGCTTTTGATGATGTATCAACAGAATCAGTTTTCTTCATTAATTTCCGCAATATTGATCAGCTTGTTAAACACAGACTCATCGCTGGGTCTTGCCGATCGCTCAGAGTCCTATTTACCTAACTGGCCATTGATCCAGATTGATTGCATTGCTTATGTCGACTGAAGTCTAATGAGTAAAATAATTCTTTTGATTTTCTTCCTTTTAAGTTTATGTTAATTACTCAGAATTATTTTATTGTCATTGGTTCGCCTATTTCGACGATATTATTATCCGGATCATAAAACCTGATTACTTTTTGTTTCCAGGGCATTTCCCTGATTTCATGGATAAACTGAACGTTATATTCTTTCAGCTTTTTAACGGTTTCAGCTAAATCGTCAGAGTCAAAGTAGAGTTCGAAATTGTTTGCACAGTTTGTTATAGGTTTATTGTCAATCAATTTTTGGAAATGCGACGTCAGATGAATGCAAAAACTGCCAAATGAAACATTTTCGCAATAATCTGCTTCTACCTTTTGCCCCAGAACTTCCTCATAAAAATTACGGGACCTTTTGATGTCTGCTACGGTTATTAATGAACTTACAAATCTTGTTGTTACCATTGTTCTCTATTTTTATTTTTACCAAAGAAATGGGATTAATCTGTATTTAACTTCTTTGCAGTAATCAGAATAACCTGGTAATTCTTCCTGTAATGTTTTGTCTTCAAAAGATGTCCTGACAAAAATAATGATCACCATTACAAGTACAGGGATAAGACTAAGTCCTGATCCAAATGCAAATGGCAAAGGGAACGAGCCGAAAAGCATTCCGATATATCCAGGATGCCGTACAAATTTATAGGGGCCTGATTTTATTACGTTTTGCATCCTGTCCTTTTGAATTCGTACAGTACCTTCAAAAAATGGATTGTGAAGCATAGACCAGAGCGAAAAAGCTGCAGATAGAATGTAAAGTATAATTGCGAGATATATGTATTGGAAGGGGAACATGAAAAGATTATATCTTACATCCAGGCCGGCAGTGAGTGGGGTAACAATAATTGCCAGAAAAAAATAACTAAGTATAAGGTATTTGTCTAAAGATTTAGTCCCTTCCTGAACCTTCCCTCGTGAATTTAACAGTTCAGGCGATCTCTTTAGAAGAACAAAACTGAAAACTAAACTACCACAAAAGTATACGCCAAAATAAATCCAGGCTCTTAAATTATTTAACTGTCCGGAAGAAAGAAAGAAGACAATACCTGTCACGATAATCCAGTTAACAGGTGCCAGAAATGCCCTTAATCCTGATTTTGTAAGTTTTTGCATCTTAAAGTAATTAATTTTATTGTTTAAGCAGTTATCTCACAGTTTGTGAATGCTTCATTGATTTTCCGGAACGTTTCTTAATTTGAGGTATAGTTTATTAACACTAACGTCCGTGCCAGGTTGTCGGGCTCGTTAAAATGTTAGTGAGTCAGGATCTTGTCTTGTGTCATAGATTCTAAATATTTCTATTTGAGATCTGGAATCACGATAGAATAAAGAATTGTGTTTTGTCAGGACACATTTTCTGATTTTTCTCTTTTTTAAGATGACTGGATATAGTTTTGGATTAATTGAAATCTGGTCAATCACATTTTCTGTCAGCTCAATAAAATTTAAGGCACCTTTTGAATCCCGGTTTTGTCCAGGTATTCCAGAATGGCAGCAAAATCACTTTCGGCAAGCGGCGGCCAAATAATTTGCTTAGGCATTTGAGTATTTCTTACGAAACTTATCTAAGACAGCTTTATTGGATTTGCCTTTGCCGGATTCTATTTCTTCAATTGCTTCGAAAAGTCCTTTTTTTTGGGTGTCTGAAAGCTTTTCCCAATCGGTAATATCCTTTTTGCTGTTGAGATAATTCATCATAAGACCGTAAAACTCCTCAAGTCGATTCTTTTCGAGTGAATCGATCTGCCTGAATATTTTGAGTTTTAAATCAGAAACTGTCATGATGCAGATGTTTTCGCAAAGATACAGAATTTTGCTGGTTGGTCGTCGGTACGGGCAGGAACTCCGCCTGCAACCTGACGGGAGTCTGCCGGCCCGACGGTATGTTTTAGTAAGCATGACAACTTGTCCAACCTTAAGCGGGAAACTTATTATCCCTACAGCCCTACTTATAAGGCATTGGCGTTATTTATTTTTTTTGTCGCAGTATTTTGATTGGAGGTTGTCAGTAAATAGTTTAACGTCATCGACTAATAAGATCTGGCCATGACCATCGATTATTGTACCAATATTATTTGTCCTCTTTGTTATCTGGTTGCGATCTTTTTCTTATGGCAGTCATGTATTTTAAGGTTGTAGCCGCCGCTGATGCCTGACGGCCCTGGAATGTGGAGGTTGTGTTACCCGACGACAGCACCGGGCACCCGCCAGGGGGGCGGGCCAAAAAGCTGTCACACTATGCCACGGCAAAGCGGAGCGCATTATTTCCTTTTTTTAGCTATTACATATCCAAAACTTACCCATCTGCCATCATCAACTTTTAATGTCATGGGATCACCCTCCGGGTTATTTATGCATCACAGCACAGCCCCGTCAGTCACACAAGCAAAATATAAACAAAGTATTTAACGTACTGAAATAATGCCTGTTGCTGAAATTCTACAATTGACGCTCAATTTACAAATTATTCCGGGACATTGGGAACCGAAGTCGGATATAAATGATTCATCAAACTAATCCATTGAGAGCTTTTACTTAAGTTCAAATTTGATAGGCACACTGTACCATACGGGGACAGGTTTTCCTCCCTGCTTGCCTGGTTTAAATAATGGTAATGTTTTCACAACTCTTATTGCTTCAGCATCAAGTTCAGGATCAACACCTTTGGAAACACTGACCTTATCAACACCACCCTTGGAAGTTACACAGAACCTGATAAATACCCTTCCCTGTATGTTATTCTCTTTAGCAACTTCGGGATAGTTTGTATTTGCTGCTATGTATGCTAAAAGAGCTGCATCGCCACCAGGGAACATTGGCATCTCCTCAACAACCACAAACGGTTCGGGTTCAGGTTCTTCTTCCTGTACCTCTTCCTTTATTTCCTCAACGAATTCAACAACCTCTTCATTCCTGATTTCAACCTGCGCCTCATCGGCCGTCATAAGTTGTTGAGCTTCTTCAGGTTTAATGGTGTCAACAACTACAGGAGGAACATATCTTGCCTGCTGTACCACATCCTGTGCAGGAGGTGGAGGAGGTGGTGGAACGATCGTTTCGTTGGGCTGGTCAAGATTTTCCATTTCTATCTCAAC
>Ga0116155_10002092_pt1 | contig 13814 bp, 16 predicted proteins | sample AD_UKC032_MetaG_FD_89890 | JGI IMG/M metagenome (GOLD analysis project Ga0116155, IMG submission 89890) | Active sludge microbial communities of municipal wastewater-treating anaerobic digesters from USA - AD_UKC032_MetaG | ecosystem: Engineered > Bioreactor > Anaerobic > Digestate | place: USA...
CCTTGTTTTGTTTCTTTGGTTTTCTTGTCTTTTACTTCCACAGATCAACACCCACCGATCTCTTGATTCTCTCCCGCATGGAGAGCCCCCCTTCTTCGGCACCAATTGCAATGACGGTTGGCTTTACGGAGTTTTCCAGGGTTTCCCGGAGCTTGCGGGGGACCTTCTCCATATCGCTGCTTTTGAGGACAAGGATACCGACATCGGTGTCCTGAAGCACGCTGGTGATATGCTCGGTCAGTTTCTCATCGTTCTCTGTTGCGTAGGTTTTATGGATGCCTGCAAGCCGGAACCCAAGGATAAACTCGCTGTTGCCGATTACTGCGATCTCCATTTATATCACCAGGGTCCCTAAAATTTTTTCCGACGGTAGATTCGACTCCTTGCCCCGGGCCAGTGCCCGGAGGTTGAAGACTTCATACTTCTTCTTTTCCAGATAGACAAGGATAGGATGGATGGAGATTGGGTGACGCTTGCTCATCCGCTCCATCTGGTCGAGCTGCACGCGGGTAAGCCGGATCTCGACATCCTGTATCTTTTTTTCACTCCGCAACTCTTCCAGGAGATCCAGTAATGCCTTCTGCCGTATCTTTGTCCTTAGCAGGTCGATAAACTCATTCCTGTCCGGGATAGCGTTCAGACTGGTAAAGTCTGAAACGGTGAGATCCCCTCCGCTGATGAACATCTCCCGCGCATCTTCCTTGACGGCATCTGCGTGCAGCCTGAAAAGGGTTTTGACATTCTTGATATCGATCTCAAGCCGGATAAATTCAAGGAAAAGGTTGCCACCTTTTATCCCGCTCTCGGCTTCCGCGATGATCTCTTCATAAAACTGTTTATAGAGGGCATTTTCCAGCCGTGAGAACGATCCGCTTTCCTTTGCCGGGGGATATTCCCGGGCAAATACCTCAGGATACATCCGGTATCCTTTGAGTAATTCAACAATCTTGTCAGTACTCTCTTCTGCCAGAAGGCGATCAAGAATTACCCGGTCAAGACTGCCGGCAGGAATAAGGATCTCTTTGATCTTGCCTGTTTTTTCTCCCTGCATCTTGCCCCGGAGGAGCGTGAGCACATTCTGGATATCCCAGCGCCTGAGATACGCCTGGGTGAACTGTTTTAACGTCCCCGGCGTGATCTCCAGTATCTTCTGGTACTCCTTGGCAAGGTTCCAGGAAAGGGCTACCTCTATTAAGTCTATTCCCTTAAAGGTTGCCCCCAGCTCGTCGATCTCCTGCTTATAATCGGTCTCTCCGATGAAACGGGTGATTTCGGGAAGGCTCATGTTGAGCATCCGCATATACTCCTCCCGCGGGAGCAGGGTTGTCTTTCTCACCCGCATCCGTGTACAGACGTAAATATACGGTGCTGAGATACCACTCACCTCGGCCATATGTTTACCTCCTTACCCGAACAGGATATCAGATGCATCCTTCAACCCGGTTTCCCAGACTTTTGCAAGGAATGTACGATAGCTGTAATCGATCTGCAGTGCGCCCTTCTCACCCTCGATAAGGATTCCCCCGTCGATATCGACAGGTTCTCCCACGGTGAATTTTGCAAACTCCGCGTGTCCGGCAATGAGTTCCTTTGTGGCTGCCAGATCGCGGGCATTGCAGAAGATCTTCCCGTTCGGGATCTGCTTCTTTGCTTCGGTGAGGAGTGTTTTGATTGCTTCGCGGTGGAAGCTGTCCGGGAGCGAGGCAACCTCCATCCGGGTCGCCTCATAGACCTGGTCAAGGAGCGCCTTCTGGGTATTGAGGAGCTCGCGCTTGACCAGCAGGTTAGCAGCGGACACTTCCTGGCTCACGATATGGGAGGTCTGTTTTGTAACCTCCGCGTCCGCTGTAAGCTTGATCGTTTCGGACCGCTTTGCTGCAGCAGCCAGGATCTGGTCTGAATCGGATTTGGACTCGGCATGGAGTCTCTCCGCTTCAGCCCTTGCTTTCTCCCGGATCTCCTTTACGAGCGTTTTTAAGCCAATAGTACCATCCGAGCCGGTATGCATCTCCTGGCCGCAATTGGGGCAGACCTCATGTTCTTTGACTTCAGGTCCCATCGTCTTCCCCGCCTTATACGAATAAGAGCAGGAGAGCGACAACCAGACCGAAGATAACAATGGTTTCCGGAATGACGGTGAAGATCAGTGCGAGACCGAATATATCCTTGTTTTCGGCAGTTGCTCCCACTGCGGCAGAACCGATTGCCATCTCCGCGATGCCTGCACCGATACCCGTGAAACCTACGGCTATACCTGCTCCGAGTGCCTTCATTCCGAGCTGCGTTGCCTTAATCTGTTCAACGGTCATTCCAACATCTACTGCTGCTACTACTGCTTCTGCTGCCATAATTTATGCCTCCGTAAATCTGCGTTTCATCCCGAAGGGGATGTACTTTTTGCCTCCACCTTTGTAGAACTTGGTGAAGAATTCAACATAATGCAACCTGATTGAGTGGATTCCTCCACCCATGATTCCCAGGACAGTATTGAGTAAATGCCCCAGAAGGAACACGACCAGCCCTGCGAGAATGATGAAAATACCAAAGGGTGAAATATTTTCAAGCTGTGGCTGAATGAACATGCCGATAGATATGAAATTGACAACCATAGCGATCGCTACCGAAGAGAAACCAACGGCAACGATACGGGTATAGGATAATACATGCGAGATAATCCCCGGGAGTTCTATAACTTCAAGCACCGAGTCGTAGGCGATTAAAAGAACCCCCAGAACCGCAAGAACTGCCCCGGCAACTCCCCCGTAATTGATAATGGATACAATCGGGGGAAGACCGGTCAGATCGGGCATAAGCGGTAATGGTGCGATTGACCAGATACCAATCAGCACGCCCCACATGACGGCAATCCAGCCGAAATTTGCCAGCATCGCTTTTATCCGATGTTGCCCGTGGTCCTGGTGTGCATGGTTGATAATGCTGATGACACGCCCGAGCGTGATATGCAGGATACCGATCCAGATGGACAGGATCAGCAGTTGCGGGATCATCGGGCCATGCGAAGTCACGACTTCCCCCTCTGCAGCTTCTGCCATCAGGTGACGGGAGAACAGGACCGGTTTTAAGCCGGGGATAGCAAAGCCAAGGAACTCGCTGAAGAGCAGGCCAAAGAAGATGCTTGAGATACTCGCGTTTCTGAGCACATCAAGGAGGTACCGGCCTTCTTCACCCTTCAGGAACTTCCGGAGCCCGAAAGCCATTCCAAGGAGGACCAAGCCATACCCGACATCACCGAGAATCAGCCCGAAGAACAGGGGGAATACAATCGATAACATCAGTGTGGGGTCGACCTCGGTATACTTTGGCCGGGAATAGACATCCATCAGCACCTGCGTGGGTTTTGCAAAGTCCGGGTTGTTGTATTCCACCGGTACCGAGTCATGCTCGAGATCTGTCGGTACGACGGTAACAAAGACCTTCCCGTCGGTCTCGTAGACAAGAGAGTTTGTCACAGCCGCAACCTTGTCAGTCGGAACCCACCCTTCTGCAACAAACGTCTGCTTTGTGGTTGCAAAACGGAGCGGGGCCTCGGTCTGGTCAACTTCTGCTTTTAAAAGTTCTTCGCAGGCAACGAGAAACCCTGCGTGTTTCTGCTTTACCTCTTCGAGCTGCTTGTTGATCTCATTGATCTCCTTTTTTACTGCTGCGGTCTCACCAGAGTAAAACTCGATGCGGCCCCGGGGGGACCCGGAATCTTCCGGAACAGGGACCGGCTGGAAGCCGGCTTCTGCCAGCGCCTTGTCAGCTTCGCCCTTCTGCTCCGACGGGATAATGATAACCAAGAAATTCTTGTCCTTCCCCTTTGAGAGATGCATCTCGCAGGGGACGTTCATGTTCACGTCGCGGGATACGTAGCCGGCAAGGGTCGTGAATCTCTGGTAACCGTGATACAGATTCATATCGACCGGTATGTCTGCGAACGGGGTGATCTCGGCAATCTTCTGCTCGAGTTCCTTGAGCCGGGTCTCAAGCTTTGATCGCCGGGCAGTCAGTTCCTCGACTTCCCGCTCCAACTTCGGGAGATCATGCTCGATCTTTGTCTGCAGCTCGTCCTGCGTACAGGATGGTCCTGCATCGATATCGTCCGCATGAACGGCAACAGTGTTGGCTATTGACCGGATCTTGACCAGATCTGCGGACTTTTCGCTTGCACCTGAAAGAGGCGTGCCGATCTTAAAGCCATCATAACCTTCTGCTCCCTGATCGACATAGTCTTCGATATGGAACAGATTATGGCGGTACAGTTCCGCAATTACCGGGGCCATCTGGTCCCGTGAGGCCGCGATGAGAAGCCGGCTCATCTGCTTAGGCTTTAACATGGAGCTGCTCCTTAAACCGCAAAACCAGCAGCTGCACTGCCTTGGAAAGGTTCTGTTCCCCTTTCACTCTGAGTGTTGCTGCGCGCTGATTGCCACTTTTGATGATTTCAGCGTGCTTAAGTGCCGCCTGGTGCCGTGCCTCTTCCAGTTTCAGCTTTTTATATTGTTCTGCATTGCTCTGCGCCTTTGATACCAGATTGTCAGCCTCGAGCTCAGCCTGAGAATGCCTCTGCTTCTTCTCTTCCTGAGCCCTGCTGATGGTGGACTGGTACTCTTCTTCAGCTTTTTTTATGTCTTTTAAGACCTCAGTCTTCATCCAACCCTCCTCTCACGGCAAGTACAATACTTGGAAAAAAAGGGATATATGTATTGTTATTTCATTCAGACGGGATATGTCACATAAAAAACCGGCGGAAAATGAACTGTCAGGCACGGTCTACGATAATCCGGTACCGGATGGTCCGGAGGGTCAGACCATCCGGCATTCCTGACAGTTCGAGCCCCCCAAAAACTCCCCGGATCGCGATGCCGGCGAGTTCATCGCTGGAACAGACAAGATGCTGTTCAGGGTGCGTGCCCCGGGTTATCGAGCAGCTGGTCTGGACTTCCTTCGCAACGGACACCACGCGGGAAATCCTGCGGGACCCGGGATGGTTCCTTGGCAGCACCAGGAGCGGGACATGCCAGGTCCTTACTAGGTCCATCAGCATCAGTGCCGGCTCGACCGCACCACCTTCAGGAGCGGAGACCACGATGACATCGCCGGGCATGACTCCCTGGCAGAATTCTTCCGTTGATGTCTCTATGCAGAGCGAGAACTGCTCATTCGCCTTCCCGATGAGCAGGAAAGACAGGTTCCCTTGTATGAGCAGGACGCCTTCCTCAAGTGGATACTTCATGCAGGAGCGACATCGTCAGACTGGCAGCTGGGACAGATGGGTTTTTTGCCGATACCCTTGAACCGCTCGCCGCATTCATTGCACCGGTAGTCCTTCCCCTGGACCCGTTCAGGGGGAAGATCGATATCAACCGGCCCGCCTACTGTGCACATGGTCTTATGTACCTCACTACGAAATCCTCACTGCATTCATTTAACACTATCTGAGGGGAGCATTTCAGATACTGCGAACGAGGGTGAAGGCTGTCATGACGATGGCCGGGGATTGAGCATTGAAAATCAGATCCTGATTGATCCGGATCCGTTTTTCGATCGCGATCGTGATAATGTTTGCAATTTCAAAATCGCGATCCGATTTGCACATGAAAATCGCTGATCGTTTTTGAGTTATCAATCAGACCGCGGTTTTCATTTCCGGATCGCTATCCGGTTGGAAAAATTGCACGGGGGATATCATTTCTCATACATGGAAAAGGCGTTATTCCTCAGATCGTTATGCCGAGAATATCAAGGAGAACAAGGATGCAGACCCCGGGAACTCCTCCGATGGCACAGATGAGGACCGTTGCAAGGCCGTAACCCAGATCGGGTTTTCCCATCCACTGCATCACGTGGAGGAAGTTCAGGACGACAAGAAGGATCATCCCGGCGACCGCGTTTACGACAAGCACCGAAAACTGTTTGGCCAGGTAATACACAGCGGCAACAACAGCCACGATCAGGAGGATTGCAATGATAACCGAGCTCATTCTCTTCCCCTTTTCTATTTACCAATGATACGCTGTTCATTTAATCGAATCGAGGGGAGGATGAGCGACCCGACAGCCCGGGTTTCCCTGCTCATGCCCGCAATATCCTTGTGCAGATCGAAGACATTGCCGGACATCATGGCGCTCCGTACGGGTTCTTCAAATCCCCCGTCTTCCATCCAGAATGCGTTGGAAATTTCCACCGAAAAGTCCCCGCTCATCGGGTTGGCGGTGTGGGCTCCCACCACGTTATGGATATAGATCACCCGCTCATCAAGGATATTCTCCCGTTCACCGTCAACGATGAAATTGTGGTGGCCGATAGCCGGCAGACCCCCGAAACCTCCCCGGACCGCAGACCCGGTGGTCTTTTTATCATACCGGTAGGCGGTCTTGAGATCATAGGCAAACGTCCGGAGCACTCCGTCACGGACAAAGTCGATCCGTCTGGTCGGCGTCCCCTCGGCATCCCACCACGTGCTTCCACTCGCCCTTGGCAGCAGGGGATCATCATACATCGTTATCCGGGGATCGGCAATAGTTTCGCCAAGCGACTGCGCGAGCCGCGATCGCCCGGAGTGGACGCTCCTCCCGTTGAGGGCTGGGACAAATACGTTGCCCAGGAGTTCTGCATAGGCAAGAGGAGAGAGAACCACCGGGTAGTCACCCGTCGGGATGTCCTTCCCGTCAGCGGATTTGCAGGCAAAGAACGCTGCTTTCTCCCCGACATTGCGGGGGTCGACATCCTTAAGAGAAGACGCGTGGTCAAATTCGTAACCGGTTGACTGTCGCTCGATCGCTTCGAGGGAGAGGGACACCCCCGTGTAGTGGTCCCTGTACCGGATGCCATGGCTGTTTGCAAGAGTTTCGGATGAGATCGAGAGGGACGCGGATCCTGCGGTAATCTCCGCCGGGTGCTCTGCAGCCCCTTCAAGCATCTGCCCGAGCAGGTCGCGGGCAAGGCCCGGATCACACTCAAGGGCAGGATCGAACGAGAGTGGTGACGCAGGGAGGGAGACGGGGTCCGGAAGACCGCTCCAGGTCTGCGCGGTCGCGAGTTTTCCGCTCGCGATGGCTGCCGCAAGGCAATCCCGCCACGTGCCGGGATCATTGGTACTGGAAGAACCGATCCTCCCGTTATGGATGGTCCGGATGCCAAGCCCGCATTCACGGGAGGTCGTGGCGAGATTCACGTTCTTCCGTTTCAGGTCTGCTGAAACAGAGGTCCCCTCAACATAAAAGACCTCAAGTTCGTCGACCGATCTCCTTCCTTCCCTGATGACCTCTTCAATCCAGTCCACTGCCACCCACCACCGCGTCGAGAAGGAGGACATGAGGCGCCCCGTCGCTCACCGGTACGCTCTGGCCGCCTTTCCCGCAATACCCCGGGCTCATCTTCCGGTCATTCCCGCAGAGCGTTATCCGGTGCAGTGTCGAAAGGATCTCGCCGGAGAGCGAGACATCCCGGATCATTTTTGTGCACTCGCCTTTTTCCACGAGATACCCGTATTCCGCATTGAACTGGAATATTCCCCGGCCCGGGTCGACCTGCCCTCCCCGGGAACCCGCAAGGAAGATACCGTTTTTGCATTCCTCAAAGATCTCTGCTTTTTTAGCATCACCGTTCTCGATGAAGGTGTTGCTCATCCGCACCAGCGGGGGTTCCCCGGGCATGGCACGGGCATGGCCGGCAATGCCGTTTCCCACGGCTGCCAGCGACTCGCGGGTGTGCAGGAACGCATTCACAACCCCCCGGCTGATGATCTCGGTCCTCAACACTTTCGTTCCTTCTGCATCCACCGGGTCGAAACCGAACTCGGAAAGAGCGGGATCATCGACAATGGTGAGGATCTCACTCGCTATCTTTTCGCCGGTTCTCCCTTTCAGTACCGAATTGCCCTCGCTTATGAGGTCTCCCTCGCTCGCATGGCCGACCGCCTCGTGGGCAAACACGCCGGCGAGTTCGGGATCAAGGACAGCCCGCATTTTTCCCCCCTTGACAGCACCTGCATCGAGGAGGGAAACCGCAATTTCAGCGGCACTTTTTCCGGCATCCTGCCGGTGGCGGAGATCGAATCCGTGGATGGAATGTTCCCGTTCAAATCCCATCTGGACATTCCCGTTTTGGGAGGCAACCGCAAGCACGTTGAAACCGGAACGGCACATCTCGTACGAGTACTCGTTGGCCGAACTGTCCGTGAACCGTACCTGTTCGATCCGCTCGACATAATTCGCCCGGCGGTTTGTGACCAACGGGTGCCGGGCTGCCTCCTCAATTTCTGCAAGCAGCGCGGACTTCTCCTCAATACTGACAGCCCGGGGATCTTCCTTAAGAGGGGGTACGGGGAGGATGCCGTGAGGTACCTCTCCAAGCTCCACGATCTCTTCCGTGATACCGGCCAGTTTCCGTGCGGACTGTATCAGGTCCTCAAACTTCCTGCCGGTGCAGGGAGTGAAGTTGTCGATCTGGATTATTCCCCAGCCGGTCCTGTCGAGGACCCGGAGGACTGCCTTGTTGAAAAAGGAGGTCCCCGCAGACTCGACAATCCCGTTATCGATATCAATATGCGTAACCTGGCCGGTCACATGCCGCAGGTCGTAATATTTTACATCGGGCATTGTATTCAGGCCACGGTCTTGCCAGGGGTCGTGACGTCAGCGATCATCACGGTTGACCGCATAGCCATCTTCTTGAGTTTGGTCAGGAAGCCTTCCGAGTTCTCCGGCACGAGGGCATACTTCAGGACATCGCCGATGGTATCCACGGGTATAATGGTAACCAGCGGCTTGTACCGTTCCTCGATCAATACGTCGCCAATGTTCATCCGGGGTATGAGTACCGTCTTGATTCCTGCTTTTGCAGCTGCCTCAATCTTATACGTGACCCCCCCGATAGGCAGGACATCGCCCCGGACAGACACCGACCCGGTCATCGCGATATCCTGCCGGACCGGGATGCTTTCGATCGCGCTGATCACGGCAGTGGCAATCGTGATGGATGCTGAGTCTCCTTCGGCGCCGTAGGTCCCGATGAACTGAATGTGCACATCCATATTCTTGATGTCTTTTCCGGTAAATTTCTTGATAAGCGCTGAAACGTTCTTGATGGACTGCTGGGCGATCGATTCCTCATCTTTCAGCCACGGCTCCTGTCTCCTGCCGGAGATACCGGTGGCGATGATCTGTCCGCTCTCGCCCTGTGCCGGGGTCACTTCAGCCATGATAGGAAGGACGGACCCGGCATCGTTGCCGGTTACGGCAAGGCCATTGACACGTCCGAAACGCGTGCCTTCGATAACCGTCATCTCGTATTCCCGCAAGTGCTGGGTTATCTCCGCAGACACCTGGTCTTCGATGGACCGCGCAGTCTTCTTGGCCGCTATCACATGTGCGGCAGTAGTTATCGCGGCCTTTTCTTCCCGGGCAATGTCTCCCGCCACGCGGATCAGGCCGCCCATGTCACGAAGTTTCAACGTGAGGTGGCCTTTCCGGTTCGACCGCCTTAAGGCTTCGCGGATGATCTCGTCAATAGCAGTCTGGTCGAAATGCGGGATCTTGCCGTCGTTTTTTACCTCCTGCGCTATGAAACGGATATATTTCTGGCGGTTATCCGGCGTGTCCTCCATGCTCTCTGCCATGTAGACTTCGTACCCGTACCCGCGTATCCGCGAGCGCAGGGCAGGATGCATTCCCTGGATAGCATCGAGGTTTCCTGCAGCGATCATCACGAACCTGCAGGGGACCGGTTCCGTGCGGACCATGGCACCACTGGAGCGTTCACTCTGGCCGGTGATCGGGAATTCTCCTTCCTGCAGCGCGGTGAGGAGGTTCTGCTGGGAATGCGGATCCAGGGTGTTTATCTCGTCGATGAACAGGACCCCGCCATTCGACCGGTGGATTGCTCCTGCTTCGACACGGTCGTGCGCCGGGGTTTCAAGCCCCCCGCTCTGGAACGGGTCGTGACGGACATCGCCCAGCAGTGCACCGGCGTGGGAGCCGGTCCCGTCTATAAAGGGGGCAATGTTCTTGGTATCATTGGAAACCAGCAGTTTGGGCACCATGGCTTCTTCCCGGGGGGTGGTGTACCGCAGTGCCATGAAGACGAATGCCCCGGCAATAAGCCCCATCAACAGCTGCATGGTGATGATGGCATACCCTGCTATTCCCAGTAACAGGAGCATCAGGAGGGTGTTCCGGAACTGGATCTTCTTCTTCGCCTCGGCCTTGTGGGCGCCGACGATCTGCTTGCCCCGGCCTGCCGCCACGGTCCGGACCACCGGATTATTATTGTCATCCGAGTTCGGGTAGACAAGGATGTCCTGCAGTTCCTCCTTGGGCAGGAGCTCGGCCATTGCCTTGGCGAGCATGGATTTACCTGTACCCGGACTCCCAATCATCATGACATGCCGGCGCTGAATGGCAGCCTTCTTGATGACCTCCACACCGTGCTCCTGGCCGATGACCTGGTCGATAAGTTTTGCCGGGACTTCAATCTGGGAAGATGTTACTACCGGGGCCTGAACAGGTACTGGTTCGGGTACGATCCCCTCAGGCTTCATTTCATCCTTTTGCGGTGACAGTTGATCTGATATTTCCATTGCAGGATTGACCTCTTTTCTACCACGGGGTTTTCATATAAATTGTCTCATGCTAGTTTAAGTACTTTCAGCTGATCCCCATTGACGGCGGAAGGAGGGATCGGGGCGCCTGTTTTCGTTTTTTTGGGGTTTTTTGGAGGTTTTTTTGGGGTTTAAAAAAGCAAGCGGAAAAACTACAATACCATACGCTGAATAGTAATCCATTGCGGACACGGTCGATCCAGTTTCCCGAATCAAGGAATGATATCATGAAAGTCATCTGCACGGAAAAGTCCCAGGTTCTTGGCACCCGGATTGCCAGGGCACTGAAAACAAGTGTTATTGATGTTACATATTCCCGGTTTCCCGATGGCGAGCACTATCTCCAGACCGGGGAGATCGATGACGAGATGGTGATTGTCGGAAGCGTTGTGGACAGCGACTCACTCGTCCAGCTGATGCTTCTCGTTGACGCCTGCGACCGTGCAACCAACCATCTCGTTCTGCCATACATGGCCTATGCCCGGCAGGATAAGCGGTTCAGACAAGGGGAGCCGGTCAGCTCCCGGGTGGTCACCCGGGCACTCAGCCAGGGGGTAGCTGATGTGATCACGGTCAATATTCACGAAAAAGAGGTCCTGAAGTCATTTACCGTGCCGGCACAGAACCTCTCTCTGGCAGAAGGTATCAGTTCCTATATCGGGACACTGCAGCTCGCCAACCCTCTCATCCTTGCGCCCGACGAAGGTGCGAGGGCCTTTGCCGAACAGGTTGCAATCGGAGGCTGCTGGGACAGAGATCACCTTGAAAAGATACGCCTGAGCGGGGCTGAAGTGAGAATGGCTCCGCGGGAGCTCAGCGCACAATCCCGCTCCGTAGTGATTGTGGATGATATTATCTCTACCGGAGGAACGATCGCAACAGCAGCCGGCATGCTGTACCAGCAGGGTGCAAAAGATGTTTTTGCTGCCTGTGTCCACGGAGTTTTCACCGGGGGGGCATTTGTCCGCCTCATGGCAAAGGGTATCAGGGACGTTATCTGCAGCGACACGATCGAGCGGAGCTGCAGCAGGGTATCGGCAGCTGACCAGATCGCCGGCGCGCTCATCAGGCAATAACATACCATGGATTATGCGAACTGCTTTTTCTTCCGGTACGGGTTCCTGCCATGAGCACCGTGCTTGATACCAGTTTTTTTTTCGGGGATTTTCCCGTGGAGGGAGACCTCTTTACGGTCCCGTCCGTCCTTGACGAGCTTAAGGATATCAGGGCAAAAGGCAATTTTGAGAAATGGTGTGCCCGGGGTCTGAGGGTGCAGTCACCCACGGAGGAGGGCAGAAAACGGGTGATCTCCGCAGCAAGAACAACAAAAGATGTCTCGGTTATCTCAGGTACCGACCAGGACCTGCTCGCTCTTGCCCTTGACCTTGGGGCAGATCTCCACACCGATGACTTCGCGATCCAGAACATTGCCCTTCTCCTCGGGGTAAGGACGGTCCCGATCCTCCAGCGGAAAGCCCGGCGGGTTCACTGGAAATACCGGTGCAGCGGCTGTGGGAGGTACGGGGAACAGGACGGGGAATGCCCGGTCTGCGGTGCATCGATCAAAAGAAAACTTAAATAGAGAGCGGCGAATCTTTTTTCCATGTCTTCCCTTGACGATCTGATAATCCGGGCAAAAGCCCTCCTTGCAGACGGACACAGCCCGGGTCAGATTGCAGATGAGCTCTCACTGTCTATGGAAACGGTCACCTGGCTGCTTACCCAGGCCAAAGGTGCTGCAGTGCCCAAAGATGTCCATATCGACTGGACCGCGGTCTCGAGCCAGGGGCCGCTTCTCGAGGAGACTGCACAGATGCTGCTGAGCCGGTACTATCTGTCCCGCCCCGGTAACCCTGGTGAATCCCCTTCAGCAGAGGTCATTGTCGGTATTGCCCTGTCGGGAATACCGCTCGCAACGATCATCGCCGTGCAGGAGGCCGCCCAGCTTGCTATCTACCACCCTGCAAAACAGAATGCCAGCGAAAAGCCGACCGGATCGTTCAGCGGGAACTTTGCGGCGGTTGGAGGCCAGCGGTGCGTTATCGTTGATGACACCATCACCTCGGGCAACACCATGAAGGAAGTAGTCAGGCACTTAAAAAAACACAATGGCATCCCGGTCGCTATCTGGGTCATCTTTGACAAGCGCGGTATCAAGGACGTGGACGGCATCCCGGTCTTTTCCCTCTTTAAAATATCCCGGATTGACTGATCTTTTCTTTTTTTTAGAAGAGGTCACGAAGTGTTTATATAGAAGTTCAATTCCACATTTTACAACATCAGAGGATCCACTATGCAGTCTGGACAACCAATTATCATCTTAAAAGAAAATGTAGAGCGTAACTACGGGAAAGAGGCCCAGCGCTCGAATATTACGGCAGCAAAAGCAATTGCCGGCGCTGTCAAGTCAACGCTCGGTCCCCGGGGCATGGACAAGATGCTTGTCAGCTCTACCGGAGACATCGTGATCACCAACGATGGCGCGACCATCTTAAGCGAGATCGCCGTCCAGCACCCCGGCGCGAAGATGGTCATCGAGGTCGCCCGTACCCAGGACGATGAAGTTGGCGACGGGACAACGACCGCAGTCATCATTGTCGGCGCACTGATGGAACAGGCAGAAACAATGCTCGAACAGGGTATCCACCCGACCGTCATTGCACAGGGTTACCGCATGGGCATGGAAAAGGCGCTTGAGATCGCAAGCGACCTTTCCCACAAGGTAGACCCGGCTGACCGCAAGACCTTGATCAAGATTGCCGACACGGCCATCACCGGCAAATCGATCGAGCAGGTCAAGGACAAACTTGACGGTATCATTGTCGATGCAGTCATGACCGTTGCCGAAAAAACCGGCGGGAAACTGACCGTTGATGAAGACGACGTGATGATCAAGAAGCAGAAAGGCCAGTCAATGGACGATGCCGAACTGATCCGCGGAGTTGTTCTTGACAAGGTCCGGGTCCACGAAGGAATGCCAAAGAAGATCCTGAAGGCAAAGGTGGCCCTGGTTGCCATGCCCCTTGAGATCACCAAGACCCAGGTGAAAGCAAAGATCAAGATCACGAGCGCCGAGCAGGTCAACGCATTCAGCGAGCAGGAACGCGAAGCGTTAAAGAAACTCGCTGATGCAATCATTGCCAGCGGTGCAAATGTCCTCCTCTGCCAGAAAGGCATTGCCGACGCTGCCCAGTTCTACCTGGCAAAGGCC
>Ga0116155_10002099_pt1 | contig 13798 bp, 11 predicted proteins | sample AD_UKC032_MetaG_FD_89890 | JGI IMG/M metagenome (GOLD analysis project Ga0116155, IMG submission 89890) | Active sludge microbial communities of municipal wastewater-treating anaerobic digesters from USA - AD_UKC032_MetaG | ecosystem: Engineered > Bioreactor > Anaerobic > Digestate | place: USA...
CATCTGGTGAAAACCTTCACCCCGTTTCCCCAGCAAATTTTCCTCAGGCACCCTGCAGTCGTCAAAATAAAGTTCGCCGGTATCGGATGACCGCCACATCATTTTCTTGGTCATCTTCTTAGTTGTGAAACCCGGGGTTCCATTAGGAACCAAGATACAGGAGACTTCCTTGGTTTCGACATTGCCATACGGACCGACCTTCTCGCCCTTCGTTCCGGTAATGGCCTGCACCGTGCAGACGCCCGCCATTTTGTTCGTTGAATTGGTGATAAAGATTTTACTTCCGTTGACGACCCACTGTCCGTTTTCGAGCCGGGCGTTGGTTTTGCTAGCGCCGGCATCCGAACCGGCATTGGGTTCGGTCAGCCCGAAAGACGCCAATATTTCACCGGAGCAGAGGCGCGGCAGCCATTGTTCCTTCTGCTTTTTACTCCCGTAATAATAAATCGGCCCGATGCCCAAAGAATTTCCGGCTGCCACCGTTGCGCCATGAGAACCGTCGATTCTGCATATTTCCTCAACGGCGATAATGTATGAAAGATAATCCATTCCGGCGCCGCCATATTCATTGGGCACATAAATGCCGAAAAGACCCAGCGCGGCCATCTTTTTGGTCAGGTCGTAGGAAAATTCTTCATTCTCATCTAACTCCATCGCCACTGGGGCGATCTCTTTTTCAGCAAATTCGCGGATATTGTAGCGGAGCATCCGCTGCTCGTCATTCAACCAGAAATCCATCGTAGTCCTCCAACTAATTGTATTTTTTAATTATAATCATATTAAAGATACCCATGACGGTTCAATTAAAAAAAATCAACAGCGCATTGCGGAGTTGATCATCCAAAAGCATTATAATTGGATAATCAATCCAAATTTTGATTGGACAATCAACCAATGATTAAGCGAATACTCTGCCCCACTCTTACTTGTCAAGAAAAAATTTTACGTTCGGGTATTCATTATTAAATGTTTTCATTTATAACTTATAGAATACTCTTTAAAAAGTATATGATCATCGAGCGCAATAAATGAATCCACTTAACGTTAACTGGGATTATATAGTAACATCCGATAATCTGTCAAGAAATATTGAAAATTTATCAGCATTGGTTTATTTCTCTTAAGAGGACTAGAATAAAAATATCCGAAAACTTCATTAGAAACAATTCTTTGATTTAAAACGTTAATGAGATTTCAAATGATTGAAAATAATCCATGGAAAAGCAGGAAGTAATATTTACAGTCCAGATTTAAATCTTCCGACTGATCAAGAGCGCTTACATCTGATTATGTATAGCCCATTACCTATAGCCCAATTTTATCCTTTCCATTCACGACATAGAACCTGTTCTTGACGGCTCGGATGATACTCAAAATATTATATTGCCGTAGAAGCCTAATGCTCAGGGTTGTTGGTGACGCGCGCGTGACCAGCACCGGCGCGTGAGCGTTAATAATTTTAAAAGCGATCTCGCTGGAGATACGGCCGGTAGAACAGATCATCTTGTCTTTCAGGCTTATGCCATTCATCGCCGCGTAGCCGATGACCTTGTCGATGGCGTTGTGCCTTCCAATCTCATCGAAAAATACCAAGCGCTCTCCTACCAGCGAATACATGGCAGCACTGTGGACACCATGTGTAGCCTCATGCTCCCGTGAATAGGTCAGAAATTCGCTCATGGATCCGAGAATGACTTCCGCGCGAACATCCGGCAGGTTCTTGTGAATCAAATAATCAGACGGTAGGCTTTTTTTGGTTCGCCCTCCGGCGGCGGTAATGATTTTAATATGTTCGAGTTTTTCCGCGATGATCTTATCTTTGGCCAAAACAGCATTTACGATTAAATTGGTTTCGTCAATGTCCATCTTTTCAATTTGATCCGCGCCACTGATGATACCCTCGGTGATTAAATAACCGGTAATATGTTCTTGCAGGTAATTACCGGAACAGGCCATTGTAACATAAGGGTTGTCGTTAATTTTCAGCAGCACGGCATATTCCGTGGAAAACGGCAACGACACTTCAATCAGGCTGCCGTCCTGATATTCATGCAATAGAATACCTTCAGAGGTAGGCAAAGTCATTTTTCTTCCCCGATTTTTTTCATCCTTTTACCAGCAATAATAATGATTGACAAGAATTAAGCAAATTAACTATCGTATTTTCCCTATACGAAAAAAGAGAATCATGGAGGGCAAGTGTTAAGCCGCACCGCCGCTGTATTAATACTGATAGACTTTCAAGGTAAACTGGCCCAGGTCATGGTTGACAAAGAAGATCTTTTTGCCAACAACATCAAGCTGATTCAGGGATTCAAGGCGCTCAACCTACCGATTATGGTAACGGAGCAGATGCCGGAAAAGTTGGGACCAACCATCCCCCAACTGATGCAGGAACTGGGCGGCGTGCAACCGATTACCAAGGAAACCTTCAGCTGTTGGGCAGATGCCTCTTTCCACGATCACCTCGAATCGCTCACCCGCCGGCATGTGGTTTTGACCGGCATCGAGTGCCACATCTGTGTTTACCAGACCGCGCTGGATTTGATGTCCAACGGCTACACCGTTCACTTGGTCACAGATGCCGTCTCGTCGCGCACACCCGAAAACCGCGAAGTAGGCATTCAAGCCATTAAAAGTGCCGGCGCACAAATTACCTCCACAGAAATGGTTTTGTTTGAACTGTTGCGCACAGCGGCAGACCCGAAGGCCAAAGACATCTTTAAAATCGTGAAGTAAAGGAATTTGCATGCTCAACATTGAACAGTTTCGATACGGTGACAATCTGGCTTATCTTTTTTACGGCAACACGGAGGCAATGGCTATTGACGGCGGCGCCTGGCAGGAAATTCTGTCGTTTCTGAAAAAATATGATCTGACGCTGAAATTTGTGACCAACACTCACCGGCATTACGATCATACACTGGGCGACGATCATCTGCTTAAAAAAACAAAAGCCCGGTTTCTGGATTGCACAACACTGAACGATCATGAAAAAATCATGCTGAATGGTGAGCCGGTTGTAGTTTACCGGACACCGGGGCATTCCACAGACTCAATTTGTTTTCACACAGGCAATAACCTTATTACCGGCGACACACTATTTAACGCAACGGTCGGTAATTGTTTTTCCGGAGATATGAAGGGCTTTTTTGAATCCATCAAACGCTTGACAGTACTCCCCGATGACACACGAGTTTTTGCTGGACACGACTACGTCCGCGATTCGCTGGCTTTCGCCCAACATCTTGAACCGCAAAATCATGACATCGAACGTTTTCGACAAAATTATGATCCGGACTTTCTCTATTCCACAATGGCCGAGGAACGCAAAATCAATCCATATTTGCGTTTCAATGAAGAACCTTTTTTAAAGCTGATGAAAGACCGCGGCCTGCCGTACGCAACCGAATGGGAACGCTGGCAATCTTTGATGGCGATTGAATAAACAAGGCGCTAAGTTCACGGTTCAAGGCTGAAGACCGAAGTGAAGCGTTACACTAAGAGCATGTGTGCAGATAATGGAAAACTGATAGCATTATTGAATACCCATTTAAGGCCTTGACATCAATCATCAACCGTCATTATATTGCAGTTAAAACCATCTCAGATCAATCGCTCCTTGACTTGAAAAGTATGATCCTGTTGGCGTGGAAGAATACTTAAACGGCCTTTGAAATATATCTATTTTAAAATAGGAGGGCGCCATGAAAAACACGCTTTTGAAACCGATCAAAGTCGGCCGCATGGATCTTCCCAACCGGGTTTTTATGTCCCCTATGACCCGCAGCCGCGCGGATAATCCCGAGAACAAAGCCACATCGCTGATTGCCGAATACTATGCACAACGGGCCTCCGCCGGCCTGATCATCACAGAAGGTTCGCAGGTTTCTAAAGAAGCTGTCGGTTATATTAACACGCCGGGGATCTATAGCCCTGAGCAAGTTGAAGGCTGGCAGCTTGTGACAAAGGCCGTCCACGAAAAAGATGGTCACATCTTTTGTCAGCTGTGGCATGTCGGTCGGATATCCCATTCTGCTTTTCATGGGGGAAATCCTCCGGTTGCGCCTTCAGCCATCAATCCTAACGACCGGGTCTATACGATGCAAGGTTTTCAAGAAACGCCGACACCCCACGCACTGACGGTGGCGGAGATTCATAACACAACACAAGATTTTCGCCGGGCAGCCCAAAACGCGATTGCGGCCGGTTTTGATGGTGTGGAAATCCACGCCGCCAACGGCTATCTTTTCCATCAGTTCTTCGTCAACTGCGCCAACATTCGTAAGGATGAGTACGGCGGATCGCATGAAAACAAAGCACGTTTCTTTTTTGAAACCTTGCATGAAATCGGTCAAACTGTTGGTTTTAACCGCGTCGGCGTTCGGCTCAATCCATGCGCGAATGGCTTTTTCGGCATCACAATCGACAAAGATACGATCCCAACCTTTGAACATATTGTTGAACGGCTCAATGATTATTCCAATCTGGCCTATGTCCATTTCGTAGAACCAATGATGCCGGTAGATAATGTTCCTTACGCAGTAAAGGAAATAGCTAAACATTTCCGCCCCCGCTATAAAGGTACGCTGATTATCAACTGTGGATTCCGTGCGGAAGGCGGTAAGCAAGTCATTGAGGACGGTCATGCCGACGCCGTGGCATTCGGGAAACCGTTTATCGCCAATCCCGACCTGGTGGAACGAATCGCCGCTGGCGCAAAATGGAACCGCTGGGACGACGCCACCTTTTACACAACTGGATCAAAAGGGTATACAGATTATCCGACACTCAAAGACGAAGGATAAAGGCACAAGGTACAAGGATAGAAGAATTAGTATAAAGAAGAATGGAGGCAGATAATGACCAGAATTCAAGTCGGGGATGTGTTTGGAGACTTTTCATTGAAGAGTCACACGGAAGCGGTGGTGGATAGTGCGGCGATGGCAGGCAAAAAGATTCTCTTATCTTTTCATCCTCTGGCCTGGACGGAAGTCTGTGCCAAGCAGATGCAGTCGCTGGAGGCGAACTTTGAAATCTTCCAATCGATGAACACGGTACCGCTGGGCTTTTCGGTAGATTCGGTGCCCTGCAAAAAAGCCTGGGCCGAAAGTCTCGGGATCGAAAAAGTCGATCTGCTTGCCGACTTCTGGCCGCATGGCGGCGTCGCCTCAAAGCTCGGCCTCTTTATCGACAAGCTCGGTTTTTCCGAACGCGCCAATGTGATCCTCGACGCTGAGCGAAAAGCGATTTTCGTGAAGGTTTATCCAATCAAGGAACTGCCGGACATTAAAGAGCTTCTGGATTTTCTACGGAAATAATTACATCATGTAGCTGTGCAGAGACGGCAGTAAATTTACACCCAGATAGGTGAACAAGACACAGGCAAAACCAACTATTGCCATGATCGCCATGCGCTTACCACGCCAGCCGCGCACCAAACGTGCGTGTAGCATCACGGCATAAATCAGCCAGGTAATCAGCGACCAGGTTTCTTTCGGGTCCCAGCTCCAGTAAGAGCCCCATGCGTAGTGCGCCCAGACCGAGCCGGTCACAATCCCCAGTGTCAGAAAGATGAATCCCAGGACGGCACTGGAATGCATCAGGTCGTCCATCTGAAATTCCGACGGCAGCCGGCGGATAAACACGCTGGTTCCCGATGAGCGGTTGTCTACCGCGTTCTTAATCAGGAACATCATCCCTAGAGCAAATGCAACCGTGAACGCCGCGTAGCCCATGAAACAGGTGAGCACGTGTGAGGTGAGCCAGTTGCTTTGCAGTGCGGGAATCAGAGGCTCTATTTTCTGGTTGACCCCCGGCGCGATGGAAGCATAGGCCATGATTAAAAAAGCCACCGGCATGACGAAGACCCCGATGCTGCGGTTTTTCAACCGCCACTCCATCAGAAGATACAAAAGAACAATCGTCCAGGCGAAAAAGATCAATGACTCGTAAAAATTGGACAGGGGCGCGTGTCCGATGCCCAGGTCGTAGGAGGTCATCCAGCGGATGATCAGGGCCACGCTCTGCGCGATAAGCCCCGCCAGCGCAGTCCAGGTGGCCAGTTTGCCCCAGAATTCGTGTCCCAGAACCATCCGGAAAAGATAGAAAACAAAAGCAGCAAAGTAGATAAATGTCACCCAGCTTAAGATGGTGGTATTGATCATTTGGACTTCTCCAGATTACCCTTCAGTTCCGCGAACAGATATTGAATTTCTTTTTGAAGTCCTGCTGAATTTTTATAGCTTCGTCCCGCAACAGCAAGCACGATCTCGTCTCCCTTCTGAACTATCCGAACCCAGATCAAACGCGCATAGGAAAACAAGATCAGCATCAGACCGCCGATCAGAAGAATAGCCGCTGCGACCACTACGGGCGTTCCGGGATCGTGGTTGACCTGCAGGCCGGTGTAATATTTTTCCTCCAGCCCCAGAAGCGAAAATGTGTAAGGCCGAAATAAAGCGGGATTAAAAACGGGAACCTGCTCGAAAATATCCGGGCTGATTTTTTTGATCTGATCGATCTGCTGAAAAATCCAGAAGACAACCTCCTCATTTTTATTGGACCGGACGGCAACTTTAACCGCTGGGCCCATTTTCATCATATTTTCTTCCACCCGCAAAACCTGAAACGTTCCTTCCTTTCCAGGCAGATCAAACGTATATCCCTGCGCAACATTTATCGCGTCACGATGGCCGCCCTCTCTCGCGAGCGCCAGCGTTGCCTTCCCCCCCGGCGCGGCGCCGTAGCTCGCCTGATAAAAACGGAATCCTTCAAATTCGATGGGATGATTGACGCGTAGTTTTCCCGAACGGACTTCCCGGCCTTCCTTCAGGAAAACGAGATCGGATTGGAAGGTTTTCGGCATGCCGCTTTCGTAAAGTTCAACAGTAAATTTGTCGCACCGCACGGAAAATGGCAAAGACAGCAACTGGCCGGCGTTACGCAGATTGATGGCGCTTATCGTATCCCCCTCGTTGATGTTGACGAAGGCCTCGATCCCGAACACGGATCCGATGACCGCCCCGGCAATAAACAGCAGGATGCTCAGATGAACGATATAAACGCCAAAAAGCGAGAAGCGTCCTTTCCCGGCGCACAAGTAAACACGCCCCGCGTCTTCCGACCGTTCGACACTGCGATATTTCTTCTTCAGCACGCCCGCCGCGACATCTGCCGCCTGACGAATATTCAATGCCGAGGGAAACGTGTCTTCTAAAGGCATGCTTTTGAAGGCTTCTTCATCCTGAGGATCTCGTTTCATCCGAAAGCGCCGCCAGGCTGTCGGGAATCGATCCACGGAACAAATGATCAGATTGACCGACAAAAGCCCCGACAGAAGAACAAACCAGACAGAGTGATACAAATCAAAAATCTGCATCTTTTCCAGAAAGGAAAACAGGGCAGGAGACAAACGCTGAGCCAGATCTCCCACTGCCTCACGCTGAGGCACGAGCGTTCCCACCAGCGCAAAAAAAGCGATGAGGAATAAAAGAACAATAGCCAGACGGACGGATGCGAAGAAAGACCAGATTCCCGATTTATTCTTACTCAAATACAAATGCTCCCGAGTGAAGTCTAGCGGTCTGTCTAACATGATCTGCCGTCTGAAGCAAGCGCAGCAGGCCATTCAAGGCAACCGATGAGATGCTTGCCGGCATCCCATCGAAAGCTTAATTAGTAAAACAGCACGGCCCAGAAAATGAGGGCCAGCAGGATCAGCCCCAGAACCAGACTCCCCAGTCCAAACACCGATGCGAAAAGCTGCGCCCAGATGCCGGGGCCTTCTCGTTTGAGCGATTCCAGTTTGCCTTCGGCGACCATTCTTTCGTATTCCAGCGGACGCTCCTCGAGCATCTGGTCCAACCGGTAGCAGCCGGTGAAAACATTCGGCTCGAGCGGGAACTTGTTGGGCACAATGTGATTGTTGAAAAAATGCACCGTGAAGATAAACACAGCGGCCAGAAAAGCCTCCTCCGAATGCACAATCGTGGCGATGTTGATCACCCAGCCGGGCACGATGTATGAAAAGAGGCCGGGGAACCACAGCATGAAGCCGGAAAGCCCGATCGCGGTCATGCCCCAAAAAACCGCCAGAAAATCGAATTTCTCCCAGTAGGTCCAGCGGTCAAATTGCGGCATCGGCCCCCTGCCAAAAAACCACTTGAACATACCCAGGATGTCTTTCAGATCTTTCAAATTGGGAAAAAGCGAGTCCGGGCCGAAAAGCCTGCCGAGCCAGCCTTTGAATTGCCAGTTCGGAAACAAGAAACGCACTGACTGAACTAGCGTAATCAGAAAGAGCGCGCATAGTACCAGGGCGGCAATGCGGTGGAAAACACCGGCCATATGCGGACCGCCCCACAGATTGACGAGGACCTTCGACCAGGCGGTTTCGGAATACTTGATTGGGAAACCGGTCGCGACCAGCGTGAAGAACGAGAGAATCAACACTATATGCATGATCCTCTGCGTCAGGGTAAAACGCTGGATCTGCTTTTCATCCCGGCACTCAAGCGCAAGTGTATCTTCGATGAAACCGGCCTTTCGCCTGCGGCATTTGTCCAGATACGCCCTGCGCCACCACAAGAAGGTATGCAACCAGAAAAATGCAAAGACGCCGACCAGCAAAAGAATCATGAAGCCTTCGGCAATATGCAGCGCCGTATAGGTCTTGCCTTTCACCGCACCGGGATGCGCCTCAAAAGAGACAAAACGCTTGTGCATAGTCGTGTGGCAGGTCCGGCAGGACCGCTCCAGATTGTCCGGATGCAAAGCGGACAGCGGATCGGACGATTTGAGCGTATTGTGGCCCGTATGGCAATCGGCACATCCCGCGACCCGCTGGGAATCCCCGACCTGTAGAACCTTACCGTGATAGGTCGAATCGTAGGTTTCGGCAATGTGCATGGACAGGTTGTTTCTTTGCACCACACCTGGATCGGCATGACAGGTTTTGCATTTGCGGGTGAAAGCTTCGCGTTGAGCCGCCTTATCCTTTTCGGAAGCCGTACTGTAGGACGCGATGCTGTGCAAGCTGTGGCAATCCGTGCAGGTGGCCGAATCAACGTTGCCTTTAGCGACGGCCCTGCCGTGCCCCAGGAGCGCATAGTCTTCAGCACGATGACAACGGACGCAATTTTCGGCCACAGCCATTTTCCCGGATTTGTCCGATTGGGCAAGGGTATGAATCCTGGAGTGGCAATCTACGCAGGCCAGGTTCTGCCCCACCGCGTGAGCGTCCGTTTTATACGCGACAGCAGCTTCCCGGTGGCAGCTTGAGCAACGGACAGGATTGGATTTTTTCTCGCCCGAACTGTGGCGGACAATATCATCGATGCCGGTATGGCAGCTTGTACAGGCATTGTCGCCGTGAACCGATCCGGCAAAACCCCTTGTAAAAGCGGGATCGGAATGACAGGTTTGACATTTTACGCTCTGCCCCTGGGCATAGACCAGTCCCGGCAGGCCCATCATGATGAAAAAAGCAACAATGGCCGAACGGAAAAAGAGTCTTCTCATCGCATTCCTCTCTTGAAGGCGGCCATCCCGCCCTGGAGTCTTTTCACATCGGTAAATCCCTTGCGGGCCAGATAACTTGCGGCAAGCAGACCAGTCCGGCCGTCTTCATCGACAATGAGCAACGAGCGATCCAGGGGGATTTCGGCATACTGGGCATGAAGCCGGTCCAGCGGGAAATTCTGCGCTCCGTCCAAATGGTTTACGCTATATGCTTTAGATGATCGAATATCGATGACTAGGGGATTTTTGACACTCTTTTTCCAGTCAGCAAGTTGCCCGGCCTTGACGGCCGGCGCAGCAACACGCGGAATTCTTTTTTTCGACATCACGGGGCTGCCCGCCTTTCGCCATGCGGCCAACCCTCCTTCAAGAATATAGGCGTCCTTGAATCCCGAGGAAATCGTCCGATGAATCAATGCACAGTCTGCATCCGGCGATCCGTAGGATGCGTAAAAAACAATTCTGTCGCTTTTTGGCAAATTCGCCTCCATCTCCTGATCGCAGGCCAGACAAACGGCACCCGGAATCTTCGCGTCCATGCAAGCCAGCAGAGCACCGACATCAACCACGGTTACTTTATCGGATTTTTCCATCCAGGCTTTAAGGGTCTGCACATTCACGGATGGGATTTTGTTTTCCTGGGCGGCTGCAGAAAACGTCATCATGCCAAAGGCGATCACGGATGCAAGAAAACAAACATTTTTTTTCATCTTCTCACCTATTCAAACGCGGGCACGGAGCGAAGGCCCCAGATTTCAAACTGCGGGGCAGAGCTCGAATCTTTCAGCGCCGGATAATCTTTCCGCAGAAATTCACGGACATTGCGGATATCCTTTTTGGCAAAAAAGGCCGAGGACTCGTCATGACACTGCATACAACCGTCCGGACGCCCCTTGAGTCCGTAAGTCTGCTTTCGGGATAATTCCGTTACGCCATGCTCCACCGCATAATAAATGAGTTTTTGTGTCAGGGGCGAAGCGGATACTTTTTCTTTCTTCCATTCATATATCTGGTCCGACACATAGACCGCATTGGAGAAACCTGCTTTATAAAGCAAGCGGAGCATTTCAGCAATATCCCGGTCGGATACAACCGTCTTTTGCTTGCCTTTCCGACCCTCCGGCAAATTGACTGTTACGGTTGACAGGCCCTGAACGGACCGCGCCACTTTCGCGACATGATACAGGGGGATTGGCCGGATTTCACCGTTTTTCATTTTTTCACCAAACCACATAAGATGCTTGGGCGCGGCGGGAAGATACTTCTTTTCTCGCGTCTGCCACGGCGGCCATGGCTTTGCGGCCGGCTTGAGGTAGTCTCCGGAAGAAGAAACCCCGTCGAAGCTGTCGGCCGTGTAACCTGTTTCACGGCCGGTGCTCATATCGAGAATGGTCAGCGCCCGAAGCGGCTGCCCGGTAATATGGCAACTTTGACAGGACACCAGATAGGTATGGAATTGAGCGCCTTCCAGAAGTTTTGCATGTAGAACCTTTGGATCTCTGGCCTGTTTGGCCCCGCGGAATAGTCCTTCGGAATGGCAGGCAACGCAGGTCTTCATTCCCGCGCCATCGAGATCATCCCGGACATGGCCGGTTAGCGATTTGCCTTTCGCGATCTGATGGGACAGACGCCGGACGTTTCTATTGTTCACAAGCGGATGGCAATCGGTGCAGTTTAAGCCGGCTCTGACGTGGGCATCCGCGGCGGAGGTAAAGGCTGTGCCGGTGTTCTTTGCTTCGCCTTCGGCATGGCATTGCAGGCAGTTTTTCGCAGATACGGATTTTTTGACGACCGAACCTTTCAGACGGCCGTCGACCGTAAACAAATTGCGGTCCGACCAGTTGTATGAAACCAGAGGACGTTTGGAAAAATTCCACGAGCCTCTGAAAAAGTCCGGTGAATCCGGACCGGCCGCAGGATTGCTGTCAGTGAAGACGGCCCCCTGGACGTTGCCCAGCCCCGCGCCCGCCGTTGCGGCCCAGCGGTAATTGCGGCGGTAAAGCTGTTCGTTTCTTTCGTGCATCCGGTAGCTGGGAAAATGGCAGATGAGGCAATCCGCTTCAACGACGCCGCTTGCGCGGAAGTGACTTTTTGAATCTCCCGTAAAACGTGAACTGTAATCGCCATCGAGTTGACCTTGATTAATGGCCTCTCCTGCAATCAGTGTTTTCGTTAAATCGGCACTCCCCTGGGAATTGCGTCCATATTCCATGGGCCCGCCACCAGGATGACACGAACCGCAGGAGGGTGATTTAACCTGATGCTTGGCGTTGCATTTGCCCGCACCGATCCAGTCATATGTTGACAAATCCATCTGCCGGGCATTCGTGTTGTTTTTGGCTGCAAGCCTTCCCGCCGCAGCCGTCGGCAGCCATGCGCCGAACATCCCCGGTGACAGAATCCAGGGTTTGGCCGCATCGTATCCATCTTTGATGACATCGAACCCCTGCTGAAAATGATAGCCGGACGTAACGATCGCGTACGAATGGCACACACCGCAGGTTTTTTTCGTACTATAGGGATCAACACTGTTGAGCGTAGCCGTGATTCTGTCGCCCTGCTCGTTTTTCAGCCAGACGTCCTGATGCGGCCATGCCAAGGCCGGCACAGACAACAGCAGGATTAAAAAAATGATCATGACAAGATTTCTATGCATTTTTTTGTTCAACCCGGAAGGCATCGTCGGGATTCCGCACAAACGTGGAATCCCGACGATGCGGTGCATTTATGGCTCCATTGGAGCCGATTCATCCTTCGACCACTCCTCCATGGACCCATCATAATTCTTAACATTCTGATAACCCAGCACTTCGCTTAAAATAAACCACCAGGCGCTGGCCACACGGCCGGAATCGCAGTAAACAATGATTTCCTTGGCCAGGTCATTACCGACAACGCCCGTGGCCATGTTTTTCAATGCGGCAACATCTTTATAGGTAAAGCAGCACTGTTCCAGATGTTCACCGGGAGGATATTTATCAAAAATCTGGCCGGTCGGCAGGTTAACGGCGCCTTTAACTCTTCCCGCTTTAGCCACAAACGGAAGTTTCTGCTCGCCTTTAAAAAAGGCCGATTCACGAACGTCCACAATGGTTGCTTTGCCGATCTGACCTTTGAGGTAATCCTTTTTGACAACAACGCCTTTATTGAACTTTCCTTTGTATGCACCGGTTTTGGGTTTCACCATCTCTGTGGAAACTTCTCTTTTCTCTCGAATCGACCATTTTTCAAATCCGCCGGAGAGCACCGAAACTTTCTGGACACCGGCATATTTAAGTGTCCAGGCCACCCGTGTCACATTTACGCGATCAGGACCGGTCCCTGTCGAGCTATAAATCACAATCGTAGTTTCCGGCTGGATCCCGTTGGCGGAAAGCAGATCGATCAAATCATCATCAGCCGGCATTTCATTTTGCATTCCGCCTTTACCCGGCGCCCAGTTGCCGTAAAAAATCCCGATGGCACCTGGAATATGCCCGGACTTATAGTCCTCCACCTTGCGGATATCCACGACAATGACATTGGGATCTTTTAAACTTTTTGCCAGATCGTCCGTAGAGAGAATGGGACTGAGTCCCTGGGCCATAACGGTCGCAGACAATAAAATAAATAGGGACACCAACAACGCTTTCCATGGTCTTATCTTTTTCATTTTTTCCCCCTAGCGGTTAATTGATTTTGGGACGATGATTAAACCTTCATTAGCCTTGGAGCCGTTTTTGATGAGCATTTCTTTGGTTAAAAAGTTCTTGCGGTCCACATGACAGGTATCACAGTTGCGGGTGCGGTCCGTGCGTTTACGGATATTATGAGCGGGCGTATCCCAATAATTGGGTAAGGCATCGAAATTTTCCATTGTGATGCCGGACGGAGAAAAAGTATCCCGCACCGTGGGAATCAGGCGCAGTGTGGTCAGTGTTTTCTTGTCCCGCGGACTGCGACCCAGCAACATCCCGGGACTGGCTGCGGAATGACCGCCGTGACAATCGCTGCAATTACGATATGCCGCTCCCGAATGGCAACCGTAACACGTCACTTTGCCCTGGTGTTCACGGTGGGCGATTTGCGCCGTCATTTTGGCTTCATTGCCCGGCTTATGACAGTTTTTGCAAGCTGGGCGCTGTTTAACCTCATTTTTAGACCTGTATGCCGTACCGTCGCCGTGAAACTCCGCTTTCTTGTGGCAATCCATACACAGCATGCCTTTCTGATAATGAACATCCGGAGAACCGCCGTATTCACAGGTGTATTCGGGATAGACGCGGCCGCCATGACA
>Ga0116155_10002126_pt1 | contig 13660 bp, 11 predicted proteins | sample AD_UKC032_MetaG_FD_89890 | JGI IMG/M metagenome (GOLD analysis project Ga0116155, IMG submission 89890) | Active sludge microbial communities of municipal wastewater-treating anaerobic digesters from USA - AD_UKC032_MetaG | ecosystem: Engineered > Bioreactor > Anaerobic > Digestate | place: USA...
AAGATCTATCAGTCCGACAACGGCACCGTCTACCTGGCGCCGAAGTACCAAACGCTCGAAGAGGCGATGGAGAAGCTGTCGCACCTCGACGAGAAGACGCTCTACGCAGGATGAGGCATGGATAGGCTCGAAATCACCAACGCCGTTGAGGCGATGATCTTTGCTGCGGGCGCGCCGTTGGCACTTATCGACCTGAAGAAGGCGTTTGAGCGCGCGTTGGCGGAAACAGCCGAAGAGGAGCGTACGCGCATCCTGGGCGAGGTCAAAGACGCGCTGGCTGACCTTGTGACCCGCTGGACCGACCCCGACAACCAGCGCGGTTTCCAACTGGTGGAAGTGGCCGAAGGCTTCACCTTCCGCAGCAATGGTCGCTACAGCGACCTCTTGTGTGCGATGCGTGAGCAGCGTCCGGTGCGCCTCTCCAAGGCCGCGCTCGAAACACTCGCCATCATTGCCTACCGTCAACCGGTCACAAAACCCGATGTCGACATGATCCGCGGCGTCGACTCCGGTGGCACGTTACACCTGCTCTTAGAGCGAAGCCTCGTGCGCATCGTGGGCAAGAAACAAGAACCTGGCTTACCGTTGTTGTACGGCACCACCAAGGAATTCTTGAGTTTTTTCAGCCTCGCCAACTTGGCGCAGCTACCCACCTTGCGCGAGTACACGGAGCTGTCGACTGAATCTCAAGAAGAGCTGGGCTCGTTTGACTCGCAAACCAGTCTGAAAGACCTGTCGGAGTCGGCGCAGAAACTGCGCTTGGGTGAAGAGGCCGCCGTCATCGAGCTGGACGATGCGGTGAAGAACCTGAACACCACCGAGAGCAACACCCGCGCCTCGCTCGCCGCCGAAGGCATCGTGGAGCCGGTGGACGCTGAAGGACACGAGATCCCGCCGCCCGTTGAAACACCCGACGACACTGTTGCCGCACCGGATAAAGACACCGACAAGCCTGCGTGATTGACCATTCGCACCCGCGAGTGTTACACGCCGCGTTCTATGGCGATTGAACGACTGCAGAAGATTTTGGCGCAAGCAGGGGTAGCATCCAGGCGCGCCGCCGAACAATTCATTCTCGACGGCCGCGTCAAAGTTAATGGCTCGGTGGTGCGCGAGTTAGGCAGCAAAGCCAACTTGGACACCGATCGCATAGAAGTACAGGGGCACGGCACACTTAAGGGCCAGCCGTTGGTCTACATCGCGATGCACAAGCCCGCGAATGTTGTGACCACGGTGGATGACCCCGAAGGCCGCATGACGGTGATGAGCGTGCTCGGTATGTCGCGCGCCATCGGCCCACGCCAGCACGAAGGCGACCTGCCGCGCGTCTACCCGGTGGGCCGCTTGGACTACGACGCCGAAGGTTTGCTGTTACTCACCAACGACGGCGACCTGGCCAACGCCATGTTGCACCCCAAGACGCACGTCCCCAAGACGTATGTCGTGAAGATCAAAGGCAAACCCGAGGCGCGCGCCCTCGAACGCCTGAAACGTGGCGTGCACTTGCGCGAAGAGGATGGCTCGGTGTCGCGGGTGACCTCACCCGCCGAAGTGCGCATTTTGAAAGAGAGCCCCGCCAACGCCTGGTTGGAGCTCGTGATCATCGAAGGCCGCCACCACCAAGTGAAACGTATGTTGGAGGCGGTGGGGCATCGGGTGCTACGGCTCATCCGTACCGACTTCGGCAGCATCACCCTTGAACCACTACCCACCGGCGGCTGGCGCTTTTTGACCAACGCCGAAATCGCGGCGCTCAAGAGCTGGAACCCCGGCTCAGCGCACAAAGCAAAGCGCCCCCGGCCCGCGCGCAGCGACAAACCGCTCAGCGCCAAACCCCATGGCGACAAGCCCGTACGCGGAAAACCGAGTCGTGCTGAAAAACCTAGCCGCGGCAGTAAACCGGCTCGGACCGACCGGCGCACGGGCAGCGTCGCAGGACCCAAGCGGTTGCGCGCGCGTTAGCCGTTAGACGAACCCTGTTGTTGACCCGCCACTGACCCCGCGTTAAAGCCAAAGGAGGTGTGCGCTTGCCGCGAAATCCCTTTGCGGCCGATCACCCGTTGGACACCATGAGTGACAAGCTCCGCAAGCTGAAGGACGAAGCCGCTCAGCTGTTCCAGAAGGGCAAGCTTGAGAAGGCCCTCGACGTCTACAAAGAGGTCTTGGCCGCCGACCCGAACGACCTCACCGCGCAGCTGAAGTGCGGCGACTTGCTGCGCAAGCTGAGCCGCAACGACGAAGCGATCGCTGCCTACACCAAGGTCGCCGAGACCTACGCCAACGATGGTTTGCTGCTCAAAGCCATCGCCGGCTGCAAGCTCATCCTCGAAATCGACGCCCAGCACACCGCCACCCAGGCGATGTTGGCCGACCTGTACGCCAAGAAAACCGGGCGTTCGGCGCAAGCGATGCCGGCATCGCTTCCGGTCACGCCACCACCCGCCCCCAAGCCACCCCCATTGCCGCGGCCAGCCGTAGTGGCCGAAGCCGACGAGATCCCCGAGGTCGAGGCCGACGAAGTGGTGGTGGTCGAAGAGGCCATTCCGCCGCAAGAGCTGCCGCAGATCCCGTTGTTCTCCGACCTCCCCAAAAACGCCTTCATCCAGCTCTTGGAGCAGATGCGTATGCGCTCGATGTTGCCGGGCGAGGGGATCATTCGCGAAGGCGATGTCGACGACTCGATGTTCATCATTTCGCATGGTCGTGTGAAGATCACCAAAACCAGCGAGAAGGGCTCCGAGGTCATTCTGGCGCAGCTGGGCGATGGCGCCTTCTTCGGCGAAATGGCGCTCTTGTCGGAGGCACCGCGCTCGGCGAGCGTGCTGGCGGTGGACGAAACGCTGCTGTTCGAAGTGTCCCGCGATGTACTGAACCAGGTGGTGGCCAACTTTCCGTCGGTGAAGAACATTCTGCTCAAGTTCTACCGCCAACGGTTGTTGTCCAACCTGATGGCCACCTCGCCCATTTTCAAGCCGCTGTCAGCCGACCAGCGCAAGACGCTCATCGAACAGTTCAAGAGCCGCGAGGTGCCGGCCAACGAAAAGATTTTGGAGGAGGGGCAAAAGGGGGACGGCCTGTACATGCTGCTCTCCGGCCGTGTCGAGGTCGCGAAGAAAACCGACGGCAAAAAACAGGTGTTGGCGCATTTGAAAGAAGGGGACGTCTTCGGCGAAATGTCGTTGCTCACCAACCAGCCGGTAAGCGCCAGCATCAAGACCTTGCGCAAGTCGATTGTGCTGAAGCTCCCCCGCAAAACCTTCGCCGAAATCGTCTCTACGCACCCGCAACTGCTCGCGCACATTAGCGAGCTGTCTGACGAGCGACTGAAAACCACCGAGGCCATCTTGTCTGGCAAGCTGAAGTTCAGCGAGCAAGACGGCCTGGTGCTGATGTAACGTGGCCGCCGTAAGCTTTACCGCCGAGTGGCTGCTAGCAGTTTTGGAACGACGCGGACTCATCCCAAACGACAGCCGCCGGGATTTGGAAATTAAGCTGCGCGAGCAACGGGTGCGCGTGGCTGCGGTGCATGCTCGCGAGCAGGGCGACACGGGCGCCAATGCCACGAGCCGTTACACGGTAAGCCCGGTGGAGCTTTTGGCCTCGTTTGCTCTCACCGGCCCGACAGGGGAGCTGAACGACGACACGCTGACGATGGTGGTGGCCGACGAATCGGGGTTGCCGTACCACAAGCTCGATCCACTCACCCTCGACATGCAGCTCATTGTCAGCACGCTGTCCCGACCCTTTGCCCTCCGGCACGTGGTCTTGCCGATTGCTGCCACGGCCACCGAACTGACGGTGGCGGTGGAGAACCCGTTCGACGCCGAGGTGGTAGAGAACCTTACCCGCATCGTGAAGAAGAGCATCGTGCGCGTGGTCAGCTCCAAGCGCGATATCGTCAAGGCGATCACCGAGATCTACGGCTTCAGGAAGAGCGTGGAGTCGGCCGCCAAAGAGAGCCGCTCCGACCCGATTGCCGACTTTGAGCAGCTGGTGCGCTTGCGTACGGTGGGGGAGATTGAGGCGACCGATCAACACGTGGTGAACGCGGTGGACTTTTTGCTCCGCTATGCGTTCGACCAGCGAGCCTCCGATATCCACATCGAACCGAAGAAGTCCGATGCCCAGGTGCGTTTGCGCATCGACGGGGTGTTGCACGCCACCCACAAGATCCCCAAACAAGTGGTGCCGGCCATCGTCTCGCGCATCAAAACCATGTCGCGCATGGACATCGCCGAGAAACGCCGGCCGCAGGATGGACGCATCAAAACCGTGATGGCCGAGCGCGAGGTGGAGCTGCGCGTATCGACCTTACCGGTGGCGTTCGGCGAAAAGGTGGTCATCCGTATCTTCGACCCGGAAGTGCTCTTGCAGGACTTGCCGGCCTTGGGTTTTGATCCCGACGATCTGGCGATGTTTCAACGCTGGATTGCCCGTCCGCACGGATTGTTGCTCATCACCGGGCCCACCGGCTCCGGCAAGACGACCACGTTGTACGCCGCGCTCAAGGCGCTCTCCGACGACACGGTGAACGTCACCACCGTCGAAGACCCCATCGAAATGGTGACCGATCGGTTCAACCAAACGGCCGCACAAGCGAAGATCGGCTTCGACTTCGCGGATGCGATGCGCTCCATCTTGCGCCAGGACCCCGACATCATCATGGTCGGCGAAATTCGCGACAAGGCCACCGCCGACATGGCAATCCAGGCGGCGCTCACCGGCCACTTGGTGATGTCCACACTACATACCAACGATAGCGTCGGTGCAGTGACACGCTTGCTTGACCTCGGAGTGCCAAAGTTTCTGCTGTCGACAACGCTTGTGGGCGTGATGGCGCAGCGCTTGGTACGACGCATCTGCAAGGATTGCGCAGTCGAGGCCCAACTGTCGGCCGATCAACTGATGGCTCTTGGCATTCCCATCGAGGAACAGGCCCGATTTTCCGGCACCCGCGCCGGCATGGGTTGCACCACCTGTCGCGGGACGGGCTACTTTGGCCGCGTTGGCATCTTCGAGATGCTGGATATCACGCCCGGGTTTGGTGCGGCGCTCAACGACGGCGAAACCGAAGACCGCATGCGCACCCTGGCCTTCAAACAGGGGATGCGGGCGCTGCGCCCGTGTGCGCTGGATCGTTTGGCGCAAGGCGTCACAACGGCCGAAGAAGTAGTGCGAGTCACCGGCGCCGACCTCGGCTAGCGTTGTGACTTAGTGATCCGAAAAGGTCCCGGGTAGAGGACCTTTCGCACGCAGCTGACGACGATCGTCGATCCGGCATAACTATTCAGAATCATTAAATTTCCCCCCCCTGCCGTCGCGGCGACGCACCGTTGTATCCATTTGTAAGGTTTGCGGACACTTGAACAATACACGGAGAAAGCCTTCCGGTCGTTCCAAAGGTGGAGACAACCATGCCAGAGTGGCACGCTATCCCGCGCTTCTTGATACACCGCGCAATTCGTAACCGTGCGAAAATCCATGAGTTTCCTCTCAATCGCTTCGTCGTCCGGTTGGCCCACACGGTCGCCGACTACGAAAGCGCGTTCAAGCTGTTGCACGTAGCCTATGCCTACCAGGGGATCGAGAGCGTGCGCGACAGCAGCATGCGGGTAACACCTCAACACGTGCTGCCCGAGACCTTGGTGCTGCTCGCCTACGAAGGCGACAAGATCGTAGGCACGATGTCGCTGACACCCGATTCCCCAGCCGGCCTACCGCTCGATAAAGACTATCCGGCTGAACTCCAGCGGCTACGGGGTCGCTGCCGAAAGTTGGCCGAGTACGGCTCGCTCGCAGTCACCAAGCGCTATTGGCACACTGGCGCTACCACGATTTTGAACATGGCTGCGACTCGGATCGCGCTGCACGTCTTTGCGGCGAGCCACGTGGTCATCGGTATCCATCCGAAGGCCACGACGTTCTATCAGGCCATCTACGACTTCGAGCCGTTTGCCCCGCCTCGGCCCCACGCGGAACTGGCAGCCCCGGTGATCGGCATGCGGCAATGCTTGGCCACGCTCCCAGCCTACCTGGCGCGCCGATACCCTCGGCCAACCGCCTCAGGCTACACAGTGGCCGAACACTTTAACAACGAGCCGTTGTCGTGCATCGAGTTGCCGGCCAGGCTCGCCCCCGGCAATCTTAGTGATTGGCGTATGTCCCGTTCGGTCTTTCAGGAGCTGTTCTTTGCCAAGACCGATCGTCTAAAGACATTGGAGCCGCACATACGCCACTACCTGGAACAACGGCGCTCACGCGAGACCCTAACAACCCCTTCGCTCGGTGCCCAATGCCTTTATACATGGGTGGCGTAACCTCTTTTGCTTATTACATTTTTGCCCTTGCATTCTGCGCGAAGGTACGTAGAATGCGCCGCCGCTCGCCCAGGGATAGCCTTTGGGGCGAGTGAATCGGGTCCGGAAGGAGGTCGAACACATTGACCAAGGTCGTCGTTAAAGAGGGGGAGCCTTTTGAGAAGGCGCTCAAGCGCTTCAAGAAGAAGGTCGAGGCGGCTGGAATCCTGAAAGAGGTCCGGCGCCGCGAACACTATTTGAAGCCATCGATTCGCAAGAAAGAGAAGCAGCGCGCGGCTGACAAACGTCGGCGGCGCAGCATGAGCCGCACGCGTCGGTAAGCGTCGGCATTGTCTTGCGTAGGTTCGATGAACGGTCCCGTAGCCCAATGTGAGGGACATTTCCCGACGGACGCTGCTGTGCGCAGGTTACCGCACAGCATTTTTTTGTAGTTGCGTCATTCACGTCGGTGCGGCTCCTGAGCCGCAAGCATGCGATGTAGAGGAGAAAACGGAACATGGAGACTGGGAAGCGGGAAGAGCCCTATCGCGAGGGCGGTCAGACGTTCGCGGAAATGTTCGAGGAAAGCCAGGCGAAACAAGGCGCCGTCAAAGAAGGCGAAATCGTCAAGGGCAGAATCCTCGAAGTGGCCGATGGCATGGTGCTCGTGGATATCGGCTACAAGAGCGAAGCACGACTGCCGACCAATGAGTTTAGCATCATCGAGGGCAAGCCCCAGGTCAACGTAGGCGACGTGATCGACCTCTACGTCGAGAGCCGCGAAGACGACACCGGGATCATCACGGTCTCGAAGGAAAAAGCCGACAAACTGCGCGTGTGGGACGACATCTCGGCCGCGGCCGAGCGTGACGAGCTCATCGACGGCGTAGTGGTCGCACGCGTGAAGGGTGGCCTGTCGGTCGACATCGGCGTCAAGGCGTTTTTGCCTGGCAGCCAAGTCGATCTGCGCCCCATCCGCAACCTCGACAAACTGATTGGCCAACGCTTCAAGTTCAAGGTCATCAAGTTCAACAAGAAGCGCGGCAACATCGTGTTGTCCCGCCGTGTGTTGCTTGAGCAAGAGCGCGAAGCACAAAAATCCGAAACGCTGAAGAAGCTCGCCGAAGGCGAGATCATGATCGGCGTCGTCAAGAACCTCACCGACTACGGCGCCTTCGTCGACCTGGGCGGCATCGACGGTCTCTTGCACATCACCGATATGAGCTGGGGCCGCATCAACCATCCGTCCGAGATGTTCAACATCGGCGACGAGATCAAGGTGAAGGTCCTGAAGTTCGACAAAGACACCGAGCGTGTCTCGTTGGGCTACAAGCAGATCACCGAGGACCCGTGGACCGCTGCGGCCGACAAATATCCGGTCTCGAAGCAGGTGCGCGGCAAGGTCGTAAGCCTGACGGATTACGGCGCCTTTATCGAACTGGAGCCGGGCGTCGAAGGCCTGGTGCACGTTTCCGAGATGAGCTGGACCAAGCGGGTCAAGCACCCCTCGAAACTCGTGGCCGTGGGCGACGAAGTCAACGCAATGGTGCTCGACATCGATGTGCCGCAAAAGCGCATTTCGTTGGGCATGAAGCAGTGCGAGCCGAACCCGTGGACCCAACTCGCCGAGAAGTATCCGGTGGGTGCGGTTATCAAGGGGACGGTGCGCAACATCACCGACTTCGGCATCTTCGTGGGCGTGGAAGAGGGCATCGATGGCCTCGTACACGTCTCCGACTTGAGCTGGACGCACCGCGTGAAACACCCGTCCGAGCTGTACAACAAGGGTGACGAAGTTGAAGCCGTCGTGCTCAACATCGACGCCGATAACGAGCGCTTCTCGCTCGGTATCAAACAGCTCACCGACGATCCGTGGGAGACGCTGCCGCGGCGCTTCCCGCGCGGTGTGAAGGTCAAGGGCAAGGTGATGAAGGTCACCGAGTACGGCGTCTTCGTCGAAATCGAGCCGGGCATCGACGGCCTCTGCCACGTTTCCGAGCTGTCGGAAGAGCGCGTGGAGAAGCCGGCCGATGTGCACAAGGCGGGCGAAGATGTCGAGGTGATGGTGCTCGACGTCGATCCAGGCGAGCGTCGCATCTCCTTGTCGATCAAGGCCGCGCGCGAAGGTACTTCCGATTATCGGGCGTACATGAGCGATTCCGCAGGCCGCTCGCAATTTGGCGAAGTGTTTGGCGATAAACTGGCTGCCGCCGTCACCAAAGACGACCGGAAAAAAGGCTAGTTGTTCGCTCCTCTAACCAATGGTATTCGCGTCTAACCCTGAGGGCGGCCGCTAATTAGCGACAAACGTTCATGATTTTCGCATACGAAATAAGTGAACGACGCCCTGGGGTGGACGGAGGCTTTGGACCATGACGAAGAGCAGCTTGATCCAGGCTGTCGCGACCCATATGCCGCATCTTTCGGCTCGCGACGTCGAGATCGTGGTAAACACCATCTTCGACTCGATGACCGAAGCGCTGGGCCAGGGCGACCGTATCGAGATTCGCGGTTTTGGGAGCTTTTCCGTGCGCCATCGGCGCGCACGGTTGGGCCGGAATCCTAAAACGGGCGACTCGATTTCAGTGCCCCCGAAGCGCGTGCCGTTCTTTACGGTAGGGCACGAGCTTAGGGAGCGGGTCAACGATGGCCGGTTAAATTATCCCATCGTCAAGATTGCCGACGATGACGATGATGGCGACGACACCGCTGAGACCTGAGCATCACCTTGACCGAGCGGTTGTGGGCCCCCTGGCGAATGGAGTACATCAAAAGCGCCGCTGAGGTGCAGCCTCCGGGTTGTATCTTCTGTGGGCTGTTGACTTCCGGGGACGACCGCGACCGCTTGGTTTTGTTCAAGAATCTCCACGCTGCCGTGATCATGAACAAGTACCCGTACAACAACGGGCACGTCTTGGTCATGCCGCGGGCGCACGTGGGCCGCTTCGAAAACCTGAATCGGGAGGCGTTCTTGGCGCTCAACGACCTGTTGTTGCGCACCATCAACACCCTCGACCGGGTGCTCAAGCCGCACGCGATGAACGTGGGCATGAACCTAGGTCTGGATGCAGGCGCAGGCATCCCCGACCACATGCACTACCACGTGGTGCCGCGGTGGACGGGGGATACCAACTTCATGCCGGTGATCTCCGAGACCAAGGTGATTTCACAGCATGTCTTGGATACCTACGACCTTCTAAAGCCCCACTTCGGCTGAGGCGCTGCGATGGCTCCCGACCACGCCTCGGAGCTTTTGAACCGTAAGCTGACGCCGATGATGCAGCAGTATCTGGCGGCCAAGGCCGTCCACCCCGATGCCATCCTGTTTTTTCGGATGGGCGACTTCTTCGAAATGTTCTTTGAGGACGCAAAGGTAGCGTCGGCCGAGTTGGATCTGACGCTGACCAGCCGTGACAAGGACCGAGGCGAGGATGCGGTGCCGATGGCCGGGGTGCCACACCACGCAGCCACCTCGTACATCGCCCGCTTGGTTGAGCGCGGCCATACCGTGGTGGTGTGCGACCAAATCGAAGACCCGCGTCTAGCCAAAGGCCTGGTGAAGCGCGCCATCACTCGCGTGGTCACTCCGGGCACGCTTTCCGATCTCGAAGCCTTGGATCCAGTGTCGCACAACTACGTGGGAGCCTTGGCGGGTGCCCCTGAAGGTGACTGGAGCCTGGCCATGCTGGACATGTTGGCCGGCGAGTTGGTCGTCACCCGTACCACGGCCGCTACCTGCACTGACGAAATGCGTCGCATGGGAGTCCGCGAGTTGGTGTTGGCTGCGAGCCTAGACACCCCTGCGCGTGCAGCGATTCCTGAGGGTTTACCCCTACGTACACTTCCCGACTGGCCCTCGGCCGCGACCGCACGGGCGTTTCTGTCCGAACGTTTTGGCGCGGCCCTGACGCTGCCTGAAGGTGGCAACGATTTTGACGTGACGGCCTTGGCTGCGGTGATAGGTTACGTCGAGAACACCCAACGGCGGGCGCTGAAGCAAATCATGCCGCCCAGAGCCTACCGAGCCACCGACGCGGTGGTGTTGGATGAAGCCACTCGCCGCAACTTGGAGATTCTCACCACCCAGATGGAGAATCGCCGACAGGGCTCGCTGATTTGGCACTTGGACCGCTGCCGCACTGCGATGGGCTCGCGCCTACTCGCCCAATGGTTGAGCTTCCCGTTGCGCGACCCGTACACCATTGGCCTGCGTCAAGACAGCGTCGCCGCATTGAAAGACCACCGTGAGCTGCGCGCGAGCATGCAAGCAGAGCTCGATGCGGTACGCGACCTGGAGCGTGTGTTGGGGCGGCTCGCCATCGGCCGTGCCACCCCCTATGCTCTGGGGCTCATCCGCAACGCGCTTGGCGTGGTGCCACAACTGCAAACGCTGGGGGCCTCGGTGGGCGGGCTGCTGGGGCAAAAGTGGCAGGGGGCCGACAGCGTAGCGGAGCTGGCTGCGACACTAAAAACCGCGCTCGTCGAGGCGCCCCCCATCAGCCCAAGCGATGGCGGCATCTTCCAGCGGGGCTACCAAGCCGATCTGGACGAGTTGATTGGACTCGCCACCGAGGGCCATGGTTTTTTGGTCGAGTTGGAGCAACGGGAGCGTGCACGCACCGGCATCAACAACCTGAAAGTCCGGTACAATCGGGTCTTTGGCTACTACATCGAGGTCACCCGGTCGAACCTCCAACAAGTCCCAGCCGACTATGTGAGGAAACAGACCCTGGTGGGGGCCGAACGCTTCATCACCGATGAATTGAAACGCTACGAAGACAAGGTATTGCATGCCGACGAAGCGCGTAAGCATCGCGAGCTCGAACTGTTCGAGGCGCTGTGCGTGGAGCTTGGCAGCCACACACCGCGCCTGCGGGCGCTGTCACGACTATTGGCCGAGACGGATGTCTTGCTGAGCCTTGCGCACGTGGCCGACGAAGGACGCTACATCCGTCCGACGCTCACCTCGGCGCCGGTGTTAACCCTCGTGGGCTCACGCCACCCGGTGATCGAACGCCTGATGCCGCAGGGCGAACGCTTCGTACCCAACGACATCTCGATAGACGTCGATACCCGCCAGTTGGCCATCATCACCGGCCCCAACATGGCCGGCAAATCCACCGTCATGCGACAGGTGGCACTGACGACGCTACTCGCCCACGTGGGCGCCTTTGTGCCCGCCAAAGAGGCCACCCTTGGCCTGTGCGACCGCATCTTTACCCGCGTGGGCGCCGCCGACAACTTGGGCAAAGGGCGCAGTACTTTCATGGTGGAAATGATGGAGACCGCCACCATCCTGAAGGACGCCACCCGCACAAGCCTCGTGCTCTTGGACGAAATCGGGCGGGGCACGAGCACCTTCGATGGCGTCTCGATAGCGTGGGCTGTGGCCGAGTATCTGCACGACAAGATTGGTTGCCGCACCCTGTTTGCGACGCACTATCACGAGCTGACCGACTTAGCCCGCGAACGCCCGCGTATCGTAAATTTGAGCGTGGCGGTGCAAGAGCACCACGAGAAGATCGTATTTTTGCGCAAGCTCGTGGAGGGGCCAGCCAACCGCTCTTACGGCATCCAAGTGGCGCGCTTGGCGGGGCTCCCCGAGATTGTCCTGACGCGAGCGCGGCAGATCTTAGCCAACCTGGAGGCGGGTGAGCTGGACGAAGAGGGGATGCCGTTCATCGCCTCATCGCACCACGGCAAAACACAACACGCGCAACTTCAGTTGTTTCACCATCCCGCAGCGCCTCCACACGTGGTATCGGCCGTGGAAATGGCACTGCAAGAGCTCGATCCGCTGAACCTGACGCCGATGCAGGCGCTGGCCGAGTTGGCTCGCCTCAAACTGCTTCTCCCTTCGTAACCAAAGGAAATATCTTATGTTTTGTCCAAAATGCCGGGGCGAGTTCCAAGACACCGTGACAAGCTGCGAGCACTGCAAAGTGGAGCTGGTGGCCGAGCGACCAGGAGAGGATATGTTCAGCTCACCAGACGCCATGGCTGCGGCGTTGAAAGGCAAAGAGCTTGAGGCCTTCATGGTGGGTAGCTATGTGGACCTCGCCGAAGCCCAAAAGCGTCTGGCCGAACAACGCATTCCCACCGTGATGGTAGGGGAAGAGAATCAGGAAATCGAAGCCTCGATGCATGCGCGCATCTACCTGGCCACCGAGACCAGTCGCATCCCCGAGGTCCGGGAGCTCCTTGAAAAGCCTTGGAAAGAGGGTGCCCCGGTGGGCGGCTTAATGCTGCACAAGGAGCTAGCGTTGGATGCCGATACCTGCCCGGCGTGCAACACCACGGTCCCCCCCGAGGCCAGCGAATGCCCCGAATGTGGCCTGTTTTTGGGTGATCCGGACGCCCAAGAGTAAAACCGTGTCATGCCATGGCGTTGGCCGTGGCGAGACATGGACACCGTACATCCCATAACCGCGCGACTGCGCGCTGCCGCGCTCGGCCTGTGTGCCTGCGTGTTGCTGGGCGCTGCCAACCCGGCCACCGCGCTGTACGACAAGGCACGCACGCGCTACCAAAGCCTGAAAGGGCAGAGCGACCACCAACAGTATCGCCACCACTGGACGCGCGTGATCGACAGCTTTGACGTAGTGGTCAGTCGCTATCCGAAAAGCCCCGAGGCGCCCGGTGCCCTGTTCACGATCGCCGGTTTGTGGGCCGAGCTCTACGCCATTTCGAAACGCGACGGTGACCTAAAGCAGGCCCTCGATGTCTACGCGCGTGTCGCGACGCGTTATCCGAAGAGCACGTTGGCCGATGACGCCTTGCTCAAACAGGCGGAACTACGCGCCAAGCAGGGCCAGGATCCTAACGCCGCTACGGTGACACTCAAAACCTTGCTCAGTCGTTTCCCCAAGGGCGACAAGGTCCCGGAGGCGCGCGCGTTGTTGTCGTCGTTGAAGAGCACGCAGCCGCTCGGCAGTCGCGCCTCTAACGCCGCCAGTCCTACGCCGCTCGCGGCAGCCACAACACAGCCCCCGGTGCCAACGGTCGCATCAACACCCAGCGCGGCACCCCACATCGTCATCGACCCAGGCCACGGCGGCAAAGATACCGGCGCGCTGACCGCCAAAGACAAGGCCGAAAAGGCGATTGCGCTGGCGATTGCCACGCGCGTCGCGGAACAGTTGCGAGCTCAAGGCTTCGTCGTCACGCTCACCCGCACCGCCGACACCTCCCTCTCGCTCAGCGAGCGCACCGGCCTTGCCAACCAGCTGCAAGCCGACGCCTTTGTGTCAATTCACGCCAATGCTAGCCGCAAGCCGGACGCGCACGGCATCGAGACCTACTATCTGGACGTCACGCACGACCGTTACGCCTTGAAGCTGGCCGCGCTAGAGAACCAAACCAAT
>Ga0116155_10002135_pt1 | contig 13635 bp, 12 predicted proteins | sample AD_UKC032_MetaG_FD_89890 | JGI IMG/M metagenome (GOLD analysis project Ga0116155, IMG submission 89890) | Active sludge microbial communities of municipal wastewater-treating anaerobic digesters from USA - AD_UKC032_MetaG | ecosystem: Engineered > Bioreactor > Anaerobic > Digestate | place: USA...
GAACGCTCCGGACGCGGCCTTTCTCTCGGGTGATGGGCGTGCGGACCTGATGTGGGAGTGACCGCCATGCGATCCGGAATCCTCTGGCTGGCCGTCTTCTGCTTTGCCGCGGTGGTGGCGCCTCCGGTCGCCTGGGCGCAGTACGGAGGCGCCTTGCACAGCGGTGGCTGGGCCAACGGCATGGGTGTGCCTCTGCCGCCGCGTTCGGTGGCGATCGCGTCGCCACCCGTCACTCTGGCCATGTCGCCTCCCGCGTCATTCCAGGCCGGCGGCATCAATGCCTACGCTTACGTGTATCTCAACGCTCCGCTGTCCGAAGCCAGAGCGAGGGCGCGAATCATCCGTATCAGCGACTCCGTGGTCGTGTCGACGAGCGGATGGACGATTCCGTCGAACAACCGAGTGACCATGACCGGCCTCACGGTCGGGACCACCTACCGCGTGGAAATCGAACTCGAGGCATTGACGCCTGCATGGGTGAGCGTGGCCTGGGCCACGTTGATCGCCTCATACGTTCAACCGGACAAATACAGTCCACCGTTCGATTGGGTGCTGGAGTCCTAGTGACAGCGCAGAAGGAGATTCGATGGAATTGGCATTCGAGGTAGCCCGCAGCTTCGGACTCGGCGGGCTCGGGCTGATGGCGACGATGCTGGCCGTGAAGTTGGCCATCCAGGCCGTTGACCTCGCACGGAACCAGATCGGACGGCGGAATGGCGGCAACGGCACGAAGGTCGCATTTGAGGAACTCAAGGTCGTTTGCCCGTTGGCGCCGGGGCGCCACTCCCTGGACGACGTGCACGAGGTCTTGATCCAGATCCGCAGCGGCATGGAACGGCTCAACGAGACCCAGAAAGTGATCGAGACGGACATGAAGGACCGCAGCCAGCGCCTGTGCGACATCCTCAGCGCGCTGCGCCTGGAATTGGCGCGAAGGGAGGGTTGAGGTGACCAGCAGAGAACTTTTCGACCGAGCGATCGAAGTCGTCCTTGAACACGAGGGCGACGTCTACACAGACAACCCCGTCGATCACGGCGGCGCGACCAGGTTCGGGATCGCCCAGCGCTGGAATCCCGACCTGGACGTCAAGAACCTGACCCGGGCCCAGGCGATCGAAATCTACTGGGAGCGCTACTGGCATGGGCACCGGTACGAATTCCTGCCCGAGGTGATCGCCATCAAGGTCTTCGATCTGGCCGTCAACCTGGGGCACCAGACCGCGGTGACCTGTTTGCAGCGGGCTCTTCATGCTTGCGGCTTGCGGGTGGCGCTCGACGGTCGACTCGGGGCGGAAACATGCGGTGCTGCGAGGCGGGCCGACCAGGCAGCGCTGATGGCGGCGCTGAGATCCGAAGCGGCAGGGGAATATCGGCTCCGGGTCGCCCGCAGCGCAGATCAGATTGTGTTCCAGGGCGGCTGGTTGAACCGGGCCTACGCCTGAGAGGAGACGCGATGGTTGGCGAGATTCTGGGCATTCTGGGGAAGGTCGCCGGATCGGTCGCGGACCGGATCTTCCCCGACCCCGAGCACGAGCTGAAGCGGATCGAGCTACAGCAGGCGCTCCAGGCAGCGGTTCTGGAGCGTTCCTCCGAGATCGAACGGGCGGCCGCCGAGGTCGTCAAGTCCGAGGCGCAGGGCCAGAGTTGGCTGCAGCGGACCTGGCGGCCGATTACGATGCTCACCTTCGTGGCGCTGATCGTGGCGCGGTGGCTCGGCTGGTCGGCCCCGAATCTCGGCGAGGCCGAAGTCCTGAAGCTCTGGGACATCGTCGAGATCGGCCTGGGCGGTTACATCATCGGGCGGTCGGCGGAGAAAATACTGCCGGCACTGGCTGATACGCTCAAGAAATAGGCAGGGGACAAATATTTAACTTGTTGCTAAATAATGTTTTGATGCGTACCGACAGCGAGAATGCAAATTTGCAGTTGACGCATCACGTGATTGGTCATACGATTCTCCCCGTGAGCATTCGAACGGAGGATGTCAATGGCCAATCTCGCCGATGTTCCTGAGCTCGTACGTGAGTTGCGCAGCCGTCTCGGGCTGAGTCAGGAGAAGCTCGCTGCCCAGTTGCGGGTCTCGCTACCCACAGTCAGCAGGTGGGAGAACGGGAAGACGAAGCCCGATCCTCGGGCGTGGGATGTTCTGGTCGAGTTCCTCAACACGTGCGGCCCTGAATGCGCTGATCTAAGGGACCGGTTTGCGCCATCCGGTACTTCCGAATCAGTTGATCGTGCTTCGCGGGGGCGTGGGCGCCCCCGCGGATCGCGTGCGGGCGCGCAGGTGCGGACCAAGAGCGGGTCGACCAATGGCCAGACCTCGGATCTATCGCCGATGGAGGACATGCTCTGGAGGGCCGCGTGCTCAATCCGGGGTGAGAAGGATGCGGCGAAGTTCAAGGACTACCTGCTGCCGCTGCTCTTCCTGAAGCGTCTGTCCGACGTTTTCGACGATGAGATTTCCCGGCTGGCCGAGGACTATGGTGACCGGGCAACTGCGCTTGAGATTGCCGAATCCGATCACTCTCTGCTCCGGTTCTATCTCCCGCCCGAGGCGCGATGGGCGGTCATCAATGGCCGCGAGCCATTCAACGGGCCGGTCAAAGAGAGGCCGCGCGATATCGGGGAGCACCTGACCAAGGCAGTACGCGCCGTGGTCAAGCACAACCCCTCACTGTCTGGCGTCATCGACGTGGTCGACTTTGCAGCCGAGCGCAGCGGTGAGCGCGACGTAAACCCTGCCAAGCTGCGCGATGTGGTGGAGACTTTCTCCGACCCGCGCTACCGACTCGGGCTTGCCGACGTGCAGCCCGACTTCTTGGGAAGGGCCTACGAGTACCTGCTACGCAAGTTTGCTGAGGGTTCAGGTCAGAGCGCGGGTGAGTTCTTCACGCCGACTGAAGTCGGCCTGCTCATGGCGCACATCCTTCGACCGAAGCCAGGGCAGGAATGCCATGACTACGCCTGTGGCTCTGCGGGGCTGCTCATCAAACTCCAGCTTGTGGCAAAGGAGCTTGATCCGACCAGCAAGGTGCCGCTGAAGCTTTCCGGCCAGGAGCTTCAGGCCGAGAGCTACGCCATCGCTCGCATGAATGCCATCATCCACGATATGGAGGTGGACCTGCAGCGCGGCGACACCATGATCAATCCGAAATTCCGCTCTGCCGACGGCCGAATTCGGACCAGTGACATTGTGGTCGCAAATCCGATGTGGAACCAACCCTTTTCGCCGGACATCTTTGCCAACGATCCATATGACCGCTTTCGTGGTGCTGGCGGTATAACCACCGGCAAGGGTGACTGGGCCTGGCTGCAGCACACGCATGCCTGCCTCAACAAGAACGGCCGCGCCGCCGTGGTCCTTGACACTGGATCTGTCACGCGAGGATCGGGCTCGAAGAACGAGGACAAGGAGCGCAACATTCGCAAGTGGTTCGTGGACAACGATCTTATCGAGGGCGTGATCCTGCTTCCCGACAACCTCTTCTATAATACCCCAGCTGCCGGTGTCATTGTGGTCCTCAACAAGCGCAAGCTCGCCTCGCGCAAGGGCCGAATCGTGCTGCTCAACGCGAGCAAACACTTCAAGAAGGGTCGGCCCAAGAACTACCTGCCTGAGGAAGACATCCGGACGCTCGCGGAGATGTTCAACGGGGCCGAGGCCGTCGAGGGCGAGGTTGCGGCCATCACGCGCGAGCAGGCCGAACAGGCGGACTACAACTTGAGCCCGAGTCGGTGGGTGGGGGCCGACATCCATGACGAGCATCGCCCTATCCGCGACATTGTTGCCGACCTCCAACGGATGGACGACGAGACGAAGGCAACCGACGCTGCGATTGCCCGCCTGCTAGGTGGACTATGAAAAACGACGCGTGGGCCTGGAAGCCACTCGGCGACCTATTCGAGATTGGATCCGGCAAGACGATGTCAAGGGCCGCCCGAGAGGCATCCGGCAAGGTGCCTTTCCTGCGGACGTCAAATGTTCTGTGGGACGAGATAGACCTCAGTCAACTCGATGAGATGGCGCTCTCTGTGGAGGAGCTTCAAGACAAGTGTGTTCAGAAGGGCGACCTCCTTGTCTGCGAGGGTGGAGAGATTGGACGCGCAGCCGTTTGGGAAGGAGACCTGAGTCCGCTCGCATTCCAGAACCACTTGCATCGTCTTCGTCCGAAGAACGGTGACGTCTGCCCACGCTTCTACGTGTTTTTCCTGCAGAGCGCCTTCACTCAACTTGGGATGTTCGAGGGTGCGGGCAACAAGACCACTATCCCCAACATCTCACGCAACAGGCTCGCGTCGCTTGAAGTTCCGCATCCCCCGCTTGAGGAACAACGTGCGGTTGCCCGTGCACTAGTCATCGTCCGTAGTGGGTTTCGAGGCCACAAGAAAGCTGTCGCCCACGCGGAAGAACTGAAGCGCGCCGCCATGCGCGAGTTCTTTACGCGCGGACTACGCGGGGAGCCCCAGAAGGAGACGGAGATTGGGCTGGTCCCAAGAAGTTGGGAAGTGACCACTTTCGCCAGAGTCCGCGAGTGGCTGCAGTACGGCACGTCGACGCGGTGCTCTGTGGATCCAGCGGCATATGCCGTCCTCCGCATCCCCAACGTTGTATCCGGAAAGGTGGACTCTAGAGATCTCAAGTACTGTAACCTCCCGGATGACGAGGCGCAGAAGTACCTGCTTGAAGAAGGTGACATTCTCTTCATCCGCACAAATGGAGTGCTCGAACGTCTGGGCTCATGCGCTGTCTACTCAGGGATGCCCAATCGCGCGCTCTTTGCGTCGTATTTGATTCGCGCCAGGCTTGAAAAGAGCGTCGTGCCTAGTTACGTCGCCTACTTCTACGGGTCGGAGCGAGGAACAGCCCTGGTCGTTGGCCGCGCAACACCCGCAGCCGATGGCAAGTACAACCTGAATACGGGGACAATCGACTCCTTGCCGCTTCCGCTCCCGGGAACACGCGAAGAGCAGTCGGAGATCGTCACTGTTCTTGAGGCTATCGATCACAAGATCGCCCTGCACCGCCGCAAGCAGGCGCTCCTCGAGGAGCTTCTCAAGTCGCTGCTCCACAAGTTGATGACGGGTGAGGTCCGCGTTGCTGACCTCAACCTGTGTGCGATTTCCGCGGCTACCGCGGCGGAGACGACGTCATGAGCACCCTCAAGATCGGCGAAGCCGGCTCGGTCCAGTTTCCCATGGTGAAGCACGCAGCCGAAATCGGCTGGCAGACGCTCGCGCCCGCTGATGCGCTGGTACGTCGTGGCGGTGAAGCGGGCGCTTTCATTCGAGACCTGCTCGAGGCGAAGCTGACCGAGTTCAACCCCTGGCTCAGTGCCGACGCTGTCCGTTCCGTTGTCGAGACGCTGGACGCATTGCCGCCGACGATCGACGGCAACCGGGAGCTGCTTTCTTGGCTACGTGGCGAGCGCACTTGGTACGACGAGAGCGAGAAGCGCCACCGTCCTGTAAAGCTCATCGATTTCGAGCAAGCCGCCGCGAACGCCTTCCACGTCACGTGGGAGTGGAAGATCAAGCCGCCTGCCCGAAAGGGCAACCGGGCGGATGTGATGTTCCTTATCAACGGCATCCCGGTCTGCATCGTCGAGCACAAGAACCCGAAGCTTGGCGACGCCATCGAACGGGCGGTGACCCAGCTTCGACGCTACGAGCTCGAGACTCCCGAACTGCTCGCCGCGCCGCAGCTATTCAACGCCACCCACCTTCTCGACTACTGGTACGGAGTCACTTGGAGCGCGAACCGGCGGGATATGGCGCGCTGGAAGCAAGAGCCCGAGGAAACCTATCGTTTCGCTGTGCAGTCGTTTTTCGAGCTCGCCGACTTCCTCCGCACCCTCCAGCACTGGATCCTCTTTTACGTGAAGGACGGCGAGACGCGAAAATCGGTTTTGCGCCAGCACCAAAAACGCGCTATCGACGCGATCCTCGGCCGTTGCGTTGATCCCGCACGCTCGCGGGGCCTGATTTGGCACACCCAGGGCTCGGGCAAGACTTTCACCTTGCTCACGTCCGCGCGGCTCATCCTTGAGGACAAACTCCGGTTCCAGAACGCTACAGTTATCCTCGTCGTAGACCGCACCGAACTCGAAGGGCAGCTCAAGAAGTGGGTCGAGCGACTGCTCGGCGAGATGCAGCAGCAAGACATCGCGGTGCGACGCGCCAACAACAAGATCGAGCTACAGGCGCTACTCGATAGCGATTTCCGGGGTCTCGTGGTCTCGATGATCCACAAGTTCGAAGCGGTCCGGAAGAACAGTTGCACGCGAGATAATGTCTATGTGTTCATCGACGAGGCGCACCGGTCGGTTGCCCGAGAGCTCGGGACCTACCTCATGGCCGCCGTGCCCAAAGCGACCATTATCGGCTTCACCGGAACGCCTATCGCGAGGACCGCGCAGGGAGAGGGCACGTTCAAGATCTTCGGCGCCGAGGATGAGCAAGGGTATCTCGATAAGTACTCGATCGCCGAGTCTATTGACGATGAGACCACGCTCCCCATTAAGCATATGATGGCGCCAAGCGAGATGACTGTGCCGGTTGAGCAGCTAGACCGGGAGTTCTTCGAATCGGCGGCGGCCGAAGGGGTCACCGATGTAGAGGAACTCAACCGAGTCCTGGATCGGGCAGTTGGGCTCCGTACCTTTCTGACAGCCGACGACCGTGTCGAGAAGGTGGCGGCATTCGTTGCCCAGCACTTCCGCGAGAATGTACTGCCGCTCGGCTACAAGGCATTCCTAGTCGGCGTGAACCGCGAGGCCTGCGCCAAGTACAAACGAGCACTCGACAAGCACTTACCGCCGGAGTGGACGGTCGCGGTCTACACCGAAAACCCCGCCGACAAGGTGGAGCGGCCACTCGTGGCGCAGATGCAGCTCTCGGACGAGCGGGAAGAGGATGTCCGCCAACTCTTCACGCGCGCAGACAAAGATCCGAAGATACTTATCGTAACTGACAAACTACTTACCGGTTACGACGCGCCGGTTCTCTATTGCATGTACCTGGACAAACCGATGCGGAATCACGTTTTGCTTCAGGCCATGGCACGAGTGAACCGCCCCTACGAGGACGACAGTGCCATTCGCAAACGGGTCGGGCTGGTCGTGGACTTTGTGGGTGTTCTGCGTGAACTGAAGAAGGCACTGCAGTTCGACTCCAGCGATGTCAGCGGCGTGATTGAAGATCTTGATGTTCTGCTTCGGGATTTTCGGCAGAAGATCGACGCCGCCGCGCGCAACTACCTCGAGGCCGAAGAGGAAGTAGGCGCTGACGAGCGCCTTGAGCGCATCGTATTCGGACGATTTCTCGACTCCGAAGGCCGTAAGGCGTTCTTCGAAGCCTTCAAGGAAATCGAAGCACTGTGGGAAATACTCTCGCCGTCACCCGAGCTGCGCGACCATATCGAGACGTATGTGCGCCTGTCGCAGCTCTATGCAGCGGTGCGCAACGCCTATGCAGACCGACCGGGTTACGCAGCCGATCTCGCAAGGAAGACCGAGATTCTGATCCGCGACGCCGCGACTCTGGATGGTCTCGGGCGGCTGACGAAGACTGTCACCTTTGATGTGAAGACCTTAGAAAGCCTCCGTGGGGAGAAAGGCGCTGACGAGGGCAAGGTGTTCAATCTCGTTCGCGCTCTCAATAACGAGATCGAAGAGAATCCTGATGCTGTTGCGGTGCTCCTGCCATTGAAGGACCGGGCAGACCGGATCCTCAAGGACATGGAGGAGCGCAGGACAAGCGGCCTTGCGGCCATGGATGAACTGGCTGCACTCGCCGCCGAGAAGGAAGCGGCCTTGCAGTCCGCCCGCGCGAGTGGCCTTTCCTCGCGCGCCTTTGGTGTCTACTGGTTGTTGCGGGAAGACGCGGCCATAGGGGCCGCGGGCATCGATCCCATGGTTTTGGCTCGGGACGCAGAGGCGCTACTTGGGCAATTCCCCAATGCTGCGGTGAATTCCGAGGAGCGGCGGCGACTGAGAGCGGCGCTCTATCGGCCGCTGCTCGCCTTGGGGCCAGAAGAACGTTCGCGGATTGTGGATATGGCGATGGCATACCTCGTTCCTGAGGATCTCCTGTGAGATCGCCGCTGTATCCGACGCAGGAGTTGCGTCGAAGAACGCTGTCATGGGCGGTGCGACTGCGTGTGAATCCACGAGTAGTGCGCATTCAATCGATGCGTCACAAATGGGGCTCTTGCTCCAGATCCGGTACGGTGACGCTTGCTGCCGACCTGGCGGACCAGGACCACAGTTTCCAGGATTTCGTCATCGTGCATGAACTGCTGCATCTCCGCATCTCCAAGCACAACCGTTTGTTCAACGCCCTCATGAACGCGTATGTGCCAGGCTGGCGCAAGTGGGAGCGCGATGGTCGGCGCAACGGCGGAGAGGCTTTAGTCGCCCCAAGGGGTAACGCGAGGTCGAACCCAAGGTCATTGGGCTAAACGAACCCTTGGCACCTAGAGAAGTGCCAGCGAGTCACGGCTGTGAGTGGGAGCGGTTACGTGAGCGGAATGGACACCGACAAGACCCAGTTGAAGACGCCCCTGCGCAGGCGAGAGGCTTCAATTCTCTCGCCCTTGCGATATCCCGGCGCGAAGCGTCGATTGGCGGGATACGTGTCGGAGGTGGTACGACTGAATGGCCTGCAGCCGAAGGTATTTGTCGAGCCTTTTGCAGGCGGAGCCAGCGTTTCGCTTCAGTTGCTGAACAACGGGATTGTCGACTCCATCGTACTCGGGGAGCGGGATCCTCTGGTGGCCTCATTCTGGAAGGTCGCATTTGACGATTCGGAGTGGTTGATTGAGCAAGTCTCAGAGATTGAGGTCAGCGTCCGGAATTGGTGCTACTTCCGGGAGAATAGCTTCCGGACGAATCGCGACCGGGCATTGGCGTGCATGTTTCTAAACCGTACGAGCTTCTCCGGGATCCTCGCCAACACCGCTGGCCCAATTGGTGGGCGGCTTCAGAGCTCGGATTACAAGATCGATTGCCGGTTCAATGTGGATACGATCACCAAGCGATTGCGCCAGATCGCGAGCCTCAAGGATCGAGTTCTGCTTGTGCACAATGGCGATTGGCAGGAGACGATTGAAAAGGTTGAGAGCTGGGGCCATGCCCCCGAAGAAGTGTTCTACTATCTAGATCCGCCATTTTACGAGAAAGCGGCGCGCCTCTACCGATACTACTTCGAGAACGATGACCACAAGGCATTGCACAACCGACTGATGCAACTACGGCAGCCATGGTTGCTGAGCTACGATCCGGCACCGTCGATTCAGGCGCTCTACTCACATAATGGTCGGGGGCCCAAGAGGGTGGATCTTCTCTATAGCGCCTCAGGAACCGGGGCGCTAGTCGCAGCGCAAGAGTTGATTGTCACGAATTTGGCGAAGCTTCCGAGTGCCACGCGCATTTGGCGCTCCAGTGAGGAGTGGCGGAGCACCCGGTGTGGTGTCAATTCCAACGGGAAGAAGGGGCGGAGGTAATCATGCCACAGAATGCGTCGCTTGGCAGCCGAATCGTGGCACATGAGCTGGTAATCCAGCGACTAATGTCGCAGGCGTCCATCGTGGGAGGTATTTACACGATGGGCTACGACGAGTGCTTGGTGCTTACAAACGATTTGTGGAAGAAACAGGCTGGCGGCGTGCCGCAGCATTGCTTCCTGCTGGCTACTGCGATGGTGCCAGGCCAGGCTCCCGAAGTCGAGGATGAGGAGATCATCCTCTTGAGGGTGATCGGCCCAGCCGCTTTGCCGGCAGAGGCTGAGTTGGTCCAGGTCCGCGAGCAGGCGATGAGAGATTTGGTTGTGGCCCGCGGGGCCGCGGCGGCATCGTCATCGCCGGCGATTCTGGATGTCCTGACTCGCAATGAGATCCAATTCTCGGGAATCCGAGCGAAGATCCTCGGCACGTTTTATGACACCGACGTGAATGGGCGACCCCTGTTGTCGTTTGGCAGCGACGTGGAGACGTTCTATTCCTCAAGTCGCTACAAAGTGTACAAGCCGTATGGCGACAGTTTGGCCATGATTGCAAGCTATCCCGAATCGACCGAGCACGAAGAGGCAGGCCGTCAGGCGGATGGCCGCGTTCCGCAGAGGCTCCAAATCGGGACGGTGCGCTACAGCTCCTCCAGCAGACGCCGTCGTCTGGCTAGGGGGGCAGCGCAGGACATCGCCGTTCCGGTCAAGGTGAATGTCACAGACTTCATTGCGCTCAAGACCGCGGTCTTCGGCATGACTCGCTTGGGCAAGTCAAACACTATGAAGACCATAGCCACGGCGGTCTGCGAACATGCTGCACGGACGGGCCAGAAGATCGGGCAACTGCTCTTCGACCCCGCAGGTGAATACGCCAACGTGAACGTGCAGGACCAAACCGCTCTGGCTCAAATTGGCGAGGAGTTTGTCACGATCTTCCGCTACGGCGCGGACGGTAGCAATCCGGCAATCCGTCCGCTTACTTCTAACTTCTTCTCGCACGACACCATCGAAGTCACATGGCGGATCATAGGCCTGTACCTCGGATCGAGGGACGCCAACTACATCCAGAGCTTCTTGGCTGCGGATGTCGTTGGACCAGATAACGTGGCCGATGATCGATCGGCGTTCGCACGGGCACGCCGCCGCCGAGCAGCTCTCTTTGCAACGTTGCTCAAGGCAGGTTTTGCTCCGCCGCCGGGCCTGGCGGTCGACATTCTCGCTAATCAAACCGTTCGGGATGCGGTGAATCGTCACTTGGGTAACCGCGTTCCTCAGCCGTTCCAGGCAGATGGACGTGGAGCGATCAGGCTGACCAGAGATACCCTCGTGGGATTTTGGGACTCGCTGATCGAAGCGCAGGAGGCGGGGGTGAATCTCGGCGACTGGGTCGATTCCGAACTCGAGGCCATCCTGTCCGTCTACAAGGGATCACGCGGATCTGGTTTCCGACTGTTGGAGCCGCTGAGAGTCTATCACTCACCAGATGCGACCGCGGACTACGCGGCCGAGGTCCTTGACGAACTCAAACGCGGCAAGATCGTAATCGTAGACTTGTCCCTGGGGTCGGAGACAATTCTGCAATTCTGCTCGGAGCGTATCATCAACTACGTGGTGCAGGACGCTGCACGGCGGTTCGCAGAAGGACGTGAGGCGGACCAGATCCAGATCTTTATTGAGGAGGCACACCGTCTCTTCAGCCGCGATCGAATGAAGACGCGAGAGGATGTTGATCCATACGTGCGGCTGGCGAAAGAAGCCGCCAAGTTCAAGATCGGCTTGATTTACGCCACTCAGGAAGTGAGCAGTGTGGATCCTCTGATCCTGTCGAACACGTCCAACTGGGTTGTTACGCACCTGAATAACCACGCAGAGGTACGGGAGCTCTCCAAGTACTACGACTTTGCGGATTTTGCCGAACTGACTTTGCGCGCGGAGGATGTGGGCTTCGCCAGACTGAAGACCCGTAGCGGACGGTACATCATTCCTGTGCAGATCGACCTATTTGATCGTTCTCGGATCGATGCCGCTCGGGAGGCTGCCCTGGCGGCTGCAAGAGCCAACTCCTAAATCGGAAGGCACGACGATGCCCTACCAGAATAGGTCCGGAAGGATGGAGCGCGCGCGGAGCACGGGTCATGTGCCAATCGTCGAGAACGAGCTCGTCAAAGAGCGGCTCAGAAATTTCCGGATATTCGCGCCCGATGTGTCTGAGGGACTCAGAGAGGACCTGCTCATTGATCCGGCGACCCTCGGCGCACGCGAGTTGTCTACCTCGTGGGTCATGTCTTTCGACGGGTCGCCTCAAGAGGTGGCGGCCCGCGAGGAATACCCCAGTACTCGGGTCGGATACGTTCAGGTAGCGGGGGTTCTCGTACACCTAAGTGAATTGCTTGGCCAGGAGTCAGCACACCTGGTCGATCCGGCGGTGATTCGAGCTGCGACGCAGGAGGCACTGCACTCGATGGTGTTGCCGGGCTCAAACGTGTGTCGGCAAGATATGCCCACTGTGAGGGATTCTTGGCGAGCCGAGGTATTTGAGATATTCCGGGATTATACGGTCGAAGATATCCCGCTGCTTGATGTGTATATGGTCTTGGTTGGCTTCAGCGACAAACGTACGCCCGGGGGCGACGTGGTCCTCGCGCGGTGTTCGGCTGATGACACTTGTACGGCGCGAGACATTGCGGTTGGGAAAGACGGCGTTATCTGCCCGACATGTGGCGGCCGTTTGTTCCCCACAGATGCTCTTCGCATTCATGAAGAGGTTTCGGAGGAGCACGGAAATGCGACGGCTCTTGGCCGGCTGATGACTGCCCTGGAGCATATCACGCTTGTGGCGTACTTGTACTTTCTCAGTCAGCGGCAACCCCGGGTGCTAGGATCGGTCGGCTTCATTTTGGATGGACCGCTCGCTTTATTCGGGCCACAAGCATGGCTGCATACGCCGATCCGCGCCTTTCTTGGCGATCTGGAAGCCACTCTGCGGCGAAACAACCTCGGATGCCCGATTGTGATCGGGGTAGAGAAGGGCGGCCAGTTCGCAGATCACGCTGCGGCAATTGAGCGGGAGTTCCCGAGGCAGACGCTAATGTGTCTGCCGAATGATTACATCTACCGGCACATTTTGACATTCCGATTGGCTCCGGGAGCAGCATTCGGCAGGGATACGTACTACGGGCAGAAGTTCTACTACAAGACCGCGCAGGGGCAGATGCTTACGATTACTGTTCCAAAAAGAGCCGAGGACGTTGAGTATCCGGAGGATCCGTCTCATTATCCGGCGTTGCCCGCGACCCTGGCACTCTTGGATCGCCTGGGAACGAGTTTGTACGAACACGCTTTGATTCCAGTAGCGCTAGCTCATTCGTTTGCGTCGATTCCGCTCCGAACCGGGTCAAAGGTCCTCACTCTGCTCTCAAGGGACCTGTTGGGTCTGTCGGGAGGGCCGCGCTAGAATCAGGGCAGCAAGTGATGGAAGTGGGCAAGCTGCTCTTCGGGGTCTGCCAAGTGCACGATGGAGCGGAGCGCTCGCTCAGTGATACGACCGCGGCCGACGACGGGGGGCAGGTTGAGAATCATTTCCTGGATCTGTGGCGTGAGACGAAGCATGCCGATGATTTGCGTCACTCGCGCCCGAGTGACCCCCTCTCTTCGGGCGAGTTCAGCTTGATTCTCGACCTCGCCGGCGTCAAGCTGACGGCGCCACTCCTTGGCCTTCCGGAGGAGCTCGGCCACGTGCGGCAACTTCAGCTGACTGCGGGCGGGGGCCGGCCGCCGAGCTTTGGCGGCCACGTGCACGACCCGGTCGGCGGTGACGCGCCGCTTGAGGCTGCCGACGCTCCCGTTCGCGAACGCTCCCTTGGGCCCGAGGGCGATCTCAACGGCCTGTTCGTACAACTCGGCCCCAGATAGGGCGTTGTGGTCGTCCGGGGCGACGTGTTGAATCCGGAACCAAACCTCGGGCGGGCCCTGCCTACGGGTTCGAATGCTGTTACGTTTGGGGAGCCAATGCTTTTTCAGCGGAATTCGACATACCTTCCGGTTAGCGGCGTGGCCCGGGGCGAGAGCTTTCGGGCTTTTCGTTTATCCCCATGTTTGGCAACGGATTACGCGGTTCTGACGGGTGGGGCCGGA
>Ga0116155_10002138_pt1 | contig 13614 bp, 10 predicted proteins | sample AD_UKC032_MetaG_FD_89890 | JGI IMG/M metagenome (GOLD analysis project Ga0116155, IMG submission 89890) | Active sludge microbial communities of municipal wastewater-treating anaerobic digesters from USA - AD_UKC032_MetaG | ecosystem: Engineered > Bioreactor > Anaerobic > Digestate | place: USA...
TATCATATATAACTCCCTGTGTCTCTCAATGGTATATACTTTTGCCCCCATCTCGGCCAGTATGGCACACTGATACCCCGAACCTGTACCAATCTCAAGTATTTTGTCGCGTTTTTTTACATTAAGAAGGCTGGTCTGCACAGCCACAGTGTACGGCTGCGAAATAGTCTGGCCTGAGGATATGGGAAAAGCCTTGTCGGTATATGCGTGATGCAGAAACGCAGGATCCATGAATTCGTGCCTTGGTACGGCATTTATTGCTCTCAGCACCTCCTCATCAGTTATTCCCTTTGTCCTTAGCTCATCCACGAGCTTTTTCCTCTTGCCTTTCGCCAGAAATGTATCAGCCATTAAAAATCAAAAGTAGTATTCAGATTAAAGAAGGTAAAAATAAAACATTTTCCCGATTAAACAGGAACAGAAGAGCGCCGGGATGGGATTCATCCGGATTAAGGGATATACAATTCACCAGTGGAATGTTACTTTTATCTGGAGGAGATGACTCATAGCGGATATACAGCCAGAGGAGTGTAAAGGGGCCCGGCCTTCTGCAGTATGCTTTCGAAGAGAATAATCTCCTTCACGCTGACCTTCTGAAATTCCCGACCATCGTATTTGTTCATCAACGACCTGAGCCCTTCCGGATCGCTGACCGACTTGACCCTGCCTATAGTAAGATGAGGCCTGAACTTTCTGTCCTCAATCTCAAATCGCGACTCCATGAGTCTTTCTGAAATTATCTCATATAGGGAATAAAGCCTTTCTGCCTGACTGATCCCGACCCACAGAACCTTTGGATCCGACCTGCTTCCGAAAACACCGGCTCCGGAAAGGACAAAATCAAAATTCCCGAAACCTGTGCATTTTTCCCTGAGCATTCTGTCGAGCATCTTTATCCTGGATTCAGGGATTTCTCCGAGAAAGACAAGGGTGATGTGAAAGCCTGAAGGATCAACCCATTTAATCCTGTCGTTTATGGTGTGATCCTTTATCGAGGACAACATTTTCATAAGGTCGTCCGCAGGATCAGTTCTGACTGCAATGAATACCCTCCTCATAAACAAGATTTTAGAATCTGCAATTACAGGTTGCCGGTTTCAATTTCGGCAAGTATAATCTCAATTATGGCATCCTCGCCAAATGGGTCATATTCTGCCTTAAGGTCGGAACCGAATATCCTGGCGATTCCCTGCCACAAAGCTGCTGAAAAGGCACCGCGGTACTGCCTTATAAGTTCATAGGATGTGTTGTATGTCTCCCTGTCGATAAGCTTTATCAACAGTCTGCCCTGGGTAATGGTCATTCCCCGTACATCATCCTCGTACTCGCCAAAGAGTTCCTTTTCAAACTTCCTCAGATATTTCTTTCTCTCCTTCTCATCGGGAAGTCTCATAAGCTCGTCATTAGCCTCTGCAAGCTTTGCCCTGACTACCTGGGCATACGGATAAACCTTCTTAAGATTGAAAACAAGCCGCTGATACCTGTAAAAGGGGAATTTTTTGGATGTCGATTCCCTCCCTACTATTACTACTTCCTTTATGTCAACCTCGGGAAGCATTTCACCGTTTCTCTCCACCGACCGGAGCTGAAAATGATTCCCCGGAAGCGTATCAACAGAACGAAGGGCGGTGTCCGTTTGTGCCTGCAATCCGGTCAGCAGGCCAAAGGTGAAAAATATGGAAAGGAGTATCCGCAATTTCTGTCATGTTTCCTGCAAAGGTATCAAATTACAGGCCAACTACTGTAAGCTTCCCCTACTGCAGGTATTATTTAACATCTCCGCTGAAAGTAAAAATCCCTATATTTGGGAAAAGCAAACCCTCAAGATGGCAATAAAAGTGGAAGATCTTGAAGATCAGTCAAGATTCAGGCAAATGCTTAAAATACACTATGACGACCTGGTTAATTTCGTTCTGGATTATATCAGAAGAAAATCCGGGCTGATGTATTTTTTCTGGGGAAGCTGCCTTGTTTTTCTGGGGCTTGCACTATACATCAGGCTCAATATCGGCGGATACTTCGCTTTCAGGAATATTTTCCTGCACACTATCCTGGGGCTGATCGTTTACCCACTGATCTGCATACCGGTTCATGAATTGCTCCACATTATCCCCTATTACCTGACTGGCGCAAGGAATATTAAAATAGGCATGGACCTGAAGCAATACATGGTTTATGTTACCGCCCACAGACATGTAGCCACGGAGAGACAATTCCGCCTGGTCGCCCTCTTCCCCTTTCTTTCTTTGAGCCTTGTTCTTGTCTGGCTCATACTCACTCTTCCGGGACTATGGAAATGGAGTCTTTCACTATTTACCTTTGTACATGCAACAATGTGCGCAGGTGATTTTGCCATGCTCAACTTCTATGCGGTCAATCCCGGGAAGAAAATCTATACATGGGATGATTTCGATGAGAAGACGGCGTATTTTTATGAAGAAATATAGCGGAAAGAATGGGAGAATGGGAGAAAGGGTGAAACGGAGAAACGGAGAGATGTAAGGACTAAAATCTATATAATAACAACCATGAAAAAACTCATTATTATTGTTTTGCTGGCGATTGCAGTAAATCTGACCGGAACTGCGCAAAGAAAAATTGTGAATCTTCCCGACTTGCCGGGATTTGTCACGCTGAAGTGCGATTTACACCTTCATACTGTTCTTTCTGACGGTAACGTATGGCCCACTGTAAGAGTCGGGGAAGCATACCGCGACGGGCTGGATGCAATTGCAATCACCGACCATCTCGAATATCTTCCGCACAAGGATTATATAATCAAGGATCACAATGCATCCTGGAAGATAACTGAAAACACCGCCCGTGATTACAACATAATCCTGGTAAAGGGAGCCGAAATAACGAGAAGCATGCCTCCCGGACATCTCAATGCCCTGTTCATCCAGGATGCATCGCTGCTCGACGTCGATTCGGTTATGGATGCCGTAGGAGAAGCCGTTAAACAGGGAGCTTACATCCATTGGAACCATCCCGGATGGAAATCACAGCAACCCGACGGTATTCCGAGAATGTACAATATTCATTACGAACTGATAAAGAGAAAATGGCTGCACGGGATTGAATTCTTCAACCACAGTGAGTATTACCCTCTTGTAATGACCTTCTGTAAACAGTATAACCTTGCCGTTCTTGCCAACAGTGATTTGCACGGTGTGATAAGCGAGGAATACAGAGGCCAGACTAACCGTCCGATGACACTCGTATTTGCGACAGCCAGAACTCAGGATGCCCTTAAGGAAGCCCTGTTTGCAGGACGTACACTTGCTTATTTCAACGATATGCTTGCCGGAAAGGAAGAATATGCGAGGCCTTTCTTTAATCAGTGCATTTCAGTCAGCAAGCCCTTCTATGAAAACGACAAAAACATTTACCTTGAAATAACAAACAAGTCCGATATCCCATTCTCCCTGGTGAACGGGAGCCAGGATGCCCCGGCCTCAATAACGCTCCCTGCCCGGGGAATAACTAGGGTTGCCATCAGCAAAAAAGCAGCGATTCCCCTTTCATATGATGTGAAAAATATTATTACCGGAGAAAACGAGGTTCTGAGAGTGGAGCTTTTCTAGAATTTCTCCTTTGCAAGTTTCAGAACATCGTCCTCCCGGACAATGGGCCTCATCCTGAAGGAATACTCATATCTCCTGTCAAGAAGCCTGTACTGGGTATGGATCTCTGCACCCCATGAGTTGTCGCCGCCAACTCCCATCTGTCCGAGGTCGACATTCAGGTTGACGAATTCTCTGGGCCTGACATCATTGGTGTGGGTGTTTGCACTTTTGGCATCTTTCCTGTAAGTTGACAATTTGCCGGGCGACTCAAAATCGTCGTGGATATTCTTGAGTGCCGCAAAACAAACCAGAGGATCGCCGGATACCAGCAGGCCGTTACCCGATTCATCAGTAAGAGTCAGCCAGCGAGTGTCGGTCTTGTAACCGTTCTCCTGGGGTCTTATGTACGGAACATACTGATCATCAACGGTGCTTTCATATAGTCCCACGTCAGCTGAGGTCTTTCTGTCGGCATAGTTCTCGTGAGGTCCGCGTCCAAACCATTTCAGATTCATGAATTCCTCAGGCAGCTGCATCTGCATACCCATCCTCGGTATCTCCGGAATATTGCCGGATACTTTGGAGAATTGGTTCTTCACAATCACGTCTCCCGAACTGTAAACAGTATAGGTTGTTACATGTCCGGCAATCTTTTCCCCGTTTTCATCCGGAATATCATATTCAAAGGTTATTACAGCCTTGCCCATCTCAGGCTGGGTGATCTTTGCGCTTCTGACAATGGTTCTTTCTCCTGCTTTCTTCCATACACCGAGCTTCCTGTCCATATCATAACCGTAGTCGTTATCGGTAGGAGGCCTCCAGAAATCAGGTTCCGGTCCCTTGTTAATTATTGATCTGCCCTTGTAAAAGAAGGATTCCATCCTGCCCTTTTCAAGGTCAAACACCATTTTTATATCAGAGCTGCTTACTTCATATTTATTGTCAACCGTGTTGGTTTGCAGAACAGCCAGCTGGTCACGCGCCGGAACAACAGGTCTGCCTTCAGCCGGAAGTTTGAACTGAGCTGCGGCATAAACATGGTCCTCAGGTACAAGATCCCACTCATCACTTTTTGAAACCCTGAAATTCAGGAAATACTCGGTTCCCGGAGCAACTTCAAACCCGGATACAGGAATTGTAACAACCGAGCTCTCTCCCGGCTTAAGCGGCGGAATAGTAAGCTTGCCCGACTTCACTGCAACACCGTCGGATACTATATCCCAGTCGAAAATGAACTCCGACAGATCGGTGAAAAAGTATTTGTTGGTGATCTTAACTTTGCCAGCCGACAGGCTGACCGGTTCAAATCCGATATACTGATAAACCCTTTTTACTTCTTCGAGTGCCGGCTTCCATCCCCTGTCGGGAAATACAAGACCGTTGATGCAGAAATTGCCGTCGCTGGGCAGGCCTTCTTCTCCAAAATCGCCGCCATAAGCCCAGAATTTCTCGCCGCTCTCATCAGTCGTAAGTAAACCCTGATCAACCCAGTCCCAGATAAATCCTCCCTGTAAAAGCGGATACCTCTCAATAACATCCCAGTAATCCTGAAGGTTACCCACCGAGTTTCCCATGGCATGGGCATATTCGCACAGAATAAGAGGACGGTCGCTTTCAGGATCTCTGGCATACTGTTCAATCTGAGGTATCCTTGCATACATGGGGCAAACAATGTCGGTATGCTTTTCGGTGGTATTGGTGCTTTTTTCAGCTCGCTCATACTGTACAGGCCTGGTCCCATCCCTTCCCTTAGTCCATTTGTAGTTGTCAAGGAAGTTGTGGCCGTCACCCGCTTCATTCCCGAGCGACCAGATTATTACAGAAGGGTGGTTCTTGTCGCGCTCAACCATTCTCTGCATCCTGTCCATGTGCATTGCTGCCCATTCCTTCTTGTCTGCCAGAGTCACATCCTTGTCGTATCCCATCCCGTGCGTTTCAATATTGGCTTCGTCAACAAGATAGAGCCCGTATTTGTCGCACAACTCATACCAGAGTTCCTGCTGGGGATAATGAGAGGTCCTGACAGCATTTATATTGTTGCTTTTCATTATCCTGATATCCTTCAGCATGGTAGCTTCATCCACAACATGCCCGTTAACCTCATGGTGCTCATGCATATTTGTACCCTTGAGATAAATAGGAACACCATTAATCATCAGCTGTGAGTTAAGTATTTCAACCTTTCTGAAGCCGATCCTGGTTCCGACACTTTCTAGATTGTTCCCGAAGTTGTCTTTGAGGCTTATAACAAGAGAATAAAGTTCGGGAGTCTCGGAGGTCCATTTCCTGACGCCGGGAAATTGCTTTGTAAAGTTAACGGAGGCTTTCCCTCCGGAAATCTTTACATCTTTTGCTTCAGTATATATCTTCTCCCCCTGGCTGTAAAGTGAAGTTTCCACCACAACATCCTCAGCGCCGGACCCGGTATTCTTAAGCTCCACATCGAGTTTGAGCAATCCGTCACTGTAAGCGTTCTCCAGGTCTCCGACCGCAAAAAAGTCCCTTATAAATGTCTTAGGCCTTGCATGAAGGAATACGGAACGCTGTATCCCGCTGAGACGCCAGAAATCCTGATCTTCAAGGTAGCTACCGTCACACCAGCGGTAAACTTCGACGGCAAGCGTATTTTCACCCTTCTTCAGATAAGGAGTGATATTGAATTCTGCAGGTACTTTGCTGTCCTCGCTGTAACCAACCTGCTCCTCATTAACCCATACATAGAAAGCCGAGCTGACTGCTCCGAAATGGAGGAAAACCTCCTTGTCATTCCAATCGGCGGGAACAGTGAATGTCCTTTTATAGGAGCCCACCGGGTTCCATGAATGATTTATAAATGGCGGGTTCTTCTCGAAACCGAACCCGGCGTTGACATAGATCGGTACGTCATAACCTTTCAACTGCCAGTTCGACGGGACTTCAATATCGTCCCAGTCGCGGGTGTCATAATCATCCTTGAAAAACCAGTAAGGTCTTTCATCGGGAGTTTTCACCCAGTGAAATTTCCAGATTCCCTCTAGCGAAATATATCTGGGTGATTGTGATCTATCAGCTTCTGAAGCCGCCTGTTCGTCAATATGACTGATCATCGTTGCATGCGGCGCCTCACGGTTAATATTGAACACGTCAGTGTTTTCCCAGTCACGGGGCTCCTTCTCGGTGAACGATACACCTTCATATTTACTGTATCGCCTGCAGGCGGTGAACATCATCAAAAGAATAACTAAATAACAGGGCAATCTCTTCATAATAAAATATTTATACGTTAATTTGACAAGCAAGTAAAAAGATCAGAACAGGCCTGATATCCTGCCTGTCTCATCGATATCTATTTTTTCTGCTGACGGTGAACCGGGCAAACCGGGCATTCTCATTATGGTGCCTGCTATAGGAACAATAAATCCGGCACCGGATGAAAGTTCCACCTCCCTTATCTTGATTGTGAAACCCTGTGGCCGGCCCCGTTTGTTCTGATCATCTGAAAGGGATTTCTGTGTTTTTGCAATACATACGGCAAGGTTCCCGAATCCGAGCTTCTCTATTTTGTCGAGCTGGTTCTTAGCTTTCACAGTGTACTCAACATGGTCGGCTCCGTACATCTTCGTGCATATGGTCTCTATCTTCTTCTCGAGAGGCCATTCCAGCTCATAAAGAGGCTTGAAGCAGTTAGCACAATCCGAAATCTCTTCAATCACCTTGTTGGCAAGGTCAATGGCTCCTTCTCCTCCCTTTGCCCACGATTCATTTACGGCGACCTTAAGGTTTTTCATTGTGCAATGTTTCACAAGAAGATCCAGCTCAGCAGCGGTATCGGTGTCAAACCTGTTGATCGCAATCACCGGTCTGAATCCGAAATACCTCATGTTCTCGATATGCTTGTCGAGATTGTCAAAACCCCTTATCAGAGCTTCAAGGTCTTCGCTGCCGAGAGCCGACAATTTGGCTCCTCCATGATATTTTATGGCCCTGACCGTAGCGACGATGACAACGGCATTGGTCTTGAGTTTCGCTGTCTGCGACTTTATGTCAAAGAACTTTTCCGCACCAAGTTCACTTGCAAAACCGGCTTCGGTAACAACATAATCGCTCAGTGAAAGTCCTGTCTTTGTTGCTATAATGGTGTTGGTCCCCTGAGCAATGTTTGCAAAAGGTCCTCCGTGAATAATGGCAGGAGTACCTTCGAGAGTCTGCACCAGATTAGGCTTTATGGCGTCTTTGAGGAGGGCCGCCATGGCTCCGTTTGCTTTAAGGTCGCGGGCGAAAACAGGTTTGTCGCCATAGGTGTACCCCACAAAAATATTCCCAAGCCTCTCCTTCAGATCCATCAGATCGCTCGACATGCAAAGCGTGGCCATCACTTCGGATGCAGCAGTGATTTCAAAGCCCGACTGGCGGGGAACACCCTCGGTAGTGCCCCCAAGTCCGATCACTATGTCCCTCAGCGCCCTTTCATTCATGTCCATAACCCTTTTCCATTCAACGGTTCGGGGATCAATCCCAAGGTTACCGTCCGAATTCTTAAGCTGGATATTGTTGTCGATCAGCGCTGCCAGAAGATTGTGAGCCTTCTCCACGGCTGAAATATCACCCGTAAAATGAAGGTTTATATCCTCCATAGGTATAACCTGGGAATAACCGCCGCCGGCTGCACCTCCCTTAATACCGAAAACAGGACCAAGGGATGGCTCCCGCAGAACAACAGTGGTCTTCTTCCCTATCCTGTTCAGAGCCTGCGCAAGACCGATTGAAGTTGTAGTCTTGCCTTCTCCTGCTGGAGTCGGAGTAATGGCTGTTACCAGGATCAGCTTGCCTTTTTTGATCCGCTTTTCATCAATGAAATGCAAAGGGATCTTTGCCTTGAATTTTCCATACAATTCGAGCTCATCCGGAGGAATACCCAATGATGCTGCCACTTCAACAATCGGTCTAATATTGGCTTCCTGAGCGATTTCAATATCCTGCTTCATTGTCAGTGATTTTTATAAAGTTGCGGAAAGATAAGAAACTTTCGTCTTTAACCAAAGAGCTCGCTTTACTTCTAAAATAACAATTATATGTCTGTGATATATGGCTTTTACTCTATTTTTCGTACTTTTAGGTTTCATTCTAACCCTTAGCCCCGTGAAATTATGGAAAAAGAAATAAGATCCCTTTACAGCGATTACAGGGAAGGACGCCTGACAAGACGCAACTTCCTTAAAAAGCTTGCCGTAGTAACCGGAAGCGCTGCCGCCGCAGCGGCCTTGTTCCCGGTAATAGAGGACAATGAATTAATGGCATCAAAAGAAGCCGGAAAGAAACCTGCCCTGGTAACCGGATTTGTTACTTATCCTGCGGCTACAGGCAATATGAAGGCTTTCATGGCCAGACCGAAAAAAGGGAAAAAATTCCCTGCGGTAATCGTTATTCATGAAAACAGAGGTCTGGTGCCTCATATACAGGACGTTACAAGAAGGATGGCCGGAGAAGGTTTCCTTGCACTGGCTCCGGATGCATTGTCGCCGGTGGGCGGAACACCTGAAGATACGACCAATGTCAGGGACCTGTTCGGAAAATTAAATAATGAAGAGACAACAAAGAACTTCGTTTCTGCGGTGAAATACCTGAAAACTCATCCCAAATCGAATGGCAAGGTTGGCTGTACAGGATTCTGCTGGGGCGGGGCCATGACAAACAATGTGGCAGTCAACTCACCCGACCTTAATGCAGCTGTACCTTATTACGGAAGAACACCTGCACCTGAAGACGTTGAAAAGATAACAGCTCCAGTAATGGCCCATTATGCAGGCAACGATCCCGGAATAAACGCAGGCATCCCTGCATTTGAGGAAGCTCTGAAGAAATATAACAAGGAATACCAGATATTCATGTACGAAGGAGCTTCCCACGCTTTCAATAATGACAGCAATGCGGAAAGATACAACGAACAGGCTGCAAAGCTTGCCTGGGAAAGGACCATTAAGTTCTTCAATGAAAAACTGAAATAAGCAGGATTATAGGATATTGAAGATAAGTCCTGACTACTTCCCCTGCTCATTCCATACCCCCCCTATTGCATTCACAAAGGGCTGGCAATGACGGAAAAAAGTTTTGTATCCTTCGCACAGGTAATTTAGCCCGGGCTCTCCATCAGGAGTTTTTATAAACCTGTTCTTCGGGCATTCGCCGTTGCACATGGCTCTTACATCACATTCACGGCAGTAAGATGGAAGTGTGAGGGATTTTGCCATTCCGAATTCCTTCTGCCTGTCGCTGTCGAGAAATCCGGCCAGGGAGCCATCAGTTATATTTCCGATAAGATGATCCCTGTCAACATAATGATCGCATGAATAGAAATCACCATTAAGTTCAACCACCGGCACTCCACCGCAATTTTCCCTGAATATGCACAGTGTATGTCCCTGACCGAATGCCGTTCTGGCTGCTTCCTCAATTATCTGGATCTTTATTTTTCCAATATCCTTCTCAACCCATTCATCAAAAACCGTAATAAGAAACCTGCCAAATTCCGCTGCAGGAACTGTCGCCCTGCTTACCCCGGATGCTGTTCGAGACCGCTGTTCTACAAGGGGCAGAAATGTGATATTCTCTGCTCCAAGCTCCCTGAAAAAATCATAAACCACCAGAGGAAACTTAACATTGAAGGAACTGACCACACAAAGTATCTCAGGCTTAATGCCTGACCTCTGCAGAATGTCATAGCCTTTCAAAACCTGCTGGAGAGAAGAATTTCCGTCGGAACTCTTCCTGCAACTGTTGTGAAGATCTCCCGGACCATCAATGCTGATCCCTACCAAAAATTTCTCCTGTGCCAGAAAATAAGCCCAGTCCCAGTTTATTAACGTCCCGTTGGTCTGAATGCCGTTGATGATCTCCTTCCCGGCAGGTTTATTCCTGAGCTGCATACTGACAGCTTTCCTGAAGAAATCTAACCCTGCCAGAAGAGGCTCCCCTCCATGCCACGAAAAGAAAACAGTATTATCGGTTGTAGCTTCAATATGCTGTATAATATATTTTTCAAGAATACCATCGCTCATAAGAAGAGGCTTTCCATCTTTGTGGATTGATTGCTTCTTAAGATAATAGCAATAGCTGCAACTCAGGTTGCATAGCCCTCCGACAGGCTTTGCGAAAATCTGAAATTCACGCTCCTTCGCTTCCATATGATTAACTTTCAGTGTTTACCCATCTTATAATGACCTTCTCCGGATCGTCAGGGATGTTCATTCTTATCCTCTGCCCTACCGGGTAATAATTGTTTATACGGTTACCGATATTATTCCCGAATCCGAGCAAAACACCCCTGAACGACGCAGTAAACCATCCCGGGCGCACATCAATGGCGGGTAATGTCTCTCTCCTTAACCAGGCCAGGGCCTGTTTCAGGTCAAGCTCAGCTGAAGGAAATGATCCTGCCTTTATTCCTCCTGACAGAGCAAGCTCATGCGCAGGGATATACCCGTTCCTTTTAACAGAACATATAAGAGTACCCGGCATAACAACCGTGAGTTTCGAATCGATTTCAGAAAAATCCACGGGCCGGCCGGGGAAAAAATATATATCCTCCCCTTTTCTGATAAGATTTTCAGTATTGAAATCAGACCATCGTCCTGCAACTTCACGGTCAGCCCGGCAGATCCCTGTGCCTCCGGTCTTTCCTGAAGCCCTTAACCTGTCTCTCAATCCATCTTTTTTCCTTAAAACAGAAACAAACAAACCTTCCCCCTTTATTTTTCCCGGATGAAATCCGTAACCTTGAATCCCGCCCGCTGTCATTTCGGTTATCCCATCGAAATCAGTAATGTCAATACTTAATGATTCAGCTTCCTCCTGCCCGATAAGCCATTTAATGTTTTCTTCATTCTCCGCAGGATTGAATGTACAGGTACTGTAAATAAGTATCCCGCCCGGTTTAAGCGCCGGCCAGATATCAGCCAGAATCCTCCTTTGTCTTTCAGCACACAGTACAGTGTTACCGACTGACCATTCCTCCACTGCAATCCTGTCCCTGAACATCCCCTCGCCCGAGCAGGGCGCATCAACAAGCATCAGGTCGAAGAAGCCCGGCAGGCGGCCGAATGCCGAAGGATCGTTCCTGGTAACAACAGTATTGGATGTTCCCCACCTTATTATGTTTTCAGCCAGGATCGAAGACCTTTGCCTTATCACTTCGTTTGAAACCAGAATGCTGTCGCGCCCGATCAGCGACGAGATATGTGTGCTCTTGCCCCCGGGCGCCCCGCAAAGGTCAAGTACTCTCAGGTATCCGGATGTGTCAACCAGCTGTTTAATTACCTGTTCCATGAACATCCCGGAAGCTTCCTGCGGATAATAACACCCTGCATGAAAAAGCGGATCGAGAGTGAAGGAAGGTCTGGAGGACAGGTAGTAACCCGTCCTGCACCATGGAACCTGTTCCGAATTTTCTGGCTTCAGCTTCCACTTTAACTCGTTGAACCTTATACTTACCGGCGACGGTTCCTGAAGAGCATTAACAAGACTTTTCGCGTCAAGGTATTTCTGACGGGAAATTCTACTTATGAAATCTTCGGGAAACATGGGATCAGGTGAATTTCCTCCAAAGGTAATAAACCGGGATCCCCAGCAAAACTATTACCAGTCCGGGGAAGGTATAACTCGGCTTGAAAATGAGCAGGATCACCATTATAAAAGTTGTGGTCAGAATATACAATGCCGGTACGACGGGGTAACCCCAGGCCTTGTATGGACGCGGAATATCGGGTCTTTTCGCCCTGAGAAGAAAGAGAGCAAAAATGGTAAGCGCAAAGAACAGCAGGACGGCAAAGATTACATAGTCGAGCAAATCGCTGTATGTTCCTGACAAACATAACAATATGGCCCAGATCCCCTGGATGGCGATAGCAAAGCCGGGGACTCCCTTGCTGTTAATCCTGGCTACTCTTTTAAAGAACAGACCGTCCATTGCCATGGCGTAGTACACCCTGGGTCCGGCCAGTATAAGTCCATGATTGCACCCAAAGGTGCTTATCATGACAAATACTGCCATTATGATAGCTGCATAGTCGCCGAACACAATGCTCATGGCTGAAGTGGCGACCCTGTCGTCGGTGGCAAACTGTATGCCTCTCGCCGCCACATCTGCTCCGTCAGGAGACCCCGAAAGAGGAAGCACCCGGATGTAAACCCAGTTGGTAAACAGATAGATAATGGAAACTATAAGAGTTCCGAAAATAAGGCTGAGGGGAACCGTCCTTTTGGGATTGATAACCTCACCCGAAATATAAGTTACGTTATACCAGGCATCGGAGGAAAAAAGGGAACCCACAAGGGCTGTGGCCACAGCTGTCACCAGGGCGAAGCCTGCAATTGGCACAGCCTGATTTCCAGCTCCGGTTTTTGAAGCATCCCAGAAAACAGCTTTGTTGATCTCCCATGAATCAATTCCCCTTATCGCGAAAATCCCTACTAAAATAAACCCTGCAAGGGCGAGTATCTTGGTCGATGTGAAAATATTAACAACAGTCTTGCCGGTAACTATCCCGCGGGTGTTGAGCCAGGTAAGAAATGCTATCATGATTATTGCGACAAGCATGGTTGAACTTACTTTCAGAAATCCTGCCTCCAATAATATGTTCCTGTCAGAGATCCAGGGAAACAGCACACCGCTGAACTTGGCAAAAGCTACCGCAACAGCAGCAATGGAGCCGCACTGGATCACAAGAAAAGTGGTCCAGCCAAACAGAAATCCAATAAGCGGATGATAAGCTTCGCGAAGATAAACATATTGCCCTCCCACATCAGGCATCATCGAGGCAAGTTCACCATAACTTATTGCTCCTATAACCGTTATAACACCTGTTATCAGCCAGACAACCATCAGCCACCCGGGAGAGCCGACACTCCTTGCTATATCAGCGCTCGTTATAAAAATCCCGGAACCTATCATGGCTCCGGCTACCATTGAGATCCCGTCGAAAAGATTGACCCGTTTTTTCAGAAGGTTGTTTTCTGCCTGCATCTATGAATTTGTAACCCGTAAACAAAAGTAACCAAACAAATGAAATAA
>Ga0116155_10002145_pt1 | contig 13598 bp, 9 predicted proteins | sample AD_UKC032_MetaG_FD_89890 | JGI IMG/M metagenome (GOLD analysis project Ga0116155, IMG submission 89890) | Active sludge microbial communities of municipal wastewater-treating anaerobic digesters from USA - AD_UKC032_MetaG | ecosystem: Engineered > Bioreactor > Anaerobic > Digestate | place: USA...
GGATTCCTTGTCGATGAAAAAATCGGCGAAGAGGGTGTCCTTGGCGTCCTCGAGGGAGATCATGATGCCGACCGGCCGGTCGTTCTTGGTAACGACCACGGGCTCGCGCCGGGCCGAGTCGAGGAATTCGCCGAAGTGGTTCTTGGCATCGCGTGCGGTCATTACTTTCATTGCCGTATCCTTGGAATTGGATTCAATGTGTCCATTGTAGCCACTATGGACATTTCGGCAAGCAGCACGACTGCGGATCGGCGTACCCCGAGGCCGTGTGTCAAACATTAGCTGCCTCCCCGGCAGATCCGGGGGAAATCCCAACTGATTAGTCGTCCGGTGATTCGCCGCTGATGGGGCGCCGGGGGCTCCCCTGGGGGACAAGCGATATGGGCAATCTCCCTTGCTAGTCGGCGGATACGAAACCATCAGCTTCCGTCTGCCATTACAGGTCGTTGGCTATCGATTTTGTTACGGACCTGGTTACAGGCGCCGTTACGGATGGAGATCGAGTTGATGTTTCCGAGGTTTTTTCTGCTCGGTCGTGTCCGTGTCTTCGATCGTGTCATGCAGGATGGCGGCGATCAGTACGCGCTGATCCTCGACACCGGCCTCGTTCAATAGGAGGTTGGCCAGGGCGATCGGATGATTGATATACGGTGAGGCATCGGCATCCTTTCGCCTCTGGTTCCTGTGTTTGTCGGCGGCAAAGGCGAGGGCGGTGATCAATTATTTCGTCATGTGCCAATTTTAATGAGTGCCGCGAGGTCATCAATGTGGCTTCCATCCAGAACCATTTTCTATGACGACGCAACCGCGTATCTGCCTACAAGCCCAGAAATCGTTACGTTATGGGCCACTGCATCATGCGGGACCAGCAGGTATTTCCACGGTTTGCCACCCTGTACCTGTGAATACTCGCTGGCATTCCTGCACCAGGTCGCCGCAGCATCGGCTTTGGCCTTCACGTCGCTGGCCTCCATGTCCTTTGCCGCTTTGGTCTCGATAATCAGGTTGTGGTCGGCGGTCGCGGCAACGAAGTCCGGCACGTACTCGGGTTGGTTGGCGCCAGAACGGTAGTAGATGTTGAACTGCCCAGCCACCGGCCGGAACCAGCGCAGTGCGTCACGTTCCAGCACGCAGGCGAGAACACGTTCGGTGTCGGAATGAAACTTCTGCACCGGGTAGGCACATCTGCTGAACCCGCCATAGACGTACTGCGCGATCTTGCCCTTCTCATCGGGTGCCTGATGCAGCGGCAGGATGTCACCCTCGGCGGTAAAGGCGCAGTGCTTCAGCGGCGTGAAGCCCTGGCTGATGACAACCTCGGATTCGGAAATATCTTCGTAGTAGTGCAGCGCCATTTGCAAATGGATGTTCTCGGCGATGGTCTTGCCATAGTTGCCAAGGATGTTGTGCAACTCTTCGTCGGTTTTCAGATAGGTCTTGAAGTGCGCGACGGCTTGCCCGGACAGTTCGTATATCAACTCGGCGTGTTCGTCGTAGGACACGTCGTCGTAGTTGATGAGTTCGCGGACGATGTAGTTTTCCAGTTGCGATTCCAACACCGTTGATGATTGCCCGTAGAGAACCTGCTTGCCGGTTTTAAGGCCTTGACCGATCAGGGCCATGTCCTGCGGCTGAAAGTTCATCTTCGACAGGTCGAGTTTGAATACCTTGTAGCCGCTCTTTACAGGGCCTTTAGGCACCACCGAGATGCGCGGAATGTCAATCGTGTGCTCTACCAGAACCGCTACTGTTTTCTGAACAATGTCGGCAACCGGGGATAGTCCCGTCGCAAGCAAGTCTCCCTGTTTAGGCACCATGCGTTCCTGCACACGCTGAGTAATCTGCTGCTGGATGCTGTCCTGAGTCAGCGATTGGGTGCTGGCAACAAGTGGCCGGCCATCCAGACGCTCACGGCTGATCTCGGCAATTACGTTCATGGTGACTTGGGCGATCTGCCGATGATCATCGGAATTGAACACAGTTGCTGGCGCGGAGGTGCCGTACTGGCTACCGCCAGCATTGCCACCTGGTACCAGTTGTGTGCCAGTCGCAAAGGTTCCCAACATCGCATTTGCCGTTGGTTGCACCAAAATACTCTTAAGATTGGAGCCACTGCCGGAATCCGGCGTCAGTACTAATGCCTGCATGCGGATTGGCGAATCGCCGCGCCCGGCTTCATCGATGACCTCCTGAAACTTGTCGTGGGCGATGATGTTCAGCCGATCCACCACATCAACGCCAGTCTTGCGGCCATACGGTAAACGCAGACCACGACCGATGGATTGCTCGATCAGCGTGCGGGCGTTGGCGGCTCGAAGTGGAACGATGGTGTAGAGATTGGTTACGTCCCAGCCTTCTTTCAGCATATTGACGTGGATTACGATCTCGGTCGGCTCGTCGTAGCTTTCCACTGCCAGCAAGCGCCGGATCATTTCTTCTTCCTCGGCACCGGAACGGCTCGAATCAACCTGAATGACCTTGCCCTTATAACGTCCAGCAAAGAAGCCATCGGATTCGATGTTTGCCATCAGTGCGGCTGCGTGGGTTGTATCCCGCGCAATTACCAACATGAAGGGCTTCACCAGTTTTTCGCCAGTCTGCTGCGCATAGGTCAGCAGATGGACCTTGGTTTCCTCATGGACACGCACACCATCTTGTAGCTTGATCGTTTCCAGAGCCCCGGCACTGTGAGCACTCGGGTCGAAATTTTGCTGAGTAACGACCGCCGGTTCCTTGACGAACCCATCTACGATGGCACGCGCCAGTGGGTAATCCATCACCACATTTTTGAACGGCGTGGTCTTCCCGCCAGTGCCTTCAACGAAGGGCGTTGCCGTCAATTCAAGGCCCAGCAAGGGGCGCAACTCGTTAAGGGACCGAATACCCGCGCTCGCCCGGTAGCGGTGCGACTCGTCCATGATTAGGACCAGATCATCCAGCCCGGCCAGGTACTCGAAATAGCTTTGCCCAAGGTATTCCGACAGTCGCTTGATCTTCGGCGATTTGCCGCCACGCACCTCGGAATTGATTTTCGAGATGTTGAAGATATTTACCTCGATGCCGCCCAGCAGACTCAGGCTGCCGCGTTGTTCGTAGTTGTCGCCGGTAATCACCTCGGGCGGTGTGCTGGCGAATTCCGCGATACCCTTGAATACGTACTTTGGCGAGTCCGGTGAGAAGTCTCCGATCAACTTATCGTAGATGGTCAGATTCGGCGCCAGCACGAAGAAATGCTTGTAGCCGTAAGCCGCGTGCAGGTAGCTGATGAACGCACCCATTAGGCGTGTCTTACCGACCCCGGTTGCCAGTGCAAAACACAAAGACGGGAAGTCGCGCTCGAAGTCAATTAGAGTTGGGAACTGACCTGTCAGCGCATCCTGCATAGCCTTTAATTCTTCCGGTGACCGCGCTTTCGAGTCACGTAAGGCCGGCACCTGATCGACCGCCCAGTGTAGACGACGCAAGCTTTCAGCTTGCGGCTCGCGCAAGCTCAGACGGCCGCTGACGGAGCGAACAATGTTTTCCAGACTCATGCTTCGCTCCCTGAATCATTGCCTGAAAACAGGCTGCTTTGCTGTGGTGCTGCTTGCGGCTTCGGGGCTTGCGGCAGATTCTCAACGTTCAGACTGTAATCGTCGTGCCCCCACTCGCAGCGGGACAAGACCATCTTAGGAATTTTCTTCACGGTGAGATTGGGGTAACGATTCGCATCGCCTCGGAATGCCGAACAACAGACCAGCAAGGTGCGCCCTTCGCCAACTTCGTCGCTCAAGGCTTGCAACTGCTCCGGCGTCAGGCTTTGCGTGGTGACGTAGATGAAGTCGTTCTCGGTGCTTTTGCCGTGCTGCCAGTAATGCGCGTCACTGGGCGCATAGGTGAAGCCCTCCAATTTGCAGATCGCCGCCGCCAGCATTTCGGCGTTGTAGTTCTTGTTGATTACCCACTGACCCCAGCGGTCTTGCTGCAACAGGCTGGGGGCAAGGCGGTAGTATCGGAAACCGCCGCCGCCTTTCCAATTCACGGCCTGGCTGATGCTGCCCTGGTCCTCGCCGTCGATGACTTTTTTCAGGCGCGGAATGATGTGCGTGTGGCAGTGTTCGCCCAACTCGATCATGATCCAGCGGCGCCCCATTTTGTGGGCGACGGCGCCGGTGGTACCGGAGCCAGCGAAGGAGTCGAGGACTAGGTCGCCGGGGTTAGTGGCAATGTGAATTACACGCTCCAGTAGCGCCTCGGGCTTCGGATTATCGAAAACGGGAGTGTCCGGCAACAGTTGTAGCATCGCCTTCTTTGCATCGTCGTTTGTACCTGCCTCACTGGCTGGCCAAATAGTTTCCGGCGTAAGTCCTTTGTCCTCGCTGTCACTGAGAAACTTTTTTACGCGCGGCGCATTGTCACCCCCAGCTCCAAACCAAATGTTGCCCGCTGCAATTTCTTGCTCCATTCGGTCTTTTGTATATAGCCAGCAACGCCCTTTTGGCGGATCAACATCCCGACCAGAAGGAAGCGTCAACGAATAGAACTGGCTTGGGGTTGCGTGCCCCGCTTGTGCATTCGCTGAAACTGACTGCCACGGGCCGCGTGGGTCGTTGTCCGGGTTTTTATATCGAGATAAAACTTCTTGGTTTAAGCCCAACGGGTTTCTGACCTTCTCGAACTTAGGCTTGGACTTAGCGTACACAAGTAAATGGTCATGGTTGAAGGAGAACACACGGCGGTTTTCCCGAGATGTACGTTTCTCCCAAACCATGTTTGCCATAAAGTTTGCCCGTCCGAAAACCTCATCGCATACCACTTTGAGGTAGTGGCATTCGTTGTCGTCGATAGTGATCCACAACGAGGCTTCTTCGGACATCAGGCGACGAATGATCTCCAATCGATCCCGAATCAAAGACAACCAGATCGAATGCTCAACACCATCGTCGTAGTGGGTAAAAGCACTGCCAGTGTTGTACGGCGGGTCGATGAATACGCACTTCACCCGGCCCGCGTAATCCTGCTCCAAGGCCTTCAGCGCCAGCAGGTTGTCGCCAAAGATCAACTGGTTATCGAATAGGTCGGCGCTGGTGACACGGTGCTTCGCGTGATAACTCATCTCCGGATCGCCCAACAAAATGCGCGGCTCCAGCTTCGGTCGCGCATCCTTGCCGATCCATGTCAATTCTAGTTTTTGCTTATTGCTCATGACGTTATTTGGCTATCATTTCTCGTGCTGCGCTTTGATACGAAGACAACTTGAATCACTTTCCCTTGGCGTTCTCTGTGGGCGTAGGCGCTGGTGGTACCGGCACCTTTTGTAGTGAAGGCACGGGAGCGCCACTTTGTGGATTTGTGGGAACAGTTTGGAGCGTAGGAATCGGCGCCCCTTTTTGCTCCAATGTGCCGCCTTGGGGAACGCGCTGCATCAACGGCACAGATGCGCCTTCGTTGATCTGTTTTTTCTCACTCACGGATTTTCCTTTCCAAAGATTGATTCCAACAAACGCACAAGTGACCAAAAGCCCAAGCACAAGAAATGCCGCTCCAGACTTATTCAAAATGTCCGTCAGCTTTGCAGAGGTCGGTCTAAGCAAAACCGCATCTTCGTCCCGATCAATGTAATACCTGTGAGCCAACACCAACTGCTCATCAATCGCTTTTTGACTTGAAAAAAACGAAAGCAGCGTCAGCACTATGGACAGTGTGAAAAGCGCCCAGGACAGGTATGGCAAGTTGGGAAATACCGCCTCCTGCAACGGAACGATGTCCTTTAGGAATGCAAGTGAAAACCCAAGTGCCGCCGTCGACACACTGAGAATTGCGCGGTCTGCATTTTCGCTATTCGACAGTTGTCGCTTCAGCAGATCAGCGCGAGCTTCCGCATACAGCTTCAGTCGAAGCTCTTGCTCGCCCTTCGCAGCATCCTCTTCAGACATATTTTTGGCACTCAAGTGCGGCTAAGCTCGTGCGTACCGATAGCTACCTTTAATCTGTTGCGCCAAGAACTGCCCCTTTGATTGCGCTGCCTGCATCTGCTCGAATACAGCTTCTGGAACATCGAAATAGTTGTATGTCCCGCCATTCTTAAACTCAACGGCCAGTACGTAGGACTCTGGGTCGTAGGCATACCGGGCAATGTTCGAGGAATTCGCTTCAATCCAGTTCATGAGTTACTCCTTTGGTTCAGGCGCAGTGGCTGCAACGAAAATCATCGTGGATTTGTGCTCGTAGTGAGGGGTTTGCTTTCGCCATTGCCTAACCATCGCAGCATAATCCGCAGGGTCACGTCGCTGGCTCCAGCCACCCGGCCCCTCAAAACCGTCATTGGCATCACCTCGAACGACTACCCGAGGATCAACGCTATCTGGGCGCTTGTCCTTAGCCGGTGGCGACATCAGTGTCCGTACCGGTAGGCTGACTGCCTCGCCAACGACAATTGCCTCACCCGTGCGAAGTACCGGCAGCATCTCGAACAACCCCTTAAGGTTGTCGGACGCCGCGCTAGTAATGTGGCTCCGGTCCGTATCATTCGCCAGTCGCATTGCGAATATCGTTCCGCACTGAGACAAAATGGTCGAATCAATTTCAGACGGGCGCTGGCTGACAATCATCATTCCAACGCCGTACTTTCGACCTTCCTTTGCTATTCGCCGCACAGCGGTGGCTGCCGAGCCAGAGTTTTCCTTTGCCAGATACGCATGCGCCTCTTCTAGCACTACCAGCAAAGGGCGCTCACGCCCACCCTCTGGCAGATTTCTGGCCCAGAAAATCGCGTCGTACAAAATTCTAAGCAGGGCGCCAATCAAGTCGTTCAGGATTGATGAGGGTATTCCCGATAAATCAAGAATGGTAATCGGCTGCGGACCGCCAATCCATTCTTCCAGTAGCAAATCGAGATCTTTAACGGTTTTTCCGTTGATGTCCGGCAGCCAGTCGCCGGGGCTAAACAAAAATGCCAGCCTGGGGTCTCTCAATCTTGATGCCAGACCTGCGAGCTGCTGTCGAATACCTAGCGGATCACGGCCTAGTTGCACTCGCTCGGGGGCTGGTCCGGTTGTCTTCACGGTCCGGTAGAGCGGTGGCGTAACCGTCATCGCGTCGCCCAGCTGGACCGGCGCACCGCCTGCCCCAACAACATAGGCAGGATCGACTTCATCAGCGGCGCCACCGGGCCGCGGAATTAACGTGTGGTGCTCGCGCCTGTGTAGATCGAACCACATTTTGTGCAAGCAGAACGGCGTAGGCGAATCAACGGTAACGCGCGACTCGTCGATTCCGTCAAGAGGTTGGCTTGCCAACGACTCTTTCTTCAACTGAATGATCGCATCAGCAATCGCTGCCGTTTGCGAATCATTCAGCTTACCTAGTGACAGCGCAACCAACTCTTCAAAACTCAGCGCCCAATAAGGAACGTGCAAGGCTCGCTCGTTCTTTGAGGCATCCGCCGATACTCGAAAAACCGTTGCTCTATCGGCAAGTGCTTTGGAGTATTCACCGTGGATATCGAAAACGACAATCCTTGCCGACGGATATCGAGATGAATCAGAAAGTGAACTCAAGAGCCCTGCGACAGTTGTCGATTTCCCCGATCCGGTTGTGCCAACGACGGCAGAATGCCTTGTTAGGAGCTTGTTGATATTGACCAATGAGGGAATGGATTCGGCACTTGCCAAATGGCCGACAGCGACGAAATCATCCGGATCACCAGCGCCATAAATCGCCCGAAGGTCAGCTTCGGTAACGATATGAACGCGATCCTCAATAGTTGGGTGCTGAGAAATCCCTCGCTCGAAGAGACCACCGCACTGCCCCTCTCCAACCATTTGCACCTTGACCCAGCGATTGCCGAAGGCTTTTTCCTCTTGATCGCGTTCAGGTGCAGCTCCAGCGCCTACTTGAGATACCACACCATATAAATCGACGAATCCTAAGGGGATGCGAACAAAGCTACCAACTTGCCCGATGCGATAACCTTCTCCGTGAACAAAACTCAACCCTGTCACGGTTTCGGGACTGAGTTCCACTGTAATCGTAGCGCCGTGAACGTCCTGAACTGTTCCGATAAAGGTGGGATCACGCAACATTGCTGCCTACCGGTTCATCATCAAAGCGGGACAACTGCCGAGCCAAAAACTCTCCGAATGACTTGAAATCGCCGAGCGTAAATTCGCAATTAGGTGGCGCTCCGACGCCCCCCTCAGGAGCATCGCTCTTCGATACAGCGATTCCGTGCAGAGGATGCGCTGTCAGTTCATCCTGTCGCCAATCTCGGTCAATAGTGCCAAGCACAGCCCCATCAGAGGCAAGGAGACTCAGATTTGGCTGCTTCTGTGCTTTTGCAAGCACGTCCGAGTAGTTTGATCGTGGGCCGAATAGCAGGCCGAAACAAACAGCAGTTGGGTTGCTTCTCAAGCCATGAAGAATGACTTCATTCAAATGTTGGTCCAGAAACGAATACCCATTCGTTACCAAAACTGCCTGACCCCTTGCAAGAAAGGAACGAAGTCGATCCAGCATAGCCAGGTAAGGCATTCGGCGACTTTGATCGTATTTAAGGTGCGATGGATAGATCATCTGCCGGTCTCTTGGAGTGGCTACAGAGTTCACATCCCTTCTGACCACTTCATCATTTTCAGTACGCCACCAATTCACCGACCCATGCACCTTCCACAACCGCCCCCAACGCGCAGGTAATGATTCATTCTCCATGGATGCCAAGTCGAAGAACGCTTGGCGGGAACCGATGAATCCATCGAAGTAGGGAATCTTGTAGGCCTCGAAGGCCTGTTCAACCAGCAGGTCATAGTTTGGTGTGAATATTTCAACGGGGTGCGTTCTATGAATTCCACCGACCCACGTTGCCAAGCGGTGATAAGGAGTTGGACCCGACGGAAGTTCAACGTTGACTACTTTGGTCGTGAAAGAACAAATCTCCGCATCAAGATCGGCCAACGCGTTCCGATCTAGGCCATCAATATTTCCGTCGCGGACAACATCGAACAGTGAGCGAATATGGCTGAGAACATCCTCAATGGTTGAATCCGCAGCGAGCCTATTGAGAATCTTTGCATGATTCTCCTTATGCTTTTCCGACAGTTCGAGTTCTTTATTCACCAAGGCAGTAAGGCCCCGGATGTCGGGAATTAGTGGCTTCGTTCCAGCGCCATCCGGAACACGAATTGATACGGGACACCCAGCACCTAGCAAAAACGCAATCCGCATCTTGTCGGGTGCCAATGCTTGCTGAAGCAAGGATGATTGGCGGTAAGGGCAGTGCGTTGTCGTATTCATAGGTCTGTCATTATCTGTTCGGTTTCGGATTCAAGTGCGGGGAACTCAAGCCCTTCAATTTCCTGCAATGATTTTCCGGCGATACCTTGCAAGTCACCGTACATGCCGACAGTCGCCCCCATCACGCGCTCGATTTGTTCCTCGCGCTTAGCCCATTGTTTCATGATCGCCTTGCGCTCCTTGTCGAGATCTTCCTGCATGGTTGAGAACGCCTCGACAATTGCCTCGACGCGGTGGCGGAAACGCGGCCCGGTCAGGTACTGGTAAATCATTTCGGTTTTGGTCTGCTGGCCCTCAGATACCTGCCGCGCCATGCCGACCTGAAGTAGGGTGTGGCGCAGGACAGTCGCCACCGGCAAGGCCGCACGCGGGCTGGTTACCCAAACTCCATCAATCACATCAAAGGCCTCGACACCTTTAGGCAGAACCTGACTGACGAGGACTGAAATCTCGGCCTTGGCGGTACGCTGATCCTCACGCAACTTGACGAGCCATCCGTCGCTCCAATTCTTGGTGCGTTTTGATTCCCAAAGGATCGAGCCACTCTGCTGTCCGCTCTGGCTGACTACGCGTTGCAGGACATCGCCGCCGAATTCGCCCTTGGGGACCGGTTCAATGGAATCAAACGGGAACTTGGCACGCAGCAGATTTTCAAGCTCAAGTTCTTGAACTTCGCCCTGTAGCTGCTGGGAACCTTGCTCGGCCTTCTGCTTGAGTTCTTCGATTTTTTGCTGCATTGAGGCGATGGTCTGGTCCTTCTCCAAAACTTTCAGCTTTAGTCCTTCTTCGGCTTCGCGCTTTGCCTTTTCCCGGACATCGCCTAGACCTTCCTGCACGCGCTTTTCGACGGTCAGTTCCAGTTCACGCTTGGCGTCGTCAAGTTCGCGCTGCTTCTTGATAAGTTCGGCTTGTGCCTGCTGGGCCTCGGCGAGTTTGACGTCACGAGCCTTGAGTACTTCCTGTAGGTCGGCCAGTTCGCGTGCTTTGCTATCCAACTCATTGGCTGCGGCCTGTTTGGCTTTCCTGGATTCTTCCTCAATGACACGAGAGCGTTCGGCTTTGAGCTGGGCGGCGACCTGATCGGCAACCTGGGTATCGAGATTGCGTTTGGCTTCAGCAACTAGCTTTTCCTTGTCGCGAATGCCTTGCTCACGCTTGGTAATCTCTTCTTCCTTCTGTGTCAGCTGATGCTCGAACTGCTTTTTTGTCGCCGCAATCAACGGAGCTGCCAGCGATTCGGTCAGCCGGATTTCGGTCTTGCAGTTTGGGCAAATAATTGTCGGTTCCGTCATCTCAACTCCCATTTGCAGCTGAAGAGGGTGCGCTGCTCAATTTTTTGGCTCAACTGACTTTCAAGTTCGTCAATCAGTTGGTCACGCCTAGCTTGAATTTCGTCTTGCCGATTAAACAACTCCCGGCGCTTCTTGTCGCGCTGTCCTTCAAGATCGCGTTGTTCCTTTTGTGCTTGCAGCTTCTCGGCCAGCGTTGCCGCTCCCTTGCTCTTGGTGCGTGCTTCCTTAATTTGCCGGTCAAGGTCTTTGATCTCGCGCTCAAGGCCTACCTTAAGATCATCTGCCCAGGCATCGAGTTTTTCCGTTTCCTGCGAAAAGAAGCTCAGATTGCGCGACTCAAGATCGGTAAGTACGACTGCCTTTTGTTGGTCGATCTGCTGTTGAAGCGCTGGTGGAATCGGCACATTGGCGGCGGCGAAATCAAGCATGTTCTGTTGTGCCGGGGCGAGATCATCCGAAAGTGGCTGCTGAACGGGGGCGCTATCGACACGCGGTAACGGAACAGTATGACCGGGCATGCCGAGCAGGCGGTCGGTCACGTCGGAATCGAAGACGTTTCCATCGATGTCAATGGCAGCTGCCAATAAATGCTCTTCGGTCGCGCCAAGCGAATGAATGCGCAGATGTTGAACCATCAGCGCACCGTTCTTGCCCCGCAAGGCTTCGATGACGGAGACCTTGGTGCCGTAGGCTTCGTAGTCGAGGAGCAGCTTGCTGGGAGCCAACGGCGCTCGTTGGGCAAGTTCGATCAAACCCTGAGCAAGCGGATGTGCCATTCGGTAGATATGGGCTTCTTCGCTCCGGCGTGGCAGTTCGTAACGGCCCAAGGGAATCGCGATCGAGCTTTCCTCATGCAAGCCGTCTGGCAAGTTGGACAGCAGGAAGCCCGTATCGTCTTCGTCAAAGCTGGCATGTCCATTGAGTGCGGCGCGGGTGAAGCGCATCAACAGGCGTTCCAGCCTGCCGAGCGACGCGCGGGCATCCATGTTGCGCAGTCGCAGCCGCTCTTGTACATCCTCGTCGAAGTTTTCCAGAAGGGCCTTGCGGGCGTTGAGCATGGCGTCTGAAATCTCGCCGGCCAGATCGAGTTGCAGTTGCTCGAAGGCGGTATGGATGGCCTCGGGGTGTCGGCAGGTTTGGTAGATCTCGGCAATGCGGCGCTCGAAATCGACGCCGGACTCCACGGCCCCCAGCACTTCATCGCTGGCCCCGAAGACGCCATCGAATAGCTGGAATTTCTGTGCCAGCAGTTCATAGACGCGCCGGTCGGCGTCGTTGTCCCGGTTCAGGAAGTTGACGACAACAACGTCGTGCTTCTGCCCATAGCGGTGGCAACGCCCGATGCGCTGTTCGATGCGCTGCGGATTCCACGGCAGGTCATAGTTGATGACCATCGAGCAGAACTGAAGATTGATGCCCTCGGCGCCGGCCTCGGTGGCGATCATGATGCTACCTTGCTCCCGGAAGTAATCGACCAGTGCGGCGCGGGTGTCGGCAGTTCGCGAGCCTGATACCCGGTCGGTGCCGGCATGCCGGGCGATCCACTCGGCGTAGATCTCCTTGGCCTTGGCATCCGTGTTGCTGCCGTTGAAGAGCACCACGCCGGCGCCATGGTCGGTGCCTGCCAAGAGTTTCAGCAAGTATTCCTGAGTGCGGCGGGATTCAGTGAAGACAATGGCCTTCTTCGCCGCACCGAGTTCGTCCAGCTTCTTGAATGCCACATTGAGAGCTTGCAGCAAGGCCGTGCCCTTGGCATTTTCGGTGATGGAAATGGCCAGATTGCGGAACGACTCGATTTCGCCGATTTCGGCCCGGATGGCTGCAATTTCCGCTTCGCTCGATACCTTGGTGCTGCCATCTGCGACGGCATCCAATTCATCAGCCAGTTCGTCGAGCGCTTCGTAGTCCTGGTCGAGTTCATCGGCAAGATCGGTACTGGCGGCCTTTTCGTCGAGCGTCTGGCCTAGCCGCTTGATGAGAGTTTCCAGCGCGCCGGCGATCGCGAAGGTAGAAGACGCCAGCAATTTGCGCAGGACCAGCGTAATCAGTTGCCGCTGGCTGTTGGGCAGCGCATATAAGGATGGCCGTTGCAGGAATTCCGATACGTAGTTATAGAGTTTGGTTTCATCGGCACCAGGCACAAACTCTTGCAGCATTGGAATCCGCCGGGTGTATTTGACATAGGCTTCAACCTGGCGGCGCAGCGTGCGCTTGCAGATTGGTGAAATGCGGTTCTTCAATGCATCGAAGCTGGCGGCGTCCTTGAGTTGCCCGAATTGGACGCGGAAGCTATCCAGATCGCCAAATACCCGCTCATCGACAAAGCTGACCAGTCCGTAGAGTTCCAGCAAGGAATTCTGGAGCGGCGTTGCCGTCAGCAGAACCTTGTGCGGCAGCATCAGCGCATCGCGCAGGATACGGGCCGTCTTGTTTTCCGGCTTATAGACGTTGCGCAGGCGGTGCGCTTCGTCGATGACTACCAGGTCCCACGGCACGGACTGAAGATCCTTGGCTTTGCCTGCGGCGAACTGGTAGGAGCAGATGAGTACCGTGGCGCCATTGCCTGCAACATCAAACGGGTTGGTGGCGCCGTCCTTGATGGCTTGTCGGTAGGACTTGGCTTCAAGGAGACTGGCAGCGATGCCGAACTTGTCCGCTAACTCTTGGTACCACTGCTTGCGCAGGTTGGCCGGGGTGATGACCAGAATACGGCGCTTGCGCTCGGCCCATTTCTGGGCAATCAGCAAGCCCGCTTCGATGGTTTTTCCGAGGCCGACTTCGTCGGCAAGGATGGCCCCTTTGGAGAGCGGGTTGCTTGTCGCGAACAGTGCGGCATCGATCTGGTGCGGGTTCAAGTCCACTTGGGCATCCAGCAGCGCACCAGCCATTCGGTCCATCGAATTGGACGCAGCACGGCGGGTCAGTTGATGCGCGAAATACGCAAGTTGGTGCGGACTGTAGGTCATTGTTTGTCGATTATTCTTAGTATGACAGATGGTACTATGGCGTCGGCCTACCGTCCCCAGTGGCCTTCAA
>Ga0116155_10002147_pt1 | contig 13579 bp, 12 predicted proteins | sample AD_UKC032_MetaG_FD_89890 | JGI IMG/M metagenome (GOLD analysis project Ga0116155, IMG submission 89890) | Active sludge microbial communities of municipal wastewater-treating anaerobic digesters from USA - AD_UKC032_MetaG | ecosystem: Engineered > Bioreactor > Anaerobic > Digestate | place: USA...
AACGCCATGCGCCAGGCTTTCCAGTTGGTGGCGATGATTATCAGCATCGCCCTCACCCCTGTGGTGGCAGGCGCGATTGGCTTCGGTATGACCGCGTTGGTCTACGGCATTATCGGCGGCGTGGTGATTCTGTACATGGCGCTGAAGGCCAGGGAACATCCGGAACGCCTGGAGGAGCCCAAACCGCTGTTATGGGGCTCGATCAAGAACCTGGTCAGCAACCCCAAATTCTGGATTGCCGGCTTGACCAACGCATTCTACAGCGGCGCGATGAGCCTGGTGATGGCGGGTTTGCCTTTTTACGCCAAGTACACGCTGGGCATCTCGGACCTGCAGACCACGCTGATGTTCGCCACGGTACTATTGGTCGCGATTGGGGCGGTGGCGCTTTGGGCACAGTTTGTGAAACGCTTCGACCTGATGAAGGTCTGGCGCGCGGCCATGCTGGCGCTGGTGTTGGCCTACATTCCGCTATATTTGCCACCTCCTTCGTCCCAGCGCTGCTCTCGGCGATTTTGGTTGGTTTCGGCTTCGCCGGCGTCATTACCACCATGGATTTGGTGCAGGCGCGCATCATGGACGAAGACTACGCCAAGAACAAAGTGCACCGCGAGGGCATCATCAGCAACGCGCTAGGCTTCATGAACCGCCTGTCGGAGGCGATCAAGGGCGTGGCGTTCCTGCTGCTTTTCAGCCTGTTCGCCTTTGAAAGCGGTGATAACCCCGGTCCCAACCCGGCGCTGGCAGCCAAATCACTGTTGACGCTCTTCCCGATGGTGTTGATGCTCATCGCGTTGGTGTTCTCTAGCTTTTTGCACTTCCCCAACCGCAAGGCGCTGGAAGCGGAAGTGGTTGAGGAGGTGTTGTAATGGCTTTTTTACGCATTGACCATGACCCCGAAAGCATCGGCATGTGTTTGCCGCTCAACCTGATTTTGCCCGAACCCGCGGTGCTGCGTACGCGCGATCTGGAGGACTTCCCCGTGTTGTACCTGCTGCACGGGCTCTCGGACGATGCCAGCGCCTGGCCGCGCTACTCCAACATCGAGGATCTGGCCAACCGGCATGGGCTGGTGGTGGTCATGCCCAGCGCTGGGCGTAGTATCTACACCGATCAGGATAACGGACAGGCTTACTTCAGCTACGTTACCGAGGAACTGCCGGCTTACCTGCATAGGATGTTCCGCCTCACCCAGGCGCGCGAAAAAACCTACGTCGCGGGCTTGTCGATGGGTGGCTATGGGGCGTTCAAAGCCGCTTTCCTGCACCCTGAATTGTATAGCGCGGCGCTATCGCTTTCAGGTTTGCTGGTGCTCGACCCGGCCATGATGCCGCCCGATAAGGCATTCGACCCCAAGCTGCGGCACGAGATGGACCTGGTATTCGGCGGGATGGACACGATCGCGGGCACGCCCAACGACCCGGTTACCTGGCTGAGGATGATCGCGGCGGAGCCGGCGCGCTTCCCCAAGCTCTACATCAGCTGCGGCACTTCGGACGACCTGTTGGAGATGAGCCGCTTTTTCGCGAAGGGCTTGCTGCAGGCTGGCATCCCGGTGGACTACGAAGAGCACCCCGGCGGCCACACCTGGTCGTATTGGACCGAGCATATTGCCGTGTGGCTGAAGAAAATTTTTCCCTTACCCGATCCCACGTCTGGAGTTAAATGAGTTTTTCAGCAGCTCCATTGCCCGACCAAACACTTGAGATCAAGCGCCATTTTGACCGCTCGCAACAAGGGCAGTACCTGACCCTGCCTTTCGAGGTACCGGAAGGGGTCGAGAAACTAAACCTTTCGTACGCCTACACCATGCACGATTACGAGCAGGTGGGGCTTGAAGCGGGCGAATTCACCGTCAAAAAGCGTGTCAACACCATTGACCTGGGCTTGATTGGGCCACAGGGCGAGCAGGTTGGCACAAGCGGTTCGAACAAAGACGAGATCTTCGTGTCTGAAACTGTCGCCACGCCCGGTTACCAGGCTGTCGCGCTCACCCCGGGCACCTGGCAGATCCTGGTGGGGGTCTACCGCGTTGGACCCGAGGGCGTGGACGTCACTTACACACTGCGCTTCCAGATGAAGCATCGCCGCCTGCTGATTGGCGACCTGCACACGCACACGCTCGGCTCGGACGGCATTCTGACGCTGGAGCACCTCGCGCGCCATGCCAAGGCACACGGACTGGACTTTTTGGCGGTCACCGACCACAACCAGCCCATCAGCAAAGACTCCTTGCCGCAGGTGGATAGGCTGACGCTCATCCCCGGTCTGGAATGGACGCAGTTCCAGGGGCACGCCAACTTTTTGGGCGTCGCCCAGCCTTATGATGGCAGCTTTTTCGCCAACGACCTGGCAGGGGTGCGGGAGAAGTTTTTGAGCGCGCGGGAACGTGGCGCGTTGATTACGCTTAATCACATTCAGGACGACACCCTGCCGTTCACGTACGACCTCGCCAGCCTGCCTTTCGACGCGCTGGAGGTTTGGAACGGTCCGATGCGCCCAAGCAACCTGCGCGGCATTGCCATGTGGAATGAACTGTTGAAGCAGGGGCTGAGGGTGCCTGCGGTGGGAGGCAGCGATTACCACGCTGACCGATTCGGTCAACTGCTGGCGGGACCCTGCATGGGGGTGTACGCCCAGTCAGCTGGCATAAGCGATATTCTCGATGCCGTGCGCAAGGGGCAGTCGTTCATCAGCTTCCAACCCGGCGCTGCTACGTTGGATATGCGCGTAGGTGAAGTTTTAATGGGCGGCACCGCCCAATGGCAAGAGGAGCTCGTGCTGGAAGTGGAGTTGCGGGGCTTGTTCAAGGGGGATGTGCTCAAGCTGATCTCACCCTCTGGCAGCCGGGATGTTTTAACCGCGCCGGGCAGGGGTGAATTCGTTGGCCGCTTCCCGATCTTCGAGCCTGGTTACTTGCGCTTGGAGCTGTGGCAATCTTACCAGGGCATGCTTCCGGCCCTGCCCGTACTCGTCTCCAACCCGATTTGGCTTGAGTTATAGGTGTATTTGTCCTTTACCTTCGCCCGTGGGAGAAGGTGGATGCAAGCGCAGCGCAGCAGACGGATGAGGGAAAAACAGCACAAGGACTAGTATTCTGTAGGTTGGGTGTCCTCAATAAAGCGTGCCATCAATCCAATCTAATTGGGTGTTATTTGCCCTCACTCCTCCAAAATCGGGGCGGATTTTGCCAGCAGTTCGTCCAACTTGCCCAGGCTGCTCTTCAAAACCGGGGGCGGATCACCCTCAATCGTGCCAAGCGCCAGATCAAGCGCCGCGCGGCGCTGCCTTAGCAATTCATAACCTTGGCTTTCCTTCTCGCGCTTGCCCCGAGCCACCAGGTGCGCCCACAGGATGTCAATGATGGCAGCCAGGGGTGGGGCCAATAGCGCCCATCGCAGCCCAAAGGTCTCGACCAAAGCCAACCCAAGCACCAGCGAGAGTATGGGGGAGTCCCACCGTTTCTTGTACATGCGCGGCCAGAGGACCACGCGCATGAGGATGAGCACGACGGCCACGAACACCATGATCCAGGGTCTGAAGGTGTAGCCGCCCAGCAATCCGACGAAGAATTTGACCACCAACGCCAGCGGAATGCCAACCACGGGCACCAGGCTGCTCGCCGCCACTGCCAGGCCGACAAACACAGGGAAGGGCGAACCGAGCAGGTGGCTGCCGATGCTGATCACCACCCAGGTGAGCAGGAATTGCCCGCCCAGGAAGCGCCCGTACGCGCCCAGGCTTTCATCCACGCGGCGCCAGATGGCGCGCGCCTTTTGGCGGGTCTGGGAGGGCAGCATGGAGAGCCACAGGCGCTCGAAGTGATCTTTGGAGGACATCCAATACAGGCTGAGGAATACGACCACCAGCGCGCCGCTGAAGACCGCCGCCAGGCTTCGGCCGGTGGTCTCAAGCGCGGGCATGAGCGCCTGTCCGCCATCGCTGGTGCCAGCCTCAAAGAGTTGTCCGGGGGAGGGCAGCAGCTTCAGCAGCGTGCGCACCCAGGAAAGGCGCGCCAGCCAAAGCGGCGCTTTCCAGGTTTCCATGGTGGCGATATTTTTGGTGACGCGATTGAGTTCGAGCCCAATCTGCCCGAACAGGCGGTAAACGAGGAAGAGGATGGCCAATAAGACCAAACCAGCAACCGCGTACACCAGCGCGCGTGTGGTTTTGGATTTGCCCTGCCCAAATTCCGCGATGGGACGCAGCGTCGCCCCCAGGAAAAGCGAGAACAGCACGTAAACGAGGATCTCACGCACCTGCCAGAGCGCCAGCAGCACGAAAAGGGTCAGGAAGACTGCGGCAGCGATGGTGACCACGCGCTTGTTCATTGGGCTGCCTCCTGTTCTTTTTCGGCCAACAACCGATCCAGATCTTCAGCCAGTTGCTCCATCTGGTCCATCACCTCGTCCACCTGGGAGATTTCATCGCTGCTGCCTTGTTTGCTGGCACGCGATTGATTGCGCAAGCCCATGGCGAAATCCTGCGTTTCGTAGCGCAGTAAACCCAAGCGGTTGCGTCCGGTGGAAAGGGTGGATGCTTCCGGTTCGCGTTTAAATAGGAAGGAATCCAGCAGCAGTTGGATGATGGCAGCCAGCGGGATGGCCATCAGCGCTCCGCCGATGCCGTAAAGCCCTGAGAAAGTGGCAATCGAAAGCAGCGAGACGAAGGGGTTGATGCCGACTACCTTGCTCATGATGCGCGGGACGAGCAGGTTGTTTTCCAGTTGCTGCACGATCAGCGTGGCGATCACGACGAAGAGCAGTTTGAGTGGCGATTGGGTGAGCGCGATCACCGCGGTTGGGATGGCGCCGAGGATTGGTCCCACCATAGGGACGGCTTCGAAGATGCCTGCCAACAAACCCAGCACGAGCGCGTTGGGCAAGCCGATGATCAGGTAAGCGATGGTAGCCAAAACGCCGATGGAGAGGCACAGGATGCCCTGGCCGACCAGGTATTGGCGCACCTTGGTTTCGATGTCGGAGATCAGGGTCTGCGCGCGCAAGCGCTTTTCAGGCTGTAGAAAAAGCAGCGCGCTTTGAATGATGCGCGGGCTTTGGGTCATCCAGTAATAGGTCAAAAGGGTCAGGGCGATCGCCACAAAGACGGTAGCGAAGCCGGTCGAAAAGTAGGAGAGCGCGCGCCCGGCCATGGTCAGCACGTCCTCATCGGTCGTCGGAGCGGTGGCGGTTGCCTGGCCAATGGAAACAGGCAGGAGCAGGCTGAGGCGCGCCACCAGCGGATTGGGGCTGGTGGCGATCCAGGCGCGTACCGTATCGTAATATTCAGGGACGATCGCGCCAAGGCGACCGCCTTGTTCGGTCAGCAGCGGCGCCACCAGTAAGCCGAAAGCGATCAGGATGGCCAAAATGCCGAGGAACATGATCGCGGATGCCAGTCCTGTGGAGAGACCCTTGTTGGTCAACTTTTGGAAGAGCGGACGCAGGACTGTGCCGAGGATAATGGCGGTGAGAAGCGTGAAGATCACCTGATGAAATCGCGAGATCAGAAAGAATCCCGCCCCAACGGCCAGTACCGTGAGGGTCAGGCTGACCACCTTGCGGAAGAGGTTTGGTTCGTCCGCTGGTTCAAGTGGGGGCGTGGATGTGCCGTCCATTATATTTGTGAATTATACAGTGTCAGGTTGATTTTGAGGCAGGAATGCGTGAATTTGTTGGGGTTGATGGTGTGCTTTCTTGTTGTGTGTCAGATCGAGGTTCCTTTGCTACTGCGAAGCGTCCCCTTGTTTTGTGTCATCCCGAGGAATCGACTGCGAAGCGTCCCCTTGCGGGAGGGATCTGGCCTGTGATTAGTAGACCCTCAATGCCAGATGCTTCGGCGGAGCTTAAAGTTGGACGGGGTAGCCCGCGCACGCGGACTGATACAGCGCGTCCACCAGCCCCTGCAAGCGCGTGCCCTGGGCGGCGGTGACGAGCGGGTAGACGTTTGTAGACAACGGTTTAGCGGACAATCACGGGCAGGTAGATCAGGGAGCGGTCGAATACGGAATAAACCTCATACACTTCGTCTGTATCCTGTTCTGCCTGATAAATCACGCCTTTGCTGTCCGGTGAGATTACAAAAGGACCCACACGTCCTCCAGCCACCAGCGATGGGTTGATGCGGATTGGGGATGATCCGCCCAGGATCGGCACTATTGAGAGGTTATACTCTCCATCGAACAGGGTGTCCGCGGAGAAAGCGACGAATGTGCTGTTTGGCGCAATAATAAAAGTGCCAACATCAGCAAAACCCGCCAGGGGAGTGTTGAGCCGCCAGGGTTCATGAGCCCCAAAGATGTCAACGGCAAACAGTTCACTGATATCAGGCGAAAGTTTGGTTGCTGTAAATACTACCACGCTATTATTTGGCGTAATGCTGAAATTATTGACTTGCCCACCTACCACCATCGTCTTGCTGAGATTGTTGTTCGCCCCGCCAGTAATTGGCACCGATCAGAGTTCGCGTAGATCTGGTGTTATCCGATCTGCGATGAACACCACCCCCTGACTATTTGGTGTAATTTGATACATGAAAACATTTCCGCCATCTACGATTGGCCCATTAAGGATCGTTCTGTCCGAAACGTAGTCCAGGCGAATGCTCAGCAATTCAAATTTCCCCACGCCAATTTCATCAGCACGGTAGGCCACGTATTGGCTGTCTGGCGAGATGATAAAGCTCTGGACGGTCCCCACTCCCAGGAGCGGCTCATTCAGTTCATAAGGCATCCCTCCACCAAATGGAACCGCATAAAGCCGACGAGGCGCGGTGGCTCCAAGCAAGTAGACGACTGAGCTTTCATCAGGTGTGATATCAAAAATCCTTGCCTCTCCGGCGATATAAGTTAAATCACCTTCAGACCCATCCAATGTCGCCCGGTTGAGGGTGGGGAAAATCGACTTGTGATAATAAACCACGTGTTTTCCCTGTGGGGCCAGTTCAAACAGGATCTCATTTCCAGCTACATCCATTTCATTACCAGCGATGCTTGAAGGCGAGCCACCTGCCAAAGCGACCTTCCACAGCACCTGGTAGGGGTCAGTATCTATCACGTAAACCAGGTGCTGGTTGTCCGCGCTGATATCCATCCCCAAAAAACGAGCATGGAGAGGCATAGGATCGTGCAACTCCCTCGGCACACCACCCTCGATGGGAACAATGTAAACCCCGATGTCAATTCCAGTGCTGATGATATTTCTCACATAGACCACATACTGGCTGTCGGGTGTAATCAGGAAGCGTGAAACCTGCACGGCTGTTGTGCTTCCTTGTGAGAGCATAATGCGCTCTCCTCCAGTGGCCGGTACGCTAAACAACTCGATAACGCCATCCTGATACGCATCCGCCAGGAACAACACCCGCTTACCATCCGGACTCAACGCCATGGAATTGGCATCACCTCCCTCAACCAGGGATCCACTGAGTTTGAAATACATCAGAACAGCCTCAACCGTCTGAGTCAGAAAGAGACTTAGCAGGAAAACCAGCAGACTTGCCACCAGCAATTGGGTAACAGACCTCTTGTTCATATTTCTCCTGATTCCTTTTCGTACCAATGAATCACTTTCCCCCATATAGAGTATACATACGCATTTTCCCAAAAGTCAACTACTGCTTGCGGATGCGCTACGCACTGCCCAGGTTTTTATTCAGATTCGCGAGTCTGCAGTAACAATGCTTGGAGATTCAGGCAGCACAAGTTGGCTGGTCGCCATCATCCTAGTTATCTGCGTTAGAGCCGAAGTGTGTTTACGGCTCTTGCGCAAACAGAAGGATTACTGTGGGTTCTCTGGGTCCCATCCTAACAGGCGATACGCGTCCCCTTTCGCGCACACATACACATAACCCGGATGGTGCGGGTCAATGCTGATCGTACCTACGCCATCTGTCCATATGTCATTACCCGGAATGGGGTCCTTGGCCAGTTTCATCCAATGGCCGCCCTTATCGCTAGAGAAAAACACGCTTGAGTTAGTCCCAAGGTAGACGCGATCGGTATCAACCGGATCCACTGCTAAGGCATAGAATGGGAAAGAAGTTGATGGTAGGCCAGAATTGATTGCCTCAAATGAATTGCCCCCATCCTGAGACCGATAAACGCCATCATACCAGGTGCCCACATACAGGGTGTTTGCGTCCTGCGGGTCTACTGCCATGCTGGCTCCGTGACCATCGACCTTGGTATTTGAGATCCGCCAGGTGTCGCCGCCATCGCTGCTGATAAGCAAAATTCCCTGGTGGTAGTATTGGATTGAGGCCAGGGCATAGACGACATTGGGATTGGAAGGTGCTACTTCCACAAAATGGACGTAGACTTTTTCGGTGGTGTTCAAAAATACCTGTGAGTTCAACACTTCCTGCCAGGATGTCCCACCAACGGTGGAACGCTGAATGAACCCCATTCAGAAACTACCCGTGAACAGAATATTGGGGTCTACTGCAGAAATGCTCAGCGCGGCCAGGTTATTGCAGGTCATGCCTTCGTTGTAACCGGTCCAGGTTTCGCCGCCATCATTGCTTTTGAAAATGCCGCTTTGCGCACCCATGCTGGGTCCGGCGTAGAGCGTTTGGGGATTTTGCGGATCGCTGACCAATTTCCTGATGAAACCCGGCGCAATAAGATCCCAGGTTTCGCCCCGATCATAAGAGTGGTATATGCCGTCACGTGTAGAAGCATACAGGCGCGAAGAGGAATCGAATGCTACGTCAATATCCAGGCAAGCCGCCGTCACAGGTAGTCCAAGTGCCTGCCATTGCAGGGGTAAGTTGGGTTCTTCAGGCTTAAGTACCACAGGTAAGTACTGCATGTGTGTCCATTGGGCGAAAGCGGATTGTTGGAAGGGGTTTGAAAGAATAAGCAGAAACAGCAACAGAACAAACGATTTAATCAGTAGTTGGGTTATATGGAAGGACTTGTAGTTAATAGATTGTTTCATCGGCTTCATCCCCAAAACCTCCTATCGCGTTATACACAGCGATGTATCCTCCGGTGTTTCCAATATTCGGTCCTCTGCCATAGTCGCGCTGTTTGTGACCACAAAACACGAAAATTAGTGCTAAATAGTGTTTTCCGATGGCATCATTGCTAAATTATGAGTAAATTGTGTTCGTTCGCAGCACTCAACCAGCGCAAACATATCTATTCAACCGTTACAGCCAAGCCAAAGCTCTGTGAGTACTCTGTAGTGTTACCGTAGATTAAACCCAATTCTGTAGAACCCTTTCCTACCGCCTTGAACCTGAGGGTGGTTATCCCGCCGGCGGAATCCGGACTGTCATCAGCAACGTATGCGGCTTCACCCTCCTGGATCAAAATTGCTTTGTCAATCCTGTCGACAATCCAATTACAATTACTAAGAGGAATTGTAGGGATCCGAATTTCCAGAATATCCCCTGTTTTTATGCTGGCGGTGTTTCCCCTGACCGCCGGGGTGACCACCACCACCTTACTCTCTTCCGAAACGGGGGTGTTGATACAGGCAGACAGCATAAAAACAATCAAGGAAACGACGATCATTCTTTTGTTACGCATTGCCAGCTCCTTTAGAGTGGTTTGGAACAATTATTAAGGACTAATAGGCTGACCGATTTGATTATAAACGGGTTTCTCTTGTGTTAAAATAATTGATGATCGCCAATTTGCTGGTGCCTAAGCTCTTTTACTAACTTATTGTTGTTAGTATGTTCCTGTACCAAAAAGGAGTCCGATGAAAATCCCCTTCGCAATGAGCTGCTGGAAAGGTTTAGCGATATTTCTTGCCGGAATTCTGTTATTTACATGCGTAGGCACCTCTTGGAATCGCGTTTATGCTCAGGACATTCCTGAAGGTTTTGTTGAAGAAGAAGCGCCGCCAATCCCGCCGGAAGATATCTACCCCGAAGCCGCAATCGAAGTGGTCAGCCCGTATTTTTCGATTATTCACACGGCCCTTGCTGATGGTACTGAGGTTGAAGGTTATGTTATAAACGGACCATCAGCCCCGTCAGCAGAATATGCAGAAGAATATGCTGCCAACACGATTGAAGGGGAGATTGAAGGCACCCTGGCCAACTTCCCCGCCTTCAACTGGGTCTTTGGCTGCTCCGCGGTTTCCGCTGCCATGATTGCCACCTATTATGATCGTGGATCTTATCCCAATATGTATTCCGGCCCGACCAACGGCGGCGTGATGCCCCTGAATAATAGTTCCTGGCCGACCTGGTCGGATGGGTCTGAAATCTATCCCAACAATCCTCTGATCGCCTCGCACAAAGGCATTGACGGCAGAACTACCCGAGGTTCCATTGATGATTATTGGGTAAAGTATGACTCCACTGCAAATGATCCATACATCACCGGCGGCTGGACCCAGCACTCCTGGGGAACCGCCATCGGGGATTACATGAAAACCAGCCAATCTGCCTATAACAACACGGATGGGTCTACGTCATTCTATAATTATACGGAAAAAGCAGATAAATTTACCTGTGCCGATATGATCTCCGAAAATATAACAAGGGATGGCACGGTTGGACGCAAGTTATTCTATGAAAAACGCGGCTATACCGTCACTGAATGCTACAACCAGAAAACGGACAACAATAAAGGTGGATTCACTCTGGCAAACTATCAAGCCCAGATCGATGCCGGGCACCCGGTACTACTGAACCTGGCTGGGCATTCGGTGGTAGGCTATGGCTACAGCGGTTCAACGGTCTACATCCGCGATACCTGGGATACCAACTCGCATACCATGACCTGGGGAGGGAGCTATGACGGGATGAAATTGCTTTCTGTAAGCGTTGTCAGGCTCAAACCTCCGTCCACAAACCTGAAGAACAAAAATTACTTACCGCTTATCCTCAAACCTACTCCCAATAAAGCCCCCACCAATCTGACCCTATCTGCCACTAGCGTCAAGGAGAACCTGCCTATCAACACCGTTGTGGGCAAATTTACCACAAGCGATCCGGACGCCGGCAACACCTTCACCTACAAACTGGTTTCAGGTACCGGCAGCACGGACAATGCCTCCTTTAATGTTTCCGGTAACCAATTGCGCACATCCAAAATCTTTGACTATGAAACCAAGAAAAGCTATGCCATCCGGGTGCGCACCACTGACCAGGGTGGGTTGTACTTTGAAAAAGCTTTTACTATCAGCATTATCGATGTGGCTGAAGGTACTGTAAAAGCCCTGATCAATGGCAACTTTGAACTCGGACACACCGGCTGGACAGAGTACGCCTTACAGGGTAGTTCGGTGATAACTACCACCGCTTATGTTAAGCAATTCAACTCGGAAGTTGCCGCGCATGGCGGTAGTTACCTGGTTTGGTTGGGTGGAAAGGCCGATGAAGTTGATTCTGTTTCCCAGAATGTGACTGTGCCAGGCAGCACCCCGTATTTACATTACTGGTTTTGGGCCGCATCAGCAGAAGAAACCTGCGGATACGATTATTTCCAAGTCAAATGGGGCTCTACACTGCTAGTTGACAAAGATTTATGCGATTCGACTGACTCTCATGGTTGGGTTCACGGAGTTGTAAATCTCTCTTCTTACAGCTTAACAACCGCTACTATCAAGTTTGAAGTGACCACAGATTCCTTGGTCAACAGCAACCTTTTCCTGGATGATGTCTACTTCTCCAGTGACGGAATCGTCAAATCAGAAGAATCAATCAATGGCAGCATCGAAGCTGATGTTTCCTTCCCGGAGTTTCCAGGAACAGACTAGTGGTCCTCAAATCCATACTATCAAGCTCCAGAACTTTCACATTAAACTGTGAGATTTTTTAGGAGCAACACGGAAGCGATATGGCCTGAGGAGTCCATTTGCACCCTCGAAGCGGTGGTTGAATCAAACTAAATGTCATCCCCTAATGAGCCCTTGTTAGATAGGGTGACGTTTTGGCATGGAAACGCGACAATCTTCATGATGGATGGCAGCTAGACCATCACAGCCAACTTTACCCAGGACGAGCTTAAAATTTATTTACCGCTCATCATGAAGAATTAGAAATCACCAGTTGGTCAAATCACCTGGCAGAAAGGCACACCCGTTGGCAGCGCGTTCACCAGGGTCGATAAAGTTATTCAGGAGATTGAAAGCGCACGAAGAACCAGTCCCCCTAATTCATGGCAATATGAATTCTTGCGGTTGACTTTGTCGTCTACCGAAGGATGCCTATAAACTAATTACATTTCCCGCGCACGCGGACTGATACAGCGCGTCCACCAGCCCCTGCAAGCGCGTGCCCTGGGCGGCGGTGACGAGCAGTTCTTCCCTGCCATCCACCGCGCGCAAGAAGTTGCGCACCAGTTTCAGGTGCGGCTCCTCCAGGTCGGCAGCTCCAAAGGCGGGCGGCGTTTCGGGCGCTTGCGCTTCACCAAAGAACCTGAGCGGGTAAAGTTTTGCCCCCAGCGTCTCGCCATACAGCGTGATCTGCCGCTCATCCTTTTCTTCCATGTTTAGCGCGAAACTGGTGGACAGCGCGATGGAAGCCCCTCCCTCAAAATTGATAAAACCAAAGAAGCCATCCTCAATCGTGAAGCTGCTGCCATCCCAGGCGCCAAAGTCGCCCGTGCCGCCCTTTTTTCCAATCAGATCGCTCATATTGGCCAGCACGGCGGTCGGTTTGGGATAATCCAGGAATGACAGCGCCAGGTCCAGGATGTGCACGCCGATATCAATCAGCGGACCCCCGCCCTGGATTTCACGGCGCGTAAAACTGCCCCAGCCCGGGATGCCGCGCCGGCGCAGCCAGCGCGCGTCAATATGATACAGCTTGCCAAAGTCACCCTGCCTAACGCGCTTGTCAATGTGTCGGGCTTCCGCGGTGTGGCGAAAATGCAGACCGTAGGAAAGCAATTTACCGCTTCCAGCCGCGGTTCTTTCCATCTCGGCCGCTTCGGTCGCGTTCATCGCCGGCGGTTTTTCACACAGCACGTGTACGCCCATCTTTAATAATTCAATCGAGGTTTGGGCATGGAAGCGGTTGGGCACGGACACCAATGCCGCGTCCGGGCGCAGTTTCCGCACGAGTTCCTGAAAACTGGCACTGACATTCGGGATGTCGTATTGAGCGGCCAACTGGGAGGCTTTTTCAACCTGCACATCCGCCAGGCCGACCACCTCCACCTCATCTTTCAGCTTTTGCAGGTTGGGCAAATGGGTGGAGGATACGACCTGTCCGCTGCCAACGATGATCAGTTTGAGCATCCTACGCTCCAATTTCCCGCAGGATATCCTTGATGTAGCGCACCGATTGCAGATATGCCTCGAGTGGGTTTTCGCCGCGGATGCGCCCCTCGTTGACAATCGGACCCTGGTAGCCAAGATCTCGCAGGGTGGTCAGATACTTGCGGAAATCAAGCGAACCTGACCCCGGCTGGTAGCGGTGGTTTTCGGCGATGTGCACGTGCCCAAGATAGGCGTAGTATCGCCGCAAGGTCTCGGAGATATCGTCCTCCTCAATCGCCATATGGTAGAAGTCACAGGTCACTTTGACCGCCTGGTAGCCGCCCTCGTCAATCACACTGACCGCGTCGGAAGTCAGGTTGAGCATATGATCCTGGTAGCGATTCAAGGGTTCA
>Ga0116155_10002148_pt1 | contig 13576 bp, 12 predicted proteins | sample AD_UKC032_MetaG_FD_89890 | JGI IMG/M metagenome (GOLD analysis project Ga0116155, IMG submission 89890) | Active sludge microbial communities of municipal wastewater-treating anaerobic digesters from USA - AD_UKC032_MetaG | ecosystem: Engineered > Bioreactor > Anaerobic > Digestate | place: USA...
CAAACCGGTGAAAACAATTTTGATGTCCACATCCGGCTCTTTCCCCGAAAGACGGATCAAGTCGCGCGCCATGTCTAAAATTTTTACAGGCGTTCCCATTTTCAAAATAAAGATTTCACCGCCCTCCCCCATCATGCCCGCCTGCAGAATCATCTGAGACGCCTCGGGTATCGTCATAAAGAAGCGGTTTACCTCCGGATGCGTGACCGTCACCGGCCCTCCCCTCTCGATCTGTTGGCGAAAAAAGGGAATGACGGAACCGGACGAACCGACCACGTTTCCGAATCTTACAGCCATCAACTTGGTGCCGTTTCCCTGCTGACACTGCATCATCAATTCCGTTACGCGCTTGCTGGCACCCATCACATTACTTGGACGAACGGCCTTATCCGTCGAAACCACAACAAATCGTTCTACATGATGCCTGATAGCCGTTTCCATCAACACACGACTGCCGATGACATTATTAAAAACAGCCTCCCAGGGATTTTTTTCCAGCATGGGCACATGCTTATAAGCCGCCGCATGAAAGACAACATTGGGTCTATATTTTTCAAAAACATGATTCATCAAATTTTCATTCTGCACTCGTCCCAAAACGGCTTTACAGCGGTGACCATAATTTGCATCTTGCATTTCCATTTGGATATGGAATAGACTGGATTCACTTAAATCCAGCAAGATGAGTTTACGAGGCTGATATTTCATGACCTGCCTGCATAACTCCGAGCCGATAGAACCGCCGCAACCGCTGATTAGAACAGTTTTGCCATCCAGATAATTTCGAATGCCTTTAGTATCCAGATGGACAGGTGACCGCCCCAGCAAATCCTCATAGCTGATATCCCGGAGTAATTTCACACTGACCCGGCCGTCAATCAGATCACCGATGCCAGGCAAAATTTTATAAGGGATATTGGATTTCTGACAAGCTTCCACAATGCGCCGAATTTGATCGCCAGTGGCAGAAGGAACCGCAATAAAGATTTGCTGGATGCTTTCCCTATTAATAATTTCAGGCAAGCGCTCAACAGTGCCCAATACCCGTATTCCATGAATGGCCAATCCGTGTTTTTTCGTATCATCATCTATGAAGCCGACAACCTCATAATGCAAAGTGTGGTTATCCATGATTTCCCGTAATATTTTTTCTCCTGCCAGACCGGCACCAATAATCACTACTTTTGCCAACTGGGTATTGGCTGGCAAAGAAATGTTCGTCAACTGATTTACACGCGCCGCATAAAAAGAACGAATAACCATGCGGACACCGCCGGTCAGAAAGAAAGTCATAAAACCGTCGGCGACCAATACGCCACGAGAATATCCATGAAATCCGATAGTGACCAGCATAATCATTATAACGAGTAGAGTTGACAAGAGACAGGCCTGGGCCAGCAGCCATAAATCCTTCATACCGGTAAAACGCCACATTCCGCGGTAAAGCCCGGCGGACAGGAAAATAACGAATTTCAGGGGCACCATCCAGAGAAGCAGTCCATAGATTTGCTCAAAGTCAATATGAACAAAAATAAATTCAAAACGAAGTAGATAGCATGCAAAAAGAGAAACCATGAAAAGAACAATATCAATGACGATCATTAAATAGAATTTAGGATTCTTAAGTTGATGCTTCATGGTTATATTATTGTTACTCTCCCTTTGCTCTGAAGATTTATATTAAACTTCGGGCAGTGGTGCAACGATTACTTCTACCGGTGTTACTTCTAACGGCATCCAATAACCCTGAACTTTGCTCTTGAACGGATTCAAATATCAGTGAGTGGTGCATGAAATAAATCTTAATAGTTAAATCCTTCGTTATTCAGCGAATCAAACATCTCTTCCATCGCAGTAACGGGATAGATGCGGAAATTACCGCGTTGTTGAACCTCTTTGCCACCATAGATCAAACCTCCACCATAGGATGGCTCGCCTGCCGCGCGAGAAAAATACTTTAAGCCCTTGAAGAAATCATCCGCAATGGTTTCTCCGGCTTTGACCTCTACTGGAAAAACTTCTCGTCCGCTTTCGAATATCATATCCACTTCGTTTCCCCGGCTGTCCCGATAAAATGTCACGGCGTTTTTTTTGCCCCTATTGAAACGATATTTGATTGCCTCCATAAGCACAAGATTCTCGAAAAGATTACCTCTCAGCGGATCGCGACTGACATGAATTTCACTCTCCATCCCCAGCAAATAGGCAGCCAGGCCAACATCATAGAAAAATAGTTTAGGAGATTTGATCAGACGCCTAGAAATGTTACGATACCAGGGTTTCAGTAAAATTACGATATAACTCGCTTCGAGAAGGGATACCCACTGTTGCACCGTCGTATGGGAGACACCGGTATCATTTGCAAGACTTTGCATATTGAGAATCTGCCCGATTCTCCCCGCACAAAGCCTGACAAACTTTTGAAAAAGGTTCAAATCGCGTATAGACATCAATTGACGCAAATCTCTTTCGATATAGGTCTCATAGTAATCTCCCAGAGCCTGCGTTGGATTCAACCCATGATCGTGAATACGCGGATAGAATCCTTTTAAAATCATCGTATCCAGTGATTCGGGGAGCGTCGTTTTCTGAATCTCGGAGATACTGAATGGTAAAAGCTTCAACAGAGCTGTGCGACCGGCCAGTGATTGATTGATCGTGTTCATGACTTCAAACTGCTGACTTCCAGTAATAATAAACTGTCCCGGCTTTTTGCGTTCATCCACAATACCCTGGATATAGGAAACAAGTTGAGGAACGCGCTGGATTTCATCAATAATAACACCATCCGCATAAGCAGATAAAAATCCGCGTGGATCAGTGGCAGCGTATTCGCGAACATCGGGGCTCTCCAGGTTGGCATAAGCCATATCCGGAAAGACCTTTCGGCAAAGAGTTGTTTTGCCACTTTGCCTTGGTCCTGTCAGTGTAACAACAGGATACTGAGAGGCCAAATCATGAAATATTGGCTCAATTTTTCTATTAATCATGTTGAACACTTATCAAAATAATGAACATATTGCAACTTAAACTTTCACATTACACAGACAAAAGAATTTTGAAATCCTCGCTTTCGACGGAGGTAATTGAATCGGAACTGTTTTCTTCGCCTGACTCTTTACGCCCGCTATCAACTATCCACCATTGCTTTGCCCCCGTCGCATTTCACCCATTATCCATCAATGCGTCACCCCTTCGCGGCGCAGCACTTTCATGAAAGTCATCAACAGGATTTTCAAATCCAACAGGAAAGATTTATTTTCCAGATAATATACATCAAAACCCACTTTCACGGGAATGGGCAATTCGTCACGCCCGTTAATCTGTGCCCATCCGGTAATTCCCGGAATCAATTGGTGAACTCCCTTTGCTGTCCGCAAAGCGATCAGATCGTCCTGATTATATAACGCAGGCCTGGGCCCCACAAAACTCATATCACCCATCAAAACACTCCACAACTGCGGCAGTTCATCGAGACTTGATTTGCGTAAAAAGGAGCCTATCGGTGTCAGGTATTTATCAGGATCTTTCAGTAAGTGCGTCGCTACCGCAGGCGTATCAATCCGCATTGTTCTGAACTTCGGCATCTTGAAAATCCTGTTATCCACACCCACACGATCAGACCAATACAAAGCAGGCCCCCTGGATGTCAGCCTGATTAATACGGTAATAACCGCAATAGGCAACAACAAAATAAGAGACAAAAAAAGGGCAAAAAAAAGATCAAACAGCCGCTTCATAAACACCATCATCTCAATATCAACTACTTGAACATTTAAGTTTTCATTTTCCTGTTAATCTTATACCAATCCACTTCTCGTTTTAAGCCGTCTTTCAAGTTTGTTTTTGTCTGAAAATTAAAAGCTTCTTCGAAGCGTCGCGTATCGTAAACATCTTCGACAAGCCATTTCTTCACAGTCTGATAAAGGTCCCCTAGATGACGATTCGGTATTCTTGACAGACACCTACTTAAAAGCAAAGCCAGCGACGCTGGAATTTGTATAGGTAAAGGATGTTTACCTAGCGCATCTCCGATACCCTCAACAATTTCACGCATCGTGCAAGGTGGTGCAGAAATATTGAATATATTGACACCCGATGCAGGCCGTTGAATGATTGCCATAACAGCCCGCGCAGCATCACCTTTATACAATAAACTTTTTCGGTTACTGCCGTTGCCTACCCAAAAAAAACAACCTTTATCTATCGTTTCAATCAGACGCCCCACGTTACCGGGATCGCCCTCTCCATAAAGCGTAGCTAATCGAACAATTGTTAATGCCATACCTGATTTTTGGGCAATTTTAGTGGCACGCAGTTCCGCATTGTATTTAGATTGTGCGTAGGGACCGACAGGATCACATAACCTTTGTTCATCATAAGCTTCGTCTGTATATGGACCATAGACAGAGACGGAACTTATTAAAACAAAATGCCGGACACCCGCCTCGGCGGCAGCAGCAGCTACGTTTTCGGTACCGATTTCATTGATCAGTCGAAATTTCTCACCCGAATTCGCATCGGGAGAAAAGACATGAGCCAAACCGGCAGCATGGATAACTGTGGTTGCGTTTTCTAATATGGGTTTTATCTCTTCCCCTTTTGTTATATCCGCTTTTCTATAGAAGGCATTGGAAACACCACTACTGACAGCACCCAAATCAGTCGCAAGCACAGATAAACCAGACGCCTGGAACAGATCAAAAATCGACCGACCAAGGAAACCATTCGCACCCGTTATGAGAATGCGATTCCCCCGTATGTTATTGCTTACTTTAGCCATGCTTTATAGATTTAGATTTACTGGGAAGGAAGCTTACGCTTACAGCTATTATCTGTCAATCCCCTGAGCGACCACCGTGACATACCGTGGTTTAAGGGGTAAACATTATAAATTCTGTAATAATGTTTGAAAAGATTGCAATTTGCATTCAAACGTATATTTTTCTTCTGCAGCTTTCCTGGCACGTGCACCCATGGCGGCTAATTGGTCTTGGTTTGCATACGCTTCTCTAATAACTTTAACAAGCGCTTTAGGATCATGAGGAGGCACAACCCACCCAATATTTTCTTCTTCAACCACAAAAGCCAATTCAGTTGCTTTTTCAGTAATAGCAATAATGGGCTTGCCTGCCGCTAATATATTATAGATTCTGCTAGGCACAGAAATACCCTTCATTCCATCGACAAGCGAGACAAGTGCAACATCACATGCATTTAAAAAATTCACCTGATCTTCACGGATACGACTTGGCAAAATCAAAACATTTTTTTGCGCTCTCTTTCTAACCTCCGCGACAAGCCATTTTTTTTTGGTGCCTGCCCCAATAAACAAAAAATAAATACCATCTTCATTGGATAATTGGGTAGCTGACTCGACAATACTTTCAACATCATTAGGATAGCCAATATTTCCAGCATACTGCAGTATGAACTTATCTTTAAGCCGATATTCTGATAAGAGAATGTTGTGTTCCTTTGGCATAGGCACAATATCACGACTATCAGACCAGTTAGTAATTACAGTAACTTCTGCTTTAGAAAAACTACCGGCAATTAAATCTCGCATATCGCGGCCGATAACAATAACGTGTTTAAGTGTCTTAAACATAATTTTATTTATTGCATGCATCAATCTCGTAAGAAGACTCCTTAAACGTAACTTACCAACGGCCACCAATAGATTAGGATATAGATCGTGTATTAATAAAATACAATTCGCCCTACATAACCAACATGAAAAAGAAATAAAATAGGGAAGAGAAGGCGGATTTGTCACAACTATGACTTTATCGAAACGTTTTATATGCCAAATCGCATTCACAAATAAGGACAATGTAATAGTCACCAGATTGATCAGTCTAAAAAACAAAATATCCTTATTCAATGTGGTTCCCCAACAGCGCCAAATTTCCACACCATTGTGAACTTCTTTTTTGGGGGCGTACACACCACGAGAAGAATAGGTTGGCTGGCTGCAAAGTACATTTACAACAAAGTCTTTCGTCGCCAAACCCTCCGCAATTTGCGTTAAAATATAACCCGTTGATGTTGCTTCAGGATAGTATAGTTCAGATACCATCCATAATTTATTACTCACAACTCTAAACCCTATTTCTTTCTCCACACCACCTGATTGACGAAATCCGTATAGCTTAAAATAATACGCACCACTTTTTCGGATACGTTGGAAACATTGTAGTCTTCGACAATTTTCAGTAAGCGATCATTGCCCCGTGGCTGTTTTTCAATAACGTCAAGAGCCTGTTTTATTTTCGGCCATAACAAGCCTGTCATCATCACAGAACCTTCTTCCATCCCTTCGGGGCGTTCATGCGCCTGACGGATATTAAGGGCAGGGAAATTCAAGATTGATGACTCTTCTGTAATCGTGCCACTGTCGGAAAGTACGGCCTGCGCATGAATCTGGAGATGTACATAATTACTCAAACTGAAAGGCTTGTGCAATTCAACCAGCGAGGGCAGATTAATCCCTTCCTGTTCGATACGCTTTCGTGTGCGCGGGTGTGTGGTCATAATAACGCGTTTGCTATAAGTGTCAGCCAAACCGTTGAGCAGTTTGATCAGTCCCCGAAAATTATCTTCACTATCAATATTTTCTTCACGATGGCAGCTCACCACAAAGTATTCCCCGTCTTTCAGATGCAGCTTATCCCTGATCTGTGATCTCTGGATTTTTGGCATATAGTGATGGAGTACCTCAAACATGGGGCTACCCGTTTTGATCACGCGATCCGGCGGGACGCCCTCGCGCAGCAAATAGTCACGACTGATCGTGCTGTAGGGCATGTTGATATCGCTGATGTGGTCAACGATCTTGCGATTGATTTCTTCCGGCACGCGCTGATCGAAACAGCGATTGCCTGCCTCCATATGAAATACGGGAATTTTTAAACGTTTGGCAGCATAAGCAGCCAGACAACTGTTGGTGTCGCCCAGAATCAAAACTGCATCTGGCTTGATATCAGCCAATACTTTGTATGAGCGACTGATAACCAATCCGGCGGTTTCGGCGGCATTGCTTCCTGCCGCTTCAAGAAAATAGTCTGGTTTGCGGATTTCCAGATCATCGAAGAAAATTTGATTTAGTTCATAGTCATAATTTTGTCCCGTATGGATAATGACATGATCAACATAGCGATCCAAGACAGCCATTACACGAGACAACCGGATAATCTCCGGCCGTGTACCAATAATTGTTGCTACTTTCATAGAACCTCCAGTTTAAGGCTAGGGGCAATGGGTCAATTTGTGGAGCGTGACCTGATTAATGCGCCAAGCATCTTCCCAATTTCTATAGCTTTATCCTCTATTTCTTTAAATAGATTTTCGTCGATATAACCTATTCTATAGGCGATTTCCATCTGGGTTCTAAATTCGGCCAGTGATCCTTTGGCAATGAAGAAGAAACGAACAGATTCTTTATCTGTACCTCTTTCATCACCCTCAGCAATATTACTCGGAACACTTACGGCCGATCTTCTAACTTGATCACAAAGCCCAAAATCTTTCTTAAATTTATTTTCATTGGTGATCTTATACACCAAGATAGTCAAATCGCGGGCCTTTTGCCAGACTAAAAGTTCTTTAAACCCCTTGCCCATGTTCTATCCAATCGCCCATCGCTGTTGTTTCATTTCCTATCGCCTATGGCCTATCGCCCTGGCCTGAAATGGTTCTTCAAACTTCTTCAAAAAAGGTGTCCGGTTTTTCTGGATCAAAAACCTGGTTTGCCCAAAACAGTGTCACGAGTTCGCCATCGCCGACATTTTCAATCGAATGCGTATATCCCGGCGGAATATCCACCACGCGAAAATCCATCCCGCTCACCCGATACTCAATGACCTCAGGCTTTTCCCCTATCGCCTTTCGCCCATCGCCTATAGCCTTATATTTATCTACACTCCTAAACCTTATAATCGCGTCGCCTTCCACCACCATAAACTTTTCCGTTTTGGTATGATGGTAGTGATTGCCTCGTGTAATTCCCGGTTTGGTGCGCGAGACAAAAATCTGGCCGAAGGATGATAATTTTAAAAACTCTGCCAGGCAGCCTCTTTCATCTGATTTTATATCCAATCCATAGGCAAAATTTGCTTCTTCAAGATATGAAAGGTAAGTTGCATAAAGCCTGTAAATCAAAGGATCATCAAATTCAGGAATCTGTAAAGTTAAACGCGAATCTTTAAACTTGTAAAGCACATCAACAATTTCACCAAGGGTCATTTTAAAAGAAGGCGTAATATCTGCATAAATGGAATCAGTTATAGGGACTAAATGTTTATATGGTGACTGTAAGATGCCGGCGGCTTCCATCATTGCCTGACAAACATCATCCACATAAACAAGATGAACCTCATTAGCCCGATTTGAAATTGTAATTGGGAGGTTGCGCGCAATGTTGTGGCAGAATGTGGCGACACCTGAATTGTAATTCGGTCGGCACCACTTCCCGAAAACATTTTTCATACGGAAAATGACAACACGTGCGCCGGATTTCTCGGCAAGCTTAATCAATGCTTCTTCCGCCTTAAGCTTGCTTTTGCCATAGGGATTATCCAACGCAGCCTGAATCGATGAAGAAAAAATAATCAGAGGGTTGCGCTTCAGAGAAAGCAATGTTTCGCATATCTTTTCAGTAAAACCGGTATTGCCGGTTGCATAATCTTCAGGCTTCTCAGGACGATTAATCCCTGCCAGATGGAATATTACATCCGCTTGTGCCAAACCCGCATCCAGTACAGATGAAGGATCATCCAGATCGTAACCCATAATCTCAATGTCTGGTTGCCTGCCAAGCATTACAACCAAATTCCGCCCGACAAACCCCTTTGCCCCCGTCACCAACACCTTCATTCCTTATCTCCTATCGCCTCTAGTCCTTCGCCCATCGCCTTGTCCCTCTGCCCTCTGACCTCCGACGTCTGACTTCTGATCTCTACTTTTCTATTCCTTCTCCTTTAAGCGCTCTCTGAACAATATCCAATTTAAGAAGAAGTTTGATCATTCCATCCACATCAAGCCTGCCCGTATTGTGAGAATTGTAATCTTCTTTCAGCGACACCTCTTCCCTACCTTCCACAAAATAGCAGTTGTAGTTTAAATCACGCACATCCGCAGGCACCCGGAAATAATTCCCCATATCTTCTGCCTTGGCCATCTCTTCACGATTTAGAAGTGTCTCGTACAATTTTTCTCCATGCCGCGTTCCTATAATCCTGATTTCATTTTTTGCATCAAACAATTTCAGCATTGCTTTCGCCAGGGTACCAATCGTTGCGGCTGGCGCTTTCTGCACAAAAATATCACCGGGATCGCCATTCTGAAAAGCATACAAAACCAGATCAACCGCATCATCAATCGTCATCATAAAACGCGTCATATTAGGATCGGTCACCGTCAGGGGGACACCGGACTGAATCTGTTGAATAAATAAGGGAATAACCGACCCGCGGGACGCCATCACATTGCCGTACCGCGTGCCGCAGAAAATCGTCTTTTTTTCGCCATACATGCGTGCTTTGGCAACCATCAGCTTTTCCATCAAGGCCTTGGACATACCCATAGCATTGATAGGATAAACCGCTTTATCGGTGCTGAGCACAATAACATTTTTCACATTTTTGGCCAAGGCCGCATTCATCACGTTTTCCGCGCCCAGGTCATTGGTGCGGATCGCCTCCAGCGGAAAGAATTCGCAAGAAGGCACCTGTTTGAGCGCCGCCGCGTGGAAAACATAATCCACATCCTGCATGGCCGGTAGAATACTGTCGGAATTACGAACATCACCGATGAAAAACTTTACCTTGGGATTTGCTAGAGAAATCCGCAAGTCTTCCTGCTTTTTTTCATCGCGGCTGAAAATCCGGATTTCTTTTATTTCTGTCTCTAAGAATCTTTTCAGAACCGCATTGCCGAATGTGCCAGTGCCACCAGTAATTAATAAGATTTTATTCTTAAACATAAAATCGCCTCATTTCTTAATCATATTGAACTTCCAAACACCCGCCTGTATATTGCTTCGAAAATTTGCAAGATCAATTGAGACCTGCGTTTTAAGATACTTGAAATAGATTGGCGTTGCTTTGGAGTAAGATTAAATTCATGCTTTCGATACTTTACAAGCTTATCCTGCAGAAAGAAGATTTGCCCATTTAAAGCAGCCCACACAGCAATCCAGTGGTCATGTGCATAGGTCGATTTAGGGAATGGCAGTAAGTTATCTATTTTCTTTCGGTTCAAACAACAGGCACACCCAAATATTTGTGGTTTGATTAATTGGTGCGCTAAAAACTGCAAAGAACCTCTTTTCCCTTCAGAATAAGCCGGAAAATCTATATGTAAATCATTTCCAAAGACATCTACGGGCTGAAGGTTATGGTATACAAGAGAAATTTTTTTATCCTTTTGAAAAGCCACTATTGTTTTCCTTACTTTGCCTTTTACCCAAATATCATCTTGATCTGATAAAAACATTAGATCACCTTTTGCTAGCGATAATGCCTTTTCAAAATTTTTCACATGCCCGATATTTTTGGTGTTCCTTATTAGTATAATACGTGGATCATTGATAGACTGAATAATGGAAATACTTGTATCGGTAGAGGCATCATCGCAAATGATAACTTCATCATACTGAGATAGTTCCGAAAGAATAGACTCAATCTGTTCACGTATAAAATTTTCTCCATTATACAATGCGAGGCATACAGATACGCGTGGCTTAGCATCAACACTATATCTCATTTTCTTACTCTTTGTTCCACCAGTTCTAGCCTTCGTGCGCGCGCCAGTGCGAGGTATATAAATGCTAACGGTGTATGCAACAACGGATTCATGTTACCTGTAATTAAGAGTATGATTATTGCAATCACTAGTGCCACATCAAAACGCTTGCACGATTGCCGTAGCACCCCCACCGTTTTAACAAGGGGACGCTGTTCACTTATTAACTTCATTCCAATTTAAATGCGTTGTCTTCGGCAATCTACTTAACGCGGACAACGGATTTACAGATGGCCGGAAGGAATATCCCCAGTTCCTGAATCGCCCAATAGCATAAGAGACACCGGGCATTCACGATGTGCTGCCGTTTGCCTGCCGCCCAAGAACCTTCTGCCAGGACTTCTTCATTATGGAGATCTTTGGCATAAAACACTGGCCGAGCAGCGATGCGATCCAGTGTTGTAACATAAATGTTGATTAAATTGTCTATGCTCAAAGGCGTAAAACCGGCTGTCATCAACGCAACCAACGTGTGACTACCAATAAAACCCGTTCCGCCTGTAACTAAAATATTTTCTGACATGCCATTCTATTCATTCTCTAAATCTGTACGTAATGTTTATGAGCAACAATCACAGCAATTATTCATAAAGTCTCGCCGCGAGCTTTTTATAATCCAATAACTCTATGGCAATTTTCATAGAATTATCACTCATCTTTTTTAACATACTCGGATCATCAGCTATTTTCTTAAATGCATTCTTCATATCTTCGATAGTTTCTACATAATATCCATTACCCTGTAAATATGGTTTATGGCTTTTATGAGGATAAAGCACCATAGCACATCCACAACATATAGCATTTTGCATTGTCGCTGATTGCCCGCCTGGTTGAACATATACGTCTGCAGAACATAAATATTCCATCAATTCATCTGCAGTTTTCCAACCTATAAATGATATTCTTGAATCTTCTTCTATGAGGGGTTCTGTTACTAAACTGACATCATCGGTCATACTGCCTATAAGCATTAAACGAATTTTATCTGATTTAACTTGCGAAAAAGCTCTTAAAACATCGGCAGTTCTTTTTAAACGGTCCATTTTACCTGAATGAACAAACAAAACTTTATTATCGGTCAACCTTAACTCATTTCGAATTCTTTCCCTTTTTTCTGTTCGCTCATCATCAGAATAAATGATACCACCCAATGGAAAAAATTCCATTTTATTTTTTGGAACACGATACATTTTTCTTAAAAAGTCTTTACACTCGTAAGATATATAGAAAACCTTATCAATATATGGCAGGCTTTTTTGTATAATTGCACGGTTAAAAACTTTATGTAGCAAAATTAGTGAAATAAGGTTCGTTGCGCTATTATTAACATCAGCATGACAGTCCGCGTACAACCTTATCATCGGATGCCTTATTTTATAATTCATTACATTTAAAAGAGCCAATCCACCAATACCATGAAATAGAATTATATCCGGTTTTAGGTCCACCAGTAATTTATATATCGCATTAACCTTCCGAACTTTTTCAGATATGAATGAATTAATTAACTTATCATATTCAACTCTTATCAGTCGAACGCCATTGGTCATTATCCTGTCTTCTGGTTCGGTAAAAACGAATATCCCTTTTTCATATTTTCTACAGTTGGTGATTACCGTTACGTTATGTCCGTCCTGCGCATTTTGAGATGACAACAGATTATCCTGATACGACAAGCCCTCAGTAAATGAACTTGCTAAAGCAATATGAACAATTCTCATAAGCAAAGGGACACAGAAACAGGGGACGCTGTTAACTTATTAGCTTCATCCCAATTTAAACGCGTTGTCTTCGGCAATCTGCTTGCCGCAGACAACGGATTTACTGATGGCCGGAAGGGATATTCCCAGCTTCCGGCTTAAACTGGACATGGAAACACCCAGTACCCGAACCGATCAATAGCATAAAAGACTCCGTACGTTCACAATTGGCTGCTGTTTGCCTGCCGCCCAGACATCAACAGCTAGAAGTCTCATTAACCTGGACACGTGTAAGGCGATTTTATCGAGATCCATCCCTATGGATTTCAGCTTTTGAATCTTTGTCAGGCTCTTTTTGGTCTTTTCTAAAACGTCGCTTACGAAATCACTGTCGCCTAGCATCCGTTCATCACTGCGCTGGTACCGCCCTTCCTCTGTCTTCTGCATCAAACCTTCCCATCCGCCCACACTCCGGATCAAGCCGCCGCCGGCGAGGTCATTTCTTCGCCCCTGCTCGATCCCCTGTTCCACAAACTGCCAATACGACAGGAGGGCTAAAGCCGGTTTGCTGCCAAATCGCTTGAGTATTTCGTATGTTTCCTGCCAGGATTTTTAAATCCGCCCATCAGAAAGTGATCCCGATCGGCATCCCCGTCGAATATCTTCCTTCACTCAATCCCGCGAAACGTAATATGGGGCACGGCATCGGCTGTATCTATGCGTGATCATCTAGGCATATGCTTCCGTTACCTTTTTTTCAGCCCCTCATCAAGGAATAAGTTAATAGAGTCCCTCTATACTCTTACACCTATCTATAAACTATCCCTCAGCATCATGGTTTCTGTCTTTACAATGGGGGGCTGGGGCATTCGGTCTTATAGATTTCGTGGGCACTTTTGCTGAATTTTATGTCCCATCTTACCAGATGCCATCTCGTCTAGATAGCCGCTGTATCTCCAGGCAGAATCCTAGAGTTTTATGCGTCTGAATAAATTGAGTCGCATTCTGTTGGTGCTTGCGCCGGAATACGCCCGTGGTATCAGCCATAACAAAATCATATGAAAAAA
>Ga0116155_10002150_pt1 | contig 13563 bp, 8 predicted proteins | sample AD_UKC032_MetaG_FD_89890 | JGI IMG/M metagenome (GOLD analysis project Ga0116155, IMG submission 89890) | Active sludge microbial communities of municipal wastewater-treating anaerobic digesters from USA - AD_UKC032_MetaG | ecosystem: Engineered > Bioreactor > Anaerobic > Digestate | place: USA...
CCACAGAATCCAGGGCAGCCTGCCTTTGGTCGATAATGTCAAAGTTTGAATTCTCACTATTGGTCAGCATTCAGTTCATAAACCTTACCTGGTACAGCTGAATCAATCTGTTGCAATAAATTCCTAAAAGCCGGCGGAAAAAGATTCTTCTTCTCATACGCTTTAAGGCAAAGGTTCTGGAGGAGTATCTTCCGGTCATTTACATCACCTTTGGAGCATCTACCATGTCTTTTCCAACATGCTGCCGGCGCGCTATGGGGACAGGACGAGCAATTGTCAAACTCAGTGAGGATTTGTTTTGCATCATCGGTCGGCAAGCCTGCCAGCAATGCCTCCTCAAGCGACGGTTCATTGTATTTGCAGGAATAATATACGAAAGTTGGACAGCTATCCTTGACTTGTTCCGCGTACTTTCTGCCGGTGTTATCCCCATCTAAAACCGCAGCCGTTTTCTTACCAATTCCGTTGAAGACATTTATACAGTCCATGATCTGATCAGCCTTTGAAGCATGAAACACACACCACCCGTTCATGGCAAATGATACATGAGTACTTCTGCAAACTGCCGCAGATTTGGCAGCCAGACGATCAAGGTGACCCGAAATGATTACATCGCGCGGTCCTTCCATGATCAGAACCTTATCAGCAAAAAGCGCACTCGGGCCTCCCGGCATGATAAGATATTCCGGATTTTGGAAAGGTCCCCCTGAGGGCTTTATCCCTTGGACTGTTTCCATTAGCTTTTGGGGGCCGTGTCCTTTTTCGATAATAAAGATGTCATCTGGGATGAAGCAACGAAGTACAGCTTCGGAGTGACTCGAAGCAATGATCTGCGGTTCTTTCCCCGACGGAATCGACTGTACATCCCGGAGCAGGGCTGAAATGGCAGATGGATACAAGGCTGTTTCCGGTTCCTCCATTATTATGACGGGTGGACGCTCCCCGGGAATCTGCGCCTTAGCCAGTGCAAAGGAGAGAGCATACTTTTCACCTGCCGAAAGTCGGTCAAACGGTATGAACGCCTGATTCAGAGCAGAGTTATGCCGCAACCCTACAGTAAGGGCCGCAAGAGCCGAGGACAAGCCACCGTATCTTGGGCCGAGGCCTGGCTGCATTTCAGTCCATTCTGATGATTTCAACATCTTTCTTGCGCTGGTAACTATTTCATTGAGAACCGCACCTATTGTTGGCAATGAATCCTGACTGGAAGACGGGACTTCATCCTCCCTTACCGGAATACAATCGGATCTTGATGGGCAGTCTGAACACTGCGGATCGAATAAGGTACACGTTGGCAAGACCGACTGGCCTCTTAAGTGCTTTGGCAACTTTCCCAATCGATACTGCAATTTTTTCAGATGCCGACCAAGAGCAGAATAATGACCGAATGTGAATGTGCCAGCTGATATCGTCGGACGTAGTCGGAAGTACCCCAAAGCCTGATGTTGAGATCTGCTCAGTTCTTTTGCGCTTTCTATTGACGTGGCGGGAAATTTCGGAAGTAGCCATCGCCATTCAATGGCGCCCGAGCGCTCGTCCAAGAAGGCCTCAAACGCCACAACGATCGCCTCTCGATGACAATTACTTTCAGGGGGTATTCCCTTCTCTTCCACTAAAAGTCCATCGGCAGGGTCAATCCACTGAACGTCGGAAACGAATTCACCACGAATTTCCCCTAGATCAACCAGTGATATTTCGATGTATATCGGTTTGCTCGTGTCACAGTTCGTAAAATCATATTCTGTTATTAGGGATTGATTGGAACGGTTTTCGGCATTTAAAACGAGATCGAGAGCGTCAAGGATGGCTGTTTTCCCCGCGCCGTTGGGACCGACAAGCAGGCTGAGATGCGGATTGGGTCGAAACTCCACACCCCAACTGCCTCCATCTTTTTCCGGGAAACAACGGAAATTGCGGATTTTTATTGAATCAATTCTCATGTGCGCCCCGGTTCCGCCTCGAAAGGCTCTCTTTCTTTAGCCTTTTTATTCTTTTCGGCTTCTTTTTTATACTTAGCGCATCGTCCAGGTGGAACTTTCCTACACACGTTTCCGTTTCACAGGGCGCGGAAATCATCTTTCGTGGGGTCCTTGGGCAAATGGATAATTCCATCATGTACCGTATAACCCTGCTTACGCAGAGATCGGATAAGGGCCGACCTTAAGAGCTCTGCCGATGGTACCTTCATGAGTGGCAACTTAATAGTCCCTTCGCTTCATTCCTCAGTGGTCCGATCGATGTCTGCCTCATCAAGCGGCTCGTCCACGGCATTTCGGAACCACGATGGATCGAACCCGGCGTTCGAAGATCCTTCAACTCGGATTCGCACCCTGGCTCCATCGGACTTGTCCGCTAGGTTCGCGATGGCCGGGAACGCCTTGAAGACCTGTTCTCTACTGGCCTCGAAGGTCATGACAATCCGTTTTCTTCGTCCCGAGACCCCAGATCCCGCCGCTGCTGGACCAGCGCCTGTTCCCTCGTCCATCACCGTAGGGGTTTCGTGGACACTAGGAATAGGAGCGGTATCTGTATCAATTGAAAACGTTCCGGCGGGCCGTGCAGTTGCTTCATCCGGAACCGTTTGCGGCATCATAAGAAAGCCGGATTCGAAATCGATCTCATCATCCGAAAAGGAACGGTCGCTGCCAATCAGTACCTTATTTCGATTTACCTGGTATTTTCCATCTGGTCCGAATGCGGGGACTACACCGCTCGTATAAGCGAAGATGCCATCGGATACACCGCGGGCGATTCCCTTACGCAGAATCGATGCAGATTCCAATCGGGGCGGAGCGATATCCCGGTAGAAGGATTCGAGCACGTCTGACGCCTTAATACCCATGAGCGGCTGCTCACCCGCTGCCGGCGATTCTCCGAGTCTCACGCGTTCTGTTATTTTCCGAGGTGTAACCGATCCGTGAATCCGTGGCGTTCCTACGCTGGTGAGAAGTTCCATTATCCGCTCGTGGACGCCTGTCGCCTGGAGCGGGCGTCCGCCTCTTTCCACTTTCTCGATTTCCAGCCCGCCGTCCTGGACCCGAGGCAGCCATGCGGCCGTGTAAAGTTCCCGAAAGCATGCCTCGGCAGCGGCCTGCTCAGTGCGCTTTCTCTCCCGTAATTGATCAAGCTGATCCTTGGTAAGCCGGAGCTGCTGTTTCTTCGCCTCCACGCGATCAATAGCCAAAAGGTACCGTATGGCGCGCCGCAGCGCCTCGATCTGTCTTTTCTCAGGTATCGCAAGTCCAAGCCCGTTGCGGTAGCGTCGGGGGCGATCTCCATATTTGGCAAGATACTCCTTGGCCTGGCGCTCTTGTTCCAACTTGCTCTCGGCAGCGAACTCAAGCGGCAAGTAAGCGATGAGGAAACGGGGGTCCTCATCAGAAATGTCCTGACTTTTTGCCGGCCACACAATGGCCGTGTGGTGCCCAGCCAGACGGGCGTCCAGCATTTCCTTGATTTCGCTTCTGACCGGACCGTGACCGCATGCTTGAGAATCCTCGCGGGCAACGGCCTGCTCCGCATCCTCAATCAGTTTGGTAACATTCGGGTCCTTTTTGAAGCAGTACCGGACGCCGTCATAGTGCAAATAAAGACAGGTGTTGCGAAGTTCAGACAGGACTGCGGTTGCCGTGATATTGTCCAGGTCGGGACCGACACAGGCTGCAAGCAGTTCGTTCTCCGCAACGCCGGGAGGCAGCGTCTCATCGCTGCCAGAACCCTCACGTCTCAACCCGCCAAATGAATACAAAAGGATAGCCGTCGCGATGCTCGTGGCTGGCTTTACGCTGGCAAGCGCAGGGGTTTCTCGCGCCATCCGGTCGTCAATGCGCTTTGCCCGGGCATTTGGTCCATCAATATCCGCTGTGATAACTGGGTCGTAATCGTTTTGCACCCCCAACTCTTTCAGCATCTTCACCCGGACGTCCACGTCTTTTACGGGCACCTCTCCCGGTCCCAATAGCGCCTTGGCCCCGCCGTTCTTCTTAAGGGAGTGCATGCAGGAGGCGAGAAATCTTAAAGCACCGCGCGTCCGCTGGAAGGCATCCACCGCCGTCCAGCGTTCTCTCATGATGTCGATGAGAGCTGGATGAAACGGATATGCGGCTCGCATTCGATCTCGCAGCAGGCGACCTTCCTCATCGGCCTGTCGACGCTCGGATGCCGTCTCGGCATGGGCTCTCTGCATTCCGGTCACCACTTCCTGATATGCTGCGGATACCTCGGTGGCCGAAGGAACATCAGGAGCGGCCCCCAAGAGCCGGCGCTGAAGAATAGGCAGGACCTCGTCGCCGGAAACGGGCTCTCTCAATTGATCAACCCGGGATGCGAGCTTGTCGATCTCTGCAAGTAGCCCGACATTTCCCAAGGATTCTCTGGCACTCCAGGTCAGAGAATAAACAAGCGCCGCCTTCTCGCTGCCTGCCACCTCGACAGTTAAATTCTGGAAGAAATCCTTGGCCTGGCGCTGGAGGGTAGAATCGAGAATGCCGACCGCCGCGGCCCGCTCCATGTACTTGAGCACCTCATCAAGGAGAATGAGAACCGGGCGGCCGCTTGCCCCTTTGGTGAGCAGATCGCGAATCACATCACCGCCGGGTGCCACACGGTCTTTATCGTGTTCGGCTACCAAGGGGAAAGCCTTTTCAGGGTCGATCTGCCAAGCAATCCAGCCCCACATGGTCTGAATCGTCCGGCCGTCATCCAGTGTCTTGCCATTACGGGCATCGAACTTCTCACCATCGAAAACGGCCACGGCCACATTGCCGGGGCGGGCGAAGTCTTTTGCCTCCGGGATGCCGTCCAGGGCCTCTCGCTTCCGCGCCGCATGGAAAAGCGATGCCAGAGTATGCGATTTGCCGCCGCCGAAAGGTGTTCGCAGTTTTAATACACGATTATAGCCGCTTTTTCCTTTCAGACATGCCAAGACCTCTTCCAAGAGCTTTCGGAGATCGGCAGTCAGGTAAGTCGCCCGGAAGAATGCCTCCGGATCCCTGTTGACAACGGGCACATTGGGATCATTCGCGGCGATGGCTCCAAGATCGATAGCAAATACCGCCTCTGTCAGCACTCCCGTCTCCACATCGGGATGAAGCTTGACTATGTCGGCCCATGGACGAAGTACATGTGTGCTCACTTTTTTGCCTCCGAATTTCGCATAATTTCAAACAGGGTTCCCTCTATGTCTGCCAACCGTTGATCAATGAGAGCACGCCAGTTGGCGACAAGCTTTCTGAGTGCGGCGGATTCTGCCGGCGTGGTTGCGACAGTATGTTCCGGTCCGTCGTCCTTCTTACCGACCAGCGAAGTTCCAGCCAGAGCTTGGGCAACCAAACGGAGGCGCTCTCGGTCTGGGCGCGCCTCGTCGAGAAAGCGGTTCAAATTCCGGGGTTCGTTTTCCATCAACCAGAGGATGCGATGCAGGACGTCAATTAACGGGGCTTGTGTGCCCATCCCAGCAGCGCGGGTAGCTCCATCAGCTCTTTGCGACCCGTCAGCAAGGACAGCTTTCGGCATGCCGAGCTTTTCGTCATCACCCCGTTCGGTAAAGTCGCGCAGCCAGTATTTTCCCTTCTTCTTTTCGATCAGTGCGCGGCTTCCGGACGAAAGCCCATTCTGACCGTCCAGCTCGACATTCTGGCCGTAGGTGAAGACGATGGCCTCGCCCGCGTCCATCTCGGCCGCCTTGTAGGCATAACGCCAGAGCACATAGAACCGGCTCGGACCGTCCACTGCGGCAACACCGCTTCCGGTCACACCGAATATTTTTTCCAGAAGCGTCTCCAGCACAACTCCTTCCACTTCGGCAAGGAACTTTTCGGCCGGAACCTCCTCACCGTTTGCGTACTCCACACGAGAAAAACGAGAAAAAGCACGTAATCCTGCACCCACAGCAGCCATGACCAAATCTGCTCCAGCAATACCCATTTTCCAAAGTGCCTCCACCCGTTCGCGAACAATCCGTTCAAGATCAGGCCGCACTTGTTCCTCATATGAACCTATTTCAGTTGATTCTCGCCTTCGGGCGACGAAAAATACACTTGACGCAAGTGCCGCGTCTCCCTGGTGAGCAACACGAGCCTTTGTTTCTGTGGCAAGGGGCCAGGCCTCGGCGACTTCATAACCGGCACGCCGAAGCGCATCCACAAGGGTCGCCCACCCGAGGGTGGTCTTATGGGCATATACAACGATCAGGATGCCGGCCGGTTTCGTGACGCGATGGGCTTCCCTCAAGGACTCGAACAGGCTGTCTTCATAGTACGCTTTCGCTTTCTGCTTTCCTCCCTGGCGATAGGCGGCGGCCACGCATTCCTTCTTCTTCGGCGTCAGTTGACCGGCAAAATGTTCTGGATAAAGAAAGCCTATCGTAGGTCGCAGCCAGACGTAACAGACATCAGACAGCTCTGAATAACTCTCGTTATCGTAATAGGGTGGATCGGTAATGACGGCATCGAAGATACTGTCACCATATGGCAGGTTGGTCGCAGAGCCTCGAAAGACTTTAGCAGGGTTCCGGAATTGGCCTTCACGGCTAACGGCGGAAGTCATAAAAGATAGTTGGCTTAAAGCATCGCCAGAGCCTCCCCCGAATATATTGACTTCGGGAAAGTCCCAAGTCATTGCAAAACGTTTCATTGAAGTTAGACTTTCAATCTTCTCACCAGCGTTATTCCATCTAGCTAATCCATTACATCGGTCAGTCAAACGGCTTACCCATAGGCCGAGATAAGTCGTGATCGCTTTGGCTCGTTCCGGTTCCATTCCCTGTTTAAGCATCTCTTCGTAGGCATGCTGCACTTCGCTGGCCATGGTTAATAAGATATATCTTTGGCGCGGGGTGAAGGCTTGGCGAAAGGTTCGGACGCCATAGAGATAGCTGTTTCCCGTCGCAAGTCCTGCATTCCCTGTCGGCGGAATCTCTTCGTCAAGGCTACTCGGGCCAAGCTCCCGCTCGATCTCTGCGGCACGATTTTCGGATATGGCTTGGTGCTCGGCTTCCAGGTCTGCAAGGGATTCATCCACTATGTACAGTTTTCCTGGGCCATCAGGATTAAGCGCGATTACGCACATAAGCTGCTGCCCAAAACCTTTCTCCTCGCCGTACTTGCGAACATAGGAACCATCGAGCGCAGTCTGACAGAAGGGGCATGACGTGGATGAACCCGCGCTCCCGCTGGACGGATCAAAGCCGAGTGCCGAAGCGGAACGGGCTTCGACCACTTGAAAACGCATTATACGTCTGCCCATGTCCGGTACCGGCTTCAGGGCCACGTAACCGGAGGATTTGTTCCTCAACCACGTTTGCCGATAAAGCGGTACTGTTCCTTTGCATTGCGGATTCGGACATGCAATGGTCCGCGTCCAATAGTAGGCAACAACTGAATATTCATCGGCCGGTGGGTCATTCCCGGCCTCCAGCATTCGTTGAATAGGTTGGGATTGGTTTCGAACAATCGGTATACGAGCAAGGACATCATATACGGCCTCTCGTGTTCGGCTCAAAATGGTTTTGCCCCAGGTTTCTACATCACCGGCCAGCTCCGCTCCGAATTCCTGCGGGAAGGTGATTGTGCAAAGCTCGATGAGATATGCAACTGGATTAAGATCCAGGGCATGTGCCTCACATCCCAGTCGGGCCGCTTCAATAGGAATGGCCCCGCCGCCAGCAAACATATCCAGCACCTTGGGACGTGGTGCATGTCCTTGCTCGATGTCCAGGGCAGTGACCTTCTTGCCGGTTTCTTGTGTCAGCCGTTCGGCGTGAGCTTCGAGGAGATGATTCTGAGCATCTTTTATTACAGTGGGATTGCCTGGATACTTGCAGAGGCGGTCAAAAAATTTCGCAGCATTGGCGCGACCAAGGCTTTGCTTTTTATTATCCGGTCCGTTCTCCGGAACAAACAGCGATGCTGGTACCAGAGCTCCGTATACTGCAGCGCGGCAAGCAACCAAGGGCCTCCGAGCACGCCATACGTGCAAGGTTGAAATGTGCCCTTTGGTACGAGGCTCACTTGATGCTGCCTCCCCGACCGAGTTGACCGGCAAGAAGTCTTCTATAAGTCTACGGTCATTCAATTCAGCTTTCTCCGTGCGCAAGTCTTTCAAATGTGAACTTATAACAATGCTATGACCATCTTCTGCGTGTATTACTATAATTCAAAACCTTTGAAGCACGAGTTCCCTTCTCACCTATGGTATTAAGGGCGATTTTTCAACAACAAAGTCCACATCATAAAGGCCAAGCTTTCCTCTGACAGGGAAGGGCTTGATTTTTTTAATATTGGTCAGAACCCAGGCATATGCATTCGGGTATATTCTGCAGCCGGCGTCTTCTTCATCTTCCTTTTTCATAGGTCGGCAATCAATCAGCTTCCCAACAGCTATGGCATAGCCAGCTGGTTCAATCCTTGGGGTCTTGGAAGAAACGATAAGAAGTGGCCCCCTATATTCTGTACACCATGTTCTGGTCTCAATCGTCTTAACCCCGGTTGCAATCATATTTGCCCATGGTTGCTTAATGGAAAGAGCCTTCATCGAACAATCCTCTGTCCTGAGTCGAGTACTCCCAAAGATAAACGCGTTGAAGATGATGTAACTGCGGTCAGCTTGTTCAATAAGTCTCGTGCCCAGTTCTGAACCATATCCGTCCACGGTGTATAATCTTTTGTCTCCGAGCACCCGATCAAAGAGCCTACGGTCGGCGGGAAATAACCGTGGGATAGAATAAGTGCTTGCAGTTGCGTGACTGATGCGTTGGCAATATTAGTTGCAAACCTCACAACAGCGCGGAGGTCCTGTTGCTTGCTGACGTCTGTAGACCTAAAATCGTTAAATATATCAAAAGCATAGTGACAGGCCGAGTCGATCCCGGCCTCAATCAGGGCAATTCGTCTGTGAATGCACGGAACACAGTATCCGCAATGCCGTACACCTTTATCGTTGAATCTCGACGGCCTTGCGCACGATATCGACCGCAGCACGAGTGGGCTAAGAACCGGATCGAGCCCGCTTAACATGTCAGTTTTGCTTTGAGTAAGAAAAGGGTTGCGGATATGTCCATCGAATCCCGTAATTCGGCGAGCAAGGTCAGCAAAATTTATCATGTAAGATGGATGTGCTGTCCTTGTACTGAGAGCCCCAGTCCTGGATTTCTGCAAGGGAATGTTTAAGGCCATCAAGCCGTTTTCCGGCATAAAAACATCCCTAATACCACATCGAACGGCTATGCCGATGCCGAGAGTTAGAAATAGAAAGGATCTTGGCCTATGCGAGCGTTCAACCTTCTTTGCCAGATTGAATTCAGGTATTTTCCTGATTGATCGTGCTACTCTGCATTGGACAAGACAGATTTTGCCAGGGAACATGCTACAGAGCTTTTCCGCCAGCTCCTTTTGGGCTGAGGCAGCTTGACCTTCTGATTGGTGACCTACCAGGATTACTTTCCTGCCTTCACGCAGAAGTTGAACAGCCCCCAACAATGAATCAGTGCCCCCTGAAAAAAGACAAACCGTATCAAATCCATGAGGCAGCTGTTGCCGATGGCGGGAAACAGGACGCGGAAATAGAAGCGGAACCCAATCAAACTGCCATATGTCGCCGGATAGAAGTCCAAGCGTATTACTCAATAGCAATTGATTTTCCCGCCACTTGGCTGGTTCGGTCACAGGCACTAGACATCGAATAGCACGTGTCCAGTAATCCGTAGCTTTTGCTCGACTGACCATCTCATCCGCGAGATAAATAAATATGCCCAGATCAGCAAAATCCAAAAGAGTCCCCTCTAGTTCCGGGGCCACGGCTTTTCCATCCAATTCAAAAGATACTGTTGCGTTTGGACTTGTCGATACCCAGTCGATCAGGACTCCTTCTAAGTTGTCCACTGCACGCCGATATGCGCCATCGTCACACTGTGTTTTACCAACGTACCGAACCATATTCATCGGATAGCTCCTTGAGCACGAAGGCGGCCCTCCAGTCCAGAGGCGATAGCCTCGGCCACGCGAAGGCCATCTCTGCCAAACCAGTCCTGGCTATTGAAAGTACCATCCGCCTTGTACTGTTCCACTTCGTCATGAACATTTGACCGGCAAGCGTGTTCAATGGCTGCTTCCATATTTGATATCTCACCAGCACTGTCCGTGCGCTTGCTGATGTAGTCCTCAATGAGCAGCCATATCCGGTCAAACACATATTGAGTCAGAAAGAGTTCAATAAGACCTTCTACTCCGTCTCGTGAAAGAAATGCCTGCAATGAAGCCTCAAGATTCTCGTAGGTGGGGTCTCCTATCAGTTCGGCCGCGTTATAGATAGCTTGTTGGATCGCTCCCCGCAGTACATCCTTCTCTAGTCCATGCAAGTCGTCCGAGAGATGATCGGCAATACGGCTTATTACCTCGCCGGCAGGCTTTCCTCGCAGGTCTTCAATTCCAAGTGAATCTAAGGCTTGCGCCAGTCCGCCTGTTCCAAGGGCGGTTCCAAATCCAGCCAAACCAGATGCAGCACGGCCAATCGGGCTACTTCTTCCGCCCATTATTCGACCACCGCCTGAGGCTCCACTTCTCCCGCCAGATCCCATAGCGGAGGCTCCGCCGCTTGTGCTTCCTGCTGATGACCGCAGAGATAATCCGCCAGCTGCATTCAGTGTAGAACTGATTATCTGCTGGGGAGTAATATTGCCGCCCGAAAGGTATTCACTGATCTCACTCTTTACGCCTGTCCACTTTCCACCTGTGGGCGTTGGCATACTTTGAGATGTTCCCATCGCCCCCTCACTTTCTTCTTGATCGGTCTCGTTTGCTGGTTAGTACACCGAGTGCTCCAGCCGCCTTGCTGAAGCGCTCTTTGAGATCGGGGGATATAGTTATCCCCCGTGTCTCCGCATTGGCCAGCAAATTGTTTCCGGCAATGCCAACGGCATCATTGCTCCCTGGATCGCATTGTTCCATTGCCTTGACAACATCGTCATAAAAGCGCGGATGTTTCATGCATATTGTGTCAAATCCCGTTAAAATGTGCGTGCGCGCTCGGTTGTCCTTAGAGCTTCCCAAGGCGTTCGCCAGATGACGAATTACTGATTCGACCGTGCCCCCCTCCTCGGCGGCTGCGCGCAGCGAGGCAGACTTCGACATGACCCTGTCCATGCCGGCAATAGATTTGGCAAGTGCCAGCGCCTTTTCGTCAGGAGGAAGCAATGGCGCTTGCTTTCCTCGACTAATGGAAGTCTGCGCAAGAAATAGATAAGGTCGTAGATCAGTATTTCCGGATAATCCTGGTTCGTTCTTCAGAAAGGTGAGGAGACGCGTTTTCTCAGCAAAACCCGCAACGAGTTCAGACTGGTTCTCTTCGGAGGTCCAATCTCCCTTAACCAGTTCCTCAATGAGTGGAGAGTGACCTGTGGACGGGTCTACTGTGTCGATTAGGGCATTGAAGAAATCATCCCACACGTATTCGAGGACGGTCATTTTTACGAGGAGAGCTTCGTCTGTTTCGAGTTTGTTTGCGTCAGCCAATTGTCGCCTTAACGCGAGAATGTTGAGGAATCTCTTGATCTGTCGTGGATTACCACGGAGACCGTCACCAAGAATTCCTACGTAGGGGAGGATACCGACGAGTTCGGCCTTGATGGCATCGCAGCTCACGCAGAGGTGTTTTTCATTTGTGGTGGCCCATTCGATCAGAATATTAAGTAACCCGGATCCCGCTTGATAGAGCTGCGGCCGCTGTTCAATGAAAGTGTTCCATCCCTCGTTAGACTGGAGATGTCGCCCAATTATCAACATTCCCACATAGCAAGCGATATCCTGAGGATTCTGGACTGGAATGTTGAACGGAAGTTGGACAATTTTCTCAAGATAGTCCTTTGTTCTGCGGGAATCGACAACACCATACACCTCCCCAACAGCTTGTTCGATCCGCTGAGGATCAGCACCTATGACAAATGTGCACTGCGGAGTGTTAAGGAAGAGCTTAATGGTCTCGAATGTCTCGATGACTTTATTGCTAGGGCATCGGTCCAGATCGTCTATGAAAACCACTATGTGCCCGACATCAATTTTGGATAGAAGGCTTTGGAAGTCCTGCTCAAACTGTTCCATCGTCTCGGCGACTTCCTTTGACTGTTCTTTGAAACAGTCCAGAAAACCTGCGAGGTCAGGAGTAAGTGTAATGGCAGTCTTGGTGATGAACTTCGCCAGCTTCAGCACGCTGGCTCCCTTTATCAGACGATCAAAGACATCCTTGGCATCATTGGCCAGAGTGCGACCCGCAGTAAGCTTTCCCAGAATCGCGTGAATGAGAGCTGACTGTGCTTCATCGCGTCCTTCATACTTCCATGCATTGAACCAGAGAGTACGTGCCTTGTTGGTCTCGACGGCCTGATCTAACTGATATCTAAGCATGGTCATCAAGCTCGTTTTGCCACTTCCCCAGGCCCCGAAAATGCCCAATGTTAGAGGTGCCAACTCGCGCTGAGTACAGATATTCGCGAGAACCTCTACGTAACTTGAGTAGCCAAGGCAATCATATAGGGTCTCTTTATCGGACCACATTTGAATACACCCCTTCGCATGTCGTCGTTAGAAATATGGCTCCTTGCTTCACTTCTTTATCAAGTTCGCCTATACGATTGACGAGATCATCCTTGCCGTTTGCTCGTAAATTCTGGTCCTCATGGGCTGCTGGATAGTTGTGAATTTTATCTGGCTCCGATTGCGGATAGGTTCGAAGGCTCCAGCTGCTATGACCAAAATGCAGTTTAAAAAATTTCACATCTACATCTCATGATGTTTTCTTACTGATCACCTGGCTCGGCAGGCCCATATCTGTAATCAGGATTATCCACCCATGACCTCTTCAAAATATCGTTTGATTCTGTCTCGATTTCCGCTCAAGTTTGAAAATTGTTTCTCGCAGACATCACTGAATCTGGCTAATACCTTCCGGTTGATTTGTTCCTGGTCTTCAAAGATGGCTACGGAACGAAATGCAAGACCCCACTTTTCGAATTGCAGAAGAGTGATGGTGGCATCGCGCGTCTTGTCATCTCCGGGCATCGCGTGAACAAAAAGCGGCTTGGGCATCCCATTGATCTTGCAGTCAATCAAATACTTGCCTTCCGGATCGTGTGAAGGATCGTGCCAGTCAAACTCTCGTCTGTTTTGGGGCACCGTCTCCTCAATGAACGATCGAAAATCTTCCATGAATGTCGAACGAACTCTTTCACGCGAGAGATAAGTGATATCCGTAATTCTGAGTAAAGCCTGTATAAAGCTATATAGCGCGTCTCCGTACTGATCGTTGCTTATCTTGGTTATGAGTTCTCCCTCTCGGTCCTCGACTTTGAATACGGATAACGCGTTTGTGATGATTTTTTGCCTTGTCCCCCGTTGAAGATCCTTTTCCTCCAAATCATATGTGAGGTGCATGTACGTATGTCCCTCATCAGTGAGTATCCATTGATCATCACCCTTTCTCATGACTATGGAAAGGTGGTCTCCATCTTCGAACATAAAGGGCACAAAGACACGGAAACGCTCAATGCCCTCACTCTTTACTCGTAATTTTTCG
>Ga0116155_10002154_pt1 | contig 13524 bp, 13 predicted proteins | sample AD_UKC032_MetaG_FD_89890 | JGI IMG/M metagenome (GOLD analysis project Ga0116155, IMG submission 89890) | Active sludge microbial communities of municipal wastewater-treating anaerobic digesters from USA - AD_UKC032_MetaG | ecosystem: Engineered > Bioreactor > Anaerobic > Digestate | place: USA...
CCAGCACGGCAGCGTTCGACATGCGCGGCGGGAACTGGGTCGTACATGGCGGCTTATCAGACCCCGATACGAAGCTCGTTCACTTTGGCGCGAGGGATTACGACCCTGAGACGGGCCGATGGATGCAGAGGGATCCCATTTTGTTTGGCGGGGGGCAGGCCAATCTCTATGCGTACGTGGGGAATGACCCTGTAAATCTCACGGACCCCACGGGTCTTCTTAGTACGCAGGAATTTCTGCTTTGCCTGGCGAATCCGGCTGGGTGCATGGCTTCGTTGAACGCAGGAAACACGGCAAATAGAGATCTTCGTCGTCTCTATGGTGTGCCCGATCCTAAGGGCGCGTTCGGCAGCGACCACTCGTCCGGCCCGCCAGGCGTCCCAGATGGCGGCACTGCAAACGCCATTCTCCATTGCACATGGCAGTGCATTCTTGCCAGCCAAACCGACGCAGAGACTGCGAGGGACTTTGGCGACGCTCATGAGGCCGGACGAGATGATCCAAACTCGTGCATGGACATCGAGAACAATCGCCGAGGCAGGGATCTTGCGGGGACGGATCCGTCGAAGTGCGTTGAGCGGTGTCATGCGAACATTTGGATGCTCCAACAGAGCCCATGATCGAGGAACCCATGCTGCGGCGCGCACTCGTGATTCTCGCTCTGCCTATGGTTGTTTTGGCCGCTGGCTACGTTGCAACCCGCGAGGACTCTCGCGGAGTTCCGATCGCATGGCTTGGTTTGACCTTCGATAGCCAGCTTTGGAACGCTGCGCGGCGAGAGTGCAAGCAACATAGATATGTGCGTGATCTTGTGAAGAGCGAAGCACTCCTAGGGCTCTCGGAGACGCGGCTTTTCGAGATTCTCGGGCCACCTGATTCGTCCTACGATCACACGCGCAGCTACACGGCGGCATGCTTTTCGACGGACCCTTGGGGCCTCTTGTGGGGTGCTAGGAACCTCACTGTGGACCTTGGGCCCGACGGGACAGTCCAAAAGGTGCAGGTCATTCCATGGTAAGTCTCTCCTGGACCACACAACCCCAAAGCCGAGACGCCGCAACTAGCCGATTGTTATATATTTTTGGCTCGTGCAAAGCCGCCCCCCGCCCGCGGTTGCCTCTCCCCGGCCGCCCCCGCGCCCCTGCCGCCCCACACCATCCCCATCCGCCGCTCGCGCGCCGGGTTGCGGAAGGGTGCTTTTGTTGCGGGGGCTCTTCGGGGAGAGGCCACCTCAACCGCCCAGCGGCGGAGCCGATTGGGCTCGCAGTCGCTCAAGCGATCGCCGCTGTGCTCAGGCGGGGGGCGGAGCAGAGCAGCGTAGCCAAGCGGCGTGCGGTGCTTTCGCTTCGGCGTCACGCCGTGTGCAATCGCCGTGGCTACGGCCGCGCCGTTGGCGCGTCGGGTCACACGTCGCGCCGCCGTGCTCAACGATGGCCGTGCCGTGTGGCCCGCGTCCTGGCTGAGGCTTGCGTGCAGGCGTGTGGCGCGGGCCGCGACGAAGGGTTCGCCACCCCATAGGCTGCAGTAGAAGCTGTGCGGGTCGCTGACCTTTAGGGTTGTCAGCCGGCCATGGCTTTTTGCTGCAGGATGAGCGCATCCAACATTTCGATGATGAACTTTTGCTTGGTGCGTGGCAGGAGCCACCAGGGTAAGTCCCCGTCAGTCAACACGTAGCCATCGCCCGCCCGCGGTGTCGGCAAGCAGCCCACCCCTCCCCGAAGGGGCGTCCCAGCCTCCGCCACTTACGACGCACCGTATCCGCCCCACTCGCCCCGTTGTTCATGAAGGGGCAGGCGGCGTGCTAATTTGAGGCGGGAGTTACCAATTCGCCGGCAGCAGGTCGTCGATGCGGGAACTCGGGGGCTGGTCGAGTTTCAAAAGCACGTCCGCTATGTACGCCTCAGGATTCACGCCGTGCGCCACGCACGTGGCCACGACGGTTTGCAAAAACGGCGAGACTTTGACCTGACTCGTCATCGCCGACGAACAAGAAATTCTTCGGTCTAGCGTGACCAGTCTCAGGGCGCCTTCGGCGATGTTGTGTTCAATCAAACGGGTTGAGCGCCGTCAGCGATGGGTGCGCCCGGGGCCCGGGGTGGCTCGAAGCCGACGAGTGCGCACTGTAATTGGCGAGGCGCTGCTTGGTGAAGGCCGTGGTGGAGAGGGAGACGATGGTGCTGGGAGTGAGGGGTCCCTTAGCGTTTTTGTCGGCGAAGGTCGGCGACACGCTCGCCGAGCGGATGTTTCTGGTGCTCACCGCCGTTAGCGGGGTGGCTGCCGCGGTGGTCCTGTTCCCTGTCAGTCTCGTGCATCAGGCCGCCCAGCCGCTCACGTTTTTGGCGTTGGGTTACAGCCTGATCGTAGCGCTGCTGCATTGGCAAGCACGTCGCGGTCGGTTCACCTACAACCTCTTTTTGGGAGTGCTGGCGCTCGCGCTCAACCTTGGCTTCCTCCTAAACGGTGGCTCACTCGGCAGCGCGCCGCTGTTCTTCTACGCGATGGCCGTGTTGGTGGTGGTGTTCTTCCGCGGCCGCCGCCGCTGGTTGCTGCTGGGCGTCTACTTCTGCGATGTGCTCGGATTGCTCTGGGTCGAACGCAGCTTTCCGCACGCGATACGCCCCTTTGCTGAGGATGCCGATCGTCTGATCTACGCTGTCACCGGCGCGGGCTGTGGCGTGGCGATCTGTTGGGCCTTTACCCACTTGGTTGTCGGGGCCTATCGCCGTGAGCGCGAGCAGCTGCGCCGGGTGCATTGGCAGCTCGATCAAAACCTGCGCGAGATCAGGAAGTTGCGCGCGGTGTTGCCGGTCTGCGCCTGGTGCCGGCGGGTGCGTGAGGAGAACGGCGATTGGCGGCCGATCGACCGATACTTGGCGACGCACACGGAGGCTTTTGTTGCCCACGCGCTCTGCCCCGACTGCGCCAAGACCACCGCGGCGCCCACGGAGAGCCGATGAGCCAGCTCGGCGCCGTGCAAAGGTCGCCCATGCGCCAGGTTCTCGCGGCGTTGCGCTGGCTATGGCGCTTTGCTGCTGGCGGAGACGATCAAGAGCTCGGCATTCGAGTGTTTCGGCTGCTAACGTTCGCGGCGGGGGTGCTGATGTGGGGCCTGGCGCTGCCGCTCAACATGCTGCAAGGGCTGCCGTGGCACTCCGATATTGTTCCGGTGTTGTTTGGTGGTGCCTGCCTGTGGCTGTTTTGGGAGAGCCACAGGCACCGGCAGCACCTCAAAACCTTCATTTTGAGTGTGCTGGTCTCGTGGCAGCTTGCGTTCGTGGCCGACGCGGGGTTGTTGGGCACCGCGCCGCTGTATGGCTTCATTGCTATCGCGCTGATTGTCGTGCTGCTTGACGGCTGGTTGCGGACGTTGTTCGTCGCATTGGCCCTCGCGGCATTGGCGTCGATGTTCGCCCTAGAGTTATGGCTGCCTGGGGCCATCGTCGGCTACGCCGACACGGCGATTCGTCTCTCCGACCAGGCCGTGGGCTATGTCGTCAGCGGCGTGGGCGGCGTGCTCCTGTTTGGCTTGGTCATCGACAGCTACGAACGCGAGCGCGCACGCATGAACGAAGCCAACCGTGCGCTTACGCAGAGCATCGCCGAGTTAGAGACATTACGTGGCTTACTGCCGTTCTGCCCCAGGTGCCGCAAGGTGCGCGACGTGCGTGGTTATTGGCTCGACATCGAACGTTACCTCGCCCAGCAAACTGGCATGCGCGTCTCCCACGGTCTGTGTCGCGATTGTCAGCGCGAGCATTTCGGCGATGACGACGAGTCAGCGCGGCAAACAATCTGAGCGGGTGCTCACGACGTCAGCGAGGTAGGTGGTATTGCCGCTGGCGCCATTGTGTAGAACTCGTGTCTTTGGAACGCACACATTTGTATACTGCCCGCCATGACGGATGAGTGGATTTACGTCGAGGCGGATCCGGTGCACGTCGCGCGGGAGCGGCAGCGCGCGCGGGAATTGCGCAAGTCGAACTGGTGGCAAGCGCGGCTGCAAAAGGGCGTGTGTGCCTACTGCCATGGTCACTTTCCCGCCAAGCAACTTACAATGGACCACATTGTGCCGGTGGCGCGCGGCGGGCGCAGTAGTAAGGGGAACGTCGTGACGGCCTGCAAGGCGTGCAACACCAAGAAAAGCGTGCTCACGCCTGCCGAGCTGCTGCTGTTTGCGCAAGCCGCGATGGCAGGTGTGCCGGAAGAGGGGGACGAGTGAGCGCGTTGGGCCTTCGATCCGAGGCAGAGCTGTCGCATGGCGAGTAAAGGCAGGCCGTACCGCACGGTGCTGGTCGACGGCTTTGAAGTGCTGATTGGCCGTGGCGCCAAAGAAAACGATGACCTCACCTTCCATGTCGCCGAGCGCCGCGACTTCTGGCTGCACGTCGGCGGCGGTACGCCTGGCAGCCACGTGGTGGTGCGCAATCCTGAGGGACTGCCAGAGCTGCCGCACGCGGTGCTAGAGGCGGCAGCAAGCTTTGCGGCGTGGTTTTCTAAGGCTCGGGCTGCCGCGCGCGTGGAGGTGCATGTCTGTCGCGTGGCTGATGTCTCCAAACACCGGGGCGCCCCCGCAGGCCAAGTGGAGCTGTCTCGATGGAAACGCGTGAAGGTCAAGCCGGCAGCACCCGCCGATGCCGATGTTTTGCCGGATGCGGGTGGGGCTCCGAAGTAAAGCGCTGAGCCGCGGGCGGCGGCGCTGTTGGTAATCGGGCACACTGGGCTTGGCCATCCCTGCCACCCATGGCTATCTTGCCGCCATGAACTTCACGGCCAATTCGGTGGGCCCGCAGACGGGCAAGGTCTTCGTGATTACCGGCGCCAACAGCGGCATCGGCTTCGAAACCGCACGCGTGCTTTGTCGCAAAGGGGGCCGGGTGGTGATGGCCTGCCGCGACGCGAACAAAATGGCTGAGGCGGCGCGCCTCATAAAGGCCGAAACCTCCAGCGCCACGGTTCTGCAGGTGGTGTGTGATTTGGGGGACCTGAGCTCCATTCGTGCTGCGGCCGCGGCCCTCGCGGAGCGGGTGCCGCATATTGACGTGCTCATCAACAACGCTGGCGTGATGGCGATTCCCGAGCGGGTCACCAAAGACGGCTTCGAGATGCAGTTTGGCACCAACCACCTGGGGCACTTCGCGCTGACCGGCTTGCTCCTGCCACTTTTGACCAAGGCACCCCAAGGGCGGGTGGTCACCACCAGCAGCATCCTGCATAAAAAGGGCGAGCTCATCTTGGCAGATATCCCCAAGCCTGCGCACTACGATCGCCACAAGGCCTACGCGATGAGCAAGTTGGCCAACGTCTTGTTTACCCACGAGCTGAACCGCCGCTTGCTGGCGGTCGGCGCCAACGTGCGCGCCATCACCTCGCATCCGGGTTACTCGGCCACCAACTTGCAGGGGGTCGGGCCGGCGATGGAGGGTTCGGCCTTCATGGGCGTCGTGATGCGTCTGGCCAATGCGCTCGTGGCGCAGTCGGCGGCGATGGGGGCGTTGGGTACGCTGTGTGCGGCGTTGTCTCCCGACCTGAAGGGCGGCGAGTATGTGGGCAGCACGGGCATGGGTGGCTTGCGCGGTTATCCGCAGGTGGCCAAATCGTCGCCGGCCTCGTATGACGAAGCCATGGCACAAAAGCTCTGGGAGCGCTCCGAAGAGCTGACGCAGGTGCATTTTGCCTTTGGCGCTGCTGCTTAGGCCCTGGGCTCACGCGTCATCGCTTGCCCAAGCGCCGTGGGCAGACTAGGACAGCTCGATGGCGCCCAAGCGGATCGATATCATCGTGCCGGCATACAACGAGGCCGCGACGCTGGGACATTTCCACACCGCCCTGCGTCGCGCCATCGATGGCCTGCCGTACGACTTTCGCCTGCTGTTTATCGACGATGGCAGTCAGGACGAGACTTACAAGGTGCTGCTCTCGGTGGCCGACACCGATCCGCGGGTTAGCGTCTTGCGCCTCAGTCGCAACTTCGGCCAGCAGGCCGCACTCACCGCTGGCTTGGACCACGCGACCGGCGACGCTGCGATCACGATGGATGCCGACCTGCAAAATCCACCGGAATCGATTCCCGACCTGCTCGCGCGCTGGGAACAAGGGGCCGAGGTGGTGCACGCGGTGCGTTTGGGCGGGCACCAAGGGGTGTTTTTCAAAAACTGGAGCTCGCAGCGCTTTTACGGTTGGTTGAATCGCATCGCCGAGGTGCAGGTGGTGCGTGACAGTGCTGACTTCAGGTTGCTGGACGCCAAGGTGGTGCGTGCGTTGCAGAAGTTGCGCGAGCACAACCGCTTTCTGCGTGGACTCGTGAGTTGGGCCGGATTTAAACACGCCTATATACATTATCGCCACGAAGCGCGCGTAGCCGGGCACAGCAAGTACGGGCTCAAGCGCATGGTCGCATTGGCGCTGGTGGCGATGGTGGGCTTTACGCGTCTGCCACTGCACCTGGCCACCCTTGTGGGGGGGCTGGTGAGCACGTTGGGGCTCGCGGGCGGGTTGGCAGCGTTGGTTGCCTGGGGGTTGGGGAGCGCAGCGCCGCTCGCACTGTGGATCTTTTTGGGTTTTGCCGTGGTCTCGGGGCTGCAGCTGCTCTTTTTGGGTATTCTCGGAGAATACGTCGGACAGCTCGTGAGTGAAGTTAAGGCGCGGCCGTTGTACCTGGTGGCCGAGGCGCGTTTGAGTGCGGGCAAGTCGGAGTCAGCCGCGCTCGCGACGCGCGTGGGTGATTCGGGCTGAGGCTTACAACAGGTTCAAAGCGCCTGTACGAAACGCCAACGTCTTGTTGGCCAGCGGCTAGTGTTCAAGTACCGCGCGGAACAACGGCGCCCGACTCTCTTTCGGCAGGCGCACGAGAACCGCCCGCGCACCGCAACCATCCTTGGCCTCGGGGACCGGCAACAACAGTTTGCCGTTTGTCGCATCGGGCGTTGGTTGCACGCAGCAGGCGGGTGGCCTTGCACACTTGTCATTTCCCGCTACGTACAGAAGTTTGTCGGTGCCAAACGGGAAATCGTCCGGCACATCGGCTCCCAGCTCGCCCAGCTCGGCACGTGAGTGGAAGTAGCCCGTCACGACAACCGGTGCGTCGGGGGCATTTTCACCAGGGAGTTTTCCCACGGCGAGCGCCGCACCATCGGCGGCGGCCACACGCGCCAACCAATCACTTGGATAGCCAGGGTGCTGCACCTTGCCGGCTTCATCTTTCAGGTTGCCGTCTAGGTATTTCACGAGCAGGCTCTCGCCCAGCTGACGCCAGCGAGCCACCGTCGCTTCCGCTTGGGTCGTGGAATAGTGGCTCAGGTAGGCGCGGGCGCGTTCCGGCGATTCCTTGTACAAGGCCACCGCTTCGCGTTCGATCTCGGCTTGTCGCGCCAGGAAGCTGCCCTCCAAGTCGCGTTGCTCTTTTTGAATATCTAGGATGATCTCGCTGTAACGGCCGTAGGCAAAATTAGCCACCCAGTTGAACACCCAGAAGGCCGAGTTCCAACTGAAGCGACCAAGCGTACCCGCCCCCGGCGCCCACGACGGCGGCGCACTCTCCAGCCCCGCGTACATCGGTACGTAAACGGTGCTGGCGGTGTCATCCATGCCAAACCAGAGCAGGCCGCCCACCGGCCCTGGCAAGTCGGCGCGCAGCTCGGCCACCATCGAGAAGCCGGTTTGCTGCGTAGAAATCGAGCGTTCGTTCAAGTATTTTTTGCCGTCCACGCTCCACGTTAGCGGGCGGAAGCGGTACGGCAGGTGGTAAGGGCCCGCGCCCAAGCCCTGTGACAGATCGAACTCGGTGCCTTCAAAATGGTCACGCATCAGCGCCATCACGTCGGCGTTGCTGAGCTTCTTGTCCGGCTTGATCCACAACGGTAGCGGTTTGTCTGCGCGGTGGCCGGAGACGGCATCACTGGTGAGCTTCTGCGAAGGTGCGGCGCGGCGAAATACCGACCAGACGCGTGCCTCGCAGAAACGCAAGCCCTCAAAGGTCATCGGCGCGTAGGCGTCGGCGAAGCTAAACTCGGTGTCTTTGCCGGTGAAATAACCTTGGCTGCGCGCAAAGCTAATCACATCTTTGGCGTACAGGGTGTTGGCGGCGTCGTTCAAAGGGAACTGGCGAATGCGTGCTTGGTTTGCGTGCGCCGACACCATGCCGTCGGGAATGCGCCGAGCCACCCAAACGGCGCCCTTGTTCTTCGGGCCTTTGCTGATCATCTCCATGAGCCATGTCTCATGGGCGTCGGCGATGGAGAACGACTCACCGCTGGAGGCGTAGCCATACTCGGCCGTTATCTCTGCCATCACCTTGATCGCGCCGCGGGCAGATGTGGCACGCTCCAGCGCGATGGCCATCAGCGAGCCGTAGTCTACCACCGCGGTGGGGTCGGTAAGCTCCTCACGACCACCAAAGGTGGTCTCGCCGATTGCCACTTGGTGCTCATTTACCAACCCCACAACCTGGTGGGTCAGCCGCGCTTGCCTGATTTTTCCGAGGTATTTTCCGGTGTCCCAATCGTAGATGTCGCGCATGGCGCCTTCGGGGTAGCTCGCGCGCGGCCGCACGATCAACTCGCCGTAAAGTGTGTGGGAATCTGCGGCGTAGGTGATCATGGGCGCCTGCGCAGCGCTGGCCCCTTTGGACACCAAGATGCTGGTGCACGGGTGTGCCTCAGGCAGATGGGTGAGAGATAGCCCCAGGAGGGCGGCCAAGGCGATGGAGGTGGTAAAGCGCATGCGGCCTCATACCACAGCCGGTGCAGGAGAGGTCTATCGCTACAATCCCAAACGCACGCGTAGGTCGGCCAGCCGCACTTCCAGATCGTCATTGAAGCGCAGCCGTCGGCCAGTCGCCGTGTGCGGGAAACCAAGCGCGGTGCGGGGCGCAAATAATTTTTCGAGCGAGGGCTGGCCGCCCGCGTCGATGGTGTAGGCGCTGGCATCGCATTGGTAATAGATGATCAGCAAGGCCGCATAGGTTTCGAGGGCGAGGTGGCTATCGCTGGCACTTTGGCGAATGTGGCAGGCAGTCTCGTCAAGCGTCAGGCGATCGCGGAAGAAGCTTCCCAACGGGTCGCCATCAATGAGCGCCTGCGTCCAGGTGAGCTCTGCCGGTGTCAGTGGTAACACCGGCCCGACATGCGCCAAGAGGGCGACGGTTTTTTCGTGCTGCAGGCGTTTACTGCCGCAACGAATCGCTTCGGGTTTTCCGGCGTCGTGCAGGGCCAGGGCCACGCGCAACGCGGGCCTGCGAATTCCTTCGGGGAGCACCGCGTCGCTGAAATATGTCTCGAACTGTCTCAGCACGTAGCGGGTGTGCACTGCCAATGTGTAGCGCTCCCACACGCCCACATCTTCGTCCCATTCGTGTTGGAGGGTCGGGCCGTCGGGAAAAATGGTCAGTGGGCCCAACGCACTTAAGAGCGTGTCACTTACAAACGGCGTGGCAGCGGCGGCAGTGGCAATGGCCTTTGTGACTGACATGCAGGGCCTCACGGGTTTTTTGGGCCGTTAATTCCGGTGATACGGCTCGCCCTTTAAGATCGTGTGGGCGCGGTAGAGTTGTTCCAAAAGCAGCATCAATGCCATGCGGTGCGGCAGTGTCAGTTTGGAGAGCGCTAAGCTTTCGTGAGCGCGCGCCTTGACGTCTGGATGCAGGCCATCGGCCCCCCCCACCACCAATGTGACTTGCTTGTGGCTGCGCTGCCAGCGTTCAACGCGTTTGGCTAATTCACGGGTGGTGAGCTGCTCACCGCGTTCGTCCATCGTTACGATATGCTCAGCACCGTCAAGGGCCTCAAGGAGGGCCTGACGTTCGGCTGGCCCGCCCGCTTCGGAGAGGCGGGTGAACTTGGTCGGGGTGTAGTGGGTCAAGCGTTCACCGTACAGCTCGGCCGCTTCGCAGAGCGGATCTTTAGCTCGCCGGCCCACCGAGACAATTTGGTAACGCATCTGCGGACGCGCGCGTTAGTTGCTGCGGCGTTGGCGTTTGGGGGTAGCGCTCTTCACGGTGTCGGCGTCACTGAGGCGGGGCACGTCTTTCCAGAGATTCTCCAGCTGGTAGACGTCGCGGGTGAACTGGTGGAAGACGTGCAGCACGACGCTGCCGAAATCCAACAGCGCCCATTGGCCTTCGCGCAGGCCTTCAGAACCGATAGGGCGCACCTTGTCATCCCGCAGCTTGTCGGCCACCGACTCGGCAATCGATTGCACATGGCGGTCGCTGGTGCCGGAGGCAATCACCAAGAAGTCGGTGTAGCTGGAGCGCTCACGCAAATCGAGCACCACGACGTTGAGCGCCTTGATGTCGAGGGCCAACTCGGCCACGCGCAGTGCCAATGCCTCATCGCGAGGTTTGTCGGCCTTTACCGGTTTGTCCGTCTTCAAAGGCTTCGCGATTTTTGCTGCTCTTGCCGGCTTGGCGGCCTTTGTGGCCTTCACCGGCTTCGCGGCTTTCGCGGGCTTCGTGGACTTTTCGGACTTCATAGACTTCTCTGACGTACGTTTTGCCATATCGAGGCCTGCTTACCGTGAACGGTGCTGAACTGGCAAGGCTTCAGGTGTGCGGGGGCTGCCGATTTTTCCGCAGCTTGGATGGGCGGCTAGTTGTCAGCGCCGTCTTCGGGCTCGGCTTCGTCTACCGGCTTGGTTTCGGCGGCAGGTTTAGCCGGCTTGGCCGCGGCGTTGGCGGGGTCCTCATCTAGATGGTCGGCAAAGAAGCTCAGCAGATTCTTGGGACGGGCGGTGCGGCGAAACTCCGCCACGCTCTCGGGCGCTTTGACCGACGCCACTTTGCCGACGTCTTGGATCTCGCTATCAAAGCGGAGTTCCAACTGCGTGGGCCGCACCTGCCGATCGGCGATTTCCAGGCGCCCTGTGATGGAGACCTTCATCAGCACGCCGGTGGCATTGTCCACCCACAAGAAACCACGCAAATCCAGCGGGCGGGCCAATTCGCGCCAGCGCGCGGGCGGCGCCACGGCTCCGGTGGTGGTCGGCAACGGTTCCGGGATCGTGAGTGAATCCGCCGAGTTGGCTGCTAACGTCAGGTTGTAGCGCGTGGCGGCGCGCCCGGCCACTGTCTCGGCGCGGGCCTCGGCCAATTTCAGGCGGGGTTGGAACAACTCGACAGCCTTACGGGCAGAGCTAAACGCCACGTCGGTCCAATTGTTCGCCTCGACATCGCGGCGTGGCTTGTGGCGCAACAACCCTTGGTCTTGGCGCACATACAGCGTGTCTCCCACCAGGTAGACCTCCAACTCGCTGCCAGGGGTGCTTAGCACGACGTGGAAATCGCCCTGCGAGTCCTGGACCACCGTGGAGGTGTCGGTTTGCTCGTACTCCTCGGTGCCGCGGCTGAACACGAAGGTGGAGTGTGCTGTGTATTTTAGCGACGGCAAGCGCGTGGCGGCTTCGCCAAACGGCATATAGAGGACGTGCGCTAGCACGTTGGCATCGGTGGCGAGCTTGTCCACTGCGATGGCGCCGGTGTCGTACACAGGCTTACCACTGCGATGGCTGGTGGGGGTAGGGGGCGTACGACAACTGGCGGCGGCCAGGCCTATGCCTAGGAGTACCAGGATACCAACGCGCGCGTGCGCATGCTTCTTTACGACAGGCCCGTCCGATCGCAACATGGGGGCTCTTGTAGTTGGGCCGCCGAGGCTTTTCAAGGGTTGGGCTCGCCTTGCACGTTCACAGGGGGCATACTAACCTCAAGGTTGGTGGAACAAACGCTGGTGCCGCGCGACATTTGAGCCCGCGCGAAGGCAGCCTGCGACGTTGGAGTCCGTTTTGAACAAGCGAAACCTTTGGGTCGCCCTGGGTGTTGCGGCCATTGTCGGTGGTATTGCCGCAGCGGTGGGCACCGGTGTGGCGGCGTTGGCCTTTTTGCGCGCACGCGAGCGTCCGGCCGAGCTGGCCGTCACCTCCGCAGCGTTAGAGGATGCGTCGGCGTCATTGGATGATGGGCCGATTGGTGGTGGCGCACCGTATGATTTGTCGGCACACCAGACGTTGAGCCGTGTCGTGATCCTCATCAAAGAGAACTACGTCGAGCCGGAGCGCATCAAGCCCTACCCCATGTTCCTCGCGGCGCTCGACTACATCCAGCGTACGGTACCCGAGGTGATGGTGGACGACGCCGAGGCACCCGCGCGCATTAAGGTATCGGTCGGCAGCGAACAACATATCTTCGACCTGGAGCGTTTGGGCGGGCTCGACCAGCTCTGGGAAGTTACGTTGGCGTTACGTGATATTTTCCGCTTCATTCAGTCCAATATTAGCGACGAAGAGCAACAACGCGACATCGAGTACGCAGCCATCAATGGCATGCTCTCGACCCTCGATCCACACTCCGTCCTGCTCAAGCCCGAGAGCTTCGATGAAGTCAAAATGTCCACCCGCGGCGAGTTCGGCGGCTTGGGTATTGTCATTTCTATTCGTGATGGCGCACTGACGATTATCTCGCCGATTGAGGGCACGCCAGCCGCACGTGCCGGTCTTAAGTCCAAAGATCAAATCATCAAGATCGGCGAAGAATCCACCGTGAACATGAGCCTCGAAGAGGCGGTGCAACGGCTGCGCGGCAAACCCGGTTCCAAGGTGAACGTTTGGGTGTTGCGCAAAGGCTGGACGGAAGCGCGGCGTTTTGCGCTCACACGCGCCATCATCAAGATCGAGAGCGTGTCGAGCGAGCTCTTGGCCGACGGCATTGGCTATGTGCACATCAAGAATTTCCAGGCCAACACCTTCGACGACCTAGATTCGCATCTCGACCGCCTGAAAGAGAAGAACGGCAAACCGCTGGCCGGCGTGGTTCTGGATTTGCGCAACAACCCGGGCGGCTTGCTCGACCAGGCAATTCTTATCTCCGACCGCTTCATCGACCGCGGTCCGCTCGTGATCACAGTGGGAGAAGGCAACCGCAAACGGGACGTAAAAAACGCGCACGCTGCCGGCACTGATCTCGATTACCCCATCGCGGTGCTCGTCAACGGTGGCAGTGCCTCCGCGTCGGAGATTGTCGCGGGCGCGTTGAAGAACCACAATCGCGCTTTCGTGATTGGGCAGCAGACATTCGGCAAGGGCTCGGTGCAAGTGCTGTACGACTTTAAAGATCGTTCGGCGCTCAAGCTCACCATTGCGCAGTATCTCACCCCCGGCGACATTTCGATTCAATCGGTGGGGATTGTGCCTGACGTGCAGCTGGTGCCGGCCACTCTCAAAAAAGACCAGGTGCGCCTGTTTGCCGAAGATGACTCGCCGCACGAGAAAGATCTCGACCACCATCTCGATAACTTCTCGGCCAATAAACGCCAAAGTGAAGACGACGATGGCAGCGAAGGATTCGATGTCGCCGATCTAACCAAGCCCTCGACGCGCGTTGTGTACTTGGCACCGGTCGAAGAGGAGCCTCCGGCCGATGGCGAGGACACCGCAGGGGAAGCCGCGCCAGCCGACACCGACAAGTTCAAGTACGACTTCGAGACACGCTTGGCTCACGATGTCTTGGCGGCCACACGCGCACGCGACCGCAAGGGG
>Ga0116155_10002161_pt1 | contig 13499 bp, 8 predicted proteins | sample AD_UKC032_MetaG_FD_89890 | JGI IMG/M metagenome (GOLD analysis project Ga0116155, IMG submission 89890) | Active sludge microbial communities of municipal wastewater-treating anaerobic digesters from USA - AD_UKC032_MetaG | ecosystem: Engineered > Bioreactor > Anaerobic > Digestate | place: USA...
TGCGGCAATATTTTATATTGCGATTATTTTTATTATTTTGTTGTTCCGGTGTACTTATTTGAGGTTTGAACACCGGCAGAACATTTATTTCTGATCTCATTTATTCCCAAGCCTATTAGTATAATATTTTTTTACTTTTAGATATTGCTAATCAATAAAACAATGTGAATATAAAAAATTTACTTTTTTAGCGAATATTTTTAATTTATGTTGGATTTCTTAATATAAGGAGCGATATATCTGATACCAAGTTGCAATCAATGTAGCATTAAATCTTCCTTCTCCTGCCCCGGGTAAGAAGAGTTGATAAGGGTTTTGCCGGCTACGCCGGCAAAACCCTTATCAAAAAATAATACTCTTTTGATTGCAACTTGGTATGAGTTGCTAAATAAATAATTTTATATTTGGCGTAGCGGCTGGCGAAGCCAGCCGCTAATTATTACAGGCAGACACATAGGTCTGCCCCTACTGATTTGCAATTAATTTATAATTAAATGTAGGGGCGAACCAACGTGTTCGACCCTATTTAGTAAAATTTCAAGCTATTTCAGCGTTTCGACTAATTGGTAACTCAAGAGCGCTGCTCCCAAATTCATTTTGCAAGCAGTATAAACAATTTTAGATCGTTGCATACATTCAATTCAAGAATGGTATAATATAATAAAAGGACTTTCAAATAATAAAAAGTTTTATAAATTAAAGATAAATAATTTATGACAAAAATAATTCCTATAAGATTTTCTGATATAAAAAAAATAACCCAAATGATTGAATATATTACCCCGAGAATTTCCTCTGAAATGATGGGTGATAAAAATTTCGTTCATTTTCCGTTTAATATTTTTCATAATATACTGCCGCTTCACCTTAAATTTCTTCAGGAATGTTATGTTGCAATTGAAAATAATGAACCGCTTGGATTAATAAGTCTTGCGCCTGATGGGCATGCAAGAACAAGATGGAAAATAAACAGGCTGGTGCTGGGAATGAATGCGTATGATATCGGCAAACAGCTTATTGATTATGTGGTTAACAAATACGGCGGAGCAGGGGTAGAGAGTTTTATTACAGTAATTGACGAAAATTATCCCGAAGCCATTTCTTTGTTTAAAAATGTGTGCTTTTTTAGAAATTACTCTAAAATTAATATCTGGGAATATGAAAATCCCAAGACAGAAAATATTAAAATAAAACCCGGACTTTTTAAGAAAGCAGAACAATCTGATGCCCAAAAACTTTTTGAACTGGATTCAGAAGCGATATTTCCTCACTTAAGGTCTTCTCTTGTTAAGACAGCAGAGGATTTTAAAGTCAATCCGCTGCGTAATTTAATAAATGAAGTTAACGGATTTAAAACAGAAAAATATATTCTTGATAATCCTGCAAATAAATCTATAGAAGGGTTTTCATCAATATTTAGCACTGACAACAAGCATTTTTGGGTTGATATAACTTTATCTCTGGCTTATCAGGAATATTACGAAGATTTTATAAATTTTGCGGTAAAAAAAATAAAGTTACAAAATCCGAATGCAAAAATTTATATGGGCGTTAAGGATTATCATCAGATCGGAAAATTTATGACGCATGTTTTATCTGCGCAAAGCTTTAAATTATGCGGAAATTTCCAGGTGCTTGTAAAGGATTATTGGATGCCTATAAAGGATTATAACGAAAAAAAAGCTCCCGCAATAATTTTTCCTGATATGACAAGTCCGGCATGTAATCTATTGCAGTTTTTAGGAAGGTTATAATCTTTTTTTGTAATAAATTATTACGGGAAAAGTGTAACTTTTAGCACTTTTTTATATTCAGTAGATTTTGAATTTTTGTATTGTTAAATTAACGGAGTTTTGTTTTTATGATTATAAACAATTATTCAAGATCTATAGAATTAAATTCCAATAATAGAAGCAAAATTATACATTCTAAGAATGTTATGCCTGAAGTAAATTATAAATTACTTCATTATAATTATCCGCAGATATATTTTCTTGGAATTGATCCGGTGCAAAAAGCTAAATTTCTGGAAGAACAACAAAAAGCACAGGAAACCAGAAATCAAATGCCTTTAATTTTACAATTTTTATATCCTGTTGAAGGTAAAAATATTGGAACCAAGACTATAAATACCATTCAGGAAAAAATAAATGTTAATCCGGTGCATAATCACCTATCTCAAACATTATCAAAAGATCAGGAAATAGTTTTTTTAAAACAATTGTCAGAAATACAAAAATTCTCAATAGCCCCTCAAATCGATGTAAGACGATGTGTTGCAGAAGTGGCAGGGAATATAAGCGATCCCGGGTTGGCTGTAAGCTTAATAGAAAGATTGTGCAAAGACCCGGACGAGTGTGTAAGACAAGGTGCGGCACAATCAGCAGGGAATATAAGCAATCCTGAGTTGGCTGTAAGCTTAATAGAAAGATTGTGCAAAGACCCGGACATCAATGTAAGACGAGGTGCGGCAGAAGCAGTAGGAAAAATAAGCGATCCTAAGCTACGTGATGACTTAATAGAAAACTTGTGCAGAGATCCTGACTGCCATACAAGACGCTATGCGGCAGCATCAGCAGGGAATATAAGCGATCCTGAGTTGGCTGTAAGCTTAATAGAAAGGTTGTGCAAAGACCCTGACATCAATGTAAGACGAGGTGCCGCAAAATCAGCAGGGAATATAAGCGATCCTAAGTTGGCTGTAAACTTAATAGAGAGATTGTGTTACAGCTCTGACTGCTATATAAGACGCAATGCGGCACAATCAGCAGGGAATATAAGCGATCCTAAGCTACGTGATGGCTTAATAGAAAGCTTGTGTAAAGACTCTGACTGCAATATAAGAGAAGGTGTGGCAGAGTCAGTAGGAAAGATAAGTGATCCTAAGCTGGCTGTAAGCTTAATAAAAAGGTTGTGCAAAGACCCTGACTGCGATGTAAGACTAAATGCGGCGAAATCAGCGGGAAGCATAAGCGATCCTAAGCTGGCTGTAAGCTTAATAGAAAGCTTGTGCACAGACCCTGACCGGCTTGTAAAACGAGGTGTGGCACAATCAGCAGGGAATATAAGCGATCCTGAGCTAAGGGATAGTTTAATAGAAAAATTGTCCCAAAGTCGTGACGGGTCTGTAAGACGAGGTGCGGCAGAAGCAGTAGGAAAAATAAGCGATCCTAAGCTACGTGATGGCTTAATAGAAAGCTTGTGTAAAGACTCTGACTGCAATATAAGAGAAGGTGCGGCAAAATCAGCATGGAATATAAGCGATCCTAATTTACGGGATGGCTTAATAGAAAAATTGTCCAAAGACCCTGACTATTGTGTAAAACAACGTGCTACACAATCAGCAATGAAAGTAAGCGTTTCTCAAATTAACGAATTTACTAAAAATAATTCACTATATTTTCAAACTTTAGAAAATTCCACAAAAAAGAATATTAATTCCTTAACTTTATCAAAACTAATGCATATTCTTTGCATGACAGGAAATGATTGCGGAGTGCTTAATAAGGCTTTTAGCGATTATGATAAATTTGTTAATCACGCTTTAACTTATAGAGATAATTTTGGTTCTAACGGTAACAAAATACAGGAAGAAGAACTAAAATCCTGTCTTAATCAAAATACATCAAAAATTCTTTCAGGCATTGTTCTTTTCGGAAATGATTTAATGATGGCAAAATTTGATCAAAAACAAATTAAATTTGATAATTATTTAGAAATGATAGATAAAATTAGCAATACTGATGATAAATTATGCACAAAACTTTATAAAGTATGCAGATTACCTAAAAATGAACAGGGCGATAAATTAAGAAATCATCAAAAATTGCAATTTGTTGAATCAGCATACAATTATATTAATAATTCACACGAAGATATTTTAACACAATATCTTGAAAAAATGGAAGAAAAAGGTATTGTATCGCCACAGGAGTTAGTTAAAGGATATTTAAAACCATTCGCTGAAATATGCGGAATGTCAAAAGAGGAAATAGAACAAATTTCTCCTGATAAAATTGATTTATTAGATATGGATCATGTTCATACAATACCAATAGGTATAGATAAATTAGAAATAGACGACTCGGAAAAACTAAAAGGTCTTTTCAAATCAACCCTTCAAGGAAATTACTGGAAGTATATTCAGGATATTTCAACTCCGACAGGTCAGGCAAACCAACGAACAAAACAAGCTTTCAAAGACAACAACTTAAATTATGATAAATGGTTAAATTATGATAAACCCTATAATTTTGAACACAATGGGAAAGAATATGAAGTTAATTTATGGAAAAGAAATCCGGGACATGATTTATTTTTAGGAAATTACGGAAATGGTTGCATTTCTTTGGATGGAATTAATGCAAAAGGAATTGTAGATGCTCTTATGAACACTTTAACCCAATTTGCGGAGGTAAAAGACAAATCAAGCGATAAAACAGTAGCATACGCCAGATGTTTTTGGGGAGAAGAACAAAATACCGATGAAAAAAAATTAATAATAGATAATATTCATTACAAATATGACGATGAAGATTCTAACGGAAGCGATTTAATAAAACCTGTAAATGAGTTTATGAAATCTTATGGAAAAGAAGTTGCCGGCATGCCTGTAAAAACATATCTTGGACGGTGTTGTCATTTAACTCCTGAAAATAACTATGATAGCAATCTTTTCTTAAAAGTAATAGGTTCAACAGAAGATGATCAATATTATTTAAATTCTTTAAATGATCTTTATTGGTCAGATATTGATAGTATCGTCAAAGCCAAAGTTTATGAATTAAAATAGGTTTTTATATAAATTAAAAACATATTTTTTATAAATATCAGCTTTTTAATAAATTAACGATTATTTTCTTAGAGCATTATATATTTGTAAAAAACATTTAGTTTTAGTAAACTTAGTAAAAAATAACGGACAGGAAGTCTATGTTTTTAAAAAAGTTGATATAGCTAAAAATGGTAAATTATAGAATTGAAATCAAATAATCATCAAGAAAACCTGAAAATAATGAAAAATATTTATGTTTTACTTCCGGTTTTTAATGAATCTCAAGGAATTTACAATTTATTAAAAGTTTTTGAAGAATTTTTCAAAGAAATTTCTTTGATTAACAGCGAAGTAATCGTTATAAATGACTTCAGTTCTGATGATACGGCAACTTGGATTGAGAAAGCAAAACAGGAATTTAAAAAATTAAACATACAAATAATTAATCATGACAAAAATAAAGGACTGGCTGAAGTATTTAAAACAGGATTTTTTCATATAAGAGAACACCTGGAAGAAAATGACATTATAATAACAATGGACGGCGATAATACTCATAATCCATATTTAATAAACGAAATGATAAAAAAAATTAATGAAGGAGCAGATTTAGTAATTGCTTCAAGATATCTTGAGCAGTCAAGAGTATATGGATTAAGTAAATTAAGAGAATTTTTAAGTACAGCCGCCGGCTTTTTATATTCTTCAATCTGGCGTATTAAAGGCGTAAAAGATTATACCTGTGGATTTAGAGCTTATAAAGGACGAATTATACAACAGTGGATGAATGAATATAAAGAAAATTTTATTCAGGAAAGAGGTTTTACGGTAAATGCTGAAATTCTAAAAAAAATAAATAAATTTAATCCTCTTATCGTTGAAGTTCCAATGATCTTGAGGTATTCAAACAAAATTGGGGTTTCAAATATGAAAATATTAAATACAATAAAGCTTACCTTAGAAATGTTATGGAGATATAAATTATAAATTTTATTATAAAACATCGAAAAATTGGTTTTGAAATTTTCCTGTTGCTGTTAATTCTTGTTCTGGGTGTTTATTTAAGACTTACAGGATTAATTAAAAATACCCTGTCTTATGATGAAATAGCAAGTTTTAGTATAGCTGCGCAGTCTTTTCCTGTCGGAATCCTCGAAAAACTTGCCAACTGCGATACACAAGCTCCTTTATATTATTTGATTTTAAATATATGGATGAAAATAACCGGTATTTCAGAATTTAACCTGAGATTTTTATCTGTAATTTTTGGAAGTCTTAATATTATGGCTGTTTACTGGACGGGAAGAAAGCTTCTTTCTCCTCATGTCGGATTTATTGCCGCAGGTCTTATGGCTATTAATTCCATGCAGATTTATTATTCTCAGGAAATTAGATGTTATTCCTTTGTATCATTATTATCTATTATTTCAGTTTATTTTTTTCTAAAAATATTACAGGGACAAACTCATAAGAATTTTATAGGATTATTGCTTATTAATACAGCTCTTTTATATACTTCAAATATTGCTCAGCTATTTGTAGCAAGTGAATGTTTAATTATTTTCAGCGTATTATTATTCAAAAAAGAATTTTGCGCATTAAAAACGTTTATTTTATATCAATTTCTATGTTTATTTCTATATTTGCCGCATTTAATTTTGTTGTTTCAACAAATGAAAAATTATGAACTTATGAGATTCAGCGTAGGAAAAATATCATCTATCGGCGCGCAAATTAATGATCTGTTAAGCCCATATTTTTCATTAACTGATAATTATTTTAATAATCCGTATTTATTTAAGATATTTTCAATATTTTTTGTATTTATACCAATATTAATTTTTTGCATATCACTTTTTAGATCAATTTTAAATAAAACCAGCTGTTTTTCTCTTATTGCGCTGGTTATACTATTTTTTACGCTGGAATATTTATTAATGCTAAATCAAAAAATGCCTGCTATAAGTAGATATGCAATTTTTGTTTCCCCTGTTTTAATTCTGATATGGGCAAAGGGGCTAACTTCCTTTAAAAATAAAATAGTTTATTCATTTTTTATTTTATCAACATTCGGTATAAGCTTATTCTATCTCTTTTTTATTCCTCTTGCTCCTATGAATCTAACCAGAAGCGACTTTTATAAAAAGGCGGCATTAATAATAAAAAATAATAAATTTACAACAAACGATATAATTCTGGATATCGGTATTGGTAATAATTTTTTAAAAGAATATTATAAACACTTTTTTAATATAAATTCAAAGATGCCGGAATTTGATATTTTACAATCGCTGTCTGGTAAAAAATATGATAATTTAAACTATTTAGGAGATGAAGAATTTGTTGAAAAATTAGACAGACAAAAGGTTAAATATCAATTAATTCCTTATTTTAAACAAATTGAGCCGACAGAAAAATTTGAGGATTATATAAAAGAGAAGTTTTTGAATCAACTATCCGCAGGAGATAAAATAGCCCTTATTACAAATCAAAACATCCGTTCTTATAATGAAAATTTGTTTACAAATACTAAAATAAGTAATGATTCTATAAAAATTGCCTATTTTTCAAAATTATTTGTTTCCAAATTTAATACAGATTTTATCAAAGTTTGTAAAAAAAATTTAGTTTTAGTAAACTTAGTAAAAAATAACGGACAGGAAGTCTATATTTTTAAAAAAGTTAATATCGCTAAAAATGGTAAATTATAGAATTGAAATTAAATAATCGTCAAGAAAATCTAAAAATTAAGAATAAACTGCTTTTAATGCTTTTATTAACAATATTATATATGATTGCAGAGGTTATAGGCGGTATTATTACTAACAGCTTGGCATTGCTTGCTGATGCGGGACATATGCTGGGGGATTCCGCAGCGTTAATTATGTCTTTTTTTGCGGCAGTAATGGTTATGAAACCTGCATCATCAGAAAAAACCTATGGATATTATAGAACAGAAATCATAGTAGCCCTTATAAACGGACTGCTGTTGATAGGAATAGGTATTTTTATCTTTTATGAAGGAATTAAAAGAATTGTATCTCCTCCTGAAGTAGAAGCTCCGCTTATGATAATAATTGCGATAGGAGGACTGCTGATAAATATAACAGGGTTAATCCTTTTACATTCTTCCGTGACAGAAAATTTAAATGTAAAAGGCGCTTTTTTAAATATAGCAGGTGATACACTAGGCTCTCTCGGCGCTATTACAGCAGGCTTAATGATATATTTCTTTAATTTTTATTATGCAGACATTATAACAAGTTTTTTAATTTCTGTTTTAATTATTTTCAGCGCAGTACGGCTTATAAAAGAATCCGGCAACATTCTTCTTGAAAGCACGCCAAAACATATTGATGTTAAAGAAATAGAAACCGCCCTGTTAGAGATTAAAGAAGTAAAAAAAGTTCATGAGCTTCATGTATGGAGCATTTCGCCTCAAAGAGTTGCGTTAAGTGTTCATATTGTAAGTGATCACCCTGATGGTAAGGATGTATTATGTGAAGCTGACAATATTTTAAGGAAAAGATTCAATATACATCATCTTACAATACAGGTAGAACCGTCTGATTTTCCTGAAAAACATTGTGATTTTTAACCGCCTTGCAGGCGAGTCATTGTATAGTGATCTTTAAAAAGAATAAGAGTTGAGAAAGTTTTTGCCGGCGCAGCCGGCAAAAACTTTCTCAAAAAAAATATTACTCTTTTGGGCGCCTCTAAAAACAAAAGAATTTTATTGTTTAAGTAGGTAAGTAACTTGAATTGCTAAATAAATAATTTTATATTTGGCGTAGCGGCTGGCTTTGCCAGCCGCTACGCCTTCTTAAGGCATGCGGCTCGCAGGCAAAGCCTGCGAGCCGCATAAAAAATTAAAATAAAATTTCAATCTATTTCAGCGTTTCAACTAATTAGCAATTCGAGTTAAGTAGGTAACAAAAAGTTTTCGTGTTTTTATCTACCCATCCCCAACCCCTTCCCTTCAAAGGGAAGGGGCTTTTGTTATTTTTTTGCCTCACTCGCTTTGCTCGTTCGGCAAAAGTTAATAAGACTTGAAAATTTTTTGTTTGTTACTTATATAATAAAAGTCATTAATATATTTACATTTAACGAGTTTTCCTCATTACCCGCAAGAAATTCATGTTAATTAGTTTTGTCGTTTAGTATATCTACCCCCCTGCCCCCCTTCAAAGGGGGGAGAGGTTTGTGGGTAGGGGCTTCGCCCCTACCCACAAACCTCAATAAAACTATCACTTAAAATTTAATCACTACCAAAAAATTGAGTTTTTAGAGGTGTCCTTTTGATTACAACTTGATATTAGCTTACTTCTTCTTTTTCAACCTTGCTTTCAACAATAATTTTCTGGGAAAGATGGGCTGGAACTTCTTCATAACGAACAAATTCCATAGTAAACATACCTGCTCCGCCGGTCATAGAGTTAAGATCAGGCGCATATCTAAGCATCTCCGCCATTGGAATTTCAGCTTTCACAATCTGTATATGTCCTTCTGCGTCAATACCAAGCATACGACCTCGTCTTCCGTTTAAATCGCCCATTATATCGCCGACATTTTCTTCAGGGATGATAATTTCCACATGCATAATAGGTTCCAGCAATACAGGTTTGGCTTCAACAGCGCCTTTCTTGAATGCCATGGAACCTGCCATCTTAAATGCCATTTCTGATGAGTCAACAGGGTGATAACTTCCGTCATAAACCACAACCTGTAAATCAACCACCGGAAATCCCGCAAGTATCCCCTTTTCCATAGCTTCTCTTATGCCGTTTTCAACAGCCGGAATATATTGTCTTGGGATAGCTCCGCCAACAATTTTATCGACAAATTCAAACCCCTTGCCTCTTTCAAGCGGATGAATTTCTATCCAACAGTCGCCATACTGTCCTTTACCGCCAGATTGTTTTTTATACTTGCCCTGCAATTTTGTATGACCGGTAATAGTTTCTTTATATGGAATTTTAGGCGTATCCAGTACAACTTCCACGCCAAATTTTCTTTTAAGCTTCTCAATTGCAACATCAAGATGAACCTGTCCCATGCCGGACAAAATCATTTCTTTTGTCTGAAAATCTCTTGTGGACTGCAAAGTAATATCTTCTTCCATGAGTCTTCTAAGCCCTGACTGAATTTTATCTTCATCGCCCTTACTTTTCGGTTTTATAGCAAATGATATTACAGGCGAAGGCTGTTTAATAGTTGCAATTGATAAAGGTTTTTTCTCATCGCATAAAGTATCGCCGGTATGAGTGTCTTTAAGCTTTGCGATAGCCACAATATCTCCTGTAATAGCTTTATTTGCAGGATCATGCTTTTTGCCGACGAGATGTAAAATCTGACCGATCCTTTCTTTTGCCCCGTTTGATGAGTTAAGCGCATTGGAATCGGACTCCAGGCTACCTGAAAAAACCCTCATAATAGTTAATTGTCCTGCATAAGGGTCTGCAACAGTCTTAAACACTAAAGCAGAAAACGGTTCATTTTCAGAAGGTTTTATTTCTATTTCATTTCCGGCTGAATCCTTAGCTTTAACAGGCTTTCTTTCAAGCGGAGATGGCAGGGATTGCGCGATAAAGTCTAATAAATGTCCTGCCCCGATGTTTTTTGTCGCTGCGCCAAAAAATACAGGCACTATTAAATTGTTTTTAATTCCAGCTTTAAGGGCTTTTTTAATATCTTCATCAGAAAGTTCCATGCCTTCAAGATATTTTTCCAAAATTTCATCATCGCATTCCACGATTGTTTCTATTGAGTTTTCTCTTATAAAATCCGCATCAGCTTTAATATTAGCGGGGATTTCTGTTTCGTGATATTTACCGCTTTCATCCATATCAAAAACATAGCCTTTTTGGCTTAACAAATCGACCAATCCTTTAAAAGATGCCTCCTGACCTATTGGCATCTGTAATACAACTGGAGTTGCGTCAAACGAATCCTTAAGTTTGTTTATAACAGTTTTATAATTAGCGTTTTCTCTTTCCAGTTTGTTTATAAATACGCAAATTGACAGTCCTAATTCCTGAGCTTGTTTTATAAGTTTTGAAGATTGAATTTTAATGCCGTCAATAGCGTCTATAACAAGAATAATGGAATCTACGCCCTGCATGCCGCTTCTTGCGTCAGCGGCAAAATTCGCTGATCCGGGAGTGTCAAGAAGGTTTATACGTTTTCCTTTCCAGTCAAAACTCGCTAACGATGAGCTTATAGTCGTTCTTCTTTTAATTTCTTCGGGTTCAAAATCAAGCAGTGATGTATCCTGATCCACTTTTCCGAGTCGCGTATTTTGACCCGCATTAAAAAGCATCGCTTCTGCAAGAGAAGTTTTTCCTGTTCCAACGTGTGAGATTAAAGCAATATTTCTGATATCCGCAGAAAGAAAATTGACCATAAATTACTCCCCTTTTAAATAATTATTTACAGTTATATTATTATAAATTAATTTACAATAATTTCAAATTTTAATGCTTTATTTCTTTTTATACCAATCAATTTAAAAAACCGTTAAATAAAAAATATGGTTTTTGTAAATCCTTAATTAGCGGGTGTTTTGGCGAAGCCAAAACACCCGCTATACTCTTACTCAGCCCGCGCCGCCCGCAGGGCGGCGCGGGCTGTAGATATTAGCTTTTTAATCAATTAACGAAAACTTATTTGGATTGGTATAAGATCACAATAGCAATTTATGTTACTTGTTTTTTTATCATTAACGAAAATTTCAATAAAATTTATAGTATATGTTTTTTGTTTTTAGTAAAATAAATCGTGTGCAAAAAGATTACAGGAGATAACCGCATGACATTATGTACTTCAAGACAGTTGGTTCCCACAAAAGAACTTCTTAAAAAAGCATTAAAAGGAAAATATGCTCTAGGCGCATACAACGTAAATAATATGGAATTGCTTCAGGCAATAGTAGAAGCCGGACAGGAACTTAAAGCTCCTCTTATTCTACAGGTATCAGCAGGAGCAAGAAAATACGCAAATGAAACATATCTTATAAAGCTTGTGGAAGCGGCGCTGGAAAGCTCTGACATTCCCATAGCTCTTCATCTTGACCATGGCGAAGATTTTGAAATATGTAAAGCTTGCATTGACGGCGGCTTTTCTTCCGTTATGATAGACGGTTCAAAACATACTTTCCAGGAAAATATTGTTATTACAAAAAAAGTTGTTGAATATGCCCATGAAAGAGGCGTTTCTGTTGAAGCTGAACTTGGAAGACTCGCAGGAGTCGAAGATAATATTTCTGTTTCAGAAAAAGACGCTATTTATACAAATCCTAATGAAGCAAGAGAATTTATTGAAAAAACAGGCGTTGATTCATTAGCGATTGCTATTGGAACAAGCCATGGCGCATATAAATTTAAAGGTGAAGCAAAACTTGATTTTGAAAGACTCGCTGAAATTCAAAAAGCAGTGGGATATGATTATCCTCTAGTGCTTCATGGCGCATCAAGCGTTCCTGAAGAACTTGTAAAAATGTGTAATGATAACGGCGCAGACATTAAAGGCTCAAAAGGCGTTCCTGAAGAAATGTTTACGCAGGCTACACAGCTTGGAGTCGCTAAAATTAACGTTGATACAGATTTAAGACTTGCTCTTACAGGCGCAATCAGAAAATGTTTCAAAGAAAATCCGGCGGAATTTGATCCGAGAAAATACTTAGGACCTGCAAGACAGGCGGTTAAAGATATTGTAAAACATAAAATTAAAGTTTTCGGCACAGACGGAAAAGCTTAATTTATAAATTAAATTTATTTCTTGCGGATTAGGGCGGTTATACCGTCCCAATCCTTAGATTTTAATTTTTTTGTGAATTTTAAAATAAAGGGCATTAGGTTAAGTTCATAAACCCGCCCGGAAGAAGAACATCCTGAACAACATGAATAAGTCCGTTTTTTGCGCAAATATTTGTCTGCTCCACTCGGGCATGATCTAAGCAAAGTTGATTGCATCCTTTAAAAACAGTAATGCATCTTCCGTCAGATGTTCTTATGCTTGGAGAAGAGGCAATATCCTTACAGGATAGAGGATCTTTTACTATATGATATCTAATAAATCTATTTAGTTGACCTTTGTTTTGCGGACACATTAAGCGTTGAACTGTTCCCTGCGGAAGTTTTGCAAATGCGGCATCGCTTGGCGCAAAAACTGTATATGGTCCTCTGCCTTTTAATGTTTTTGCAAGCCCTGAACATTGAAGCAATTGCGAAAAACAATGAAAGTCATTTGAAGAAGAAAGTGTTTCTGCTACGCTTAAATTATTGTTATTATTAAGCGAGCCAGGAATAATATCTACGTTTTGCGCTAAAGCTGTTTGGTTAATATTTAAAAATATTGCTGTCATAAAAAGGGCAAATAATATTTTTTTCATATTTCCTCCTAAAATTATAAATAGTTTTAATACCGTAATTATTAATTAATTTTGAGTTTATTAAAATCTCTGTAAGTGGAATTTTTTTATATTATTTTAATCTGAATAAGAGCCTATCCGATAATTGTTTAAAAGCGTCATTCTGAGCGAAGCGAAGAATCTCCCCAAATTTCATGAGATGTTTCGCTGCGCTCAACATGACGAATTCGACTAATTAACTTGAATTGCTAAATAAATAATTTTATATTTGGCGTAGCGGCTGGCAAAGCCAGCCGCTACGCCTTTTTAAGGGCATACGGCTCGCAGGCTTTGCCTGCGAGCCGTATAAAAAATTAA
>Ga0116155_10002162_pt1 | contig 13497 bp, 9 predicted proteins | sample AD_UKC032_MetaG_FD_89890 | JGI IMG/M metagenome (GOLD analysis project Ga0116155, IMG submission 89890) | Active sludge microbial communities of municipal wastewater-treating anaerobic digesters from USA - AD_UKC032_MetaG | ecosystem: Engineered > Bioreactor > Anaerobic > Digestate | place: USA...
ATTCCGGGCGCAGCCCGGCGTCATCAGCGCCTCCGTGAACAACGCGCTCAGGCCCTACCGCGTCAAGATGGGGCCCGACCCCGCCTCCATCAACACGTGCACGATGGGCGGGATCCTCTCGAACAACTCGAGCGGCATGTGCTGCGGCGTGACGCAGAACGCCTACCACACGCTCGAGTCGCTCACGTTCCTCCTCCCCTCGGGGACGTGGATCGACACGGCGGCCCCCGACGCCGACGCGCGCTTCCGCGCGGCCGAGCCGGCCCTCTGGCAGGGGCTCCTCGACCTCAAGGCGACGCTCGAGGCGGACCCGGCTCTCGTCGCCCGCATCCGGTCGAAGTACCGGATGAAGAACACGACCGGCTACTCGCTGAACGCCTTCCTCGATTTCGAGAGGCCCGTCGAGATCTTCCGGAACCTCCTCGTGGGGGCGGAAGGGACGCTCGCGTTCATCTCCGAGGCGGTCCTCTCCACGGTCCCGGACCTCCCGGTCAAGTACACCGGCCTCCTCCTCTTCCCCTCGATGCACGCGGCCTGCGCGGCGATCGTCCCGCTCCGCGACTCGGGCGCGAAGGCGCTCGAGCTCCTCGACCGCGCCTCGCTCCGTTCCGTGGAGACGCAGCCGGGGGTCCCGCCCTCCATCCGGACGCTTCCCGAAGGCGCCGCGGCGCTCCTCGTCGAGTACCAGGCGGGGGACGAGGCCGAACGGGCGGCTCTCGAGGCCGTCGCTGGCGCGGCTGTCGCGCCGCTCTCGCTCCTCGAGCCCGCCCGCTTCACGCACGACGCCACGGAGCAGGCGCTCCTCTGGAAGGTGAGGCAGGGGACGTTCCCGTCCGTCGGCGCCGCCCGGAAGAGCGGGACGACCGTCCTCATCGAGGACGTCGCGTTCCCGATCGAGCACCTCGCCGACGCCGCCGTCGACCTGACGCGGCTCTTCGCGAAGCACGGCTACCCGGAGGCGATCCTCTTCGGCCACGCGAAGGACGGGAACCTCCACTTCGTCATCACGCAGTCGTTCAACGACCCGGCGGCCGTCGAGAAGTACGCGCGGCTCATCGACGACGTCGTCGAGCTCGTCGTGAAGAGGTACGACGGGGCGCTGAAGGCGGAGCACGGCACGGGCCGGAACATGGCGCCGTTCGTCGAGACGGAGTGGGGCCCGGAGGCCTACGCCGTCATGAAGCGGCTGAAGGCGCTCTGCGACCCCGAGGGCATCCTGAACCCGGGCGTCATCCTGAACGGCGACCCGCTCTGCCACCTGAAGGACGTCAAACCGATGCCGACCGTCGAGGAAGAGGTCGACAAGTGCATCGAGTGCGGCTACTGCGAGCCGAAGTGCCCGAGCCGCGAGCTGACGCTCACTCCCCGCCAGCGGATCGTCCTCCGCCGCGAGATGACCCGCCTCGAGGCGGAGGGGACGAACGCGCCGCTCCTGGCGGCCCTCGAGGCCGAGTTCCCGTACGCCGCGGTCGACACCTGCGCGGTCGACGGACTCTGCGCGACGGCCTGCCCGGTCTCGATCGACACGGGCCAGCTGACGAAGCGACTCCGGAAGGCGCGCCACTCGGCGCGCGCCCGAAAGGCCGCGCTCTCCGTCGCCCGCCGCTTCGCGACGGTCGAGCCGCTCCTCCGAACCGGCCTCCGCGCCGGGCACCTCGTCCAGTCGGTGCTCGGGGCGGGCGCGATGGCGGGGATCACGCGCGCGATCCGGGCGGTCGTCGGGAAGCCCTTCCCGCAATGGAGCGCCGAGATGCCGCGGGCCGCGAAGGCCTCGCGCCCGGCGACGACGAAGGAGGGCGCCTCCGCGGTCTACTTCCCGGCCTGCATCTCGCGGACGATGGGGGCGCTCCCCGGCGAGCCGTCGGAGACGTCGCTCATGGAGGCGTTCGTCGCGGTCGCGCAGCGGGCCGGGACGCCGGTCTTCATCCCGGAGGACGTCGAAGGCGTCTGCTGCGGCGTCCCCTTCTCCTCGAAGGGGTACACGGAGGCGAACGCGTTCGCCGCGAACCGGGCGATCGAGCGTTTCTGGGCCTGGTCCGACGGCGGGCGCCTGCCGGTCGTCGTCGACACGAGCCCCTGCACCTACGGCGTGAAGGGGAGCCGCCCGAACCTGACGCCCGAGAACCAGGCGCTCTTCGATCGGCTGACGATCCTGGACGGCGTCGCGTTCACGCACGACACGCTCCTCCCGAGGCTCACCGCGAAGAAGAAGGCCGGCCCCGTCGCGCTCCATCCGGTCTGCTCGCTCACGAAGATGAACCTCGGGGCGAAGCTCGAGGGGATCGCGCGCTTCTGCAGCGACGACGTCACGGTGCCGCTCTCGGCGGGCTGCTGCGCCTTCGCCGGGGACCGCGGCTTCCTCCACCCCGAGCTGACGGCCTCGGCGACGAAGCACGAGGCGGCGGAGGTGAAGGCGAAGGGGTGCGAGGAGCACCTCTCGAGCAGCCGGACGTGCGAGATCGGGATGACGCGGGCGACCGGCGAGGTCTACCGGTCGTACATGTTCCTCCTCGAGAAGGTCACGCGGGCCTGAGCGCGCCGCCCGGCGAGGCGCCGGGCGGGAGCGCTCCCGCCCGGCTCAGACGTCGACGACCGTTCCCTCGTAGAAGCCGTCGAGCGTCTGCCGGTACTTCCGCTCGACGTCCTTCCGCTTCAGCTTCATCGACGGGGTCAGGTCCCCGGTCTCGAGCGTCAGGTCGGCCGGGAGGATGGTCCACTTCTTCACCTGCTCCCAGCTCGCGACGTCCTTGTTGACCTCGTCGATGTAGGGCGCGATCAGGTCGCGGACCTCCTTCGAGGAGGCGACCTCCGCGTAGCTCTTCCCCGCGAATCCATGGGCGGCGGCCCACTTCGTGATCGCTTCCGGGTCGAGCGCGACGAGCATCGAGACGAAGTTCCGGTTGTCGCCGTGCGCGAGCGAGTGGCTCACGTACGGGCAGGCGACGGCGAGCTTCCGCTCGAGCATCTGCGGGGCGACGTACTTTCCGGCCGACGTCTTGATGAGGTCCTTTTTCCGGTCCGTGATCTTCACGAAGCCGTCCTCGACGTGCCCGATGTCGCCCGTGTGAAGCCAGCCGTCCGCGTCGAGCGCCTCGGCGGTCTGCTCCGGGAGGTTGCGGTAGCCGCGCATGACGCCGCGCCCCTTGATGAGGATCTCGCCGTCCTCGGCGATCTTCACCTGCGTCCCGGGAAGGGGGTGGCCGACCGTGCCGAAGCGCAGGTGCTCGAACGTGTTCACGCAGCTCGCGGCGCTCGTCTCCGTGAGCCCGTACCCTTCGGCGATGAGGACGCCCGCCGCGTGGAAGAACTCGCCGAGGGCCTTCGCGAGCGGCGCGCTCCCCGAGATGAAGAAGCGGAGGCGCCCGCCGAAGAGCGCGTGGAGCTTGCTGAAGACGAGCTTGTGCGCGAGCTTGTGCTTCAGGGCGAGGAGCCCGGCCGGCTCTTTCCCGGCGAGCCGGAGCTTCGAGACCTCGCGGCCCACGCCGACGGCCCACGAGAAGATGGCCCACTTCGCGCCCCCGGCCTCCTTGGCGCCGCCGACGATCTTGTTGTAGATCTTCTCGAAGATCCGCGGGACGGCCGCGACGAACGTCGGGCGGACCTGGCCGAGGTTCTCGACGATCTTCTCCACCCGTCCGTCGACGGCGGTCGAGAAGCCGATCCGGAGCTGCGCCGCCTCGAGGACCTTTCCGAAGGAATGGGCGAGCGGGAGCCAGAGGAACTGCCGGTCGTCCTCCGTCAGGAGGCCGAGCGCGTCGATCCCTTCCGCCTCGTAGACCCAGCAGTCGTGAGTGAGCTCGACGCCCTTCGGCCGGCCCGTCGTCCCCGAGGTGTACATGAGCGTCGCGAGGGCGTCGGGGCGGACGGCCTCGACGAGCGCCTCGAACCGGCCGGGGTTCGCCGCGTCCCACGCCCGCCCCTTCCCCATGAGGGTCTCCGTCGTCAGGACGAAGCCGTCCGCGGCCGCATCCCCCTCGAGGAGGACGATCGCCTTCAGGCCGGGCACCTTCGAGCGCTCCCGCGCGATCCGCTCCGCCTGCTCCGGGTTCTCGGCGAAGAGGACCCGGGTGTCCGAGTCCTGGAGGATGAAGAGGGCGTCGGGCGTCGTCGTCGAGGGATAGATCGTCGTCGTGGCGCCGCCCGCCGAGAGGATCCCGAGGTCGGCGAGGATCCACTCGAGCCGGGTGCTCGCGAGGATCGAGGCGCGCTCCTCGTCCTCGAGGCCGAGCGCGCGCAGGCCGCACGCGATCGCGCGGACCCTGTCGCCCACCTCGCGCCAGGAAAGGGCCTCCCAGCCGTCCGGGACGGGGCGCAGGTAGGCCTCGCGGTCGGGCGTCTTCGCGACGCGCCGAAGCAGCATCTGCGGGACGGAGCGGAACGTCTCGGGCACGGCACTCCTCCTCGGTTCGTTCTCCGGGCGGAGACGGTTCTACCACGAGAGCGGCCGCCGACCGCGCTAGCGCGCCCGGAAGCCCGTTACGCCGCCGAGGCGGCGCGGACCCGTAGACTCCCCGCGCCATGCGCCACCTCCTCCGATACTTCCTCCAGGGGCTCCTCGTCTTCGTCCCTTCGGTCCTGACGATCGCGATCGTCGTCTTCGTCTTCCGGGCGGTCGACGCATGGATGGGGCTCCCCGTCCCCGGGGCGGGGTTCCTCGCCACGATCGCGCTCATCGTCGTCGTCGGGGCGCTCGCCTCGAACTTCGTCACGAAGCGCCTCTTCGAGCTCGTCGAGGGAGTCTTCCGGCGCCTCCCGTTCGTGAAGCTCCTCTACTCGGCGATCCGCGACGTGACGGACGCGTTCGTCGGCGAGAGGAAGGGGTTCGAGCGGCCGGTCTTCGTCACGCTCGACGAGGCGAGCGGCCTGAAGGCGGTCGGCTTCCTGACGCGGGATTCGCTCGACGGCGCCGGCCTCGCCGACCACGTCGGCGTCTACCTGCCGCAGTCGTACAACTTCGCCGGGCAGCTCCTCGTCGTCCCGCGGCGGCTCGTGACGCCGGTCTCGGCGCGCGGGGCCGACGCGATGGCCTTCATCGTCTCGGGCGGGGCCGCAGAGCTCCGCGGCGGCGCACAAAGCGAAGCGGCCGCCCCGGAAGGGCGGCCGCGCGCGGACCTCGAGGCGCCCGGAGGCGCTACTTCGTGACCGAGAACTTCACCGTCGCCGCGAGCTGCTTGCCGAGGTAGAGCTCGACGCGGTAGGCGCCGGAGGCCCACTGCGGGTTCGGCTTCGTATAGGAGAAGGGGATCCAAGTCGCGCCGCCGGGGAACTTCGTCGTCCGCTCGGCGAACTTCGTGTTCGGGGGCTGGCCGTCGCACTTCTCCGCGATCCAGACCGCCCGGACCGGCGTGTCCGGCGCCGCGTCGGCGACCATCGCGAAGACGTAGATCTTCGGCTGCGTCGGAGGGAACGAGTCGCGCTCGGCCATCGTCTCGCGGCTGTCGGACGCGATGGCGGTGTCGATGCGCCCCCCTTCCTGGGCGACGAGGGCCGGCGCCAGGACGAGGGCGACGAGTGCGACGAGGAGGAATCGGGTCGGAACTCTCACTTCGGTCTCCTTTCGTGCTTCCGGATCGGGTCGGACGCCGGCACTCTCCGTCTCGCTTTCGGCGGCTCGCTCCGCCGCCTGCCCCGCCGACGCCTCTGCCGCCACGACCACCTGCCGGTCCTTCGGACGCGCGGCCACGACAGGGAATTTGGAACCCGATCCGGCGTGATGTCAACGGGATACGCGGCTCCGCCGGAGCCGTTTCGGAATGATCCGTTCGCATCATTGTGCCGGCCACGCTCCTCCCCTAGCCTCTCGCGGTTGCCGGTCCGCGCCCGTGGTCCGGCTCCGCGGGGGGCAGGGAGAAGGCGTCCCCCGGAAACGAGGAGGCCGTCATGGCGATGATGATCACCGAGAACTGCATCAGCTGCGGGACCTGCGAGCCCGAGTGCCCGAACCAGGCGATCAGCCCGGGCGACATGACCTACGTCATCGACGCGGCGAAGTGCACGGAGTGCCAGGGGCACTACGACTCGCCGAAGTGCGTCGAGGTCTGCCCGACCGAGGGCTCGATCGTCCCGGCGGTGGCGTAGGGGCGACCGGCAGGCCGGCGACGACCTCTACTTCGTCGGCCTCGTCCGGGTCGGGCGTGGCATCCCGCTCGGCTGATTCCGCGACGCCGTCTCGATGCGTCGCGTTTGGGAGATCGGGGGGCCGGGAGCGCCGAAACGTCCCCTTTCCCGGATGGCAGGGATCTTGAAAACGAAGGACTCGAGAAGGGGCTCAGCCCCACCGGAAGGAGCCACGAGATGAAGAAGACCACCGCCGTCCTCCTCGTCGCCGTCCTCGCGATCGTGCTCGGCTCGGCCGCCGTCGCCACGATGGACATGCAGAAGGACATGAACGCGAAGTACCCCACGGCGAAGGCGAAGTGCGCCACCTGCCACGTGAAGGCGATGGCCAAGAAGGGCGACGCCGAGGTGAACGCGTTCGGCAAGGACATGATGAAGTTCGTCGTCGACCCGAAGGCCGAGAAGAAGACGTTCGACTGGGCGAAGCTCGAGCCGCTCGACAGCGACGGCGACGGCCAGAAGAACGTCGACGAGCTCAAGGCCGGCACGAACCCCGGCGCCAAGTAAGACCCCTCGCGCCTCGCGCGAGAACGGGCCGGACGCTTTCGGGCGCCCGGCCTTTTCGTCTTCCGGGATTCAGGCGCGCGGGAGCCGCGCGAGCTGGCGGTCGTGGAGACGCGCGAGGAGCGCCTGCGCGAGGAGGGCGCCGCAGAGGGCGAGGAACATGTCCCACTGCGTGTCCCACACGTCGCCCTGCGTTCCGAGGAAGGCGGTCGCCGCCTCTCCCGTCGCGAGCGCCGCCGCCCATTCGATCAGCTCGTAGAGCGCGCTGAACGCGAGGCAGACCGAGGTGACGGCGAGGCGGAGCCAGCCGCCGGGCCGGAGCGGCGAGCGGCGGAGGAAGACCTCGCGCGCCAGGACCGCCGGGACGAAGCCCTGCATCAGGTGCCCGAGCCGGTCGTAGTGGTTTCGCGCGAGGCCGAACGCCTCCTTCGCCCACTCCCCGAGCGGTACCTCCGCGTAGGTGTAGTGCCCGCCGAGCATCAGGACGAGGGCGTGGAGGAAGAGGAGCCGGTAGAGGAGCGGCGTGAGCGGGAAGCGCCGGACCGTCGCGACGAGGATCGGGGCGCCGATCAGCACCGGCGCGACCTCGAGGAGCCAGGTGAACCGGTCCTTCGGGCCGATGCCGGAGACGACGAGCGCGGCGAACGCGAGCGCGAGGAGGACGGGCGGCTCGCGCCGCGGCGGTGCGGGGTCGAACGGCACGGGGACCTCCGCGCCGATTAGACCAGACGGCGCCGGGCGACCGTCCCTGCGGCATCATTCCCGGATGGCCGAGCCGAAGCCTGATGCCGCCCCCGCCGCGTTCGAGGACGTCTGCCTCCCCGACGGCGCGTTTCGCCCGCTCGCCCCGGGCGAGACGTACGAGCCCGTCGTCCCCGCGGGGGCGTCCGTCCCGGAGGTGACCGTCCGCTCCGTCGCGCAGGGGTTCCTCTGGTCGGTCGTCTTCTCGGCCGCGGCGACCTACATCGCGCTGAAGCTCGGGCAGGGGATCGAGTCCGCGATCCCGATCTCGATCCTGGCCGTCGGCGCCTCGGTCCTCTTCGTGAAGCTCCTCGCCGCGCGCGCTTCGACGCTCCTCGAGAACGTGAACGTCCTCGCCGTCGGGGCGACCTCCGGGATCATCGCGGGGGGCTCCGTCTTCACGATGCCGGCGATCCACATCCTCGGCCTCGAGGGCCGGTCGTCGTTCTGGCAGATCTTCCTGGTGCCCCTCCTCGGAGCGGTCCTCGGCGTCTTCTTCCTCGCGCCGTTCCGCCGCTACTTCGTGAGGGACCTCCACGGCAGGCTCCCGTACCCCGAGGCGCGCGCGACGACGGAGATCCTCGTGGCGGGGAAGCGGGGCGGCCGGAGCGCCGTCGTCCTCTCCTGGTCGGCGGGGCTGGCGGCGGCGTTCGACTTCGTCGGGCCGTCGATGAAGGGGTGGGCCGAGAACTTCTCGACCGCCGCGATCCCGGCCCTCTCCGGCTTCACGAGCCGCTTCAAGGCGGTCTTCACGATGAACACCTCGGCCGCCGTCTTCGGCCTCGGCTACATCATGGGGCTCGACTACGCGGCGATCATCATGGCGGGGTCGATGGTCTCCTTCCTCGTCCTCGTCCCGCTCTTCGCGTGGCTGTCGCAGTGGGTCCCGGGGGCGATCTCGGCGGGGGCGCCCGCGCTCGCCGCGATGCCGGCGGAGGACATCTTCTTCGAGTACGTCCGGCCCATCGGCATCGGCGGCATCTTCTGCGCCGGGCTCCTCTCGATCCTGAAGATGTCGCCCGTCATCGTCCAGGCGACGCGGCAGGCGTTCGGCGAGGTCGCGCGCCTCGCACGGGGCGGCGGAGCGGCGGCCGAGGCCGAGCGGACGGACCGGTCGCTCCCGATGTGGGTCGTCCTCGCCGGGATCGTCGCGACGGCGCTCGCGATCCTCCTCTACTTCCGCCTCTCCGTCCTCGCCGGGACGCCGGGCGCCACGCGCCTCGCGCTCGTCTCCACCGGCCTCACGCTCCTCATCTCGTTCCTCTTCGCGGCGGTCTCCGCCTGGGCCGTCGCGATGATCTCGATCACGCCCGTCTCCGGGATGACGCTCACGACGCTCATCGTCACCGCCGTCGTTCTCTCGTCGCTCGGCCTCTCCGGCCAGGACGGGATGCTCCAGACGCTCCTCGTCGGGGGCGTCGTCTGCACGGCCCTCTCGATGAGCGCCTCGCTCGTCACGCAGTACAAGATCGGCTACTGGCTCGGCGCGACGCCGCGGCGGATCGAGGTCTGGAACCTCCTCGGCTCCGTCGCCGCCTCGGCGGCGACGACGGCCGTCATCCTCCTGATGGCGAAGGTCTACGGCTTCGCGCCGTCGACGCTCCACGCCAACCCGCTCCCAGCGCCGCAGCCGAACGCGATGGCCGCGGTCCTCCGCGGGGTTATGGGCGACACGGGGGCCCCGTGGTTCCTCTACGCCGTCGGCGCCGTCTTCGCGGTCGTCGTCGAGCTGTGCGGCGTCTCGGGCCTCGCCTTCGCGCTCGGGATGTACCTGCCGATGGAGCTGAACTCGCCGCTCGTCCTCGGCGCGGCCGTGGCCTGGCTCGTGAGGCGGTCGACGCCCGACGAGCCGCTCGCGAAGGCGCGCCACGAGAAGGGGACGCTCATCGCCTCGGGCTTCATCGCGGGCGGCGCCCTCGTCGGGGTTCTCGCGGCGCTTCTGAGGTTCGTCGAGGACTCGACGGGGCGGACGCTCGTCCCCGACCTGACGGCGGTCCCCGGGGTCGGCGCGTGGCTCTCCGCGTGGGGGAACTGGCTCGGCCTTGCCGTCTTCCTCGCCCTCGCGGCGTTCGTCTACCGGAGCGCGAAGCGGGAGACGGTGGAGGGCTGACGGCGGGACGTCAGCGGCCGGGGTCGTCGCGGCGGACGACCCGGATCACGGTCCCCTCGCGGAGGAACGCCCAGCCGTTCCCCGCGAGGACGAGGTCGAGCGCCTGATCCCACGGGACGTCGCGCAGCGAGGCGGTGACGGTCCCGCGGAAGGACGGCGGCGCGACGACGGAGAGGCCGCGCCCCTCGGTCAGCCGCCGGACGACGTCGCCGAGCTCCGCGTCCTTGACGTCGAGCGAGACGGGCTCGCCCGCGAACCGGGCGGCCCCGGACGGGGGCGCGGCGAGCGGGCGGGCGGAGAGAGGCTGAGCCCGACTCTCGTCGCCCCAGAAGAACGTCAGCGCGTCGGCGAGGCGGGCGCGCCACGAGCCCCAGCTGTGCCCCTCGGGGACCTCGCGGTACTGGACGACCTGGCGCCGCGAGAGCTCGGCGCGCAGGTGCCGCGTGAGCGAGAGGAGGTCGAAGCCGTGGAAGAGCGCCTCGAACGTCCCGGCGTCGAGGTGGACGCGGAGGCTTCCCGCCGGAAGCCTCCCGAGGTCGGCGAGGAGCGCCTCGAAGCCTCCACCGTCGCCGCCCCCGGTCGACTGCGCACCGCAGCGGCCGAAGGTGCCCGGGCGGCGTGCCGTGATCGAGAGCGCGGCGAAGCCGCCGAGCGAGGCCCCCATCACGCCGCGCCCCGCGGCGTCCCTCCGCACGGGCCAGCGGGCCTCGACGGCGGGGACGAGCTCGTCGACGAGGAATCGCGTGAAGGCCGCGTGCGTCGGGGCGATCGCGGTCGCCTCCCTGCGCTGCGGCCGGTCCGTTCCGCGTCCGCCCGGCGCCGAGCGGTCGTCGTCGTACTCCGCGCGCCGGTCGACGGGCGGGACGAGGACGAGGACGACGGGCGGGAGCCGCCCCGCACCGACGAGGTTCCCGACGACGACGTGGGCCTTCGCGAAGTCGCGGTAGTCCGTGCCGTCGAGGAGGTAGAGAACGGGGTACGGGCCCGTCGCGCCCGCGGGGGCGGACGACCAGACGAAGGCGCTTCGCGCTCCGCCCATCGCGCGGCTCTCGACCTTCAGCTCCTCCCAGGCCCCCTTGACCGTGCCGGGGCCCGGTTCGACGCCGGCGGGCGGGACGTACGCCGGGGTGCGGAGCTCGGAGTTCGGGCCGTAGCCGCCGGTCATCGTCTTCGGGTTCCACGGGTCGAGCGTCCACTCCGTTCCCGAGACGACCAGCTTGTAGTCGAGGCGCGCGCCGTCGGGGACGTCCATCTCGAGGACGTGGAGGTCGGTACCCGTGAGCCTCTCGAGGGGCTGCGCCGACGTGCTCCAGCCGCTCATGTCGCCCGCGAGGAAGACCTTCTCCGCGGGCGAGCGGAAGGCGAAGAGGGCGCGGACCCGGCCCGGCGCGCTTCCATCCGAGAGCAGGGGAGTCCCGTGCCGGGCGGCGCACGCGGAGAACTCGGCTTCGGCCGTCGTGCGGGCCGCATCGTCGGGTGCACCGGCGAGCCGCGACCGGAGCTGGGCCAGCGTCCCGCAAGGGGGGCCGGCGGCCTCGCCGCGATGGGCGAGGAGGAACGCGAGGAGCGCCGCGACGGCGGCCGGCGGGATCGTGGCCCTGCGCATACAGGCCCATTCTCCGGCCGCTCCTGCTAAGTTCGACGCGTGAGGATCGCCCGCTCCGCGTCCTTCAAGGCGACCGTCGAGCGGTCGCGCTTCTTCGCCGTCGCCTTCCCGGCGGCGACGGAGGAGGACGTCCTCCACGCCGTGAAGTCCGCGAGGAGCGAGCACCGGAAAGCGAACCACCACTGCTGGGCCTTCCGCGGCCGCGACGTCGCGGGGGCGCTCGTCGAGAGGTCGAAGGACGACGGGGAAGTCGGGCACCCGGGCCGACTTCTCCTCGAGCTCCTCAGGCGCGACGACCTCGAGGGCGGACTCCTCGTCTCCCGGGTCTTCGGCGGCGTGAAGCTCGGCGTCGGCGGTGTCTCCCGGGCGTTCCGCGAAGCGGCCGAGGGAGCGCTCGAAAGCCTGAAGTCGCCCTAGCGCCGGGCTCTTCCCGGGGAATACCGGCGTTGGTGGACTCGGTTCTGCCGTGGAACGGACTTCGTCCCCGACGACGGGGGCCCAGGTCAAACTACTCAACATGAGTGACATACCTCCGTTCACCGCGTGGCTTGAAAATCTAAGCCGTATTTACTAAAGTTTATTCTTGAGTCCAGCACTTTAGGTTGGCTCGAAAGGTCCAGATGCACCCATCGAAGGTCCTCCCGGTCATCCCGCTCCGCAACGCAGTCCTCTTTCCCGGCGTCAGCTTCCCGATCGCCGCCGGCCGCCCCGGGACCCTCCACGCGATCGAGACCGCGATGAAGAGCCCCGAGCAGCTCGTCTTCGCCGTCACGCAGAGGCAGGACCTCGAGGCGGTGACGCCCGAGCTCCTCCACACCGTCGGGACGATCGCCACGATCGGGCCGATCCAGCGCGGCGTCGGCGGCGCGCGGCTCCTCCTCCAGGGGAAGGCGCGCGGAATCGCGATGCGGATCGAGGAGAAGGAGGGACGCCTCGAGGCCGTCGTCGTGGAAGCGGAGGAGATGGCCCCGCTCGACTCCACCGACGCGGCGTTCGTCGCGCTGCTGAAGGAGCTGCGGGAGCGCTCCGCCGAGCTCGCGAAGAAGCTCGGCCTGCCGGACGAGGCCGTCGGGAACGTCCTTACCGACGCCGACGATCCGGGCCGTCTCGCCGACCTCGTGGCCGGCTACATCGACATCCCGACCGCGGAGCGGCAGCTCCTCCTCGAGACGCTGCCGGTCGAAGACCGGGTCCGCCGGACGCTCGTCCACGTGCAGCGGCAGATCGACGTCCTCGACGCGCAGGAGGAGATCAAGTCGAAGGTCCAGGAGGAGCTCGGCGACCGCCAGCGCGAGATGTTCCTCCGCCAGCAGCTGAAGGCGATCCAGAAGGAGCTGGGGGAGGGCGAGGACGACGGCGACGACCTGAAGGCCCTGAAGGAGAAGCTCGACGCGCTCGTCCTGACCGAGGAGGTCCGCAAGGAAATCGACCGGGAGTGGAAGAAGCTCCAGCGCCTTTCGCGCGAGTCGATGGAAGCCCAGGTCGTGCGGAACTACCTCGAGCTCGTGGCCGAGCTGCCGTGGTCGGCGCGGAGCGAGGAGCACCTCGACGTCGTCGAGGCGCAGCGGATCCTCGACGAGGACCACTACGCCCTCAAGGACGTGAAGGACCGGATCCTCGAGTTCCTCGCCGTCCGTCAGCTCCTCGGTCGGAAGAAGGCGGAGCCCGCAGCTGCGCCGTCCGCGGACGGCGCGCCGGCGGACGCTCCCTCCGCCGGCGGGGCGCCCGCCCCGGCGCCGGCCGGCGAGAAGCAGCCGAACCGCGGGCGCATCCTCCTCTTCGCGGGCCCTCCCGGGGTCGGAAAGACCTCGATCGCGAAGTCGATCGCCCGCGCCCTCGGACGCAAGTACGTGAGGATCTCCCTCGGCGGCGCGCGCGACGAGGCGGACATCCGCGGCCATCGGCGGACCTACGTCGGCGCGATGCCCGGGCGGATCCTCCAGGGGATGCGCCAGGCCGGGACGAAGAACCCGGTCTTCCTCCTCGACGAGGTCGACAAGCTCGGCGTCTCGTTCCAGGGCGACCCGGCCTCGGCCCTCCTCGAGGTCCTCGACCCGGCCCAGAACGACAGCTTCACCGACCACTACCTGAACGTCCCGTTCGACCTCTCCGAGGTCCTCTTCGTCGCGACGGCGAACTTCGTCCAGTCGATCCCGGGGCCGCTCCTCGACCGCCTCGAGGTGATCGAGTTCTCGGGCTACACGGAGCGGGAGAAGACCCTCATCGCGCGGAACTACCTCCTCCCGAGGCAGCTCGCGGAGAACGGCCTGGGGACCGACCAGCTCGAGGTGACCGACGCGGCGCTCGCGGAGATCATCTCGTCCTACACGCGCGAGGCGGGCGTCCGCCAGCTCGAGCGCGAGCTCGGGAAGCTCGGACGGAAGGTGGCGCGCCGGATCGCCGCGGGAGAGATCGAGAA
>Ga0116155_10002165_pt1 | contig 13491 bp, 10 predicted proteins | sample AD_UKC032_MetaG_FD_89890 | JGI IMG/M metagenome (GOLD analysis project Ga0116155, IMG submission 89890) | Active sludge microbial communities of municipal wastewater-treating anaerobic digesters from USA - AD_UKC032_MetaG | ecosystem: Engineered > Bioreactor > Anaerobic > Digestate | place: USA...
GAACTGATTTCACGGCCCTCACCGACACGCACGGGCGTCGATGCAATCCGCAATCGCTGCCCGGTCGTGAGGGGGAACTCACGGAACAGGCTCGCCTGGCCCGCCGTGACTGATCCAATGAGCAAAGCCACGTCCGCATGACGCAAGGCGGCGGCCAGCGCCTCCGCCGCGCCTCGAGTCTCACCGTTGACCAGCACCATGACGGGACGATCGAACGCGTTCGTCTTCGCCGTCGTCTCGAACGCCTCGTCCCCCCAGCTCAGGAGCTTGCAGGATGCCTTCACGAAGGGATCCGCCAAAAGCCCCGCTTCCCCATAGTCCGACCCGTCCGCAAATCGCAAATCCAGGACCAGCCCTTCGACCTGATCGGGCTCGGCCAGATCGGCCAGCGCGGCGCGGAAGAGTTCGCCCAAGCCGCGCTCGACGCGCTTGATCCGTATGTAAGCCAGCGTCCGGTCAAACACGCGGCGGCCGGCCAGATCCGGCTTGGCCCCCTCGGTCTCCGGAAGGGCCTCTTCTCCTCTCGACAGCACCACCTTCGAACCCAGTTGGCCGAGCAATCCTTCGACCGCCGCACGATTCAGATCGGCCTCGGCCACCCCAACAAGATTCGATCGAATGACCCGGTAAACCTCATCGAAGGGGGGCCATTCCGCGGCGCCCGCCGCCAGAGAGACAACACCGGCCAGCCAGAGACTCATCCCACCGCGCAAAACTGAGTTCGTCATGCAAACGCAGCCTAGCCCGTCCCCCTGGCAAGGCCAGCCCAAAGCGTTGCCAGCCCAAAGCGTCTGAGTGGTAAACCTCCGACAGCATCGGTGTCCGTCCCTCTGTAGGCCGGGTCCCCCGACCCGGCGGCTGTTCTGCTCCAGATGCCATGGCTCGTGCCGCGTGGGGGCACGCGGCCTACAACGTCGGTGTTCTGTCGCCCGGTGAGGGCACCGGCCGACTACAAAGGATTGAGACTTCCGCTGTAGCAGGCCGCGTGCCCCCACGCGGCGCGGACTCCACTCCGACCGACACCCTCCAGACGCACTGCAAGCCGACGGCCCGAGGCCCGATGACCGGGGCAAAATGGAACCGGCGGCCGCGTAATCGCGACCGCCGGGGCGACGTCGTTAGACGGGAACGCCAGGGCGAGCCCAGCGCCTTAAGGTAGGCTTAGGTAGACTTTTTGATTCCAGCAGTGATTGCTGGAACCGTGGGCCAGTCCCGATATCTGTCGCTAGATCTCGGTTCTTTCATTGTGGGTCTTTTCGGAGCATTCCGCATGCCAGATCGTGGAAAGAGCCCTCATATTTGTCTCCAAAACTGTTTTCCACAGTTCCTGATTCGAGATGCAATTCACCGGCTGTCTGTTTCAAAACGTTCTGTAACGTCTGTAACATCTTGTTGCGACGCCGTTTGCCGGATTCTGATTCTGTCACATGTTGGCAACCTCATGTCTGAAATTCCCCTCAGAGGTGAGGCAGGCCGGGCAGTCGCCCGACAGGTCCGTCTGCACGTCTGGCGCTTGCGGAATGGTCGCTACGCCTGTGCTTCGAGACGGAAGCTGCTTCCAAAGGAGCACCTTATGTCCCGATTTGAGGCAAGAGGTGAGACGCAGGATGTCAGAATGACACTCGACCGCGCTCTTGCGCCCGCCTATGCTCGCCCGATCTGAATATGACAGACCCTCGCTACCCGCAATTGGCTCGACTCCTGGTCGAGTACTCGACTGCCCTCGAAAAGGGCGACCGCGTCCTTCTCGACATGATCGATGTCCCCGATGAAATGGTCGTGGCGTTGATGCGCGCGGCGCGGCGGGCCGGAGCCGTGCCGGTGGTCGAGGTCCGCCACACGCGGGTGACGCGCGAGGTGATGCGGGAGACGTCGCCTGATCACGCGCGATTGCTGCGCGATCTCGAGCTGTTTCGCATGCGCAAGATGCAGGCCTACATTGCGATTCGCGGCGCCGCCAACGCGAACGAGGCCGCCGATGTGCGCAGTGACCGGCTCCAGCTTTTCTCCAAAACCCTGCGTCCGGTGCTCGATTACCGTCTGTCCAAGACGCGGTGGGTGGTGCTGCGCTGGCCGACGCCCAGCATGGCCCAGGCCGCCAACATGAGCACGGAAGCCTTCGAGGACTTCTACTTCGACGTGTGCACCGCCAATTACCCCCGGATGGCACGCGCGATGGTGCCGCTGGCGCAACGGATGCAGCGCGCCGACCAGGTGCGCCTCAAGGGGCCGGGCACCGACCTCGTGTTCAGCATCAAAGGCATCGGCGCGAAGCCCTGCAACGGATTGCGCAACATCCCCGACGGCGAGTGTTTCTCCTGCCCGACACTCAAGTCCGCCAACGGCGTCATCCAGTTCAACACCCCCACCCTCTACGCCGGCACTCGTTTCGAGAACATCCGCCTGGAATTGAAGGACGGCAGAATCGTCAAGGCCACCGGCTCGAACGAAAAGAAGCTGAACGAGATTCTCGACACCGACCCCGGCGCCCGGTACATCGGCGAATTTTCGCTCGGCTTCCATCCGCGCATCCTCAATCCGATGTGCGACATCCTGTTCGACGAGAAGATCGCCGGTTCGCTGCACTTCACGCCGGGCCAGGCCTACGAGGATTGCGGCAACGGCAACAAATCGGCTGTCCACTGGGACATGGTGCTCATCCAACGCCCCGAGTGGGGCGGCGGCGAAGTCTGGTTCGACGGCGAGTTGATCCGCAAAGACGGTCTCTTCCTGCCCAAGGATCTCCGCCCCCTCAACCCTGATCGCCTGAAGTAACAGTGCGGATCGATCCTGCTTCCCGGCTGGATCGGCGGACTCCCCCCGCCGTGGCGCGTCGCCTCGTGAAGCGAATGGCTGCCTTGTGCCTTGCGGGGATCCTCGTCGTCCGTCCGGCCCACGTTGCCGCTGAGTCGCAAAGCCGACAACCGGTTGCGCTTGCTGCCGCCGACGCGGCCTCCGTGCGTCTGCCCACACTCCGGATGGGCAACTGCGATTTCGTCGACCTCGCCGCCTGGGCAAAGACCAAGTCCCTGAGACTAAGCTGGGTTTCAACGAACAGCACCGTCGGATTGACCAATCGCTCGAACCGACTCCGGGGCAGCGTCGGCTCCCGTCAGCTCGAAATCAACGGGGTCAAGACCTGGCTCTCGAGCCCCATCACATCCCTCAACGGCTTGCTCTACATCACGGCGCTGGACATGCGCACCCTCTTGGACCCGATCCTTGTGCCGGTCAGGAACACGTCGGGCCAGCGGGTGCGGGTGATCGCCCTCGACCCGGGGCACGGGGGCAGGGACCCGGGCTTCAAGGTGGGCAAAGAACAGGAGAAGGTTCTCAGTCTCCTCTGGGCCAAGAGGCTCAAGGCACGCCTCGAACAGGCTGGCTTCGAAGTCATCCTCACGCGGACCAGGGACGTCTACCTCGGGCTGGACGACCGTGTGGCGGCCGCCAGGCGCGCCCGGGCCGACCTCTTCATCAGCCTGCACTACAATGCGGCCAGCGAGGCCAGCGCCGAGGCCAAGGGCGTTGAGACCTACTGCCTGACACCCGCGGGCGCGCCATCGACCAATGCCCAGCCCGAGCAACAAGGCTCGACGGCGAAACTGCCAGGCAACACCCAAGACACCCGCAACATCCTCCTGGCCTATCACGTCCAGAAGTCGATGGTGACACGCATGCGCGTCGAGGATCGCGGCGTTCGCAGGGCCCGGTTCGTCGTGCTCCGCATCACCGATATGCCGGCCATCCTTGTCGAAGGCGGCTTTCTCAGCACGCCCGACGAAGCCCGGAGAATCGCCAGCCCGACGCAGCGCGACGCCCTGGCCAAGGCGGTTGCCCAGGGCGTCCTGGCCTACAGGCGGCTGGTCGAGCTGCGCTAGTGCTTCGACTCGGAAGTAATGAAACAACAACGACCAAACCGCGGCTCGCTCAGCACTCGTCCTGAGCCATAGGTTCGTTCGCGAACCTATGTGTCGAAGGACTAGCCCGGTTTCACGACTTGCTGCTCTTGGCCCCGCCGCCTCCCCGGCCTCCGCCTTTGAGGCCGGTGCCGGTGGTCAGCACGGCGCCCGCCAAAACGCCGACTGCAAAGAAAGCGAAGTACATGATTGCAGCCGGCTGCTGGACCGATTTGGTGATGATCGGCGGCAGTGTGAACCCGACCATTTGCTTGTTGTTGAGCCCGATCAGCACCAGCAAGAACAACAGGACGATGATAAAAACAATTTTCGAGAGCAGCTTTGCGTTCATAAATCCGTCGGTCGAACCATAGAAACGCGCGCGAAGAGCGTCAACGAGTTGTTGTCGCGTTTGTTGCTTTGCCTCCGCCCGGCCTTCACGCTCGTGCTTCGACTCGGAAGCGATGAAACAACAACGACCAAACCGTGGCTCGCTCAGCACTCGCCCTGAGCCATATGTTCGATTGCGAACTCATGTGTCGAAGGGCTAGGCTCGCTCGACGCGCGGCGCACACTCGATCAGAAGACATCTCATGAGCATTGTGACCAGAACGGGCGACGCTGGAACCACGGGCCTGATGTTCAACCGGCGCGTGCCCAAACACCACCCGCGCGTCGAGGCGTGCGGTGTTGTCGACGAGCTCAACGCGGCGCTCGGCCTGGCACGGGCCGCCGCCCGTTCGAAGGCCCTGCGCGGACGGCTGGCGTCGATCCAGCGCAACCTGATCGTTTTGATGGGCGAGCTGGCCTGCACGCTTGCCGATCTGCCCCGCTATAAACGCGCCGGCTTCGGCACTATCACGCCCGCCATGGTGGCGGAACTCGATGCGCTCGCCGCGGATCTCGAAGCCCGCCTGGGCGCATTTCGCGGCTGGGCGATCCCCGGGGAAACTCCGCACGCCGCCGCCCTCGATTTCGCCCGCACCGTGTGCCGCCGCGCCGAACGCCGCGTCTGCGCGCTGCATGCCGCCGGCCAGTTGCGCAATCCGCGGATCGTGGTCTACCTGAACCGGCTGGCCGACGCCCTCTGGCTCCTCGCCCGGCAAGGTGAGAGAAACTAGATCCATCGCAATCGTCAGCGACATCCACTTCGCCAGCGATGCCGAGAAGCTGCGACGCGGGCACGAGGCGCGCGCCATCGACAACCGACTGTTGCGCCTGCTGACAACCGCGTACCGACGCCACCTCTGGCTGCGCGACCCATTCGCGCATAACCATCTGCTGGATCGTTTCATCCTGGCCGCGCGCGACTCTGACTGGGTGGTCGCCAACGGCGATTACTCGTGCGACACCGCCTTTGTCGGCGTGAGCGACGACGCCGCCTATGCAAGCGCCAGGATCTGCCTGTCCAAACTCCGCGCGGCCTTTCCAGAACGGTTCCAGGCGGTGATCGGCGATCACGAATTCGGGAAGATGAGCCTGTTCGGCGGCCAGGGCGGACTGCGGCTGGCAAGCTGGCTGCGCAGTGTGGACAGCCTCGCACTCGACCCTCTCTGGCGCATTGACCTCGGCCGATGGGTGCTCGTGGGCGTCGCATCGTCCCTGGTGGCGCTGCCCGTGTTCGAGCCGGAAACGCTGCCGGAAGAGCGCGCCACTTGGCAGTGCCTGCGCGAACAGCATATCGGGGCGATTCGCGACTTGTTTCGCGGCTTGGACGCAGACCAGCGGGTTGTCCTGTTCTGCCACGATCCCACGGCGCTTCCCTTCCTCTGGCGTGAAGGCGTCGTGCGCTCCCGCATCGGGCAAGTCAGGCTGACCGTCATCGGGCATCTCCACACGCGTCTGGTCTACTGGCAGAGCCGGGTGCTGGCGGGCATGCCCCGGATCTCGTTTCTCGGCAACTCGATTCGCCGCATGACCGAAGCGCTGCGCCAAGCCCGGTGCTGGCGCCCGTTCCGCGTCCGCCTGTGCCCCTCGCTCGCCGGATGCGAACTCCTCAAGGACGGGGGCTACGGCATGCTCGAAATCGACCCGGATGCCGAGGAGCTTCTCTCTTTTCGAATCCATCCAATGCGCCGCTCCTGATCCCGCCTTCTCCTCTTCATGGATTGGTGCTGCCTCGACGCGGAGTGCTTCTGGAGGTTGTCGGTGGGAATCGAGTATGCGCCGCGTGGGGGCACGCGGCCTGCACCGGCAATCTCCATCCGTTGGAGGCCCGGTGCCCTCACCGGGCGACACAACACCGACAACAACCAGATGCACCGCTCGACGCGGCCAGCGCGATTTCGTGCTTTCCAGGGACCTTGGCCTCTTGCACAGTGCGCCCACGCATTGAACCCATGAAAACCCGATCCCTGCTGTTGCTCATCACGCCTCCTTTCATCGCCCTGGCCTGGCTCCTTCTGGCCGGCGACCCGTCGACTCCCGCGCGGACGGCCCCTGCGGATGACTCCAAGCCGCCCGCCCGCAAGCCGGACGTTGTTTACGTCCCGACACCGCAGTTCATCGTGGACAAGATGCTCGAGATGGCCGAGGTCAAGAAGGGCGATGTGGTCTATGATCTGGGCTGCGGCGACGGGCGCATCGTGGTGACCGCCGCCAAGAAGTATGGAGTCAAGGCGGTCGGCTTTGACATCAACCCCGAGCGCGTCCGCGAGTCGATCGCCAACGTCAGGTCCAACAAGGTCGAACACCTCGTGACAATCAAGGAGGCGGACATCTTCACGCTCGATCTCACCGAGGCCAGCGTCGTCGCCCTCTACCTCCTGCCGTCCCTGAACGTGAAACTGATGCCCCAACTGGCCAAGCTCAAGCCGGGGTCGCGCATCGTCTCGCACGACTTCGACATGGCGGGCGCCAAGCCGGTGGAAGTCTACCGCACCAGTGCCGATCCGGATGGCTGGGACGGGAGCGAGCATCGGATCTACAAGTGGGTTGTCCCCTGGGAAAAGGACCCGGCCACGCGCTAGAGGATCGGCTCTCCGAAGCGCGGAGGTTCTCCGGGGAATGCCGCCCTACAAAGGGCCTGGCGACTTGTAATTGTGGCGTGCATTTCTCGAAATAACCTCGATGCTGTCGCGCATAACCATGAAGACGATCAAACATAACGAGCTCTACGAGCATGTGAGCGAGTTCCTGCGATCCCGCGGAATCGAACTCAAGGACGGCACCTTCACTCGGGGCATCCGACGGGGGTGCACGCTGCTCACGGATACCGTCAACACGGCTCAGCAGGGACTCCACAAGGCCAAAAGCCAGGTCGAGACCAAGGTGAACGAGGTGCGTCAGGCCATTCACCGGAAGACGGCGCCTCGAGGCGCCGCCAAGCCCGCCGGACGCAAGCCCAAGCCGGCCAGTTCCGCTTCCGCGGCCGGCAAAGCCCGCGCCGCGGAGCGTCCTCCGGCGCGACCCAAGGCGCAGAAGAAGACTGCCGGGACAAAGCCGCGCAAGGGAAGCGCTTGACCGCCGCGCGGACGCCGGGTGCGACAGGACTCGCGAAGCTCCGCCTCAGCCCGAGGAGGCGTCTGAACGATGCGGGCTCGTTGGCGAAACCGCGCATGGTCCGGGCCTGCCATCGGCCGCGGCGCACCCGCACCGTGATCGTGCCTTCAACCGTCGTGCACAGGACCGGCGCGCCGCAGACTCCGAGACGCGCCCGCAGGTTCGCCCCGGCCCGTTCGTTCGCGGGATACTCGGCGTCCTGAATCACGATCAGGCGCGGCTGGATTGACTCGACGAGCGCTTGCCCCAGCGGTTCGCCCTTGACCGGAAGCCCGGCGATGACGATGTCCGCCCGCAGGTCCGCGCCCCGTTCCAGCAGGGCCGCCTGGCCCGCGACGCCCAAGTCGCCCAGCAGCAGAATCCGCACACCGCCGAACGTGCGCCAAAGCACCAGCGCATTGTCGTCCGCTTGCGCGTGCCGTTCGTCCGCGGCGGGGTGGAGCACCGTCCATCCCGCCACCGTGTCGCCCGCGCGGGCCCAGACACGGCGCTCGGGCGTCGATTCGAGCGATTGGAGCAGCCGCCGATAGTCCGGCGACCGCGAAGGGGCGCCGCTCGCGACGATTTGTCGGGCCCGGAACGCGTCCGCCAGCATTTGCGCTCCACCGACATGGCGGACGTCCCCATGCGTGACCGCCAGACGCGCCAGGCAATTGACGCCGCGCGACTGGAGGAACGGTCCCACGGCGGCCCTGGCCGAGGGCGCATCCCCGCAGTCGATCAGAAGGTCCTCGCTCCGCCCGGGGGCATCCACGTACTGCGCGGCGCCGCTCCTCAAGGCCAGCACCGTCAGGGTCAAGGTGTCACGTGCCGCCCGCCATCCGACTGCCATCTCGATCGCAAGCCACAGGGCCGGCGCGGCGAGCGTCAGGATCCACCGCCGGTTCTGTCGGAGTTCGGGGATCATCACGCCGAAGAGCAGCGCGTAGTACGCCATGGCGGCGGCGATGCCGGGCGAGGCCGCATGGAACCACGTCCAGGGCTGCGCGGCCATCCATTCGCTGACCCGGATCACGCATGACATCCAGAACCACGCGCTGTGGTTGAACAGCTCGGTGAGGGGCCGAAGCCAGGTGCCGCAGATCAGGCCGCCCAGGTTGCTCATCAGCGCAAGGCTGCTGATCGGAACAATCACGAGATTCGAAACGAGACCGCCGGGTGTGACGATGTGAAAATAGTGAGCGATCCACGGCCAGGATCCCAGCCACGCGGCGGCCGATGTTCCGAGGCTCGCGGCCAACCACCGCAGCGGAGGTTCGAGCGCCTTGCGCCACCGTGGGACCAGTTCGTCCGGCAGGAAAGGATCGGTGGCCAGCCACCGCCGCTGCGCTTCCGCAATCGGACGCGCGAACAGCGCGATGGCAAGCACGACAAAGAAGGACAACTGAAAACTCGCTTGGAAGAGCTGGCGCGGTTCCCAGACCAGGATCATGAAGCCCGCCGTGGCCAGCGAGTTCAGGAGATCGTACGGCCGCCGCAAGGCCCACCCCCCAACGATCACCGTCATCATCAGCGTCGCCCGAATGGCCGAGGCCTGCCACCCCGTCGCCGCGGTGTAGAACCAAACCATCGGCACCGTCACCGCCCCGCAGGCGCAGCGCGGCACCTGCAACACGCGCAGCAGCGCCACCAGAATCCCCATGATCAGCACGATGTGCAGCCCGCTGATGGCAAAGATGTGCATCGTGCCGGTCCGGACAAACGGCTCCGACACCTCGTCCGTCAGCGCCGTTTTCCATCCCAGCGTCATTGCCCAGAGCAGCCGCACCGCCTCGTCCTCCTCCGGCAACCCCATCGCCAGGACCCCCTGCGCCCACGCCAGGAACCGGTCAGACAGCGGTGGGCGAACGGGCTCGTTCGGCGTCGCGACAAGCGCCCAGTCCTCGGGCCCGTCCGTGACCAGTTCATAGTGGATCCCCTGCCACTCGAGCCACGCCCGGTAATCGAACAAGCCCTCGGCCACCGGTCCGCTCGGACGCCGCAGCACGCCAACCGCCTCGACTGTCCGCCCGCCAAAGTAGCCGGCTTCGAGCGCGCCATTCATGGTCGCCGCCACCCGCCCGATGGCCGGGCGCCACACATCGCCGATCCGCACGGCTTGAACATCGATTATGGCCGACGTGCGCCGCGCCTCGCGCGTGCCGCGCGGAACCACCCGCAGCGCCGGCGTGCCCGCCAACCGTCCCCGGATCGCTCCGAGTTGCGGTTCCTCGGCCAGGACGGCTCTCAGATCGGCGGGCGAGAGCAGAGCGGTTCGGCTGACCAGATTCGTCCATCCGGCCAGCACAAGCGCGGCGGCGAGCAGGATCGCGCTCCGGCGCGGCCACACCGCGGCTCCGATCAGCGCCAGGGCCCAGGCGCTGAACAGGAGCGCCAACGGCGCCGGCTGCCAGTTGCCCAGCAGCAAGCCCGCAATGTAAGCCGTCGTAACCGGGATGAACGGTCCTTTGAGCATCTGAACCGACACGCCTCCTTCACTGACCCGAAGCTTATCCCGTCCGGCCCCATTCGGCAACTCTTGGGCTTTCAGCACTCCTCGACTTTCACCATTCTGATCGCACTTCCGCGCACGATGTTGCAGTTACGCCTTGAGGATACGGACTGGTTCTTGCAGAGACCCTGAGTGCGAAAATCGGGCTTCGCAATGAAGCCAATGTTCGCTACTGTTCTGCCATGAAGTGCGCTACCGCAACCCGCGCCATCGGAAACTCAACGGGCATCAACCACCTGTGACGCTATGGTTGGCCGTCGTGCATTCAAAATGGACGAGAGCTTTCTCGAAAAGCTCGCTATAGGCGCGGTCGGCGCCCGCGCTGTTCTCGGTGAATTGCGGCGGCAGGGTCACCGGCCCATCGAGTTGGAGCGCGGCTCGATGGACTACAAGATCTGGAAGAACATCAAGATTAAACGGCTTCGGGTTCCCGATCTCCTCTGCCTCAATTGCGGCACTCGCGTGGAAGCTCGTGCCAAGACGCAACTGGAGATCAGCATGTCCCATTCGGTCTCTGACTCCGAGCGTGGCTGGGACAAGGGACTCAGCGACCGCGACGTCGTCGCCCTTTCGATCTGCACTAAGACCGGTGAAGGCCCCACTGACTGGCAGGCGAATCCGCTGATCCAGTTCGTCTCCGTCGCCTCGTTGCGCCGGGCCTTCGCCAAGAACCGCGTTGTGAGTGAGAAGCCCAAGGGCGCTGGCGAGGGCTTCGAGTTGCGTGTCACCTGGCCCAGCGCCGTGGCCAGCAGCGCCGGCGTCGTCAGTGCACTCACGGCTGGAAGGCTTCAGTTCAAACGCGAACGTGACCAACGGACGATTTCGCTTGCGCTCAGCAAGAAGGGCATTTCCCTCGAGCCCCTTGTCAATATTGGGGACACCGTTGTCCCCGGACAGATCATAGCATCGGTCGCGCCCGTCACCTCAGCGCTCCCCTGCTCCGGCACATGCGTCGACTCGAGCTTTCTCGGGATGCTTGCCTCGCCCGCCGTGGCGGACCGCTATACCGCCGCCAAGGCCCTATCGCATCTTCACGGTCCCGCGGCATCCGCTGCTCTCGCGGAGCGGATGCAGGATGCCCGCGAGCATATTTACGTCCGGCTCGAGGCTGCCGCCGGGCTTGCGCGTGCCGGTGAAACCACCGGCATGGCCTTGATCCAGCAAACGCTACAAGACCAATACCTGGAGCATCGGCTCGAAGCCGTTATCATCCTCGGTGAGATTCCGACGGACGATTCGCGTAACACCCTTACCGCGGTTTTGCTCGACCGAACTCAACACCCGGAGATCCGCGCCGGAGCCGCGTGGGCGCTCGGCGAGTTGCAGCAAGCTGCCAGTGTGGACGCGCTGGTTCAGGTGTTCCTCGAACTGTCCGAACCCATCCGCATCGAAGCTGCCCGCGCCTTACGGAAGATTGCGGCTACTGGGGCCAACGTGGTCGCTCGGCTCGGCGCTGCCCAAGAGGATCAGCGCGCCGGCATCGCTTGGGCGGTGAGCCGTTCAGGCTGCGTGAGGATTGACGACGTTCTCCCGCTTCTCGCGGACGACAACGCGCGCGGTTGGGTTGCCTACATCCTGGGGACGCAGGACCAGCAAGCCTGTGTGGGCCAGATCGAGCAACTGCGCCGCCAGGACCCGGAAGTCTATTTCGCCGTCACCGTGCTTTGGAAGATTCTGGCGAGCTGGATTCACGGCCTGGAGGAGTACTGACATGTCTGCCCCGCTCCCAACGCCGCTTTACACGACCGACAGGGGCAAAGCTCATGTTGGTGACGCGCTCGATCTCTTGCCATGCCTGCCCGCCGACTCCGTTGACCTTGTCATCACCTCCCCGCCTTTCGCGCTCCAGCGCCAGAAGGAGTACGGCAACGCGACCGAGGACGCCCATGTCGACTGGTTGCTCCAGTTTGCCGAACCCGTCAAACGCGTGCTGAAGCCCGCCGGCAGCTTCGTGCTCGACCTTGGCGGTGCCTACCAGAGCGGACGCCCCGTGCGCTCGCTCTACAACTTCCGCGTCATGCTGCGTCTCTGCGACGAACATGGTTTCCGTCTCGCCGAGGAGTTCTTCTGGCACAACCCCGCCAAACTCCCGTCGCCTATCGAATGGGTGAACAAGCGAAAGATCCGCGCAAAAGATTCCGTGAACACCGTCTGGTGGTTCGCGAAGACCGACTTCCCAAAGGCCGACGTCCGCCGCGTCCTTGCCCCCTACTCCGAGCGGATGAAGAAACTGCTGGAAGACGCCGAGAGTTTCTACCGCCCGAAACTGCGCCCTTCCGGCCACGACATCAGCAGCCGCTTCGCCGACAACAACGGCGGCGCTATCCCGTCCAACCTGCTGCAGATTCCGAACACCGAGAGCAACTCGCCCTACTTGCGCCATTGCGCCACCGTGGGCGTAAAATCGCATCCTGCCCGGTTCCCGGAGAAGTTGCCGACTTTCTTCATCGAATTCCTCACTGACCCCGGCGGCACAGTGCTCGACATCTTTGCTGGATCGAATACCACCGGCAGCGCGGCGGAAAAGCTCGACCGCCGCTGGCTCGCGTTCGAGAAAGACCGCAACTACTTAGCGGCCTCCGCCTTCCGCTTCGTGGACGAATTGCCGGCCGAAGATCTCGCCGCGCTTTGGAGCCGACTGCACTCGGACGACTTGCCGGTGGAACTCAATCGACGGCAGCGGGAGTTGCTGCTGCGGGAGAAGCCTCCACGCTACACGCCGAAGACCAGACGCAGGACACCCTACTCACGCATATGACCCGCCGGTATCCAAGCACACCGTAGGCCAGCAGGTCCCATACTTGCCGGGACATGTCTACCCTCGACACGGGCACCGTTCTCGATGTGGATCGGGCCCGTCTCAAGCCCCCACTCTGCCACCAGTCTTCTCCAATACCTGCTTTGACCACGTAGGAATCCGAGACGAGATCCCCTCGCACGGCAGGCTTTGCGAGGCTCCCAGGGAATCCCCGGGCGTTGTCCCCAATGATCGAGGGAGTCCACCCGTCTTATGAGCTGCGCTGCGGAGACCCGCTCGCAGCGCGCCTCAGCTCGTGCTGGGCGCTCACGCAGGTGCATTCTTCAGGTTCAACACCCGACTTTCTGATGCGATGGGAGCTCTGACGCCCTACCCGTGCCGTTCGTCGGTGAAATTGGATTACTTGTTGGGGACGGGCGAGGCGTGGCCAAATGCGTCCGTGGGCTCGGCCTCTCGTGAGAAAATGAGCCCTGATTGGGCGGGACTCGAAGTCGTCTCCGAGTCCACGTGACAGGCTACGCCCCTCGCTGAGAGACTACTTGCTGGGTCGGGCAACCAGCAACAGACCAAAGAGAGCGCAGGCGAGCATCGAGAGGGTCGCACCCCCTTCCGGAACTGGGCTTACAGATACGCTTACGCTGTCCCAATAGGACACGCTCGCCGGGCGCCAGTCAGGGCCAGTCATTGCCATGCCAATCTCCGTCAGTGTCATACCTGCCCCCGAGTATACCTCCGTGCCGTTCACTAGACCTGCAAGAAGCGCGCTTTTTTGAGGGAGCAGGAAGAAAAAGCTCGAAATGCCTGTGTTCATTGGTTGAAACTGAGTTCGTTACAAGACAGGGCAA
>Ga0116155_10002170_pt1 | contig 13475 bp, 28 predicted proteins | sample AD_UKC032_MetaG_FD_89890 | JGI IMG/M metagenome (GOLD analysis project Ga0116155, IMG submission 89890) | Active sludge microbial communities of municipal wastewater-treating anaerobic digesters from USA - AD_UKC032_MetaG | ecosystem: Engineered > Bioreactor > Anaerobic > Digestate | place: USA...
TATTAAAGTTTTGTCACTAGGTGACGTTAATATAGATATCAACAACAACACAGGAGAATAGAATGAAACAAATTACACAACAAGAGTTTGATAAAGCTTTGAACAACAACCCACGCATGACGGTTAAGCAAGAGATAGTCGGTCAAGCGTCATGGGATACATACAGTGGTCGGGGCGTTAAGGGAAAGGTGCAAGTTTTATATGTTAAACGTAACTATAGGAATAACATAACATTCTTCCAAAATGATTGCAATGATGATGGGGTGTTATAAATTCCTTGACAAACTTGAAACAACACTTTAAGATGCAAACTTAGTTAGTTAAACATAAAGAGGAAAAGAAAATGACAATGACAAGAGAAGAGTTTATCAAAGAATACAAATTTGGTGAAGAGTTACTTGAGTATTATTGCGATGACTTAGATGAAGCCATGGAAGCTGTAGAAGATAGGTATCATGGTGTATATGAATCGCTTGAGGACTACGCAAGGGAATATGTTGACATATCTGAGGTACCTGATCATATCATAATGTATATTGATTATGATAGCATGGCTAGTGATTGGGAATTTAGCGGGGAAATCATAGTATTCAAAACAGGGTATAGACAGGTTCATGTATTTAGTTCATGATAATAGAAATTAAACATAACTAATGAGATTAAAATGTATTTGGAAGGAACTGAAAATGTATACTATCAAGATGGATGACAGATTTGGAGGTGCTAGTATCAACTGTGAAGATGCTAACACTACTGCGCGTAAAGCATGGCGATTAATCGGAGGAACATACAGGATATATGACAATGATGGTGCAGAGTACTGGGTAGAAGCTTTTGGCAAGTCTAAAATTTTACATAAATGCGAGGATTAAAATGTTAATCACCATATACCACAGCAAGAGAGATATAAACGGCAATAGCTACCACGCTATAGAACTGTCACGATTAGGGCAGGTATTGACACAAGGTACATTTGATTATGGGAATATAAACTACAGTGATTTGTACCAGAAAGGGATAGAGATTACAGAAAAAGAATTACCGATCAAAGAATTCAAACGTTACGTTAAAGACCTGCCATATTTTGGATACCGTTGGGAAGATATTAAAGAAGGGTTATGGATAGACTAAAAGAGAAGAGAAAGAATATAATTGGCGGGGTGATGTTTGCCCTTCCAGTTATAACCTTAGTCATCTTCTTAATGGGAGATGACGACAAGATAACAGAAGATAACTCATGTTCGTCACAAAACGAAGTGGCGTATCATGATAACAATTACACATGGGGGAGGGAACCTACTACAACACACAACTATTTTCTAGGTGTGGAATGCTTAGACAAGGGAGGGAATCCTTGTGCAGGGTTGAATTATTATGACGATACGCCATCAGACTTGATAGTAACATGGCCCACTATAAACAAGAGTCGGTCAACAAGCTGCAAAGATATTACTAAAGTATCAGAACCGAACGCCGTAACATTAGTGGTACTAGGAGCATTATTAATTAGTTTAATTAGGAGAATAAAATGAACAAATTCAACACTGAAGAAGAAGCAGTATTCTTTGAAGAAATGGCAATGCGGTATGACGAAGAAACAGAAATTGCTTGCCAACGCCTTGAAGATATGGAGTATTTACTAAGTCTGAAGGGCGACATATTTACAGGGGAAAAATATGATGATTAAGAACACATATTACAGGGCTATCATGAAAGCATCTTGTGATGGCATACTGCCAGAAATGGGGGATTATTGGCGTAATCACAGTATAGATGGGTCAAAAGACTATACAGAAAGATATAGAAAAAGTGATCTGATAGACTTTCTTGCAATCCTAATAAAAGTTAGGGGGCATAGGCATGACTAGCTATTTGATAAGGAAAGAGCAATGTCCTAAATGTGCCAGTACTGGAGGGGATACACGTAAAGATAACTGCGCAGTGTATTCAGACGGTCATAAACATTGCTTTAAATGTGGCTACACTAAGGGTAATAAGTACAGTATTTTTAAGCCTGCTGAGGTAGGCTTAAAAAAGTCATACGCCTACCGAGAGACGTTAGCATAGATTATTATGTGCCAGCTCTCGAGTGGGCGGGAGGGTATGGTGTAACCAAGGAGGATCTACTGAAGGTTAATGCTTTATGGTCAAAGAAATATAACGGGATGATATTCCCGTTATTCATTGAAGATCAATTAGTTATGTATTCTGTAAGGTATTTTAATGGAGGGTTAAAGAGTAGAAGTTTTGGTAGTCTGAAGAGTAATTACATTCTACCGCATAGAAATAGAACATGTGTTATAGTAGAAGATGTCATATCAGGTATTAAGGTACACAAAGCTGGATACTCTTGTCTGGTGTTGTTTGGTTCTTACAACCCTAATGAGAAGATAGCTAGTTTAAACTATGACAAATACATTCTTTGGTTAGATGCTGATAAGGCAAAGGAGGGGATTACATACACAAGGGGAGTTAGAAATATAAAGCAAGTTGTTACAGTAGAAGATCCTAAGTGTTATTCCATACGTGGTATACAAGATATACTAGCGAGAATATCCTTCTAGGAAGCACTAGGATTCTCTACAATGGATTATTTTATTAATTTGATACTAGGGTATACATTGAATGGTAATTACATTGTTGGACTTCATAGTACTCACTATGATATTTTATGTAGTACTTGTTTTAATCAACCATTAAATTTAGGAGACGGTCAACATGCAGAACTTAGATAGAGTTATATTCTTACGTAAAACAATACTATTACACAGCTACATTTATTACAAACTGTATGACAGTGTAATAGACGATTGTATATTTGATAGTTACTGTCAAGAATTGGTAAGAATAAATGAAGATTGTGGTTACTATGATGAAGAGTTTAAAGACTTTGATGGTAGTACAGGGTATCACCTGCCACATGATGCAGAAATAGAACAGATGGCAAAAGAAGCAATGGGTTGACTTTTAGAAGATTGTATGATAAAATCTATATACATTAATGCGGCATCAAGCCGCTATATAATAATATAATATTAATTATTAATAAATAATATAGATTTTTAGACTACAGAAACAGAAGAAAGTTCCTAAGGAGAAACAAAGATGTTAGAACTACAGATAATACACAATCTTCTTAACAAAGAGCAGTATCAGAAGTATAGAGGATATATCAAACCTTCTGAAGAATTTGAGAAGTATTACAATGTGTTAGATAAACTATCTTCGCTAAACCGAGATATTACACTGGAAGAATACACAGCGGCACTTCCAGAGAAACTTGAATTTAGTATATCATCTTCTTTTGGAGAAGATTATATAGAGAAGGCTCTATCAGAAATAAAACTAAGGCAGTGGGCTTATGACCATGCAGCAATAGCAATTGATGTATCAGAAGGTAGGAAAGACGTTAGTATGTTATCTTCTCACCTAGATATAGTTAGTAATACAGAAATAGAACAGACTAACATTGTAAGCTCTTCTCTATCTGATTTAGTAGATAGGAAAAGGAATAACCCTTCTTTGAAATGGCGGTTAAAGAGTTTAAATGATGCAACTGGAGGGTTAGAAATTGGTAACTTTACATTCTTGTTTGCTAGGGTAGAGACAGGGAAAACAACATTCTTGGTTAGTGAAGTTACACACTTTGCCTCACAAGTAAAATCACCCATCATATGGGTGAATAACGAAGAAGCCGGTCACAAGGTGATGGAGAGGCTATATTGCGCAGCATTAGGATGGACTAAGCAACAGTTGTACCATGACGTAAAAGCTACTGAAGCGCAATATAAGAAGGTTACAGGTGATAATATCATACTACTTGATTCTGCACAAACAACGTACTGGGATATTCAGAACTTATGTAAGAAGGTTTCCCCTAGTCTTTTGGTAATTGATCAGCTGGACAAAGTTAAAGGGTTTAAGAACGACAGAAGAGACGTACAACTAGGGATGAATTATATTTGGGCTAGAGAAATGGCTAAACAATATTGCCCAGTTATTGCAGTATCCCAAGCATCAGATAGTGGTAGTAATAAACTGTGGCTCACTGAATCAGATGTAGCAGAAAGTAAGACAAGTAAGGCGGCAGAGGCAGACTTAATTATAGGTATTGGTAAGACTGATCAGAGTGATAATCTTAGAGGTTTGAATATCTTAAAAAATAAGCTAGAAGGAGGACATCCAAAGATTACATGTAGAATTAAACCAGATGTTGCACGATACGAAGATTTATGATATAGTACATTCTCAATTGACAATACATAGGAGAAGATACAGGGATGAGTGATTCAGAATTATGTGATTTGATTGCTGAAGTTTGGGTTGATAATGGTGGAGACGTTGAGGGGATAGATTACTGCATTGGAATGATTCGTGAGTCGATTAAAAAAGAAATCATTTCTCGCTCTGAAACCTGATGAAGGTGGAAGGTATATAATGACACAAATTGGTGCACACTAAGGGGTACAATGATGGAAATTTACGACGAAGATTTGGCTAGCTACTATGACTACCATAATGATCTTGATGACGATGATCAGATTGATCTGATGCTAGATAGAGGACAAGATGCAGATTACATTAACAGAGACAACCATGGTGGTATATACTGGTGAAGATATATGAAGATAATAACTATTGACACAGAGACAAGTTGTTATAACAAAGGGAATTTTAAAGATAGGAGGAATAACCTAGTAACGTTTCAATATAAATACCTTGGCGAGGATGCAGTTGTTATTAGAACGTTACGCACCAACAAGAGAGAGGAGGTACAGAAGGTTATCTCTGATGCAGACATGCTTGTGGGCTTTAACATTAAGTTTGATCTGCACTGGTTAAGGAATTACGGAATAGATACATCAGGTATTAGAGTTTGGGATTGTCAGTTAGCTGAATATCTTCTTGAAAGCCAACAGAATCCATACAATTCTTTGAATGATGCACTACAGAAGTACGGCCTTGATCTTAAACCTGACACAGTCAAAGAAGAGTATTGGGTTAAAGGAGTTAATACAGATGACATACCAGAGGAGATTTTAAACGAGTATGGTAAATATGATGTAGAAGGTACTGAAGAAGTATTCAAGAAACAACGGGAACAATTTAAGAATGAAGCAAAGGGTAGACTACCACTTCTAAAGCTACAGAATGCTGATCTACTGGTGTTAGAAGATATTGAGTATAATGGGGTATGCTTTGACACAAAGTCTGCTGTAGCGTATTCTAGAGATGTTGAGGACAGGTGTGTAGAGGTTATCAAAAGAATACATGAGATAATTAATATACCTGAAGGGTGTGAGTTTAATATTTCATCTAATGATCATTTATCAGCTGTGATATACGGTGGAGTTATAACAACTACAATCAGGACACCTAATGGTGTGTTTGCTACAGGTGCTAAAGTCGGTCAAGTGAAGTATAGTTTGTCAAAAGTTGAACACAGTTTCCCACAACTGGCAGTACCTAACCCTAAAAAGGAGACAAAGAAGAGTAAACTTGGGGATGGTAGTAAACAATCATGGAGTGTTGCAGAAGATGTCTTATTGAATCTTAAAGGGAGTAAACAGACTAAGGAATTGATTACATTAGTATTAGAACACTCTAAGTTAGAAAAACTTATTGGTACTTACTTACTTGGGTACACTAAATTAATTGAAGAGATGAATTGGCCTAAAGATATGTTATACAGTAACATGAATCAATGTACTGCAATTACTGGTAGGTTGTCTAGCTCTAAACCAAACAGTCAGAACGCTGATCCAGAGACAAAGAAGTTCATGGGTAGTAGATATAAAGATGGTGTATTGTTGAACTATGATGTTAAAGGGTTGGAAGTTGTGGCTGTTGCTTATCTGTCACAAGATCCAATATTGATACAAGAGCTTGAAAGCGGTATTGACATGCATGAAGCGAACAGGGTACAATGGAATCTACCTACTAGAGATGTAGTCAAGAGAGTGACATTCTTAATATTATACGGAGGTACAGAGTACACATTAGCAACTAACCCAGATCTATCTAAAGTATCAACTTCGACCAAGTATTGGGAGAAGGTTATTGCTAAATATTATGAGAAGTACAAAGGAATTGCAGCATGGCACCAAAGACTAGTTGACGAAGTTTGCAATCAAGGGTATAATACTACACCATCGGGAAGAACACTTAAGTTTGACTTAAGTACTGGTAACATACCACTTACTATGATTAAAAACTACAGTGCACAGAGTTTAGGAGCTGATATTGTGTCTATCATTCGTGTGGATTTACACAAGCGTATTAAGAAGATTGGTGTTAAGTGTGAGATGATTAACACAGTTCATGATAGCATAGTATTTGATGTAGCAGATAAAAAAGATGTTGACAAAGTAGCAGAGGTAACGTATAATGTTCTTAATGATTTCCCTACCAATTTTAAGAATGTTTTTGGTAAGGATTTCAACTTAAGTATCAGTGGTGAAATTGGGGTAGGTATTAACCTACATGATTTGGTTAAATTAGAAAGGGTATAAAATGATTATTACTGGAACAGTTGTTGACACAGAGTTTAACGTACAAGTCGCTAAGAACGGTGGTGGGACTTACTTAGGCAGTTCACTAGTGTTTAAAGATAGTAACGGACAAGTTAAGACTAAGAGTTGGGCGCAAAAGATATTTGACAATCCATCATTTAGTACCAATGCCAACGTTATCAAGAGTTTAGCTAAAGGTGATGACTTCACAGTCGATATGGAAAAGAATGACGCAGGGTTTTGGAATTGGAACACTATCACCAAAGGATCTTCAGTTCCTTCCAGCACTGCTACTAATACTACTGCTAAGACAGGTAGTTCGTATGCGTCCTATGAAGAACGACAAGAACGGTTTGCTTTAGATAAAACTAAGTTTCAATTTGAACAAGATAAACAAGGGTTGATCATTAAACAATCTTGCTTAGCACAAGCAGTTGCTTTCACTAAAGGGGCTGATGTAGATACGGATGCTGTTATTAAAACAGCTATTGAGTTCGAGAAATACATCATAGGGACTTGGATTGATGACGACATTTAAATTTAATGTTGGTGAGGTAGTTGGCTATGGTAAAGATACAACAGCTACCATAATAGCTATACAACATTATGAGACTTACCATCACAGGTCAACAGTTTATCTTACAGACAAACTTGTGTGGGTTCCTGAGGAGGTGTTAGATGAGATACCATCTTAGCCGGTGGGATAACTACATGTTTAGAAATGGACGTACTAAAGACAATATATGTTGGTTGTCAAAGGAGGTAAAAGTCCATGAGTGAGTTAATAGCCCTTGTGGACTCCTAGCTGATACTCCAATTTTTAACGCTGCATTATCAGCAGAGAATGACCCATTATGGATAGCAACATCGAGGCTAGACAAGAGTATTGAAAGTATCATACAAAGGTCTGGTTGTACATCTTATAAACTGTTTGTAGCAGGAAAAGGAAACTTTAGATATGAAATCGAACCAAATTACAAAGCTAATCGCAGAAACCTTAAGCAACCTAAGTGGCGTGATTCGTGCAAAGATCATCTCATTAAAACCTGGGGTGCAATTGAAGCTACAGGAATGGAGTCTGATGACGCAGTGTCAATACATCAGTCTAGTAGTAGCATTATATGCGCGATTGACAAAGATCTCCTCCAAGTACCCGGAAAGCACTTTTCGTGGGCTATTTCTCGTAAAGGTAACATCGTTCGTGAAGAATTATTTAGAGAGGTCACGCCCATTGAAGGGCTAAGAACCTTCTATAGACAGATGCTAATAGGTGATACCTCAGATAATATTATTGGGGTTCACAAGGTTGGTGAAGTTAAGAGTGCTAAACTTATCAATGAGTTAACATCTGAAGAAGATATGATAGCAGTAGTTAAAGAGTTGTATAATGACGATGAACGCTTTGAGATTAATGCTAATCTTCTTTGGATACTCAGATCACCGGGTGTAACATATTCTAATAGGTGGTTGGAGATGTTATGAAGAGTAAAGAATGGACTGAAGCTAAGCTGCATGCCTTCATTATGGGTGTGCTAAGGAAAGGGTTATCTCGCTTCCCTGCTAAATATAATGCGCTCAAAGGTGCATTCTTAGGTAAGAAGATTAATCCTTCTAGTGGTAGGATGTGTAGCTTTTATGTGTGTGCAGAATGTAATGAGGGCTTCCCCTCAACGAAAGTACAAGTTGACCACATAAGACCTATAGTTCCTACTACTGGGTTTAAGAGTTGGGATGAAGTGATTAACCGGGCATTCTGTAAAGAAGATGGTTTACAAGTGTTATGCTTATCTTGCCATAAAGCAAAGAGCTTGAAAGAGAATGCTACACGACGTGAGGGGAAGAAGAAGTGATTATACATTTAAAAGCATTATTACTAATACTACTGTCAATATTAGATAGTATCTTTACTATAGCTATAGTCGGTCAAGGAGGTATTGAGTTAAACCCAATTATGGGAAGTGCTCTTGAACAAGGAAATCTAATATTCTTCTTAATTAAGTTTACATTGGTAGTAATATGTGTTACAATACTTGTTACTATACATAACGTATATAAGATTGAAGAGATTCAGAAAATTCTATCCTTCTTTATATTGGTGTACAGTGGTATCATCTCTTTGGAAATGTATTTAATTATTTGGGGTATGTAATGGATAAAGTACAGAGGTTTTTAGATAAAGTAGAAACGGTGACTCTTACAGTAGAACAAGCAGCTGATCTTCTAGATGAAGTATTGCATGGTGTAGATGCCATGCCATCCAGTGCACTTAGTGGAGAACAACAAGAGAAGTACTTGAAACTAGCACGACGCTTTGAAAGAGCTGTAAATAAACTGTGAAGTTGAGTTATTAATGCTATAAAATATTTACGAGGTGGTAATGACTAATAAAGGTATATATGCTAAAGTAATAGCAGATTCTATTTCTCGTAGTGGAGTTAGACTCACCACTTTAGAGTTACAGTATCATCGCTTCGTGCATTCGGAAATGATGACTCACAGAATGTTTAGTAGGAATGCTTCTAGTAGTAGAGCAATACCTATTGAAAAGATGATGGGACAGGTATTAGATAATCCTGCAATGCCTATTCATTGGGGTGAAAACAAGCCGGGAATGCAAGCAGGGATTCAATTAGATTCTTGGGGTGTTTCTACTTGTAACAACATATGGAATAATGCATCACTTAACGCTGTTAAATCCACTAAACATTTGGCAGAGCAGGGGCTACACAAACAAGTAGCAAATCGCCTACTAGAACCATTTCAATGGATTAAAGTAATTGTTACTGCTACAGAATGGGATAACTTCTTTAGATTGCGAGATCATCCTGATGCACAACCTGAAATACAAGAATTAGCTAGGTGTATGAAAGAGTCAATGCGACTATCGGAACCTAGCACTCTATTTGCTGGTGAGTGGCATTTACCTTACCTGATTCCTGAAGATTGGTATAGATTTAATAGAGGATCTCTTACTCAAGAGGATTTAATTAAATGTTCTGTTGCAAGATGTGCTAGAGTGAGTTATAATAACCATGATAATTCTTCTCCAGACATAGAGAAAGACATTGCTCTTGCAGATAGATTGTTAGAAGCAGGGCATTGTTCTCCATTTGAGCATCAAGGTATGCCAATGAATCCTTATTCCGGATTGGATCCAGTGTACTGGGAAGAAGGTGTAACACATATGGATACAAATAGTTATTTGTGGAGTAACAATTTCTGTATGTGGATACAGTATCGTGCTTTACTAGCGAGTTAATATGACAAGCCATATAATATTACCAGATGTACAGGCTAAACCCGGACAAGACTTTGAATTCTTACGATGGGCAGGGCAATACTGTGCTGATCATACTCCAGATGTAATAGTGTGCATTGGCGATTTTGCAGACATGCAATCATTATCTTCATATGATGTAGGCAAGAAGGAGTTTGAAGGGAGGAGGTACACTGACGACATAACATCCGCAATAGAAGCTATGGATAAGTTTATATCTCCCATACAAGATGAGGTTAGACGACGTGAAGTTAGCCATAGGAAACGATGGAGGCCTAGGCTAGTCCTCACAAGTGGGAACCATGAAATGAGAATAAACACTGCAATTTCTAAAGATAGAAAGCTTGAAGGGTTAATATCTATTGATGACTTACTATACAAAGAGTTTGGATGGGAAGTGTATCCATTCTTAGAGGTTGTAACCATTGATGGAGTGTGTTATAGTCACTACTTCACTTCTGGGGTTATGGGTAGGCCAGTATCTTCACCAAGAGCTTTAGTTACTAAGAAGCATATGTCTTGTGTTATGGGCCATGTACAAGAGTGCGGGATTGATATGTCACAGTTCAGAGGTGATGGCACACCATTGATTGGTATATTTGCTGGAATATATACACCATATGATGAAACATATCTTAACAAACAAACTAATATACAACATAGGCAGATATGGCACTTACGTGAAGTTAAAGAGGGCTTCCACTACCCTACGGCAGTTTCACTGAACTACTTAGAGAGGAAATATGGGAATTGAATTAACTAGACCACATCTTGAACAGTTGCTTGATTACTTAGATATTATAGAGTATGAAGGGTATATATATCCATACACCTTAGCAGATAAAAGACATAAAGAGATTGTATCTTGGATCCAAGACACTCTTGAAGATGATCCTTGGAAGGGTTTACTATAAGTGATAGGATAAATAATGAGAAAACAGAAAGAGGTGCGTAATCCTAGTGTCAATAGTGGTAATAAACTTAAACTGACTATTGATGATTTGTTAGTTGTAAATTCAATGACTGAAAACCAAAGTGATTTCTTGTCATCTTACAGAGATCATACAGTACATATTCTCAGAGGGAGTGCCGGGGTAGGGAAGACATTCCTAGCCATTTACAGAGCGTTAGAAGATGTACTAGATAAGGGTACTCCTTACAACAAACTAATCATCACAAGGGCACCTGTTGAGGTTGGGAAGGGTATTGGAGCATTGCCCGGTGATCTAAGTGAAAAGGGTAGTGTATACGAACTGCCATACTATGGCATATGTGATGGGTTGTTCAACAAGAATGGAGCATATGGAAGGTTGAAAGAGCAGGGTGTGATTGAGTTTATGCTCACATCCTTCACACGAGGGTTGACATTCGATAACACTATTTGTGTAGTAGATGAATATCAGAGCTTGACATACCATGAGTTATACTCTATAATGACTCGAATTGGTGACAAAAGTAAGATACTTTTCTGTGGTGATACAAAACAGAGTGATTTAAGAAGTACAGTAGGTGTTACCAAGTTTGATACTATTATCAGTAGAATGACAGACACACATGTCACTACATTCACTAGTGATGATATTGTGAGAAGTGATATAGTTAGAGAGTTTATTATAAATGACGAAAAATGGAGTGATTAATGGGAAAGACATTTGAAGAGTTGAATGGTTTGGTAGTTGATTGGGCAGAAGATAGGAACATCATTGGCGGGAGTACTGTGAGAGATCAGTATATTAAAGCTGTCTCTGAAATGGGTGAACTAGGTGATGCTATTCTTAAGAACAATAAAGATGAAGTTGAAGATGCTATTGGGGATGTTATGGTGTGTCTGATCAACCTGTCTAAGATTTCAGACATATCAATGATTGCCTGTCTTGAAGGTGCATATGATGTTATTAAAACCCGTAATGGTGTAATGTGGAATGGCTCTTTTGTTAAAGATACTGACCCTAACTATGAACGAATTAAGAAGCATCTTAATGGAGAGATAGATGAAAAAATATGAACTGACCACTGAATCAAAAGTAATGCCCACTGGTGAAACTGTTTATCGAATAAAAGCTTTGCGTGATTTTGATACAACTTATAAGCCAGTAAAAGCTGGTGACTTGGGTGGATTTGTACAGTCCGAAAAAAACTTATCCCACGAAGGAAAGTGTTGGCTTTTCGACGAAGCAACAGGTTACCAAAACTCTAAACGAACTGGTAACGCTGTTGGTTACAATCGTAGTCGTCAGTATGGGAACAGCCAGCAGTTTGGCAACAGCAGGCAGTTTGGCGACAGCGAACAGTTTGGTGACAGCCTTCAATATGGCGACAGCCAACAGTATGACGACAGCCGTCAATATGGTGACAGCCGTCAGTATTGTAATAGTCAGCAGTATGACGACAGTCAGCAGTTTGGCAACAGCCAACAATGTGGCAACAGCCGTCAGTTTGGTGACAGCCAACAGTATGGTTACAGCCAACAATGTGGCAACAGCCAACAGTTTGGTGACAGCGAACAGTATTGACGACAGTCGAACTCCCACGGATTAACAACACAGGAGCTACACAAATGAGCACCAACGCTACAACCAAAAAGAAATACGAGCTTACGGAAGAAACAAGAGTGATGCCAACAGGTGAAACTGTGTATCGAATAAAAGCTTTGCGTGATTTTGATACGATCTATAAACCAGTGCAAGCAGGTGACTTGGGAGGTTGGGTACAGTCCGAAAAAAACTTATCCCATGAAGGTAAGTGCTGGCTTTTTGATGAGGCAACTGGTTATCAAGATTCACATCGCAGTGGTGACTCTGTTGGTTATTGCAACAGTCGTCAGTTTGGTTACAGCAGGCAGTACGACAACAGTCAGCAGTTTGGAAGCAGTGTGCAATCAGGCAGCAGCCAACAGTACGGCAACAGCTACCAGTTTGGCTGGAGTCGGCAGTTTGGAAGCAGTCAGCAATACGACAATAGCCGCCAATATGGCGACAGCCGTCAATATGGTTACAGTCGCCAATATGGAGACAGCCTTCAATATGGTGACAGTCAGCAGTTTGGCAACAGTCAGCAATACGAAAATAGCCAACAGTACGATGTCAGTCGTCAGTATGGCAAAAGCCAGCAATCAGGAAACAGTCGTCAATATGACAACAGCATTCAGTATGACAATAGCCAGCAGTTTGGTTACAGCAGGCAGTACGACATTAGCCGTCAATATGGCGACAGCCGTCAATATGGCGAAAGTCAGCAATCAGGAAACAGTCGACAGTACGGCAACAGTAGGCAATATGACAAAAGTTGGCAGTATGACAACAGCGAGCAGTTTGGCAACAGTTGGCAGTATGACAACAGTCAGCAATATGGTTACAGCAGGCAGAATGGGAACAGCGAGCAGTTTGGCAACAGCAGGCAGTACGATAACAGTTGGCAGTACGGTTACAGCCGTCAGTATGGGAACAGCCAGCAGTTTGGCAACAGCAGGCAGTTTGGCAAAAGTCAGCAGTTTGGCGACAGCGAACAGTTTGGTCACAGTTGCCAGTATGACTAAGAGATTAATCAACACAGGAGCAATAAAATGAAGATTAAAGGTAAAGATTTTAGACAGGTGTACACAGCAGTATCTAAAGTGATGGAATTGATTGCTGAAGTTGAGTTTAAGATCGATGATATTATTGAAACGGATAGTCGGTCAACATTGA
>Ga0116155_10002180_pt1 | contig 13443 bp, 12 predicted proteins | sample AD_UKC032_MetaG_FD_89890 | JGI IMG/M metagenome (GOLD analysis project Ga0116155, IMG submission 89890) | Active sludge microbial communities of municipal wastewater-treating anaerobic digesters from USA - AD_UKC032_MetaG | ecosystem: Engineered > Bioreactor > Anaerobic > Digestate | place: USA...
AGCCGCTACGCCGTTTTAAGGGCATGCGGCTCGCAGGCTTTGCCTGCGAGCCGCATAAAAAATTAAAATAAAATTTCAATCTATTTCAGCGTTTCGACTAATTAGCAATTCGAGTTAATTAGTTGTATTCATGCCATGAGATCCTTCGCTTAGCTCAGGATGACCTTGAAAATTAATGAATTACTGTAATAGTATAATCTGATTGCAAAAATCAATAATTGGACATAAATTGCATAGCGGTTTTATTGGCTTACAGGTGTTTTTTCCATGAAGAACAAATGCCCTGTTGATTTCTCTCCATAATTTTTTAGGAAGTTTTTTTACAAGCTCAAATTCTGTTTCTTCAGGGGTTTTTGTTTTAACATAACCAAGCCTGTTTGAAACCCTGTGAACGTGAGTGTCAACAGCAATAGCAGGCTTTAAATACCCTACAGACAAAACTATATTAGCGGTTTTCCTGCCAACGCCCCTGAACTTAAGCAATTCATCAATATCATCAGGAACTTTTCCGTCATATTCTTCAAGAAGAATTCTGGATATCCGCTGAATATTATCTGCCTTGGTTTTATAGTAATTTATTGATTTTACAATCCGGCAAAGTTCTTCATAAGGCATTTTTGCTATGCTTTCAGGCGTATCTGCTATTTCAAAAAGCTTTTCAGCGATCGGAAAAGTAATTTCATCCCTGTTTCTTAGGCTTAAGATGCAGGAAACCAAAGTTTTATAAGGCATGCCTGTATAAATTTCCGCCATCATTTGCGGCGGATAATAGCCGTCTAAAATTCCCAGAATTTTGTCTATATCAACTTTTTTTTTCATTTAATTCGTATTTTTTATTCGCCCTGCGTCTAATATACAGACTCTGTATTTAACATTATATTCATAAAAACTTGATCTGCCAAAAAGCTTTTTATGGGCATTCTTATGAAATTTGCATTAAAAAATATAAAAGCGATTATTTTTGACCTGGATGGCGTTATTACTGACACTTCGGATTTGCATACAAAAGCCTGGAAAAAAATGGCTGACGAGGAGAAAATCCCTTTTGACAATGAAACTTCTGAGAAATTACGGGGTGTTTCCCGCCAAAAATCTCTTGAAATTATACTTGAAGACGCAAAAAACAAATACGGATTTACAAAAACTTTTACTGACGAGCAGTTTAAAGAATTAATGGAAAGAAAAAACAATTATTATGTGGAAAATCTTTATTTTATAACTCCAAAAAACTTGCTTGAAGGAGCAAAAGACGTAATAGATTTTTTTAAATCCAGAGGATATAAGGTGGCAGTTGGTTCAAGCAGTAAAAATGCTCGATTAGTATTAAAAAAGCTTGAAATTGAAAATTATTTTGATGTTGTAATAGATGGAACAGAAATTGTTTATAGCAAACCCCATCCTGAAATTTTCCAAAAAGTCGCTGATAAATTGGGAATAAGTTGCGAAAAATGCGCTGTGGTGGAGGATGCCGCATCAGGAATAGAATCTGCGAACACAGCAGGCATGGTTTCAATAGGGATAGGACAGGAGGATCGGTTTAAAAAAGAAAATCAAATAACTAAGCTGCGATTTGATAATATGAAAGATTTCTTAATTTATTTATATGATATATCGCTCCCAAAATAAATTTCTTATTTTTTATATGCCGGAGTGATTACAAGCGCATTGGTAACCTTGCCTCCGCCTTTTACTGTAGGCATGTTTACTAATTCTCCCTTGTAAACCATTTGCGTTGAAGAGCCTCCGTCAAGGTTCATTGCGTTATATGCGCCAAGTTCCCACATTAAATGAGCAAGTTCTGTTATTGTAGCTCCCTCTGAAACCCCTTTTTTTCTGCCGTCTACAGTAACAAGAATAAGCGTTCCGGCTTCTGAATAGCCTATAGCTGTTCTTGGCTCTTTTGTCCAAAGAAATTTATCAGTAAATTTTTGATCATCTATAAAAATCTTACCGTTTCGCACCAGAAAAGGACCGCCGCCAACCGCATATTTAACGGTTGACCATCCTTCAGGAGCCATTCTCATTGAATAACTGACAGCGTCATCATGGTTCATCCGGTCTTTTATCAGCCATCTTGGCGCAACAATAACATATCCGTTATCGGGAATAGCAACGCTGCTTTGTTTGACAAGCTGTATTTTGCCGTTTGCAATAACAATATGGCAATAATCAGTAGAAGTATGCGGCGTTTTTTCGCCCCATCTGTCGGTAAAAATCGTACAGCCAAAACCGCTGTATACTGGCTGGTTAAAGTTGTACAAACTTAATATTAAATTTTCGCCGATAATTACTTCTCCTGAAATATCAGGTTTTTCCATTAAAAATTCATTTTTTTCATCAATTCCCAGTACAACCCTGTTATAAACCGGTCCTGTCATAATTTCTCCGTCTATAATAGAAACTCCTAAAGGAACGCCTATATCAGGTTTGAAGAATGAAGCGTTTATTGCCGCTATTGCATTTTCAGCAGCCGCAAAATCTTTTACTTTTTTAACGTTATGTAAATAATATTCTCCATAAGTTGCTTTAATGACAACATCGCCAAGCTGAGGGTTAACCGTAATTATATTTACGATTGCAGGTTTTCCGTTCAGCCATCTTTTAACTTTTTTGTGGGCAATGCCTTTTAACGGCGTTTCAATTTGTTCAAACTCAAGATTATTAAAGCAAATAGTCATATCTTTGTTTTCAGCAGAAACGCTCTGCCCAAAAACAACTGACTTTTCAGTAGACATAAGGCATATTAATACAGAAACAAGTCCTGTATAAATTAATTTAAATACAAATTTTTTGCCCATAAAATCCAGCAGTAACATTATTCCTATATAATTATATTAACCGATTTTTCAGAAAATTAAATCCCCCAACTCAATCAAATATTAAATAATACAAGAATTCTTCTTAATATAGGATTAATCGTAAATAAAAATATAAATGTAAATATAAAAATAAAATAATTTAACAAAAATTTTATTACTAATATTGGCATTTCAAAGGCAATTAATATTTCAGAAATATTGATTGACGTAATTAACGGGAAAAGATAATCCATTATAAAAAATATTAAAAGAAAATTAATAAGACTAATTAAAATATTAACAAAAGCAAAATTATTAATCAGTTCGTTAAATACTTCTTGTCTAAATTTTAGTCTTTCTTTTTTATAATCTTTAATTGTTGTTTCTTCTTTTAAACCTGTGTTATTTATGTTGTCGTCGTAGCTCATATAAAAAAATTTCATTAAAATATATAAATTTATGAATATAAAAGAGGAAGCGACATTAATAATCAGAAAAAAAATCGCTACATTAAAACTAATAATCTTTGTAAAAAAAATCAGGACACTTGCTAAAATAACAGATGGAATTATGCATTTATCAGAGTTTTTACCCAAAGATTTAAAATGCATTTTAATTGTATTTTGTATATTAAATTTAAATTCAAACATGTTTTATTGATCATTTTTATTTGTATGTAATTTTAATTATTAATAATTAAACAATTAAATGCAATAATAAACTCTCTTTTCAAGGTAAAATCCTTTAATAACGGTGATTTGACAGAAATTAATATAAATTAATACCAAATTTAGTAATGGTCAAGTTTTATAGTGTTCTGAGAAAACAATCTTTAATTGAGTAAAAAACTGATATTTATATCCCGCGCCGCCAGCAGGGCGGCGCGGTCTGCGACAGGACATTGCGGGGGTTCGGCTTCGCCGAACCCCCGCAAATTAAGGATTTATAGAACTTATATTTTCTAATTTCTTTTAAAGATCACTACATCAGTCAAAAATTATTCATTGCCATTTTTTTAGTATCTGGGTTAAAATTATTGAAAAGAATCGGGAGGAGAAAAAATGGACTTGGAAACTATTGCTTTACACGGCGGACAGGAGCCTGACAAAGCCACAAATTCAAGAGCTGTCCCTATTTATCAGACAACTTCATATACTTTTGACGATACGCAGCATGCGGCGGATTTATTTGCTTTAAAACAATTTGGAAATATATATACCCGACTGATGAACCCTACAACAGATGTTTTAGAAAAAAGAGTCGCAATGCTTGAAGGCGGAATTGCGGCTTTGGCTGTTTCTTCAGGGCAAGCGGCAATTACATTCTCAATTTTAAACATTGCAAAAACCGGCGATGAGATTATTTCAGCATCTGCATTATACGGCGGAACTTATAATCTTTTTGCTCATACACTTCCCGGATTGGGAATTAAAGTAAATTTTGTCGAATCACAGGAAATTGAAGAATATCAAAAACTTATTAATGAAAAAACAAAGGCAATTTATGTTGAAAGTATCGGAAACCCCAAGCTAAATATAGCAAATATCGAAAAATTGGCTGATTTGGCTCATAAAAACGGGATTCCGCTTATTGTTGATAATACTGTTCCAACGCCATTTTTATTAAAACCGATTGATTTCGGGGCTGATATTGTTGTTCATTCTGCCACAAAATTTTTAGGCGGGCATGGAACATCACTTGGCGGAATAATAGTTGATTCAGGCAAGTTTGACTGGAAAAAATCAGGGAAGTTCCCCGGACTGACGCAACCGGACCCGTCATATCACGGGATTGTTTATACAGAAGCTTTTGGACAACTTGCGTATATTATTAAAGCCAGAGTTCAGCTTTTAAGAGATATTGGAGCGGCTATAAGCCCTTTTAATTCCTTTTTAATTCTTCAAGGCATAGAAACGCTGCATTTAAGAATGCAACGAAATTCTGAAAACGCTCTTGCAGTGGCAAAATATTTAAAAAACAGCGATAAAGTAAGCTGGGTAAATTATCCTGGATTAGAAAGCCATCCATCTTATGAGCTTGCTCAAAAATATTTGCCAAAAGGTCAAAGCGCAATCATAGGCTTCGGAATCAAAGGCGGTAAGGAAGCCGGAATCAAATTTATAAACAGTTTAAAACTGTTTTCGCATGTAGCAAATATTGGAGATGTAAAATCGCTGGTAATTCACCCCGCAAGTACAACTCACCAACAGCTTTCCGAGCAGGATAAACTGTCAACAGGCGTTACAGATGATTTTATAAGATTAAGCGTCGGTATAGAAAATATTGCTGATATTATAGAAGATATTGAACACGCTCTTGCATTAGCTGTATAATATTATATTATTCCCTTAGGGCTCCTCTAAAAACTCGATTTTTTAAAATTTTTATAAAATTTGTTTGGGGTTTAGTGTAGGGGCGAAGCCCCTACCTATAAACTTCTCCCCCCTTTGAAGGGGGGCAGGGGGGTAGATATAAACAATAAAATTCTTTTATTGTTTATGCATGGCGGCTCTACCGAAGAATTTCAAAGAATAAGGATAATAATGAAAAAAGACCTTTTAAATTTAATAGATAAAGCAGAAAAAGAACATTCTCTTACACAGGATGAATTAGCTAAAATTCTTGAAAATAAGGAAATTAATCAGGAATTGTTCAATGCCGCCGATAGAGTGCGGGAAAAATATGTCGGAAATGAAGTCCAATTAAGAGGATTGGTTGAATTTTCAAATATGTGTTCCAAAAATTGTTTTTACTGCGGACTTAGAAAAGATAATAAAAATTTAAAACGATACAAATTAAAACCTGAAATTATCATAGATTTTGCAGAAAAAGCCGTGTCTTACGGATATAAAACCCTTGTTCTTCAGTCAGGAGAAGGCGATTTTTATTCCACAAAAGAAATGTCGCATATTATTAGCGAAATAAAAAAACTTGATGTGGCAATAACTCTTAGTATTGGTGAAAAAACAGAAGAAGAATACAAATTATTTAAAGAAGCAGGAGCAGATAGGTTTTTATTGAGGATAGAAACTACTGACAGAGAACTATATAAAAGAATGCATCCTGAAATGAGCCATGAAAACAGGGTTAATTGTTTAATGACAATAAAAAAACTGGGCTATGAAGTGGGAACAGGGTCATTAATAGGCTTACCGAACCAGACAATTGAATCATTAGCCGGTGATATTTTATTTTTTAAGGAACTAGAAGCTGATATGATCGGTATCGGACCATTTATTCCGAATGAAGACACGCCTTTAGCCGCTGAAAAAAGCGGGACGTTTGAAATGAGTTTAAAAGTTATGGCATTAACAAGACTGCTTCTGCCGGATATAAATATACCCGCAACAACTGCTATGGAGTCCCTAAACCCTGACGGCAGAATTATTGCGCTTCAATCAGGAGCAAATGTTGTTATGCCAAATGTTACAGAAGGCGAATACAGAGCTTTATATAAGTTATATCCTGGCAAAATATGTATAAATGATACTCCTACGCATTGTAGAGGCTGTATAACAGGCAAAATACACAGTATTAACAGAACTGTTTCAAAAGATTACGGGTTTAGAAAAAAAAATTATACCAATCAATGAAAAAAACCGGCTTCGGGCTAAAGTCCTCAGCTTAATTGATTAAACAACACTTGTTTAATCAATTTAAATTGTGTCGATTTTTAACTTTGTTGCAAAATTTTAAGCATTTGACCTGAATAGTATAATTAAGATAAAAGTTAAAATATTTTGGAGAGTGGAAAAGTTGAATAAAAAATGGGATTTAATAGTTGCAGGAGGAGGACTTTCCGGCGTATCCGCCGCAATAACCGCCGCTAAAAAAGAATGTAAAGTTTTACTTATCGAAAAATTGGGTTTTTTAGGAGGATGCGCAACCGCATCGCTTGTTACTCCCATGATGAATAACTGTGATACTAGCAAAACCCCCTTAAATAATGGGTTGTATCTTGAAATTCTTGAAAAACTGATGAAAACAAAGGATTCTGCGGTTCATTCCAATGGAAATCCAGGATGGTTTAATCCTGAATCCATGAAATTTCTTTTGGATGACTTATGTCAGGAAAACGGCGTGGATATATTGTTTGACACGATGCTTGTAGGCGCAAAACGGGATAATGAATTTATTGTGTCCGTAAATTGTATGAATAAAGCAGGATTACAGCAATATGAAGCTGATTTCTTTATAGATGCAACCGGAGATGCCGATTTGGCAACTTATGCAGGTGTTCCGTTTGAAGCCAAAGAGCATCAGTCATTGACTTTGCGTTTTAATATGGACAATGTTAACTTATATAAATTTAGCCAGTGGTTAACTGATATTGAGCCAGAAATGCTGTTCTCGTCAATTGAATATAACGATTTTGAAACTATTTTATTAACAACAGCCCATACTTCAGAGAATTTAGGGTGGAAATTACGTCCTTATTTTAATATTGCAGTAAGGGACGGCATTTTAAAAGCTGAAGATGCCGAGTATTTTCAAATATTTACGATTCCGGGACAAAAAAATGCTATTTCTTTTAACTGCCCAAGAATTTACTCTCCTAAGCCCCTTGATCCATTAAATCCGTGGGACATTTCTTATGCCTATATTCAAGGAAGAAAACAAATTAAACGACTTGAAAAGTTCTGTAAAACTTATTTGCCTGGCTTTGAAGAATCTTATATCTGCCAAGTTGCGTCCAGTCTTGGAATAAGAGATTCAAGAAGAATTGAAGGGGTTTATAAACTTACCGAAGAAGATATTTTAATCGGCAAAAAATTTAAAAATTCTGCCGCAAAATCCAATTACCCAATAGATATTCACGGAAATAACAAATCAGAAAACCGGCTAATTGAGCTTTCAAAGGATAATTATTATGATATACCAATAGAATCGTTAATTCCGAAAGGAATATCTAATCTTATGGTAGTAGGCAAATGCATTTCCGCAACATTTAAAGCTCAATCTTCCGCCAGAATTCAACCTAATTGCATTGCAATGGGGGAATCCGCAGGAAATTACTGCGCTGAAAGAATTAAAAATTAATGATACGCTTAGCTGACAGTCTGATTTTGAGATAATTTCTGCTCTTTTTGTTCTCCAAACTGCTTTGACAGAGATTTGATAATAGTTTCTCTCTTTCTTCTAAGCAGCATGTCTGTAAAAGCTTCCAATCTTGTTATAAAACCGGCTTCTCCGGTGTGTTCGTCAACCGTAAGATTTAAAAGAGGCTTATTATATCTTCTTGCGAATCTTGTAATCCGCTCTATCATTATAGAATCAGGACCACACCCGAATGATGTCAGCGTTATGATTCCGTCAATGTTGTTATCAACCATATAATATCCTGCCGCGCCGGTCATTTCGTTTTCATTTGCCCAGTAAAGAGTTGTATCAAGGACAGAATAACCTTTTTCCATTTGTTCAACAGAAAGATTTTCAGGGGCATAAGCTTTTGCGTCAAGCTTTTCAAGCTTATCAAATATCCCCATGCTAACTCTGTTATCATATAAATTATAGCCGTGTGAAATTACAGCCACGTTTACGGAATATTTTTTCTTTTCTTCCTGCGTTTCTACAGAAAAATCGCCTTTAATAATCTTGTCTATAGCGTCGTTTAAGTTCATACCGCTTCTTAGCATTGCGTTAAATTTATTTTGACATTCCCAGCCAGCTTTTGAAGCCTTTTTTATAAGTTTTTTATCAGTAATTCCAAGCGGCGCTACTGAATCATAAAGATATTGATAAAGCCCCTGATTCTTCTCTGACTTGTCAAGAGTAGGCTCTATGAGCAGAAAATTCCTTTTAACAACGTTTCTTACAAGATCGGGAAGCCCTCTTATCTTGGAGCAGTTGTAAATTTTGGGAGCAATAGACTGATGACTAGGTATATATAGCACATCTATCTTTTTATTATCGATAAGATCAAGTACATGACCCATATATATCTTTACAGGAAGGCAAGTTTCAGGCACAACAATCCTACTGCCATCAGAAATAGTTTTTTTCGTAGTCTTTGCTGATAAAACAGGCTCTATGCCAAGCCAGGTGAAAAAACCATGCCAGAAAGGGTAGTAATTATAATAATTCATTCCTCTTGGTATACCGATTTTCATTATATAGAGCCTCCTTGGTAAATTATATTTATGTTATACAGAGCCTGATAAAGCTAAATTAGCGGTTTGTTGCTGTTTATTTCTTCTCATAAGGTCGACAAAAGCTTCCAGTCTGGTTATTAACCCTGCTTTTCCTGTATGTTCGTCCATTAAAAGTGAAATTACGGGTATATGTTCTTTTTTACTTACTTGTGGAAGGATACACTGGCTTATTATTTCAGGTATACAGTTAAATGGCGCGACATGTATCACTCCGTCAACTTTCTTTTCCGCCGCATAAACCGCATCTCCGACGCTTTCTACGCACTCGCCGCCTACTATCCTTGTCAGGTATTTTTTGGCTGTTTTTACGCATCTTTCCTTGTGCGTTTCCTTTTTTCTTAGCCATTTAGGGATTAAAGTCTGGCTTGCCCACTCAGAGAGCATTATTTGCCGGTCAACTTCGACGCCTAAAATTCCAAGTTCTTTTTCAATATCCATATTAACAAAAGTATCAAGAAGAACAAAAAATTCCCCTGTGAGAAAAATTTTTAATACATCTTTACTTTTATCAATAATTATTTTTTTATACTCCAACATTGTCTGATTAACTGCCTGGCTCGCTTCTTCTACGGTTTTAGCCTGCTGTATAAGCATTCGACCTTTTATATAAGTTTTTTGAGCTTCACCTGATATTATTTCTCTTGGTCGTAAATAAAGCAATTCTCTTTCAATTTTATCTAATGCATTAAATTTGGCAAGTCCGATTTTAATTCCTTTTAATGCTTTGGCAACACTTTTATTTCCCGTTGCTCTATTGAATTTCTTTATAATTTCCTTAAATTTTCCTTTATATAAGTCAAAAACAATCATTTCAAAGTCATAACCAAGCTCTTTTAGTTTTAGTTCCGCTATTTTGGCATAATTTCCAAGTCTACAGGTTCCCGGAGCCTGAAACATAATAATGGTATTCGCTCCCTGTTCAAGCGCCTGAATATAATTTCCAAGATTTAATTTATACGGCAGACAAATTGATTCAGGGCTGTATCTCGCGCCTATGGAAAGAGTTTTCTTGTTGTTTGGCGGCGGAAGCGTTATTTTTGCTCCCATTGCCTCCAAAGCCGCGCAAACAGGTATATAAAGACTGCCCATTTGCGGAAAAGATATAATTCTTTCCTTTTCTGACTCACTTTTTGGCATGAATAAATCCTTTTTCTTCCATTAATTCTTCGGAAATTTTTTCCAAAGCTGATAAATCCTTGTCGCATTTACAGCCGCCCGCTTTTTCGCAGCCGCCATGTATTCCTCCAACCGGAATTTCACTGCTGCATAACTTTATTCTGTCGTGATAATACTCTCCAGGCAATGGAAACATTGTCATGTAATAATCCATCGCCCAGTTTTTATCCATTAATTCTTTAACTTCCTCTGAATATTTATCTATCTGCTCGATAATTTCTGGTTTTGTAAGGTAATCAGCCGCTCCTCTATGTGTTTGATAGGGTTTAAATCTTTGATAATAAGCTCTTAAAACCTTTGGTCGGTCAACAATCATACATGGACGCAGCATATTGCCATCATACGGAATAGCGTTCCTGATTGAACTCATAAAAGGGCTTGCAAGGGCTTCTGTAAGGCTGCTGTTTTTAATATTATGCGTTGCAAGATGCACAAAAGCGCAGGGTTCAACATCTCCAAGCGAATTAACGTGAATATACTGCCTGCCGCCTGCAATACAGCCCATCATTTCAGGACCATCTCCCCAAAAATCAACGCTCATCATCGGTAAAGTGTTTCTGGCATTATAAACCGCCTGTTTAATCATGTCCCTTTGCTCGGCAGTCGGCATTAACGTGGGATCGGGGTTTTCTCCCACCGGAACATAATGGAATACCCACGTCCAGAGGCTTCCTTTATCGCTTAGCATTTTCATAAACTCATTTGAAACGACTTCCTCGGCATTTTCTCTTGTCGCTGTCACGCTTACGCCAAAGAATATTCCTTCTTTTTTGAGCAAATCCATTTTTTCCATAATTGTTTTATATGATCCTTTGCCTCTGACTTTGTCGTTCGCTTCTTCTAATCCGTTTAAACTAAGCATTGGAGCTACATTGCCAAGCTTTTTAATTCGTTGTACTGTTTCATCAGTAAGTAAAGAGCCGTTTGTGAATGTAAGAAATATGCAGTCGGGATAAAGTTCCACAAGGTCAAGGAAATCTTTTCTTATAAAAGGTTCGCCTCCGACAATCGCCATCATGTGGATTCCCATTTCGTTTACAGCTTCATCAAAAACTTTTCTCCACTGATCAAAGCTTAAATCTTCTTTAATTTCATAATTATGAGCCCAGCATCCGGCGCAATTATAGTTGCATTTCTGAGTAATGCTTGATAGCAAGACTGTTGGCGGAAAAAATTTATTTTTCTCATTAAATTTGGCTCTTTTTGCCAAATTATCGCCATAATAGCCATGAACAAAGAAATTAAGAATAAATTTGTTTCTACAATTAGGATTGAGTTCGTTTATAATTTTCTGCCACCACCCAAGATGGGCATGCTCTGTTTCAAATAGCCATCTCATGCGACGGGCATGCCTTATTCCGCCTTCTGATCCGGCTATTTTCTCAAAAATTTTTGTAAGAGTTATAAGATTATTTTTACTTGATACGCCGATAAGATCGAGAATTTGACCGAAAATAAACTCCTGACCTTTCTTTTTTAGCATATCAAGATATCCTGAACGTGGTTTCCACATTATTTTCTGCGGTAAAACTCTCATTTATAACTCCCTTACTGATTTTGCCCCTATTTAAGTTAATCACAAAAATAGATATAAACAACTGTGAAAACCTTTTTATCAAGACATAAAGGAATTATCAATTACCCGCAATGATTAAGTATACCAAACTATACTGATCCTAAAAAATTTTCGTTAATTTGTTAAAAAGCTAATATCTATAGCCCTAAGGGTTTAGCGGGTGTTTTGCCTTTGTCGCATGAATGAGTTAAAACTCCCGCTTGCGCTACAAAACACCTTGGAATAAGTTGTTTTTATGTAATAATATCAAGACTGTTTTTCTGATAATGCTCCATTAATCTTTGTATGTCAGAGGATGAAAGATTTTTATTGACTATACCCCTATGAAACATAATGTCTTTAGGATTATTGCTATGATCCAGCCCCATTGCATGCCCAATTTCATGTAATGCTGTCCTTCTTACCCTTTCAACTCGAGCATCTGATGAAAGACCTGCATCAATTGCAGGGAAAATGATTATTGTAATAAATGCCTTTTCAATCTTGTTATTCACTACTTTTAGGTCATTACTGCCGGCTTCATATTCTCTGCCCGGGAATTTTTCGTCTGTCCAGCTAACTACAATATCAGCATTGTCTATTGAATACGCTTTTTTAAAATCCAAAAGTCCGCCGGTAATGTCCGACCAGGATTTAAATGAGATATTAACCGCTTTATTAAAGCCTTGAGAAGGCTCGTCTTCAATATAACACGAAAGTGGAAATCGGCTAATATTCCACTTTGGCTGTTTTTTAGAAGATTTTTTCCCGTTATTTTCCCATTTTAAAACTTCATCCACAATTTCCGGCTTCTGCCTGAAAACCTTTGTCTGAGCAGAAATTTCCGGTTTATTTAAAATTGGTGGGCTATTAATTATAAAACCCGGCTGATTTATTCTAAACATAAAATTTTTCGTTTACTTTTTTTAAATTTAAACAATATAATTTACTATAATGATTTTAAAGAAAAAGTTGAATAATTTATTTGGATTAAAGGGTTTCTAAATTATGATTGAGCTTGATAAAGGACAAAAAATAAAAATAAACTTCAATACACCGTTGCGTAACGATGTAAGTATTACATGCGAAATAAAAGAGTGTAAAAATGACAGGATAAGCCTTGTTTTTCCTAAAGAACAGCAGGATTTTATAAAAGATTTGCCTGAAGGCAAGGAAATTGAGGTTGTTATATATACAAATTCAGGAATTTTTGCGTTTGAATCAATAATAATTAATTCTCCTCTTGAACAAGATTTTGTAATTGAATTGCCTGATGAAAAAAAGAAAATTCAAAGACGGGATTATATAAGAACCCCCATAAATCTTAAATTGGTTTTAAACAGAGAAGATATGAACTATGAAACACGAACTATCAATGTAGGCGGTGGAGGAATAAGATTTGTTTCCAAAGAAAAACCAAATATAAACGATTTATGGAAATTTATGCTGGTTTTGCCTGAAGGAAAAACAATATCAGGACTTGGAAAAGTTCTTTATACACTTTTGCAGGGTAGCGTTAATGCTTCTGTTATAACATTTACAGATATAACTGAAACAGAAAGAAATCGTTTGATAAAATTATGTCTGGATGAGGAAATTAAGAATTTAAAATATAAAAAAGCAAATTCTTAAATATTTTATATAGTAATTTAAGTTGAAAAAGCTAATAAAATAGGTTATAATTATACAGGAGGTAAAATTATGGCATATTCGTTAGATTTAAGAAAAAAAGTAATTGATTACAGGAAAACACACACTTTAG
>Ga0116155_10002181_pt1 | contig 13439 bp, 12 predicted proteins | sample AD_UKC032_MetaG_FD_89890 | JGI IMG/M metagenome (GOLD analysis project Ga0116155, IMG submission 89890) | Active sludge microbial communities of municipal wastewater-treating anaerobic digesters from USA - AD_UKC032_MetaG | ecosystem: Engineered > Bioreactor > Anaerobic > Digestate | place: USA...
ATCTCAGGCAGATTTCACCCCATGATTTCGATTTTGGGTTGGTGGTAAAAATGAGACGATACCCACAAAAAAATAAGGTACACGCTCAGGTTTTTTTCCTGTTTTGTCCAGCATTCTTTTTAAGAGAAAACATATCACGCCCTGCCCAAAAAAACATATCCATGACAGACAATCACGGGTTGCTCTACGTCCTTTCGCTCTTTAAGCAGCGGTATACCCGGGGGGACGTCATGGACGCTGATCGTGCTCAACTTCGGTATCATCCCCGCAAACGCGAAACTGTTCCAGGACTTCTTCACCATCCTCTTCGGGATGATCTTGCCATGGTTATTGCCCTGGCGGTCCCCCTATATCGTTATCTGTAATATCATCGGGAACTACGACGAGAAGAGCGGATTCTGGCAGATCGAGAACAACCTCAGTTACCGGTGCACCCCATCCTCGGAAGAGATGCTGAGAAGTATCCGCGAGATTAAAAAAACAGCTTGAAAATGCAAAAGATCATCATACTTAAAAAAGATGAAGAATCCATCAGGGTTCTTCGTTCGGAAGCGCTCTTCCCCTTTCTGAACAGCCCTGTACTGGTTCTGTCCCGGTATGATTCACGTGCCCCCCATCTCTTGTCTGCGGGACAGACTTCCTTAAAAAACGGTGTTCCGGAACACGTATTGTCAGTCTGATAATACTTCGGATTTCCTCGTATCCGTCCGGGGCCGGAACCGGCAGGGGGCCTTGTCAGAAAGAGAGAGGGAAGAGCGGAAGGATTTTTTTATCCCGTCAGTCCAGCGGGATGGTCTCCAGTTGGGATACGAGTTCCCAGATACGGGTCCGTGCGTGGATGGGCATGTTGGGATCATTGGAAATTTCATCAATCTTGGAGATGGCTTCCGCGGCGCGCAGCCCCATTGCCTTGGAATTGTTCGTAAGCAGCGTCCGGGTCTCGTCAGCCACGCGCCGGATATTTCTGGGTATCGAGTTGTCCTCCTGAATGTGCTGCAGCATCAGGATACAATTTTCCATAGTTTTTTCAGGGTTGGGCATGGTATCACCTACCTGTGTACCTGTAGTTAATATGCGGAACCGACATATATAGGTTAAATATCGATCCGACGGTGATCAGATGCCAGCGCGCAAAGAAGACGAAATCATGGCTGAATACCTCCTGAAAGGAGGAAAAATGCTTGAAAAGGCCTGCAAGACCTGTGGCTGCCCCTTATTTGAAGTCAAAGGAAAGACACTCTGTGTCGTCTGTGCAGAGAATGAACCCGCGAAAGATGCGAAGAATGTACTTGGTGGAAAAAAACCGGCTGCACCCGCGGCTGCGGAGGCAGGGGCCGCGACCCTCATCCATGATGACGGGCATGCCTGTTCCTGCGGGGAAGACCATGACGAGGATTCCTGCACCTGCGGCGATGGCGATGGAGGTCTTGCCGAGGAGCTGGCATTCACCATCCATTCCCTGTGCGAGCGGATCCAGAATGAGAAGGACCCCGAGAATGTCATCCTGCTGATGAATGCAGTGAAGGAAGGGACCGAGGCGCTCGAGATTTTGTGCAAATTGTGAAGCGACCGCTTCGCCAGCCACTTTTTTTTATTGACCTGCAAGTATTTAACCCGGACATTCGACCCTGATCCATGCAACCGGGCAGCCATGTCCATATCATCAGTGCGGGAGAAAAGATCCACACGGCCTTCCCGGCGATCCTCCGCATGCTCCCGGGCATCACCCGCGTGTACGTGGTCGCCGGGAGCGAAACGTACGGCATATCGCAGAACCTGCCGATCGAGAAAGAACGGGCAAAGGTCCGCCATGCCGTTGAATCGGTGAAGGAGATCTCCGCTTCGCTTGAAATCCCGTTCGCCCGCGAGACGGTATTTCCCCCGGTATTGCCATCTGCCCGCACGGTACTGACGAAGATCCGGCGCGAGAATAAAAGGGCCCGCATCACGTTCGATCTCTCGGGCGGGTCAAGGGATCTCTGTATGGCGCTCTTCGCGCTTGCCCCGTGGATCAATGGTGAAGTCTGGAGCTCGTTCGACGGGAAGAAACCGCAGCAGGTCCCGGTGCCGGACCGGGATGTCCAGGCAATGCTTGCGAACGTGAACTACCAGACGATCCTCGCGGTGCTCCTGCGGAATCGCCCGACTTCCACCGTCCTGACAGACGTCCCGTACATCCCCCGGCAGTACCTGTACAGCCAGGTCTGGCCGTACTACATCCGCCAGCGGGCCCAAAAACCGGTGGAGGGCGCCCCTGTTGCACACTATAAACGCGGGAGGAAACCGGCGAACGACCTGTCGCAGGCAACGTTCTCGTGGTTCCTGAAGGTGCTCACCGGTGCCGGCCTTGCCGAAGAGGCACCGGGCCGGAGGAGCGGGAGGGAGACGGCGTACCGGATAACGGCAGACGGGGAGATGGCGTTCCGGTTCTTTGCTGACCCGGCCGTGAATTCTATTGTGAATCAGATGCTGGACGGGGCGTGATCCTTGTCCGGACTCTGTTAATTTTTCCGGGACCCCCTGCCTTTCATGGATCAATCGGGAAAAAAAAGTGTAAAGTACCTTCTTGATTGCCGGGTAAGTACTTGACTCACTAAGAGCGTACTTTACTACTTTTTCCTTTCTCCATCGTGAGCATTCCGGTTGATCGATCGGATCGCGATTGAAAAAATGCGAGCGGGGGGTGAGGGGTCGATTGAAAATTTTTTCCGGAGATCGATGTGCGATTGAAAAATGATCAGGTTGGTTTGTGATTCACGGAAACTATGAGCCCTCCCCGCCTCAGGGCCCCTCGCGGGGCACGGCGGGGCAAGAGCAGGTCCGGGAAAACCGGTAATTGAGGCCGCCGCGGGGTGCCCTTCGAGGCGGCGGCAAGCATCGCAAGGGGGGTATGGGGGCATCACCCCCCATCAATGATATCCAAAGAATAGATCCCGATTACCCGTACTTCGCCAGGCACAGCTCAAACACCCGCTGCCCGGTCTTCTCCCCAATCCCCTTCACCGCAACAAGTTCTTCGAGAGAAGCGTTCACAATTCCCTGAATTGAACCAAAGTGAGCAAGCAGCAGCCGGGCGTTCTTCATCCCGATCTCCGGGAATGCCGACACGATATACTCCTGCTCCTCCTTGATTGAACGGTGGGTCTTGTGCGGGTGCACTTTCCGCTCCCCCCGTTCCCCCTCCTCGCGTTTCGCTATCACCATGAGCATCTGCGCCGTGTCCTGCTCATCGCGGGTGAAGAGGACCGAGACGCCCATATCAACAGTCAGCGCTGTAAGCACGCCCCGAATCGCGTTCTGGTGGATGTTTCTCTGGGTATAGAGATCGCCACCCTCGATGATAAGGACCGGGCGGATAACCGCATCCGCCATTGCCTTGACCTGCCCGAGAAGGTCGCGGTTGATGAGCGTGTCCACGAAGTCCCGCACGGTCTTGCGCTCCACGAGGATCCGGTCGCCGATCGCATAGTCCCCGAAGGCGAGTCGTTCGAGCCGGATGCCGGCGCCCAGACCGGAGAGCACTTCCACGACTTTTGAGGAGGTCTCGCGGTCATCGATGACAATCTTCGGGCCCTGCGGCGTGAACTCTTCGATGCTGGTCTGCTCGACCGCAACCGGCCTCGGGACTGACGAAGTCATGTTCCCCATCGACCGCATGCTCTTGTGCATCATCTTCTCCTTTGCTGCGCTGACGTGCCGGAAGACTTCATCTGACGTGCCTTTAGTGACCAGGACAACAACCCGGCCTGCACCGGATCGGCCGGTCCGGCCCTTGCGCTGGATGGAGCGGATCTCGGACGGCACGGCCTCGTAGAAGATCACCATGTCAGTGGAAGGCACATCAAGGCCTTCCTCCCCGACCGATGTTGCGATCAGGACCTTGAACTCACCTTCGCGGAAGCGGGTCAGGGCAGCGATCTGCTTCTTCTGCGAGAGTCCTTTCTCGGAGTCCTTGGTTGCCTGTCCTACGAACCGTTCGCAGGCAATACCTGCGGCTGTGAGGAAATCAACGAGCTGTTGCACAGTATCGCGGTACGTGGCGAATACGATAATGCGGCTGTCGGGGTGTGTTTCCAGTTGTTCCCGGACGAGCCCGAGCGCGATCTCCACCTTCGGGTGGAGCTCCTTTGTCCACTCCATCGACCGTTCGAAAAGTTCGCGGAAGGACTGGTCGGCTGCAAGCCGCTGGCTGGCCTTGCTCCCTCCCGATGAGGTGCCTTCGGCATAGAGTTTCGCAAGGTATCCCTTGAGCACTTCGCTTCCCTGCGATTCGGCAAGCATGACCGCGTGCCTCAGTTTCATGCACTCGGCGTAGACAGAAGCTGCCGAGTATCCGGTGGGATCGCGGTTGGCAATCCGCTGCTGGATCTGGGCGTTGATCAGATTCAGGGCTTTCATGGTTAGTTTTTCCCGCTTCGGCACCGTGAAGTGGAGTGATGCCAGGAGCGCGAGACGCTCTTCAATGAGCGTGTTGATAACCTGAATTGCTGCCTTAAGATCCGGAGGAAGGTCGATGCTGATATATTCCAGGCCGCGTTCGAAGACGTAGGGGAGGACGTCCGGGTCGCTCTCGGTCCGGGTTTCAACATGTTCGATCCCGAGGTTCGAACAGACCTCCTGCACTTTCTCCTGTGCCCCGCCCGGTGAAGCGGTCATCGCGAGGAGGAGCGGGTTGTCAGCGGTGGACAGGTAGCGCTGGGCAAGGAAGACATAGGCATAATTTCCGACAGCGCGGTGGCACTCATCCACAACCATCAAAGTGACATCCGCAAGCGTGTACCGGCCTGCGATCAGGTCATTTTTTATCACCTGCGGTGTTGCGAGGATCACCGTTGCCCGCTCCCAGTCCGCGGTGCGGTCGGCCGGCGGGGCTTCACCGGTGAACATAACGAACAGCGACAAGGCCGGATCACCATGAGGTTTCAAGTGAAGGTACCGCTCGAAATAGCGGAGGTGCTGCTCCACGAGCGGTTTGGTCGGGGCGAGCATCAGCACCTTGCCTTTCTCATTATAGAGCCGGGAGGCAGCCACCAGCAGGGCGACTGCGGTCTTGCCAAGGCCGGTCGGCAGGATCACCATGGTGTTGGTGTCCAGTGCCTTCATCGCGATCGAGAGCTGGTACTCGCGGGACTCGATACTGTCCGGGCGGATGAGGGGGTGGCTGATACAGCTCATAGGCTGGTGAGAGATTAGTTGCTGATAATAATAAGAGGTTGGCCATGCGGCGAACATTATTCTCAGGGAAGTTCGGTTGCCCAAAAATCTCAGAAATGCGATCCCCGTAGGCACCAGGGTACTTCGCGGTGCACGGCAGGTCGAAAGCAGGTCTGAAAAAACCGTTAATTGAGGCTGCCGCGGGGCGCCCCTCCAGGGAGACGGCTCCCCTCGTCTGGGGGGTATGGGGGCATCAGCCCCCATCATTCTTTAAAAAAACGGTCGTGAAAATTGATCGATAATCTATTGAATATCCGCAAACACCTTTGTCCCCGCCACCAGCTCCCCGACAATTTCCGGCAGCTGCTCAATCGCCAAACGCACCTGATACATGCTGTCACGGTCACGGAGGGTCACGGTGTTGTTCTCTTTTGTATCATAGTCGACCGTGACAGCAAAGGGTGTGCCGATCTCATCCTGGCGGCGGTAGCGCCGGCCTATAGCGCCGCTGTCATCGTATTCCGCAAGGATGCCCTTTTTGTGGAGGGTGATGGTGATATCACGTGCAATGGTGTCGAGGCCATCCCGGCTCATCAGCGGGAAGACCGCGACCTGAACAGGGGCGACCTTCGGGGAAAACCGCATGACCGTTCGCTTTTCACCGTCTGCGGTATCCTCATCGTAAGCCTGTTCAAGTACCCCGTAACACATCCGGTCGATACCATACGAGGGTTCTATCACATGCGGTACGATATCCTCTCCCCGCACATCAACAACCTCGTCCCGCACCTCATAGAGGTCCGCCGGGATATGGATCTTCTCACCCTCAATTTCGACATCCACGCCGTTTTTACCGGGTATTGCCGTTTCCAGCTCGGCAAAGATCGCCTTTGCTTTTGTTCGGTACTGTTTTCCAAGGACACTCATGTTGGGGATGATGCGGCGTTGCGGGACTTTTTTCGGCTCATCGTACTGGATGAAGACCGTCATCGGTGTGCCGCTCACTTTCGCATGGGCATTGAGATCATAGTCCGTACGGTCTGCAATACCGACTGTCTCAACCCACCCGAACCTGCCGGAGCGGATCTCGGCGTCCCAGCAGTCGTTGGCATAGTGGGCCAGCTCGTCGGGAAGGTGCTGGCGGAACCGGAGACGGTCCGGTTTGATCCCGATGGTGATCAGGAGGTCATGGGTTAATGCCACGTAATACGCTACATATTCGTTGGCGATCACACCCTTGTCTACGGCCTCCCTCATCGAAAGAGTGACGGGCGCCTCGTCTTTCAGTTGCCGGTCCGCTGTGAGAAGCGGCATCCGGTAACCGGCGTACCTGCTGAAGTTCGGGTGCCGGTTCTTCTCGTCCGGGTGGACAAAGATTTCGGCTTCGGCCTGTGTGAATTCGCGGAGCCGGATCATTCCCTGCCGGGGTGAGATCTCGTTCCGGTAGGACTTGCCTATCTGCACGGCACCGAAGGGCAGTTTGTCACGGTAGAACCTGAGCAGGCGGGCAAAATCAACAAACATACCCTGCGCAGTTTCGGGGCGGAGGTACCCGGTTCTCTGTGATCCGGGACCTATCATCGTCTTGAACATCAGATTAAACTGGAAGACCTCAACGGGACCGAGCACTTCCCCACAGGCCAGACATGCGCAGCCAACGAGTGCAGCTGCAAGCTCCTCGTTCTTCATGGTGGAAGCGTTTTTTATCCTGCTTCCTTCCGCGACATGGTCAGCACGGAGGTACTCCCTGCAGTGAGGGCACTGGCACATCTTGTCGGCAAATCCCGCCACATGGCCCGAGGCAATAAAAACGGCCTCCTGGGCAATCGTGGGGCACTCAATCTCGTAGTATCCCTCTCTGATTACATAAAATTCCCGCCAGATATCCTCTATCCGCCGCTTCATCATCGCGCCCAGCGGTCCGTAATCGATGAAACCCGCCACGGCACCGTAACATTCGGAGGTCGGCCAGATAAAACCCCTGCGTTTGGCAAGATCCATCACGTTCTCAAAAACATCACTCATAATGATCACGATTCAACTGTATCTAGTAATGTAGGGCGACTCATCGACAAAAAGACTCTCATCAGACCCTGCACGATGGGATGTTTTTTCCCTCATTGTCATATCCGGTGCAGACCGTGTTTGAGAAATCAGGAAAAAATCGATCGGATCTGCCAGAAAAAATAATCAGCACCCACACCTTTTAAACAGTGTTTTAAAGTCCTTTTGGTCAAACGAGGCATAAAGATAGCATTAAATAGTAGACGAAGTATTGTATATCCTAATCCCAATACGGGGTTTGCAATGACCGAAGACAAACGAAAGACCCAGCTTCTGAAACTCTTCAGTACCATGTCGGGAAAGACCAAAATTGTTGAACCAATGAAAAATATCCATGGTACCTTAAGAGACAGCGACGCGATTGAACGCGAAGTCGCGCTCGTCATGAGAGAGATCACGGAACAGGGAATCTTCAAGACCTCCTTAAAACCGATCCAGCTTGCAAAACTCGTAACCTCGTTCTATGTTGGAAAGAACGATACCGAGATCGCCCGGGAACTCGGTGACGAGAAATTGTCAAAGACGGTTGCACGGGCACGGGTGAGACTCAAACTCTTCCGGGAGCTTGACTTCAAGATGCCCTTCGATAAGGAGAAGATGGAAGACCTCATCAATTCCGGCAAGACCCTGAAGGAAGTCTCCGAGGAACTCGGGGTCAGTCCTTCAACCCTCCGTGAATACCGGCACGTGATCGAGGAACAGGAAGACCCGACCATCGATCCCTATATCGACCGGATCCGCGACGTCATGGAAGATCGTGATCTTTCCGAGCAGATGACAAGGAGCGCCACGGACAACAGCCTTGGGGACTCCATCGATATCACAGAAGCTGAAATGATAGACGTGACATAAGGGAAAACACTTACCCAATCACGCTCTTTTTTTTGCATTACGGCATTCCATTATGGCGGAATTTTTTTTGTTTCTGATCTGATCGGGGAACTGGCTGGGATTTTACGGATCCTTGAGAAAACCTCATTTTCTCCCGATGACCGACCCCCTTGTGCCACCCTGCCCCATAGGGGGCATTGCGACAGGATTTTCCTCTTTTCTATTAGGATAGCGAAAATACCTTCTCGAGAGATTATCACAATGCGTGGGGTGCCACAGCACCCGGGGCAGGACGTGAGCAAAAGCCCCCGGGAACGTCTATCCGATGATTTCCCGTGAAAAACCCGAAATGATATCATGATGGTGCTGATGCCTCCATACCACGGTTATGATGCACGGCCGCCGCCCCGAAGGGTGCGGCGGCATCACCTCCTTTTTTTTAAAAATCAAACCTGCCCTGCCGTGCCCCGCGAGGGACCCTGAAGCGGGGAGCACTCATCCCTCTCCAGAGAAAATGAATTTTTCATCGTTCGGGTGCGAACCAGATCAGTTCATGCCCGTTTCTACAGAGCTGATTTTTCTCGTTTTGTTTTCTGTGAGGCAACCTCCAATAAAATGAAAAATTTCATCCAATTGCAGCCTTATCTGCATATATGCAACTCACCTGGCTTGGTCACTCCTGTGTTCTCCTCTCCGGTTCGCAGAAAATTCTTATCGATCCATTCATAGAAGGGGGCAGTGTCGCGGGAACCGAAGCAGATATCATTGCCGTCACCCATGGACATGAGGATCATATGGGTGAAGCGGTCCCCATCCATAAAAAGACGGTGGCAATCACCGAGATTGCCCGGTATCTTAAATCAAAAGGCCTTGCTGTTGAAGGAATGAACATCGGCGGGACGATAACGGTGGATGGCGTTTCCTTCACGATGACGCCTGCTTTGCATTCCACGTTCATCGAGGAAGCAGGTCCCGGGTTTTCAGGAGGAGCCGCGGCGGGTTTTGTCATCGGCATGGATGGGGTGAAGGTCTACCATGCAGGAGATACCGGGCTCTTCTCGGACATGAAACTTATCGGGGAACTCTACCACCCTGACGTGGCGCTCCTGCCTATAGGCGGGCGGTACACCATGGGCGTGGCGGAAGCGATGATAGCGGCAAATTTCATCGGTGCAAGGACGCTCATCCCTATTCACTACAACACCTGGGACAAGATCACGGCCGATCCACTCTCGCTGAAAACGGCTTTGGAGCGGACAACCGACATCACCGTCAGGGTGCTCCGGCCCGGAGAGAGTATGGAAATTGTCCTGTGATTTCATTGTCCCGCGTGGTCGTACAAAGAATTTTGTTCCCTGCTGGTCCGGGTTGCTTGGCAACCAGGGAATTAATGCGGGACGGCGGTATGCCACACTCCAAACCCCGTTGTGATAGGAGGTGATGGATCAGCGCGGGCACCCGTCGGATTCCGTGGGTTTCCCGTACCTGACCAGCGAGAAGAAGATGCCGGCGATACACAGTACGGCAGAGGCTGCCATCGCGACCTTCATACCCTCAAGGAATGCGGGAAAGAGGTCCGGTGTGATCTGGACATTACCGACAAAGAGGGCAAGAACCATCATCGCTATTCCCATGGAAAGCATCTGCCCGACAAGTCGCATGGTCCCCAGCGTCCCGGAGGCCACACCGTAATAGTTCCTTTCCACGGAGCCCATGATAGCATTGGTGTTTGGCGATGAGAAGAACCCAAGACCTATACCGAGAACGATGAGGATAGCAATCAATACCACAAGCGAAGTATCGTATCCAATAAATATAAGGAAGAAAAGGCCCAGTGCGGTCATACCCATGCCCATGGATGCGATCTTCCCCGGGTCAACCCGGTCCGAGAAACGACCTGCTGCCGGTGATACCAGTGCCATGACCACCGGCTGAACCACAAGGACCGTGCCGGCATATTCCGGAGAGAACCCCTTGATATACTGCAGGTACAAACTCAAAAAGAACGTGACCGCAAATGTGGCTCCGTAATTGACCAGTGCTGCCATATTGGAGAAGAGAAAGACCCGGTTAGTTGAGAACTGTCGGATATTCCAGAGGGGATACCGGATGCGGAGCTCCCGGGCAATGAAGACCGCAAGCATTACCATACCGGCGATGACAAGAATGAAGCCCTCGCGCCCGGGCAGGAGGGAGAAGCCGTACATCACACAGGTGAGAGTCAGGCCGTACTGGATCGCTCCCCCAAGATCGAACATCTCACCCCTGCAGTCAGCCCATTCCCCTTCCAGGAACAAGAGGATCAGCGCTACAGCAAACAGCCCGATGGGAATGTTGACGGCAAAGATGCTCCGCCAGCCGAAAAGAGCGGTCAGGATCCCGCCAAGAAACGGCCCCATTGAGAGGCCGAGATAGACCGCGGTGGTATAAATCCCCAGGGCTTTTCCCCGTTGCTGCGGGGGAGTCACGGTAGTGAGGATAGCAACCGCGGTACCGAAGATCATCGCGCTCCCGAACCCCTGGAGGACCCGGAGCAGGATCACAGCCAGGGCTGACGGTGCCATGATCATCAGGAAAGATGCAAGGGTAAATAGTGAGATGCCGGTGGCAAATACCCGTTTGCGCCCGTAGATATCCGCGATTCGGCCAAAGGGGACGAGGAAGACCGCTGATGCGAGCAGGTAAGCTGTCGATACCCATCCCATCTGGAGAGCATCCATGGAAAACTCCCGTGCAAGGGACGGGAGTGCGATATTGACTGCCGAGAGGTCAAATGGTGTCAGGAACCCGGCCAGGATCGCGATAAAAAGTACGGTCTTTCCCGTTTTTACTGGTGGCATACAACCCTATCTGATGTTGCATAGTTGGGATAATAAGGGAAACGGGCAAAAAAGCTCCATCCCCCGCTAAAAGAAAGAGAATTCCGGATATTTTTCTACCGTCACGTGATATATTCCCGAAGTTTCTGTACGCGTGCCAGCTGTTGCTTTGCCTGATCCTTCTTGTCTTTCTCTATGCTGTTCATGATCTTTTCGATAGGTTTTGACAGGGCGTAGATCTTCACCGGCCGGCCTTTTCCCTCCGCCTTGTTTTCTTTGATTTTTATCCAGTCCTTTGAAATCAGGAAATGCATGGCAAGACTGACTTCCGGCTGGCGGAGATCTGTCCCCCGCTCGATATCGCGGGAAGTTGCATTCGGTACGTTTGCGAGGAAGACCAGTACCTGGGCAACATTTTTCCTTGTACCTGTTGCAATAAGCAGACTGACAAATTCTTTTTCTTTCTCAGTAAAGTACATCACGTGCTGGGGTTTCATGCATCACATCCACCATATTGCGTATTATTTTTACAAATATATTTTTATCGGTGCACTCCTCAACCAACCCGCAGAGGGAAAAAAACGTCACATTGCGACATTGTCATATACTGATCACGCGCTGGTTGTGATGGACCGCATAATGTACAGATGATAGGTGTTTCGAAAAAGTTCAAAAAACAGGGATCTGAGATGGAGATCAGAATTCCTGAATCGGGAACGGGAGATCGAAGAAAGCCCCGGCATTCTACCGTCTTCTTTCTCCAATAAACTTTTCAGTCCAATGGTGAAATATCAGGAAAAAAGATAACATGATCTTAAAAAAAGAGGCTATTGTTTAATAACGACAACATCATCCCATATGCTAAAAAAACAGCGTAACATCCAAGTACGTTAAGGATCAAACTACCTGCCTGAACATATGGTCTCCTCCCGAATCCCCCTCATGACAACCCTGCTCATCGCCGGTATTCTCTTCCTCGCCGGTTCAGCTATTGCTTCCCCGAACATTCAGGTATCCATGGGTGACGATATACCTCTTTTTGGGTATGCCACCTCCGGGCCGTACGTGTATCTTTTCCTGACCGGGCCGAACCTTCCCGTTAATGGCGTGGCACTGCATGATATTTCCCGGAGGGCAGACCAGGGTGGCTTTACCAGAGTCAGCGTTGACGGGGAGGACCACTGGAGTTACACCTGGCATACGGGATCTATTGGTGGTCGGCTTGATGAAGGGACCTATACTGTCTGGATTGTCAGTGGCCCGAATGATCGCTCCCGTCTTGCCTGGGCTGACTACCGGACGCTCTCTGTTACCCTCGGAAAACCGTATGTCAGCGTTGACACACCGGTCCAGCCCGGCGGCATGAACCTGCAGTCAGTCCCGGATGGGGCATCGCTCATGGTCAATGGTGAGTATCGCGGAAAAACTCCCCTCAGGATCACCGGTCTTTCCCCTGGCAAATACGCCGTCACCTTTTCCCGGTTCGGGTTCAGGGAAGTAGCTATCGAGGTCCCGGTGAATCAGGGAACAATAGCTGAAGTAAATGCAACCCTTCTTTCGGATGCCGGAACGCTTCTGGTCAATTCCACTCCGACCGGTGCCCGTGTCGTGCTGGACGGGAATGAGGCCGGCTTCTCGCCTGTTGTCCTGAAGAACATTTCCGCAGACAACCACACGATCCTCCTGGAAAAAAACGGGTATGTCCCTGCCGTTCGCCAGATCAGGATCGATGCAGGCCGGGTCAGTTCTTTCGATGTCTCCCTTGAACCGGTCCCTGTCTCGCTCACAACAACCCGTGCTGCCGGCTTTATCCCGGGATTAGCCGGAGCCTTTTTTATTATCCTCCTTGGTGTTGTATACCGCCATCACCGAAATCAGTGACAGCCGGGACCGGGACATTTTTCTGGCTGCTGCAACATTTTATATCCGATCGCGGGAAACCCGGACTGGAGCATCTGCATGACCACGACCCTGCTGGACTTCCTGATGATCGTTTCCCTTGGCATACTGGCAGGAACCGGCATCGGGTTGTGTATCGGGTTTTTTACAAATAAACAGAAGCGGGACTGGACCATGATGCAGATCCATGATAAATTAACAACAGCCGTCCTTATCCTTGCCTGTTCAGCCATCATTACTGCAATCCTGGGATGGTACATCTTCTGGTATACCGTGATATAACAGCCACGTATACCTCTGTCCTGCCGCGTCCTTCAGCGGGATTGAACCTTATCATGCAGTCGGATCTTCATTTTGACCGTCTTTTAAGGTCTCTGTCGTGAGATAACTCTCATCCATCACCGTGATCAGAGGGGAAAATTTCTGTACCGGGACAGTAAAAGTGTATTCCGATCCCAACCCCCGCACAGTGCGGGAGCTGTTGCTGCAGGTACTTATCATGTGGCAGAAAGGTAGTGCATGATACGGTCGATGACGGCCGGATTCTTTGGCAGGTTGATATGGCAATAGAGATCAGGCTGCGGGTACTGGCCGGATTTCTCATTGCGGGGGGCGATGATATCGAGTGAGATGCCGGGAAGTCTGGATTCGCAGTGCGGGATCACCCCGTCA
>Ga0116155_10002182_pt1 | contig 13428 bp, 20 predicted proteins | sample AD_UKC032_MetaG_FD_89890 | JGI IMG/M metagenome (GOLD analysis project Ga0116155, IMG submission 89890) | Active sludge microbial communities of municipal wastewater-treating anaerobic digesters from USA - AD_UKC032_MetaG | ecosystem: Engineered > Bioreactor > Anaerobic > Digestate | place: USA...
GGGATATAGGGGCGAAGCCCCTATATCTAAACAAAGCCCCCTTCCCGTGTGGGAAGGGGGTATGGGGGATGGGGTTGTTAATTTCGCAAAATGCAAAATAAAAAATAGTTATGCAGTAATCTTTAATATCAAGTTGCAATCAATGTAGCGTTAAATCTCCCTCCCCCTGCTTCCTCCCCAAGGGAGGGGAAGAAGAGTTCATAAGGGTTTACAAAAATCGCCTTTTTTATTTACAGGCTTTTTTCAATGATTGGTATACTTTGCTCATTATAGATTAGGGGATATCATTTTCTATAACAAAAATGTAGTATCTTTCCTGTTGAATAAATCTGTTTGTTATTTTCTTTTTTACAGGACAATTCTCAATAACTTCCTCATAATATTTTTCTACTTCTTTTTTAGAAAAAATTATTTGGTGATAAGGGCTTTTGTTGTCTATTGGAAAAGATGAGATCAATATATCGGATTTTAATAATAAAAAGTCTAAAAGCTTTTTGGATTCTTCAATCTCAACATGTTCAAGAAACTCAAAGCAGGTTATTAAATCATATTTTGAATCTTTAAAAAATTCTGTTTTTGATAATTCATCAGCTTTACAGTTTTGTTGATGAAAAGAAATCTTGTTATTAGAATAATGTTCTCTTGCAAAATTTAAAGCTGTTTCTGATATATCAAAAGAATTTATTGCATTAATTCTTTCCTGTAATTCATTTGCGAGGATATAACTTCCATAACCTATACCGCATCCTACATCGGCGATTTTTATTTTTTGAGGAAACTCTTTCTCTAATGTTTTCATGTAATAACTTACAAAATAATATCTCTGTTTATGAAGATTATCGATTTTTTCGAGAGATTCTCCTGTTTGTCGTTCAAAATTAATATTAAACAAGTCGTTATCTTTAATATTTTCAACGGATAGAACGATATCAGGCATTATTTCTTCAAATTTTTCTAAAGAGAAAACTTCATAACTTCCCATTTTACTGCCGATTTTTTGAGGATCAGTATCTACAAATCCGACTATAGCAAAATTTGAGAGATTTATTTTGTCTATAAATTTTTTAGCGAGATTGTTTGTTCCGTATAAATAAATATTTTTTCCTTTATATTTTTCCGCCAAATAATTTATTTTTTCCTGAAAGAATGGCGAATTCAACACTTCTTCGACAATTGAATCCTGTTCTTCAAAATCCATATCTAATGCTGAGTCATCAAACAAATCATGGACAATATTTGCATTGAAAAAATTTTTTAAAAGTTTAATATTTGGGAAAACCGTTTTTTTATTTTGAAGAGTAAGAGCTATAACTTCAGGATTTAATTTGCTAATTTCACTTATATGATAAATATTATAACCTTTAATTTTTTCAGAAGCCCTGGCTTTATTTGCGTCAATAAATCCTAAAAGATTAATGGAAGAAAAATCAAATTTTTCCGTTAATTTTTCTGCAAGCTTGCCTGTGCCATAAAAGTATACTTTTTTGTTTTTATTATTTTGAATAAAAGCGCAAATTTGATCTTTCACATATTGGGACTCTAAAATTTTATCTATATCTGAAAGACCTTCTTTAGGCTTTTTATTGCCGCACCCTATATCCAATTTTATGTTGTTATTTGTCATTAAAATTTTCCTTTATTTTTGCAATTATATAATATTTTTAATTATAAAACATTAAATTTCTTATAAACAAAAAAAGACGTCATGCTGAACTTGTTGCGCGAAGCAGGCGTTGCTGTCCGCTAAAGCATTTCAGCATCTATCCAATTTGGCTAAATTACAAATAAATGTTATTTGGAAAGACCCTGTTGCGAAGCAGTCGGCGCTGTCCGCATTTCGCAAACAAGTTCAGGGTGACGATTTCCACGTTGATTTTTAAATTACATAAAAAGCAGGACTTGTAGGCTTAAGGTTTATTGATTTAAAAAATTAATTTCCCCATGCTTCCCCGCAAAACTTCCGGCTGCTTCCCTCGGATAAACAAAATGGGAAAAAAGTTTTCCCGAAAATTATGCCTGTGTTCTAAACACTTTGCAGCACAGGGCGAAAACTGCAAAATTCTTCTGTTTCCCATTTCTTTCCTATAATTTTGGCATTTTTCCAATTCCGGCTCACTTCGTTTAAATAGGGGAAAGCCCGCACCGTTTACAAGTGTTCGGGAGCTTTCCCCTGATTGAAATTGGAATTTGCTCTATAACCTATAAGAAAAAAACGGCTGAAATTATTGAATTTAAAAAGGATACAGGCAACGAACCTATATCCTTAAATAAAAAATGGCTCCCTTTGATAGACACGATTAGAACTTTTTCATCCGATGATGTAACCATTGCTATCATAAAAGACATTCTCAATGCAGCTTAAATTTTGGAGTAAAAACCTTTTATGATAAAAACTCCGGAATTTTTATAAATACAATTGCCTCCCGCTTTTTCAGCACCTATGCGAAAATTATCAGGAAAAATTGGCACTACAGATAGGGCTTGCAATATCGCACGTTTTTAATAAGGCATTATAGTTAAGCCATGTTTTATTTTTCATCTGCTTTATCAGGCTTATATCGCCGGACAAATATGTTTAAATACTTATGCTTTTATTGTATGTCTGTAAATGATAAAATCATTTTGATATTTAATGATTAATCTGGGTTAATTATGAAAAAAGGATTCCTGTCTGAATATTTTGAAGGTGTTGCAGCTAAAAGATTGAGTGCTGTTGAAATTGACTCTCAAATATCACACCAGCATGAATTTAATGGCGTTAATGGCTTGCGGAAAATGCTTGGGAATGACAGGCAGAACTTTAAAGCCTCATATATTTATATTTCAGAATCAGAGGATGAAACACTTGCAGATGAAGGAACTGTAACTTGGTATGATGCAAGGGAAAATCACCCAACAAGAACTGAATACAGGCTTTATTATACCGGAAATGATGTTTTATATAAGGCAGAACAGGGCGATCTTCTAGTTATTGGCAAGAAGCCTGATAATGAAATGGTCTTTATGCTTGCCAAGCAGGGTACAACACCTGAAAGCCAGTTGTTATGGCTGTTTAATATAGAGGAAGACATTGGAACAAAATTTGCTGTAAAGGAGTTTGAGGATACAAATGATAGGGATATAAGCTATTCAGCAGGAATAATTCTTGAACATCTTGGCATAGAAGTTATTAAAACAGATGAAAACCTTTTAGATGTTATATTGCAGGAGTTTCCAGCAGGCTTCCCTTCAACAAAATTATTTTCTGAATTTGCAAGGAAAATTTTTAGCCGGTCATCAGATTATAAAAATTCATCTGAAAGCCCTGATAATTTACTTGTTAGCTGGATGGAACAGGAAGAAATATTGTTTAAAACACTTGAAAAATATATGCTGAAAGAAAAACTAAATAAGGGTTTTTCTGATGATGTGGACGAGTTTATTAAATTTTCACTTAGCGTGCATAACAGAAGAAAGGCAAGAGTTGGACAGGCACTGGAAAATCATATGGAAGAAATCTTCCGGCTTAATAATATCAAATATTCCAGAGGAGAAGTAACAGAAAACAAGTCAAAACCTGATTTTGTATTTCCCGGAATTAAAGAATACAGAGAGGAAAAGTTTTCTTCCGCTTTATTAAATATGCTGGGTGTAAAGTCAACCTGCAAGGACAGATGGAGGCAGGTTTTATCAGAAGCAGCCAGAATTAAGGAGAAACACTTGTTTACTCTTGAACCTTCGATTAGTGAAGCACAAACCAGTGAAATGAAAGCAAGTAATTTAAGGCTTGTAGTCCCTGTTAATATCCAGAAAACATATACTGCCAATCAACAAAACTGGTTAATAGGGCTTAATGATTTTATTGAGCTTATAAAGGGAAAACAGGCTAAAGCCATGTAACACCTATTTTAGATTTGTTTTCAGCAAGTCTGCTAATTTGTTAAGGTCTTTAAGCTGACATTCCCATATAATCAATACTTTCCAGCCCATTTTAAGTAATTTATCCTTATTTTCAGCATCTCTTTTAACATTTCCTCCCAGCTTGTTTTCCCAAAATTCTCTATTTGTTTTAGGCATAACAGCATATTTACAGTCTTTATGCTGATGCCAGAAGCAACCATGAACAAAAATAACTGTTTTATATCTGCTAAGTTTAATATCAGGCTTTCCGGGAAGGTCTTTATTATTTAGTTTATATCTGTATCCCAGAGAAAATAAAAGTTTTCTGACAATTATTTCAGGCTTTGTATTGCCTGATTTGATTGCAGCCATATTTTTACTTCTCTGTTCTTTTGTATGAACGTCCATTAATTATAGTGTTTAAATTTATATTAATTTCTTTACTTAACCATTATAATATGTCAAAATGTCAAAAAGATTCCCAGAGGAGATTGTATGAAGAAAAAATCAAACTTAACTTATTTTAGTAGGTTAAGAGAAAAAGCGGGTTTATCAATAGATGAGCTTTCTTTAGAAATAGAATATAGTCCAAGACAAATTTACAGATATGAAAAAGGGTTTAACCCTCCAAAACTTGTAATTCAATGGCTTGAAAATAAAGTTCAGGAAAATTCCAATATTACTTACTTTAAAAGAAAAAATGAATTTAAATTTATAGACCTATTTGCAGGCATTGGAGGATTAAGAAAAGGCTTTGAATCAATCGGCGGAAAATGTGTATATACAAGTGAATGGGATAACTATTGCAGGGAAACATATATTAAAAATTTTCATCCCGACCATAAAATTGATGGTGATATAACACAGGTTAATGAACAGGATATTCCAGAACATGATGTTTTATTAGCCGGATTTCCCTGCCAGCCTTTCTCTATTGCCGGAGTATCAAAGAAAAATGCGCTGGGTCGTCCGCATGGCTTTTTAGATAAAGCACAGGGAACATTATTTTTTGATGTGGCAAGAATAATAAAATATCACCAGCCAAAGGCATTTTTACTGGAAAACGTAAAAAACCTTGTTAATCACGATAAAGGCAATACTTTTTCTGTTATAAAACAAATACTTGAATCTGAACTTGGCTATAAAATCAGTTGTAGAGTTATAAACGCTAAAAGTTTTGTTCCTCAAAACAGGGAACGTATATTTATAGTCGGTTTTAAGGATACTAACAATAACTTTGACCTTAATAATCTTGTATTACCGCCTTCGGAGCTGGAACCAAAATTAAAAGCTATACTTCATCCAGAAGACGGCTCAGAGCCGGAAGAATCAAGATTTACACATGGCAAAAAGGCAAAAGTGCTTGAAAAATATACATTAACTGAGCATTTATGGAATTACCTTCAAAATTATGCTGAAAAGCATAAAGCAAAGGGGAACGGATTTGGATATGGTTTATTTGGAGGAGATGACATAGGGAGAACCCTTTCAGCACGTTATTACAAGGATGGTTCTGAAATATTAATCAAGCAGGACGATAAAAGACCAAGACGTTTAACGCCTAGAGAATGCGCAAGGCTTATGGGCTTTGATAAACAGAGGCAATCAGAATTTGTTATTCCTGTATCAGATACACAGGCATATAAACAATTTGGGAATTCTGTTGTCGTTCCTGTAGTTGAAGCTATTGCAAAACATATGATGCCTTATATTATTGAAAATTCGGAGCAGAATGTTTTATTAAGGGCTGAAAATGTAAAACAACTGGCTATGGTTTAACTTAATTGGTCTGCAATATTTCTAAAGTTAGTTAAATCTATAGATGCATTAAAAATTATTATGATAAAATGACATTTATAAGTTTAAAAATTTGTATTTACATAAACAATATGGGTATAAAAAGTGGGAGATACATTTAAATTTTTAAAAGTTGGCTGTGGGGATTGTACAGTATTATTATTAGGTTCAAAAGTAGTAATGATAGATTGTTATCAGGCTAATAATTATGGAGAAAATATTATTGACCATATTCCAAACAATGTAATTGATGTTCTTATCTTGACACATCAGCATTATGACCACTTTTTAGGCATACAAACTCTTTTAGATAATGATATAGAAGTTAAAGAAGTCTGGGAAAGTCCATACGATAGAAGATACGGCGATAATTCAGTACAATATGATGAATGGCAAAAGTACCAAACTCTTGTTAAAAAACTGGAAGCCAATGGTGCTAAAAGATATACCTCTACTAGAACAGAAAAAATTTATGACATTATTGGAGGGTATGAATTTTATATATTAAACCCTGTAGCTAATATTAATAGCGTTGAAACCAGAGAGCTTCATGATGCGAGCTTAGTGGTTATGGTTAAAAAAGTAAACTCTAATAAAGATAAAATGATATTTTGCGGGGATACAAGTGACTGGGCATTAGATAGAGTAAGAGAGAAATATAACATTAGTGGTGCAAATATATTGCATGCAAGCCATCACGGTTCTATAAATGGCGCAAATATTGATTTTATTAAAGAAACTTCTCCTAATTACACCATAGTTTCCACACGTTCAGGAGTATATTCAAATGTACCAAGCGATGTAGCTTTACAAAGGTATAGAAGTTATACAAATAAAGCAGTTAGAAGAACCGATACAGACGGAACAAGAGTGTTTAGTTAAATTTATTCAAATATAGCCTGCTCTGCTGTTTTATTTTCACGGGTTTTAAGATACGAATAAGCATAAATCATTTGCGCAAAAGAGGATAAGAGAAAACAAATCCCTATAGCTATCCAATTTTTATAAAGAATATAAATAGATACACCTATAAGTATTGAATTCATTAAGGCAACAACATAGAGATACCATATTTGTGAGCAATGACGGTCAAAAAAATTGGGTTTTTGCGAGTTCGTATACATTTTAGATGTATTTTTAAAACCTAATGGTTCAAATTTAAAAAATAATGCTCTTTGCTCGTTAATATAACGTGTTACTTGAACAAAATAGGCTCTATTTCTTACTATAACTATAAATAAGAATATTCCCAACAAAAAACCAATTAATAGAATTGCAATACTTGAAGGGGTAAAATCAATGTTTTCTTTTATTCCAAATTGATAGAGACCAATAGATATGCCTATTAAACCTGTATAAAGTGTAAAAAGAAACTTGAATATTTCAAATATTTGGCTATCGTAATGCCTCATTTGCTGAAAACATTGATTAAAATCACGTTCTAAAAATTTTAAAGCTTCTTTTTTTTCTTCAAATTCATCAGTCATTAAAAATACCTCATGTACAGAATATTTGTAATAATATTTAATTTATTGTAACTTCCATGTGTGTTTTATTAGTATAATAATTTCTCTCTATATTTATGGCGATACATCCGTCGTTTCTGGTTGTTAAACATTTTCTATTAATATATTCTTCATTACTTCTTTTTTTAACATCCCATCCTGAGGCAATTGCTGTATATCGGTTAGTAACACTTGTATCGACTTCTGAATCATCCGAAACAATTACTATATTTGGAGTGAAGTGATTAAATAATTCTGCACAATAGCCTGATTCTCTGCCATGATGTGAAGCTATAAAAACATTTGTACCGGATATTGCATTTTTAAAATCTTCTATTTTAAGTAACTCGTTCCATGAACTAGCTTCATTATCACCAGGAATAATAATTTTTGCTCCCATATATTCAATAATAACAACAATACTATGGTTATTTATATTAGAAATTCCGCAATTATTTGATAAAAAGTATCGAAAATTAACCCCGCCATTGTAAAAAGAATCATCAGGCTTTTCAGAATCCAAATCATAAGAAGAAAAATTAGAATAATTATTACAAATTTCAATGTATTTATCAATTTTGGTAGTGGCTGAAAGTTTAATGAAAAAACATTTAAAAACGTAAATAATAACTGTAAATCCCAAAGGAGGAGCAGTTATGAAAGAAAAAATTGGAAACTGCACAAAATGTGGCAGTGATAATCTGTTAAAAAATGGTCATACCTCAAATGGAAAGCAGCAATATTTTTGTAAAGATTGCGGAGCTCATAGAATTTTAGAACATGAAAAAGACTATAGTGAAGAAAGAAAAGGCGAAATTATCAGAACATACCTTGAAAGAGCTAGTTTAAGGGGATTAGAAAGAATTTTTCATGTTTCCAGAAATACAGTGTCAGGTTGGTTAAAAAAAAATAATCGAAAACTTGCCTACGATTGAAGAAACTCTTATCAAGGTAAAGGATGATGTACTTGAACTTGATGAGGAATGGTCATTTGTAAAGAAAAAGATAAATAAAAGATGGTTATGGCTTGCTCTTTCAAGGGTAACGCGTCAGGTTGTAGCCTATTTCATTGGTGATAGGAGTGAAGAAAGCTGTAAAAATCTTGAAAAAAGAATTCCTGAAAGATACAAGGAAACTTTTAAATTTAGCGATTTATGGGATGCTTACAATGCTGTATTCCCTGAGAATCATTTGTCTGTAGATAAAACCAGCGGTGAAACTTGCCATGTAGAGAGATTTAATAATACTATAAGGCAAAGATTAGCTCGATATACTAGAAAAACACTAGCTTTTTCAAAGTCTGATTATTGGCATGACCTTGTGACACATATATTTATCATTCATTACAATTTATCACTAAGAATTTAGCCACTACCTCAATTTTATACTTGTCAGAAGATGGATTATTGCCTCTTATATCGTTTTCAGACAAATGAAAGGGTCTTTGTATATATACTGGGGACAATTGCATTAAATTAAATATATCATCAATATGGTCGGTATGAGGATGGGTTATAATTACCTTGTCAATAGATGTAATTCCCCAGTTCTGCTTTAAATACAGTAAGGGACTAAAAGTATTATTTGAACCTTTATGAGTTCCAGTTCCTAAATCAATAACAAAATGCTTACCATTAGGCGTTTTCAAGTATGCTGCACTTCCATGCTGTACATCCCAGATAACCATTTCCAGTTTTGGCATTAAGTACTCCATTAGTTAAAAACTTTTTAATCTTTTTTAATTTTAATATACAAAAAAGCTATATTCAATGTTAGTAGTTTATCAAGAATTATACTTCCACAGCTACCCGCAGCATATCAATTGAATACTTATCCGCTACAAGCCAGCTTGTAATTTCATCCTCTGTAACCTCCAAAACAGGCGCAATTTTCGAAATAACAAGAGGGGAGATAGGTTCAACACCTTTAATCATCTCGTTTAATTTGCCCTGACTATAACCGATAACCTTACTTAAAGCCGTTCTGGAAAGTCCCTTTTGCTGTAAATAGCTGTCAATTTTAGCTGTAAGGATTAGCATGCCTGCATCTGGCTGTACTTTCTGTTTAACCTCTATAGCTCTTTTAAGTACATTTTTAGGGTATTTGTCGGCTAGAATCCAGCCCTTAATTTCCTCTAGGGATACTTCTAACACAGGGGCAATTTTTTCTAATAAATTAGGCGATAATGCTATTTTACTTTTTAGCATTTTATTTAAGGCACTTTCATCAAAATCAACTAATTTACTTAATTGATAATAAGTTATATTTTTTTCTTTTAAAATTTTATCTATTTTATTTTTTAATACTGACATTCAGTTATAGCCTTTAATTTTATACTGGAATAAATACGTGTTGACTTTTAATTTAAAATCTTGTATATTTAAGATGTCGAAATAGACGGCTGGTTACAGCCTGACAACACATAATTTTAACCCTGTTTTTTACAGGGCAGGTTTTAATATGTCATCATTTAAAAATTCTATCACAACGCCGTCTGGAATGACGGCGGGTTTTATACTGGATATTGTTATTGTTGCATCAATAATACTTTTTATAACAGGAATTGCTCCGATATTTTTTATATTGCTGCTGGGTACTGTGTTATCAGGCGCAATTATTAGTACGATTTGGGAATGCTGTAACGTTTTTAAGAAAAATACATAGGCTTTTATTAAGTTTTTTGAAGTATTTTAAAATAAAACCGTAAGAAATATTTAACATAAATTTATACCAATTGGGATTAACATAGTTTATACTAAAGATATAGAATTGTGAGGCATATACACTAAAGGGGATTTTGAATGACAAGTCAAGAAAGCTATACTCGGGAAGAAGTCGTTGGCATGGGGCAAAAAGAATACCAAAAAGTTCAAGAAGTTACAGAATTTTTTAAAAAACATGTGGCAAAAGTCGGTGAAAAACAGGCTATAAAAGACTTACAAAAAGCAATAAATATGTTAAACAAGGGATTAAAAGATTCTATTGTAGAAGAAAAGCGTCCTTTAAAAGAAAACGGCATATTAGAAGAAAAGACCTATGCTGCTTTTGAATATATATGCAAAAACTATACTGCTAGACTCATAAATAAATTTATTAGAAGAGCAGCTATTAATAATGCTATTTTTGAAACTAAAAATGATAGCAGAATTAACACTGAGAAAAACGTAAACAAAATTTATAACAATTTAAGGACTCAAGAAGAGGAGAGGGGATTATGGACGATAAAATAATTGAAAAATATGTTTGGGATTCAAGTGATAATGCCTGTAACGCTTGCAGTCAATTAGATGAAAAAGAATTTAAAACAATTGGTGAAATACCTGACAAACCTCACCCAAATTGCAAATGCACATTGAAGGAAGTAGAGGGAGAACTTTGTGATTATTGCATAGACTGTTTGGACAAGATGGAAGAAATGATCGGCGATTCAGAGAGCTTAAAATTTGAAGTTGAAATTGAAATTTCTGATATTGAGCGAATAGAATCCGAATATACAGGAATTGATTCTGATGATATTCAAAGAATATTAATGGATATAGGCAGTTTAATTAATCCTTTGGGAACTCTCGTTAATGTTATTTTTGATTTTTATTCTAATTGGTCAACAATGAAAGAAGCTGATACTAAAGGAGCTGATAAATACTATCATGCAAAAGCCAACTGTGAAGCGGCGCAAAGTGGAATTTTAGGGTCTCAAATAGCAGAAGGATTAAGTAATTTCAGAGAATATACAGATAATTATCGTAATATCCACGAAAAGAAATATACATTAGAAGCCAGTTTAAAAGATATAGAAGAAGACCAGGAAGCTAACCGAGAAGGGCGGGAACTTGGAAGAAAATATCCAACTCAAAGCTGTGGTGATCTAGTTAAGCATAGGCGACCTGATAAATTGAAGGAAAAGCATTGGTAATATATGTGTTAATATTGCATTATGCAAATAGTTATGAAAAAAATTTTTAGCCTAACGAAAACATTAAGTATAGTTATTTTTTTAGGCTTATATATATTTTTTTGTTTTTTTATAACGGCTTTTCTTTCAATGAGTATATTAACAGTTGGATTTGGTCTTAGAAATGGATTTGACTGGCAGATTGTTATTTATCTTATTTATTTAGCTTTAATTATACTTGGAAGCTGGGCAATTCCTTTGTCATTTTTCTTTATAAGAAAAAAAATTATTAAAATATCTATTATATTTGTTTATTTAATTTTATTTATCTCATATTTTTATACATATAGCTTGTTACCTTCTGTGAAAAAACAATATGACATAGATACTTGTCTTGATATTGGAATATGCTCTGAAGGATTAGAAATAAATACTGAATACGGTAGGATAAAAATAAATAAAGAAAACTGTGTAAAATACGGCTGGAAATGGGATGAAACCAGAAAATGGTGTAATACAAGGAATTAAAAAAACAAAACCCAATTCTTGTAAGAAAATCCGAGGGCGGGAAAAAGAAGAGAAGAAAAATGCTTAATAAATTACAGTTTTAAGCATATAAATACAATGCAAAAAACATAAAGACATAAAACTTAGATTTCTATAGTTAAAAATAGTAAAAAAATGCAAAAATTTAAAACCTAAAAAATGGTTAATAACAAGACATAATAACTATAAACAGTATCTTTTTAGTGGAAGTTTTAAAGTCGGGTTTCTACAAGAAAAAGGCTTATTTTCAAAAGTTATTTTAGCCTGCCTTATGTTTTTACCTGCCTGTATAATTAAACGCCTTAAAAGCCGACATACGCTTTATGGAAAAGGCATTATAGCAGGTTAAGAAATTAAAAAGCCCATAAATAGGGATAAAAGGACTTGGAATATTCAAAATCATCCTATATCATCGAATCTGCAAGTTAAATATGTCAAAAGTGAGTGCTGGCGACATATACAGTAGTATTTTATGGGAGAATAGTTATGACAAAGAAATTTGGAAGCATCGCAAACCATCTTTTAAAGGTAATTGAGCAGTTAATAGCAGAATTTGAAAAGCTAGACCACAGGCAATCAGACCTTGAAGAAAGATTGAGCAAGCTAGAGGCTAAGTTATGATATTAAAAGGTGCTGTATTTGATATTTTTCAAGGGATTAAAGATATTGTACACCAGATAGACAGCCTAAAGAAAGATGTTGAGGAAGTTAAAAAGCAACAAAACAAGATGGAGGCAAGATTAAACAAAATAGATAAACCCAAAAATAAAATCCTAACTAAAAAGCCAGAGTAACATCTGGCTTTTTAGTTCTCATATCTGTTTGTCTAGGGTAAACCCTAAACAAAAGCTAAAAAATAAATAAAAAATGTTTGTTTAAGGTTAATTTTTCAATTAATAAACAGGTTTTTGCTAAAGTTAAGAGTTTAAATAAAGGAATAATAAAGATGACAGGAAAAAATATTGCATACATCCGCTGTAGTAGCATAGAACAAAATGAAGCAAGGCAATTTGAAGCCCTTAAAAACTATAATATAGATAAATATTTCACCGAAAAGGCAAGCGCAAAGGATACTAACAGACCTCAATTGCAATTAATGCTGGATTATGCAAGGGAAGGCGATGTTATTTATATTAAAGATTTCTCAAGACTTGCCCGCAGCACTAAAGATTTACTTGATATTGTTGAAATACTAAACAAAAAAGGCGTAAAACTAATTAGTTTAAAAGAAAATCTTGATTCAAACACTTCTACAGGCAAATTAATGTTAACGATGATAGCGGCTATTTATGAATTTGAACGTTCAAACCTGCTTGAACGGCAAGCAGAAGGAATTGCAATAGCTAAAAGGCTTGGAAAATTTAAAGGCAGAAAAGAAATTAAAAAGCCTGATAACTGGAATGAAGTTTATTCAAGGTATAAAAACCGTCAACTTACAGGTAAACAGGCAATGAATGAGCTAAAACTTAAAACTAATACATTCTATAAGTTTGTTAATGCTGAAATAGCATAGGTATATTAGATTTTTGCACCTTGACAATTGAATTTAAGCCAGCCAGCAGGTAAATTATGCTGGAAGTCATGCAGATAACCGCTTTGACACTGCATAGCGCATTTTTATTTATTTTTTTGAATCTTCATTATTATTTTGTCATTTTCAATTTTATAAATTACTCTGATATAATTGAATATATTAAAAAATTGTTTACTATGGGGTAAGAAATGAGTATAGATGGAATAAAAGAAATTTTTAAATATAAAAAAGAATATTTTTTAACTTGTGGAATTGATTGTTTGGCTATTATTTCA
>Ga0116155_10002184_pt1 | contig 13422 bp, 10 predicted proteins | sample AD_UKC032_MetaG_FD_89890 | JGI IMG/M metagenome (GOLD analysis project Ga0116155, IMG submission 89890) | Active sludge microbial communities of municipal wastewater-treating anaerobic digesters from USA - AD_UKC032_MetaG | ecosystem: Engineered > Bioreactor > Anaerobic > Digestate | place: USA...
CGTACAACGGCGACGTCGAAGAAGCCATCCGTTCGGAGGCGCGACTCCGAAAGCAACTCTTCTGCCCAAGATCGCAGGGGGCCTCGCAGCCATCGATCCAGGGGCACCGCGAAACCCTGCTTCGGCCGCTCGATGAGATCTCGGGGCACGTAACGATACAGGACTTGCCGCAACAGCCACTTGGTCTGTGCGCCTCGGATCTTCTGGTGTGCCGGCACCGTCCAGGCGAACTCGACGAGGCGATGGTCGAGCAGCGGCACGCGCGTCTCCAAACCGACTGCCATCGCGGCCCGGTCGACCTTCACCAGGATATCGTCCGGCAAGTAGCTGAGCTGGTCGGCGAGACACATACTGTTCACCGGCGACGCCGACTCGCCCAAGGCCTCGGTGAGCGGCGCGATACGCAGTGCTTGCGGCGCCACGCCAGGGACAACCTGCTCGGCATCGTCCCAGTGCCGCACCAACTGTTCATACATTTGCAGTGGTGTACGTGCCGCCAGCACCCGGGCGACGAATTTGTGGACCTTGTCGCCGGCAGCCCCCACACGCCGCCGCGGCGGCAGCATGGCGTTCGGCAACGCGAACAGCCGATCCCAAGTTGCCGGGGGAAGCGTCAGCGCGAGTCGAGCGAGCGTGCTGCGCAGCGGCTGTGGCATGTGCCGCAGCACGTGCCAAGTGCGCGTGGCAAGCCGGTATCGGTTGTAGCCCGCAAACAACTCGTCGCCGCCGTCTCCGGACAGCGCCACGCTGACATGCTGGCGTGCCAGCCGACTGACAAGGTAGGTCGGGATCTGGGACGAATCGGCGAAGGGCTCGTCGTAGAGTTTGCCGAGTCGGCCAACGACTGCGAGGGCGTCCGCCTCCGTTACGTAGTACTCGGTATGTTCGGTGCCAAGGTGCCGCGCAACGGCTTGCGCGTGCTCGGCCTCGTTGATCCCGGACTCGGTGAAGCCGATCGAAAAACTGCGGACGCGGCTGCCACCCATACGGCACATGAGCGCGACAATCGTCGAAGAGTCCACTCCGCCTGACAAGAAGGCTCCGATCGGAACGTCGGCGACCATCTGACCGTGCACCGCTTGACGCAGCAGACGGTCGAGCTCGTCGACGGCCGCGCTGTCACCGAGCGCCGCGTTTCTCGCCTGGTGCACACCACGGGCGGCGACATCGGCCAAGCTCCAGTAGCGGCCCTGCCGCGCCGGGCCGACCTGTGGCACCACCAGCCAGGAGCCCGGCCGGAGCTTGTGGACGTTACGGAACACCGAGCGCGGGGTAGGGATATACGAATAGCGGAGCAGCTCCGCAACCGCCTCGCGGTCGATCTGCCCGTGCCAACGCGGATGTGATTCCAGCGCGCGCAACTCGGAGGCAAAGACAAACTCACCCGAAGGGAGCGTGCCGTAGTACAGCGGCTTTTCCCCCAACCGATCCCGGGCCAACGTGAGTTCGCGGCGGTCGCGATCCCATACCGCGAGCGCGAACATACCGACCAAGAGCGGCAGCGTGTCCAGCACACCGTGACGCTCGAAGCAGGCAAGCAGGGTTTCGGTGTCCGAATGGCCTCGCCAGGGTTGCGCAGCAAGTGGCTGCCGCAGCGCAAGATGGTTGTAGATCTCGCCGTTGAACACCACAACGAACCGGCCACTGGCCGAAGCCATCGGCTGCCGGCCGGCGGGTGACAACTCGAGAATCGACAACCGACGATGACCTAGCGCGATGCCGGTGTCGAGATCCAGCCAAGTACCCTCGTCGTCGGGGCCACGATGGGCGATGGCCGATGACATCCGCTGGCTTGCGTGCTGCGCCGCTGCGCCGTCAAGCGGTAGTGGTTGCAAGTAGCCTGCGATGCCGCACATGCCCGAAAGGAACGTGAATCAGTCGGCCCGATGGCACGGAGCCTTGCGCCGATAGATCGCCGCGATCTCCGGCATCCAATCGCGCGCGAAACGCCACCAGCCATGCAGCGCCTGGGGCAGGAAAGCGATGTACACGATCACCAGCCGCCACGATCTTCGCCAAATGACGAAGCCGCACGCGCCCACCAGCAGCACGGCGGCGATGGGCCAACCAGCGGCAGGCGCCAGCAAGGGCGACAGCAGGATGGCGCCCCACAGCACGAACGGCTCCGGGAACCAGCGCATCAAATTCCAGAGCCGACCTTCGCCCACAGACGCCCGCAGAACCTGCCCGACACCATAGAACTTCTTGCCAAGAAAACTGTTCCGCGGCGAGAAATTGCCAATCAGCCTGCGGCCGACGGAAACGCTGGCCGTCCAATGAGCGATGAAGTCGCTCTCCAGACGTTGCACGCAATAGCCGGACTGACGCAGGCGCGTGTAGAGCTCGATTTCCTCGTTCGAGTAGAGGCGAGGATCCCAATTCTGCGCACGCAGTGCCTCGATCGGCAGTAGCACTGCCCCGCCGAAGTGCACGACGCATCCGTGGCTGTCGATCGCCGGTGACCATCGGCGGGTTGACCCGTCTGAGAACCGATTGACGTAGATGCCTACGGCGCCCCTCGTCGCGTCACTGCCGCCGAAATGTGCCGCAAGTGCATCGATGCAACCCGGCATCACCTCCATGTCGCCGTCGAGAAAGAGCACCCATTGGCCGCGCACCAACGAGACGCCGACGTGCCGGCCCGCACTGGCATTAAGATGTGGGCTCGGCGAAAGGACAGCGACCGTGTCGAAGAGACTGCGACCAATCTCTACCGAACCGTCGCTTGAAGCCGAATCGACGAAAACTGTCTCGCACGGCCACCTCGCCGCGAGCGGCGCAAGACTGGCGTGAAGCCGCGGCAGGTTGCGGGCCTCGTTCCTGCCGATTATCACGATACTAATGAATGGTGTCTGCACGGCGAGCGCTGGCGGCCGAGAAGAAGATGGTGATCAACATGGCCAAGCGAACGTTCTCAAGAAACGTCCCGTTCCACAGCCAAGCTGCCAGGATGACCCACATCAGCGCGAGGGCGCGCCGCGGGGCGCCGGATCGAGTTGATTGCACTTGCCACGCGATACCGGTGAGGGCGACCAATGCCAACAATATTGTTGCAGGCACGCCGAACCGTAGCAGCAACGAATAGTACTGATTGTCGATGATGTCGACGCTGGTGTACTTCATCGCGCCCCAGCCAAAAATCGGGCGTTCTCGGATAAGCGCTGTTGTCATCTCTCGTAGGGCGACCCGTTCCGCATAGCTTTCATCCGCAGCTAGGTCGAACTCGACAAGCAGGTTCAGGAAATCCTCCACTCTTTGAAATGACTCCGCTGCCAATGGGAGCATGGCGACCAAGATCAGAGGCAATGCCACGCCGAGAAGCAGGTGGAATCCAGTCAAACGGCGCGGAGCCAACATGAACCTGCGCGCAACGTCGAGCACGAAAAAGAAGAGAATCAGCGACGATGTCAACCATGCGGTGCGCGAGCCGCTCAGCCCTACCGCCAGCAGAGAGACTGCGACCAGCTTCGCATCCGGCTGTGCCTCGAAGTTCAACGCAAGCATCAGCGACATCACCGCGAAGAGTCCGAAAAAGTTCGGGTTCTCGAAAGGAATCGACAGGCGCACGTAGTACGCCGAGAACGCCGTCTTGGTCGTCCCGTACAGCGCATCGACGACGACCCCCAGCACGGGAACTTCGAATATCAAGATAAAGGCACAAATGACACCAAAGGCCAGCACGACGAAGCAGGCTCTGCGCAATTCATCGACCGCCGGCACGCCGACGGACAGTGCATATGCGCACGAGAAGAACACCATTGCAGGTTTGACAAGCTCGACCGCATCGCGTACTCCCGTTGGAATGTTTGCCAGCACGAGTGTCATGATATAGCCGACCAAAGACACAGCGGTCAGCAGAAGGAGCATCCACAGACCGTTGCGGGCGCCAATGGGATGATTACGCGCCATGCGATGAAACGTCACTGCGCCGAGCGTCGTCGTTGCCACGGCGAATGCCCATTCGACGCCCCAGCCGAAGAGGTGGCCCGGAATCAGCGACGTGACCAGGAACAGCCGCGGCCAACTACGCACACGGTACTGTCTTGCGACTTTGTTCAATTTCAAGGAGGTTGCGGGACGTGATGCCACACCAACACGCCTGAGTGTGCCTGTATGCCACTTCACAACGGCGGCAGAGGCTCGTCGAATCTGCCTCTGCTGTTCGTGCAGCGAAATATTTGGTGTACACCGCCGACGCGGTGATTGTGCGCGTGGCCTTGCTCTAGCGAATGGCGCGCAACAGGTTGTAGCCAGCAATGGTAAACCGCCATTGGATAGCCAAGTCAGAGTGCCAAGCACTCCAAGCGCGCTCCAGCCTTATACGGCGTCGAGCGCTGGCCTGAGACGATATTCCTGTAGTGTCATAATCGACCGCGATAGGTTCGGCGACGCGGATGGAGTGGGATGATATGGCATTGAGCAAATGGTGGTAATCAGCAGAGTATTTCAGATTCGTATCGAAGGGATGATCGAGCAAGTATTGCCTTCGATAGAAGATCGCTTGGTGGCAATGACCTCCTCCCAGCAATCGGCGTAGGCTCAAGTCAGGCTGGTGGCGAGTGCCTTCTACCACATAATTGAACAGGACGAGATCGGCGTCGCCATCAAGATATGGGAGGATGAGGGAGAGACTGTCACGATCCCAAAGCCTGTCGCCCGCGTTTAGGTATTGTAGATAATCTCCGGAACAGATTGATGGGGCCTTGTTCATGGCCGAATATATGCCGTCATCGGGCTCCGAAAGGACGATTGCTGCCGGACTCGGTCGCTGGAGTACGAAGTCTCGCGTCTCGTCTGTCGACGCACCGTCGATGATGGCGTACTCGAACGAACGATTAGTCTGTGAGCAAAGGCTATCGATTGTCGCCTGAAGCGGCAACAGGCTGTTACGTACAACCGTGACGACGGAAAGTCGAGGTGGTTTCATCTGAAGACCTGTTCCTGAATCCGTGACTCCGCCGCTCGCTCCTGCGGCCAAGTCGTTGATGTGATGCGGCGGTTGGTCAAGGTTGATCCTGACGGCGCAGCACCCTGCGGGTGAGTTGAGGTGGGGTATCCGTTTCGATACCACCAACCCCGCTCGAACCCATGCGCCAGTTGATCGTCAAGCAACTCGACTATGACCTCACCCCGGTAGCCGGCTTGGCCTTGGTGGGCCAGCACCTGAAGGCCGTGCAGCCGGTGCTCGGTCGGCTCGATGCGGCGCTGCCCGTCAAGGGCGGCGTGGCCAACAGCGACATCGTGCGCAGCTACGTTGGGCTGCTGGTGCAGGGCAAGAGCGACTTCGACGCCATCGAGAACTTCCGCGGCGATGCGTTCTACAAGCAAGCACTGGGCATTGGCCTGCTGCCGTCGAGCCCGACGCTGCGCCAGCGCATGGATGCGCGCGCGCCCCAGATGTTCGACTACGCCGCGCCGATGATCGAGACGCTGCTGGCGGGCCAGCGAGCCGACTACGGTGTCTTGCCCTGCGGCTGGTTGCCGCTGGACGTGGACACCTTCGCCACACAGGAGTGCAGGGGCCCATTCGCCTGCTGAAACAACGGCGGCACGGCCAAGGAAGGCGTGGGCAGAACGTATGCCGGGGTGGACGGCTACTGCCCGCTGGCGGCGTATCTGGGCAGCCACGGGTTCTGCCTGGAGCTGGCGCTGCGCCCGGGCGTGCAGCACTCGGCTGCCGAGACCGACTTCAACCTCGAGCGCGTGATCCCGATGGCCCAGCGGCTGAGCGCTGCCGGACCGAAGGCGCCGATCCTCGCGCGGCTGGACTCGGGCTTCGACTCGGTGCGTCTGATGCGCGGCATCGAGGCGTGCAACCGGCCGGGCCTGCCTCAGGTGGACTGGCTGATCAAGTGGAACCCGCGCTCGACCGATGTGGCGGCGCTGGCCGCGCGGCTCGATGCCGATGCCGCCACGCAGTGGCAGCACCCGCGCGCGGGCAAGCGCGTGACGAGTTGGGAGCAGCCGGTAGTCGTCGAAGGCATCGAGCGGCCCGTGCGCCGGGTGCTGCGGCTGATCGAGCGCAGCATCGACAAGCGCGGCCAGGTGCTGCTCGTGCCCGAGCTCACGCTCGAAGGCTGGACGACGAGCCTGCCGGCGAAGTTCAGTGCCGGCGAGATCATCGCGCTGTATGCCGACCACGGCACGCACGAGCAGTTCCACTCGGAGTTCAAGACCGACCTGGACCTGACCCGGCTGCCCTCGGGCAAGTTCGACACCAACTACCTGGTGTGCCAGCTCGCCGCGCTGGCGATGAACATCCTGCGCCTGATGGGTCAGCGCGGCCTGCTCGGGCCGGATGCGCCGGTGCGCCACAGCGCCAAGCGCCGGCGCATCAAGACGGTGATGCAGGAGCTGATCTACCGCGCCGCTCGATTGATCGAGCACGGCCGGCGCATCATCCTGGGACTGGGCGCCAATGACCGGGCCGCCACGGTCTTCACGCGCATGCACGCGCAGTTCGCGGCCACGCCATAGCGTGGCCGACAAGTCGCCCTCGTACGGACTGGACTTCATCCAGTACCCACCTATCCGCAACATCGCCCGCGGCATGGGTCGGTACGCCGATACACGACCGGACCGGCCGCAATACTCTGCAAAGCAACTCGAATTGCGCGCAACCCGCATCGCAACGACGCGGCGCGCTGGCGATTCGGAAGTCTGTGCAACGAATCTGGACATGGATATCAGGATTCGGGCAAACAGTACGCAGCTCAGCCTGATAGGGTCACGAGTTCAGGAAGAAGTCAAGCGTTCCATCGAGGCATCTCGTCGATGACCAGTGGCGTCGGGTTCAGGCAGGCCAGCGGTGGGGTGCTGGGGGCAAAGTAGCGATCGAAATCACGCAGCGCTGAACAGTACCGAGTCGCACTCGTAGTGCTGCCTGGCCGTCGCGCACACGACGTGCGGCGACCAGCACGCGCTCGAGGATGTGCTCGCTGTCGTATCCGGCCGCGTCGGCGCAGGCCTAGCCCCAAGACCCATAGCCGCCGCGCAGTACGATATCCTTCTTGCGCCAGGCGTTCAGACGCTGGACCGCAGCCGGCGGGATCCACTGCCGGTGGCAGTGTTTCAGGCTAGTGTTCATCGGCGTCGGCGGCCGATCTTGGCGCTGCGCTGGAGCGAGCACCGCCTCATGCCCCTGCCTTCAGCCGCCGGCGCAGCCATGCGCCCAGGCGCCGGCCGACGCCCGGCTGGCACAAGCGCAGAAAGTCGACGATGGCGGCCCGCGCCTGCTCCGAAACCTCGAGCGGCTGCGGCGTCACGGGGACCGACTCAAGGGCCACTCGCTGGTTGTACATGGCGGTGTCTCCGCAATGCGTGCCGGAACCATCGTGTCCGATGTTGTGCACTAAGCTGCGCCCGGGGTAGAGCGTGAGTTTGTCGGCTAGGAAGCAGCTGGCATGCCAGCGGATGGCCCATGAATCGTTGCGCCCGGCGATCTGATCTTCGAGCATGCGTGTGTAGGGATAGCTGCCGTCGAGGTCGAACTGCTTCGCCAGGTGGCGGTCGCGCAACTCCTGCAGCAGCCCCGCGCCGTCGGCGCGGAACAGCTTCCACGCCCGACGCCACGTGCCCCAGCCCCAGCAGTCGGCGCCGCGCAGGAAGTACGTCGGCGGCAGGGGCGCCGCCACCGGCAGGCTGTAGCCGTGGATGCTCGCCACTTCATTGCAGCCGGCGTACGCCGTCAGGCCGTCGTTCATGTAGCGCAGGAAGTGCGGCGACAGCAGCAGGTCGTCCTCGACGACGATGACGCGATCGTGTCGCTCCAACAGTTCGGTAACGCCCGTGATGATCGACTCAGCGAGTCCCAGGTTGCGGTCCCGGTATACCGGTTTCAGCGAAGCGAAACCGTCGATCGATGCGACATATTCGCGCACGGCTTGCACGCGGTCGCGGTGTTCCGCCAGCCTGGGACCGTCGCAATAGACGTAGAGTTCGGTGGACGCTGCCTCCGGATTCGCGTGCAGCGACTCGATGGTGCGCTGCAGATGATCGCGCCGTGCATAGGCGAAGACGACCACCGGGGCCATCTGTGATGCCGGCGCTGGTGGGCAAGATGGGGTGTCAGATGAGTGCGGCATGGGCCCGGCTGCCGTCGCGGATGGCGATGATGTTCTGGAATGCGAAGATGTTCTCCAGCGGGCGGTCGTGCACCGGCAACCAACCACGCGGCAGCAGTCGGAAGAACTGGAAACCCGAGAGTGCCTGGAAGAAGTCACCAATGAAGGTGCGCGACGCGATGTTCATCTCGTTGAATTCGAAATGGACGACGTCGATGCGCCCACTGGCCAACGCCATCGATGCGCCGGACAACACCGACAGTTCGTGGCCTTCCGTGTCGATCTTCAACAACGCGACTCGGTCGATCTTCTCGCGTTCGAGGAAGTCGTCGATCGTGACCACGTCTACTGGGTGCGACCCGTGCCTGCGTTTGTGGATCTTCTCGAAAACTTCTTTGTAGACCGAGGCGTGCGACGAGCCGTCTTCATCCGCGTAGTCGAACAGGTCGAGCACGCCCGCGTCTGCGCCGACGGCGCAGGGCACCACGTTGACCGACGAGCCGACCGCCTGCCGCAGCTTGGCCACGTTGGCGGGATGGGGTTCGAAGCAGTGGATGCTCACCTGCCGTTCGATGGCGAGGATCTCGCGCGCATAGTTGCCGACGTTGGCACCGACGTCCAGGACGACCGGTTGTACGGAGTTGCTGCGGTAGACGGCGAGCAGTCGTTCGAGGAAATGGTGCTCCCCGCTTTCTTGCATCGAGCCGAAATTGAGGACGCCGAGTCCCCGGAGGCTGGCGGTGTAGAGAAAACGGTTCAGCCGGACGAAGCGCGGCCGCGCGAATAGCCGAGCCCAGAGTTGGAGCAGCGCGGCTTTCATTTGATCGACGCGGCCTGGCGGAAGGAGACCAGCGCGCTCAGTTGCAGCCTGAACATCGCCGGGGCGAGAAGCAGGTTGGAAAGGACGGCCGCTACGGACTGGGCCGCTATCGTCGCTGCCGCGGCGCCCATGCCGCCGTAACTCGGGATCAACAACAGGTTCAGCGCCACATTGCAGACAGCGCCCATGACCGTTCGATAGAGCGAGATCAGGTTGCGGCCCTCGTTGACGATCCAGATGTTCTGCGCGACGCCCAGCGCCACGGGCACCGCGGTGAAGACGTGCAGCGCGAGCATCGGCGCAGCTTCGGAGAATGCGGGGCCGTAGAGCACCGTCACGATAGGGCCCGCCAGCGCCGAGACCGCAGCTGCCAGGGGGATCATCAGCCACCACATCGTGCTGAACAGGCGCGCGACCGCGAGTTGGTAGCCGGCCGGGTTGTGCTGCCGCATGCGGGCCAACGACGGCGCGAGGCTGGTGCACAGCGCCATCGGCACAAAGTGGAGCGCCGAGGACAGCGGCAGCATGGCCGAGTACAAGCCCAGTTCGTGCTCGCCGACCATGCCGCGGATCATGACTTGGTCGATGCGCATGTAGACCAGCACGGCGAGACCGGCGACCATGTAAGGCAGCGACTCGCGCAGCAGTTCCCGTGCGTGGGGCCAGCTCCAGCGCCAGGCAGAGTCGGCCGGGAACCTGCGGTATTGCCAGTAGAGCACCGCCGCGCAAAGCGCCAGTTCCACCACTGTGACGACGACGAAGGCGAGCAGCGGGGCCTGCGCCAGGATCAGCAACACCTTCATGCCGTTGGACGCGAGGTAGGCGTAGCCCTTGGCGATGACGGTGCGCCGACTCTGCGTGCGGCTCTGGAACCAAAGGTCGACCGTGTCGGCCGCCTGCAGCGCGAGGCTGGCTGCACAGACCGCCGTCAGAAGCAGGGTCTGCGAGTCGCCCGGCCGCAGCACGGCCATCAGCGCCACTGCACCGGCCCAGGCCGTCGCGCCCGCCAAAAGACGCAGGCGCAACACGGTGCCCAGCACCTGCGCAGACGCCGAAGGCTGTCGCGCCATGTCGCGAACCGCAACGCTGTCCAACCCCAGCTGGGCCACCGCGCTGAACAGCGCGACATAGCTCAGCACGTAAGCCATCTCGCCGAATTGGCTTGGCCCCAGGTAGCGGGCGACCCATGCCCCTACGAGCACGCCGACGGCCATCCGCAAGGCCTTGTCGGCAAACAGCCAGCCGGCGTTGTGCACCACCGCGAGCAGTTCTGGCCGGTCGCGAAGCCGCTGGCCGAGCCCAGCGGGCAGGCATTTCAGCCACAAGGGTGCGCCGTTCATCGCAAGCGGGGCAGTGCTGTCACTCGTGATGGTCGTAGGCGCGGAACCCTGCTTGCCTGACCAGATGGTCGCGCTCTGCCGACATACTAAACAGTTCACCAACAAAGCCTCATGCTGCCGCATATGGACAAGTCGGAACGCGGAAGAATCCGGCAACGATGTCGGGCAGCTTCTGCAAGCGATGCAGCGTTCTGGTCACCATGGTCTTAAGCTCGTCCCTGGTCTGTGCGGTAGCCTTGGCCACGCGCGTCTTGACGTGAGCCCACACCAATTCGGCCGGGTTGAGTTCGGGCGAGTACGGCGGCAGGAAGAACAACTCCAGCCGATCGGCGTTGTCCTGCGCGAACTTGCTCACGAGCCTGGCCTTGTGCGCCGGATGCCCGTCGACGATGAGGAAGATCTTCTGCTGCGTGCCGGTGATCAGCCGCTGCAGGAATCCGCGGAAGACCTGGGCGTTGACGCGGCCCTCGAGCGTCATGAAGCGAAAGTGCCCCGTGGCCGATACGGTCGAGAGCATGTTCAGGCCGTAGCGCGCTCCTGCGGCCTTGACGACAGGCGTCTTGCCCTCGCGCGCCCAGGTCGTGCCCGCATGGTGGTCCGAACGGATACCGGACTCGCCGGCAAAGAAGATCAGCGCAACCTCGCGCTTGGCGCGTGCGGCGATGGTCGGATACGCGTGCTCGCGCCAGTCGTCCACTAGCTTCGGATCCTGTTGCCACGCGCGGTACAGCGGCAGCTGCGGCGTGAAACCCAGGCGCTTCATCAGCCGCACCACCGACACCTCGCTCAAGCTGACGTCGAACTTGCGCTTGACCAGCTCGCGGATGATGGCCAGCGTCCACAGCGCGAACTCGAACTTGTACTGCAGCGGCGTCTTCTCGTGAATCATGTGCGCCAGCCTGGCCAAGCACTTGGCATCGATCATGGGCGGCGCACCGGGAATCGGCTTGGCCGCCAGTGCGCTCTCGTCGCCATAGTGGTATGCCTCGAGCCAGCGGTAGAACGTGCGACGGTTAATGCCCAGACCCACGGCCACCGTCTCCGGGCTCTCGCCGCCTTCGACTCGCTTGACCGCGCCGCGACGCAATTGCTCCAACGTGTCGTGCGCATAGCTTCGAGCATCGATCGGCCTCTTGCAGCGCATGTTGCAATTGTCATCCGTAGGCTTCATTTGCAAAGCTATTAGTAATGAGCAGAGAGCCATTTTTAGATCCAAGCCGACCGCTTTCGTGCAAAAGCTGATAGGACAGATTTCAATGTCGCAAGTCTGGTGTCGTCGTCGTCAACATGGGCCAAGGTGTTGCGTGCTGCATCAACGACAAACTGCGCGTTGTTGCGCGTCGATTGGGCAAGGCGCAGCAGTTCTGCAACCAGTGACTCTGGATTGTCAAGATCGATGCAGCGGACAACGGAGTCGATCCTGCTGGCCACGGCGAGTGGACGGGGATAGATGACGGGTGTGCCGAGGTGCAGGGCTTCGAGCGGTGGAAGGTTTGTGGGTCCGAAGTAAGTCGGCATGACCAGCGCCAACGCCTGCTGGTACAGGTCCGGCATTTCGCGCGCGGGTACGAAGCCTGCGAAATGAACGCATTCGTCAAGGCCGAGCGCTTGGGCCTGCGCTTTCACATGAGCCAGGTTGCCGCCCGCATCACCACCGGCAAATATGGCGTGCAGGCGCACGCCGTGCCGGCGTTGCAGCAAAGCCATGGCCTGGAGGATGAAGACATGGTTCTTGTGGGCCCAGAACTGCGCCGGGTAGAAGACGTAGTCGCCGTCAATTCCAAAGCGCTTGCGAATGTCTTCCCCCAGGGGCGTCCCGAGTGTCTGCCTCGAGGGTGCAGATGGCATGACGCGGACGCGCTCGGAGTCGAGCCCATACCGGCGCACAAGATTCTGCGCACCCAACGGTGAATCCGCGAAGACGGCGACGGCCTTGGGAAGGACTTGCCGGCAGTAGCGTTCTCGGCGCTCGAACTCTCGATCATCACGAACTTCGGGGAACTCCGGATGGTCCCGGTGGCATAGGTCCCAAATCGTGACGAGGAAGTTGGTCCGCTCGAGATCGCGTGCCAACCCGGTCGGTGAAGTGAAGTAAACGAGGTCAATCTCGTGGCGCTCGATCAGCGCTTCCACGGCGTTGGCCCCCATCAACCTGCGCAGCATGCGAAGCAGCCTAGGATGGCGGACGCGACGCCTGATTGCCAAGCAAAGCGAGTGCCATCGGCTCATGGGCAGGTGGATCGCCTTCAATCCAATCTCTTCCAAAGCCCGTACATTGTCGAGATAGGGTGTGAGGCAGATGATCAGCCAGCCATTCGTCCCGGCTCTCGACGCCAGCATCGCGGCATTCAGCGACTGCTGATGACCGCCACCGACATGCACGCGCTCGGCGACAAATACGCCAAGGCGCAAAGGCCTGCTTGGGGCTGGCAAGGTCATTTGCGGATGGCTACGGCCGTGCCGGTCCACGCATCGAAGCCCGGCGCCTGCCTTGTCTGGCCGGCGTAGGCAACTGCGATTTCCAGACCATGCACTCCGGCCATCTGCACGATTTCCGGAAGAAAAAGGTACCGCATGCGGTGCGTTTCTTCAAAGCGGTGGGCATGGCCCGTCGAACGGTCGGTCAGCAAGACGCGATAGTGCACATCGACGCAGTTTTCGTTCGGCAGGAAGCGGGGCTCCGCGATGCGGACGAGGTCGATCCGGTCGTCGGACATTTCCCTCACGCGCACCGCCGGCCTGTCGGTCAGGACCCCGGGGCCGTACCAGAAGTCGAAGACGAAGACGCCACCCTGCCGCAGGTGCAGCGCTGCCGTCTGGAAGGCGCGATCGAGATCGTCGTTCGTGCTCTGGTAGCTGAAGACATGGAACATCGAGACCACTGCGTCGAACTCGCGCTGCAACCGCACGGCGCGTATATCGCCCACCTCGAAGCGGTGGCGTGATGCCACGGTTTCGAATCGCTTGGCGGCCTGTTCGACCATTGCCGGGCTGAGGTCTATGCCATGAATCTCGAAGCCCGAGCGCGCGAAATGCTCGGCATGGCGCCCGGTGCCGCAGCCCAGTTCGAGCAGGCTGCCTGTGCGCACGCCATGGTTTGCCAGAAGGCCCAGTACGTAGCCGGCCTCTTCACCATAGGCCTTGTCGCGATACAGCAGGTCGTAATAGGCCGCGTAGGCGTCGAAGACCGTCATTGCAG
>Ga0116155_10002188_pt1 | contig 13416 bp, 2 predicted proteins | sample AD_UKC032_MetaG_FD_89890 | JGI IMG/M metagenome (GOLD analysis project Ga0116155, IMG submission 89890) | Active sludge microbial communities of municipal wastewater-treating anaerobic digesters from USA - AD_UKC032_MetaG | ecosystem: Engineered > Bioreactor > Anaerobic > Digestate | place: USA...
GCTTCGGCCAGGGTTTGGCGGTTCAGCGCCTCGGCGGTTGCCAGCGCCTGGCGCGCGGCGGGGGGTGCATCGGGCCACCGCTCGCGTGCCAGTTGAACCTGCACTTGGGCGGCCAGCAACGTCTGTTGGCAGCCATCGTGAATGTCCTGGGCAACGCGCTGGCGCTCGGCCAGGAGCGCGGCGGTGCGTCGGCGCAGCGCCTCGCTCCGCTGTCGATTGACGTGGAGGATCGTGCCCGCCACCAGTGCTGAGAAAAGCACTCCCAGGCCGGCGCGGAACCAGCCAGTCTGCCAGTACGTGGGGCGTATGCGGAATGGCACGGTCAAGCCCGTCCGGTTCCACACGCCGTCGGCGTTCGCCGCGGAAACGTGCAGTGTGTAGTCGCCGGGTGGCAGAATCTCGTAGCTGACTTCGCGGTCTTGGCCGTACGAGGAGGCGATCAATTCGCCGTGGTGCTCCAATCGGGTGGCGCAGAGAACCCTCTCGGGAGCTGCGTAACTCAACGCCGCAAACTCGATGGTCAGTCCGCGTCCTCCCGGGGCGACCTCATAGCGCCCGGAGGTCCAGAGGGCGGCCTCGGTTATAGCCCCCTTCCCGTTCCGGTAGATCATCCGCGTCATCACGACGCGCGGCGGGTGCGGATCGCGACGAACCGCGGCTGGAGCGACCTCGACCAGGCCGTTGGCGCTGGCCAGCCAAAGCCGTCCGTCCGGGGTCTTGGCCGCGAGAGGTTGGCGGCGGTCCGGGCCGAATCGGCGGACAAGGCCCTCCCGCGCGGTGTACAGCGTCGCTTGCAGCATCGCCGCCTCGCCGCTGGCCACTTCCTCAACAGCTTTGCCATCGACTCGGATAACGCTCGAGTCCGACACCAGCCACCAATTGTCCAAGTCGTCCTCGATGATCGCGAGAACCGTTTCAGCCGGCAATCCCTTGCTCGGTCCGACCTCGCGAAAAGTTCCGTCGGGTCGTCTTTGCAGCAATCCGCGGTCCGCGGTGCCGATCCACAGCGATCCATCAGCCTGCGGGTGCAGGCAGAGAGCACTCGCCAGTGGTCCGCCGTCCGGACCACGGACCTCGATGAAGGTTTCTTCAGGCCGCCGATACAGCCCCTGCGGAGTGCTCGCCCACAAGACGCCCGTGCCTGGTTCTTCAGCCAAAGCCTGCACGCCCGGGAGTGGAAACCGAGTCCAGTTGTCGGCTTCAGAGCAGGCAAGGTCCGCTGGTCCCCCCAGCCAGACGCGCCCCTTCGAGTCTTCGAACAGCGAGGTGCGGCTCGAGTCGCGCGCGCCATCGTTCAGGACCTGGCGTGGTTGCCCGGTCTCGATCTGAAACACCGGGCTGCCCGTGGCGAACGTGGCCACCCAGAGCCGGCCCTGTCGGTCGGCCATCAGCGAATCCACGTAAGGCCTCCAATCGGACGCCGCCAGGGCAAATCGCGCCTCGCCGAAACGGGGACTGTCCACCCGGTATACACCTCCGCCATAGGTGCCGATCCAGATCTGCCCCGTCGTGTCGACCGTCACCGCTTTGACATTCGGCTCGGCCAAACCCGCCCCCAGCCCGTAGCTGGCAAAGACCCGAGGTCGCATCCGCAGCAGGCCCAGACTGTTGAGCCCCACCCACGTATTGCCTTCGTGGTCTTCACTCACGAATCGCACTCCCGCCAAGCCGTGGCCCGTGGCCCTCGAGTAGTTCAACGCCTTCCCCTCATCACCCGTCCACTGCACGCGATACAGCCCGTTCTTGTACGAAGCGATCCACACCTCGCCATTCGAGTGCTCGTAGAGACTCCAGAAATCGTCCGTGACCCCCTCGAGACGGATGCTCTGAAGGACACCGTCCGCACCGACTTTCAAAAGTCCTCCTTTCCGGAGCACCCAAAGCGAACCATCTCGGGCTGGACCGGCCCCCAGGAACTCGGGACTGGCAGGCGTCGCAATCACTACCTTCCACTCCCCGCTGTCAAGATAACCGACGAATTGCTTCTTGACCGCCCAGAACCGGCCTTCTCCGTCGCAGTGCCCCAGTGCTCCCTCGACTGGTCCCGGTGGTTGAGACAACTCGACAAAACCATGCCCTTCCTGACGAAGCACCTTCCCGTCGAATCCCGTCACGTAGACGGTTCCGTCGGGCGCTTCGGAGAACGTCCGCGCGTAGTCGGTGGTCCAACCCAGATCCCGGCCGACCCGCTGCCAAACCCCATCTCTCATCCGCACGAGTCCGGTAAAGGTGCTGCACCAGAGACAACCCGCGCGATCTAGATGCAGATTGACCACCCCCGAGTCGTGCATTTCCGGTGTGTTCGCGGGCGTATAAGTCCGAAAGCGCACCCCATCGAATCGCACCAAACCGCCCAGAGTGCCAAACCACAGAAAACCGTCGGCTGTCTGAACCATCGCCGTCGCTGAATCGTCCGGCATTCCACTCTCGCTGTCGTAAGTCCGGGCGACGAACTCGTCGAAGACCGTCGGGCCTTCCGCCCGCGTTCCCAGCGACGCCAAGGCCGCTCCGGCTAAGACTGACGCCAGGCACCGGCGGAGCCGACGCCCTCTTGTCCGTCCTACCCGTGCACCCTCACCTCGACAACGACACATCCTCGGCATACAGCGCCCAACCCAATGGGACCTGAGCTGAACATCTTTCTGGCACCAATCTCTCGCGGAACGGCTTCAATATGAGGGGCTCATTCTAATCGAGTGGGAGATCCAACGCAAGAAGCTGCAAATGCAGCAGATGCCAATGCAACAGAAGATGCAGGAAGATGCGTGTGCTTGTACTGCTTTCCTTACACCCTCGTCCCTTTCCGCAACAATCCACAAATTGGACCAATAAATTGGGCCAAAAATGCAAGTTGTTCGTAACGAGCGCATTGTGATTTTACCCCCTAATTTCTTAGGGATTGCATGGCTATTCGCCAACTGGACACTCTCCGCCATCGGGTAACCTAACTGTCAGGAATAATTGCCAAACGTATTGTTTGTGATACGCGTCATGCACGCGGAAAAATGCGCGTCGCTGTGCCGGGCCTTGGTCCGGTCCGCAGCATTTGTGTCGGCGCGTGACACACAAACAGAACTGAGGACTAAGCGATCTGTAATCAGACCCTTCCGTGACACGTGCGATGTTCGCCTCCTGAGCTCAGCCCGGACATGCGAACAGTCACTGACGACTGACCATCAAAGCGGGCTTGCCAAGCTCCGAGGCACGTCAACACGTTGGCATGGTGAGCACTTTTCAGACGACGGTCCAAAGCAGGCATCAGGATGAACCTCGTTCTCCAAGGACACCAAAGGACGCGACCGTGGCTGGTGGGCCTTCGATCGACCGTCTTTGGCATCGCTTTCCTCGCATTATCGAGCTTCGACTGTTCAACGGCCGAACCGCCGGGCGACCAGTCAGCCAATGGCTATGCCGAAGCTCCCCTGTTTGATCATGGTGTGGACCCGGAGCTGTTTTACTGCGAGCACGAAATCGAAGCCAACTGGAAGCCCGCGTACCTTGAACGGCTTAAGCAGACGCACCCGGCCTGGCGCGCGGCGGCCGAACGGGATCGCGGCGGGCGTCGCTCCGTGGGCTTGCACAGCCCGCTGCCCTCGCACGGGGTCTATGGTTGGCCATTCCCATCGGGGGTGACATTCACCTTGGGACACGCGATTCAGTCGTATCAGAGCTACGGGGGCACACCGTATTTTCACCACGGGATCGACATCATGGCGCCCAACGGGACCGATGTGTTCCATCGTGCCGGCGGCCAGGTGGTGAACGTGGAGAATTATCAGCCGGGCAACGACCTGTACTGGGAGGTGGCCTTCCTGGACCCAAATGGGTATCTCTGGCAATACCACCACATCGACAAGAATACGATTCCGCAGTTCATCAAGAACAAGTTCGCCGAGTACCAGGCCAACCCCGAGACGGGCGGTTTTGTGACGGGGGACGTGTACATCGGGGACATTGTGTACTGGACGGTGGTGTCGTATGGGAAGCGATTTAACCACATCCATCTCAACATCTTCGAGCCGGGCGGCGCGTACGTGAACGGCTTCGAGTTCTTCACGCCTCTGGCGGACGACGACGCTCCGGAAATTCTTGGGGTGGGTTTGCTGCAGAACGGGGCGGTGTACAGCGGCAACGAAATCTCGGGCAATTACAGCCTTTACGTGCGGTCGCGGGACCTCGTGTTAGACGACGTGTACTGGCTACCGCCGTACGAGGTGACGTTTTCGGTGGACGGCGGTCCGGTGGAGTCGGTGTGGGAGTTCTACACGTTGCCGGGGGGAGGGGACGACGAGGCGTACTTGAACGATTACTACGTGGTGCCGCCGACCTGCGGGAACTACAGTTGCCGGGATTTCTACATTGACCTGGGGTTCATCAAGGATTCGCAGCGGGTGTTTCCCAGCGACGGCGGCGAGCACACTGTGGAGGTGACGGCGTGGGATTATGCCGGCAACGCGACGACCCAAACGTACACGTGGACGGTCTTGGCGCCGCCGACGGGATCGACAGTCTGGTTCGATAATTTCGAAAGCAACCAAGGGTGGACCCGCAACGCCAACGGCACCGATACCGCAACCTCCGGCCTGTGGGAACGAGGAAATCCCGCGGGAACTTCGTACAATGGAGCCAAACAACTCAACGACACGGTGAGCGGGTACTATGCCTTGGTGACCGGCGCGGCAGCGGGCAGTAGCGCGAGCAGTTACGATGTGGACGGCGGGGGCACATCCATCCGGTCACCGGCGATCACACTGCCGTCCAGCGGTGACATCACGCTCTCCTTTTATTACTATTTCGCCCACACCAGTTCCTCCTCGGCGGACTACTTCCGCGCCAAGGTGGTGGGAACGACGACGCAGACCGTGTTCGAGAAGTTGGGGGTGGCGAGCGATGTCGATGCGGCGTGGACCATCAAGAACGTCAACATTAGCGCCTTCGCCGGCCAGACGGTGAGAATCATGTTCGAGGCCGCCGATGCTAGCACCGCGACCACCGTGGTCGAGGCTGCCGTGGACGACGTCATCATCGTCGTCGACAACGCCAACACCGCACCTGTGGCCTATCCGCAGAGTGTCAGCATCGCGGAAGACACCGCGCTGGTGGGAATCACCCTGGCGGGCTCGGACGCGGAAGGTGACCCGCTCACGGCGAGCATCGTCACCCTCCCGGCGCACGGCACCTTGACCGCCGATCCTCTGAGCTACACGCCGGCCGCCAACTACCACGGCCCGGACAGCTTCACCTTCAAGGTCAATGATGGTCAGGCCGATTCGGCGCCGGCCACCGTCTCGATCACCGTCAACCCGGTGAATGATGCCCCCATAGCCAACCCGCAGTCGGCTACAACGCAACAAGATACCGCCCTCCCTATCACCCTGACCGGCTCCGATGTGGACGGCGACTCCCTGACCTTCACGGTCACGAGCGGCCCCGCCTCAGGCACCCTGAGCGGCACGCCTCCAAGCCTGACCTACACGCCATCAAGCGGCTACATCGGCACGGACAGCTTTACGTTCATCGCCAATGACGGCGCGGCTGACTCAGCCCCCGCCACCGTGAGCGTCAACGTCACGCGAGTCAACCACGCGCCGGTCGCGGAGGCCCAGTCCGTCACCACGGCGGAAGACGACGGTTTGGCCCTGACCCTGACGGCGTCAGATGAGGATGATGGCGACACGCTGACTTTCAGTGTCGTTACTCCACCCAGCCACGGCGCGTTGAGTGGGGCTGGTCCCAACCTTACCTACACGCCCGTTGCGAACTACTCCGGCGCCGATGCGTTCAGCTTCATCGCAAACGACGGCCTGGCCAACTCGGCGCCCGCGACGGTGTCGATCACGGTGACACCCGTGAACGACCCGCCCACCGCCTTCTCGAAATCGGTGACTACCGCCGAAGACACAGCCGTCGCCATCGCGCTGATCGGCTCGGATGTGGATGGCGATCCATTGAGTTTCGCCGTGATGGCCGGTCCAGCCAACGGAACGCTCAGTGGCACTCCGCCCAACCTTGCTTACACACCCGCCGCCAATTACTACGGCCCGGACACCTTCACCTTCATCGCCAATGACGGAGCCGCCGACTCCGCCATCGCGGCCGTCACCATCACCGTCAGCCCGGTCAACGATCCCCCCGTGGCTGACCCGCAAAGTTTCGCTACGGACGAAGACACGCCCTTGAATATCACCCTGACGGGGGCCGATCCGGTCGAGGGCAGTCCGTTGACGTTCTCCGTCGTCACCGGGCCTTCCCACGGCACCCTCAGCGGCGCCGCGCCAAACGTCACTTACACGCCCGCCGCCAACTACAATGGCCCGGACAGCTTCACCTTCGTCGTCAACGACGGAGCAGCCAACTCCGGGGCGGCGACGGTTTCTATCGCCATCAACGCAGTCAATGACCCGCCGGTGGCCACCCCGCGATCGGTCACCACGACGCAGGACACCGCGGTGGCGATGACCCTGACCGGCGCCGACGTGGACGGCGATGCCCTGGCCTTCGCCGTCGCCACGCCCCCGGCCAACGGGACACTGAGCGGCACACCGCCGAACCTGACCTACACCCCGGCCAGCGGTTACACCGGCGCCGACAGCTTCACCTTCATGGTGAACGACGGCGCGCTCGACTCGTCGCCCGCCACGGTAACCATCACCGTGAACCCCTCGGGCCCGGTCACCGTCTTCGAGGACAACTTCGAGTCCAACAAGGGTTGGACCCGAAACCCCAGCGGCACGGACACCGCCACTCTGGGCCTGTGGGAGCGGGCCAATCCTGAGGAAGTGACCTACAACGGATCCAAGCAATTGGGCACCACGGCCAGCGGATCGTACGATCTGGTGACCGGCCCTCTGGCCGGGAGCAGTGCGGGCAGCTACGACATCGACGGTGGCATAACCTCGATCCGGTCACCCAGTTTCGCTTTGCCGGCCGGGAAGACCCCGACGCTGACCTTCAAGTACTACATGGCCCATGCCAGCAACTCCTCCAGCTCCGATTACCTCAGGGTCAAGGTCGTCGGTGCCACGACGACCACGGTGCTCCAGGAGCTGGGAGCGACCAACGACGACGATGCGGCCTGGGCCAGCTTCTCGGGCAGCCTCGGCACCTACGCTGGTCAGACGGTCTATCTCCTGATCGAGGCCGCTGATGCCAGCGGCGCCAGCCTGGTCGAAGCAGCAATCGACGACGTCAAAGTCGTCGCCCAGTGAGCTTTGTCACCCAAGGAAGCCGGGTAGGAATGCCCGGCTCCTTCTCGTTCTACTAGTGATTTTCTATCGATGATTTCGCTAACCAGACCCGCCCTGCGGCCTCAATCCCCGTGCCTGCAGAAACCAAGCGCCAATGCACTTGAGGGTGACTGCATAGGACACTGTTCATCCTTTGTTCAACTCACAACCCCTCAGAATATGAAAACCCAATACGTCCGCTCACCCCAACGCGGGGAAGTCCCGCGACCCCAGTCCCTCTGGCGAGGGCTGGTGACCACTATTGTGCTCATGGCGGCGCTGGCCGCCAGTTTCGGCGGCGTCACCCGAGCCGCCAACCCGCCAGTCGTCCAGAAGTATTACATTCCATTCCCCGAGAACGATCTGCTGGCCTCGTTCATGTACCTGTGGGGGGAACGTCCAAAGACCGATTATTACCTCCAGTGGTACCCGTCCGACCCCATGACGACCATCGTGACGATCACCGCTCCAGCCAGCGGCACGATCATCTACTATGACCACTGGGAAGACGGGTATGAGTCCGACATGACCAACCCCCAACAATCCACCACCCAAATCTGGGGCGATGGCAACCCCGCCAACGGATCGCCTCCCGGGGTTCCGAGCGACGTCATTCCGGGGGGCCAGGTGATCACCCTCGACAACCAGCTCGACTCGACGAATCTCCAGGCCGTGATTGACTTTGACGCCCGCGACAAGATCGGCTCGAGCAAAGCCATCGCGGTCACCCGTACCGGCTGGGCCTCCAAATCGAACACCCTCTGGGCGGGCGCGGTTGAAGTGTTCCACACCGGCATGTGGGGCACGGACTATCGCTCGCCGGTTGGCGAGAGTCCGAGCATTCCGCAAACCGCCCACGACGACCAATTCGATTTCGTCGGGTTCATCATCAGCGCCGGAGAAGGCGGTGCCACGGTCAAAATCGACAAGGACAACAACGGCCTATTCGAGACGACCGTGACCCTGGCCGAGGGACAGAGTCATTTCGAGCACGGTGGCATTGTGGAAGCCGGCCCCCATTCGGGCGTCCAACTGGGCGGCCACATCACGTCGAACAACCCGGTCCAAGTCGTGCTTCTCACCGGAGACTACGGCGGCTTTTTCGAAACGCGCGACTCTTCCCTACTGCCAACCACCAGTTGGACCAGCAGCTACTACACCCCCGTGTCCACGCCCGACTCAGTCACCTGGCTGGTGCAAAACCGCAACACATCCTACAACCCGCGGACTGTCGTCTGGCTGTACAATCCCAACGCGAGTTCAATCACCGTCACCCGAGAATACCGCAATGCCTCGGGTACCCTGCAAACGGGCACGACGACGATCACGGCGGGGTCTTACGCTCGGATCGTCCTCGACACCTCCTCCAGCTCGACTACGTCCAACAATACAGGCTGGCACTTCTACACGACCGGCAGCGGCGGCAATCCGGCGCCAGTGTTCTACGGCTGGTCCGCCACCGATGCGGCGACCAATCAACCCCATACCAACGGAGGGGACAGCGACGATGGTGATCAGGTCAACCAGGGATGGGATTGGAGCTTCAGCCTGATGCCTGAGGTCTGGCTCTCACCGCAGGTCATCTGCGGTCTTGGCATCGGACGTGACCCCACGTCGTCGACGAGCCTGAGCGAGAACGGCAATCCGGTCTGGATTGCCACGGTCGGCAACGGTGAGACGGCGAGAACCGTCTATGTGGACTACAACGGGAACGGGGTCTGGGATGGGTACGGCACGGACCCTGGTCTTGACCCCAACGGTTTTGGTTACGACATCAGCTACAGCCTGAAAGAACTCGAACAACTGAAGATCTATGACCCGGACGGTGACCAGACCGGTATGCTGGTCTATGTGCTCGCTGAGGGTGTTAAACTGGTCGCCGCATGGGGACAAGACCCAGTGAATTACGTTTCAGGCGACGACACCGACAACAAGCTGGGGTCCTCGCCGGGAGCGCCCGGCTTGGACGTGGGGACGAGCGTTCCGCCACTCCCGATCGCCGATGCCGCCAAGACCGCAGCGGTGGCGGTGGACACCGATGGCGATGGCCAGGCCAGCCCCAGCGACACACTCGAATACGACATTCGAGTCGTGAACACCTATCGCGGTAACCTGCAAGGGCCTTTCGTTGTCCAGGACGCCCTCCCGGCCGACACGACGTACGTGGCGGGCAGCACCCAGTACCGCTATTCGACTGGCGGCGGCACCGCCTGGGGCGCATGGATTCCGCTTTCAGACGGCGGGACCTTTCCGTTTGCCGGCAGCGGTCTCAGCATTCCGGGAATGCTGCTGTCCAACGCCCCAGAAGTCTACGGACTCCCGCCCCGCGAACAGATTCAAATCGTCTTCCGAGCGAGAATTGACGATTACGAAGCCCTCGATCCAGACCGCACCGCCATCGTGAATACCGGCAGCGTGGGTTTCACCCCCTACGGCTTCGTGATTCCCCTCAACGCCAATACCCCCTTGAAAGGCAGCATCGGCGACCGCGTCTGGAACGACGCCGACAATGACCAAGTGCAGGATGCCGGGGAAGTGGGCCTCAACGGAGTCCGCGTCTATGCCGATCTGGATAACGACGGCGTCTATGACGCGGGTGAACCGAGCGACGTCACCTCCGGCGATGGCGACTACCTCATCACCAATCTGCCCGCTGGCTCTTACACGGTGCGGGTGGATACCAGCACCCTGCCCGCCGGCTATGGGCCAACCTACGACCTCGACGGCATCGCGACCCCCAACGTCGCCAGTCCTGTGGCGCTCGCCGCCGGCGAGGACCGCGACGACGTGGACTTTGGTTACCGGGCCGGGGCGAGTCTGGGCGATCGGGTCTGGCTGGACCGCGATGGGGACCGCGCCCAGGAGGGTGGCGAACCCGGCATTAACGGGGTTCCCGTGTACATCGACCTCAACAACAACGACCTCTACGACGCGGGGGAGCCGAGCGAGATCACGGCCGGCGACGGCAATTATACGATCGGCGGACTCGCCGCGGGCACCCCCTACAACGTCCGGGTGGACCTCACGACCTTGCCGGGCGGGCTGACTCAGACCCACGATCTGAACGGCGCCCTTGATCACGAGGCCGCTGCCACGTTGGCGCCGAACGAAGACAAGACCGATGTCGATTTCGGCTACCGTGGCGCCTACAGTCTCGGCGACCGCGTGTGGAACGACGCCGACGGCGACGGCGTCCAAGACGCTGGCGAGCAGGGCATCACCGGCGTAGTGGTGTTCATCGACCTCGATGGGGATGGGGTACGGGACGACAATGAACCGAGCGCCACCACCGGGACTAACGGAGCATACACGATCGGGGGGTTGCCGCCCGGTACCTACACGGTGCGGGTGGACCCCGCGAGCCTGGGGACCTCCGGCTACGCGCCGACCTACGACCTGGACGGCATCGCCACGCCGCACGTTGCTGTCGCGACGATCATCAACGCCAACCTCAACACCGTGGACTTCGGCTACCGTGATCGGGCGAGCTTGGGTGACCGGGTCTGGAGCGACGCGAACAACAATGGTCAGCAGGATGGCGGCGAAGTGGGCATCAACGGAGTCCGTGTTTATATCGACTCGAACGGCAACAACATCTACGACGTGGGTGAACCGAACGCGACGACTTCCGGCGATGGTAACTACACGATTGGCAATCTTGCCGGGGGTACGACGTATTTCGTGCGCGTGGACACCACCACGCTGCCGGGAGGCGCGAGCCAGACGTTTGACATCACGACCCCCACCAACGACCACGAAGCGAGCGTCCCGCTCAGTGCCAGCCAGGACCGGACGGACGTGGACTTCGGCTACAACCTGCCCGCCACGGCCAGCCTGGGCGATCGCGTTTGGCGAGATGACGACGGTGACGGTGTGCAAGACGCGGGTGAACCGGGCATCAATGGGGTGGTGGTCTATATCGACAGCGATGGAGACGGGATTCGCGACGCGAATGAACCGAATGCCACCACCTCTGGGGACGGAAACTACACGATCGGCAGCCTCACGGCGGGCAGCTATGTCGTGCGGGTTGATACCAGCACGCTGCCAGCCGGGAGCGTCCAGACGTATGACCTCAACGGCGCTCTGGACCATCGGGCCGACATCACCCTGCAGACGGGCCAGGCGCGAACGGACGTTGACTTCGGCTACAAGAATCCCGCCACCATCGGCAATCAGGTCTGGGAGGATACCAACAACAATGGGCTGCTGGACACCGGGGAGACCGGGATTAATGGAGTCCAGGTGCAGTTGTTCCAGGAAGGCAAGGTTCCTGGCACCGACCCCGCCTATGCGACCACCACGACGGCGACCGTCGGCGCTGATCAGGGCGTGTACACCTTCGCCAACGTCCCGCCCGGCAACTACTTCGTGTATATCCCCACGCCGCCGGCCAGCGCGCCCCTGTCCAGCACGGTCACCGACACGGCCGACAACCAGGAAGACAACGACGACAACGGCACGCAATCAGCCAGCGGTGCGCCCGTCACCAGCCCCGTGATCGCGCTCGGCGCGGGCGAGACGGACCTCACGATCGATTTCGGCTTCGTGCCGAATTCGAGCCTGGGCACCATCGGTGACTTCGTTTGGAGTGACAAAGACGGCGACGGCGTGCAGGACGGCGGCACTGACGAACCGGGATTGGCGGGCGTGACCGTCAACCTGCGACTGGCCAGTGACAACAGTCTCGTCAAAACGACCACGACGGCGGACGGAAGCGGTAGTGACCCGCTGGGCTTCTATCAGTTCGCCGATCTACCGCCCAACGTCGGCTACTACGTTGAGTTCGTGCTCAAGGACACGTATTCCTTCTCACCGCCCTCGCAGGGTGCTCCCGCCACCGACAGCAACGCGAACGAGGCGGGTAACCACGGGCCGGGGACGACCGCCACGGTCACGCTCAGCCCCGGTGAAAACAACCGGACAATCGACGCCGGGATGAAAAGGCAGCCGACTGCCGCGGAACTGAGTTACTTCCGCGCCGAGCCGAACGGCGAAGGGGGCGTGTTGCTCACCTGGAGCACGCTGGTCGAAGCCGACATGCTCGGCTTCAGGGTCGAGCGGTCGAATGCCGCCAGCGCCTGGACACCGGTGTCAGACTCGATCATCGCGGTCCAGGGCCAGAATGGTCAGCCGCAAAGCTACCAACTCACGGATCTTGCGGGCCTCACGACGGGCACTTACCGGCTGGTGAGCATCGACGTGCGCGGCAGCAGGCGGGTATTGGCCGAGTTCGCGCTCGGGACCCGGCCAACCTTGCGGGCCGTTCTCGCCGCCGGCGGTCTGCGCCTCGAGATCAAGGGGCAGGCCAACCGCACCGTGGTCCTGGAATCCTGCGTGGATGCCGCTCGCGGCACGTGGACGACAGTCGAGGCGATTGAACTCGATGCCGCTGGAGCAGCGACCGTCAACCGCGGTCTGCAAGGCGCCGAATCGGTCCAGTTCTTCCGCATCCGCGAATAGCGGAATTCGAGACCTCTGAATCACGGGGGCAGGCTTCGGCCTGCCCCCTTTTTGCTGCGTGCATTCGGGGGGTCGATCATTGACTGAAGGGACGCGACGCCGGGCCAGTCTCTGCTACGGCGACGAGCAATGGGGGCACCCGTTGAGAGTCCGATTTGCTGGAGGGGATTCGGCTCTCATCCGGCCCGGTGGCGCTCCCCCCAAAATCGGAAGCAAGGTCCGCACAGACCCCTACTCCTGCACCAGTCGATAGAATCGCGCTTGAGCATCTCCAGGGGGACTGAGCAGCAGCAATCCCGCTCCTGTCTCAGCCAGAGTCACCTCTCCGACACGCACCCAGGGTCCGCGCACGAGGTCTGTCGTCTCGTGAACCGACACGCGTGTGTTGGGGGAACCCTGAATGATCAACTGGTATCCGGCACCCGTGAACTCGATGCCGCCCTGGATGCCGGGCACGACAATCGTCTCATCCACGACAGCCGTTTGCCCATCATCGCCGATAGCCAGTAACCGATACCTGACCTCCCCCGGTGCTGTCACGTTCGCCTCTTCGAAACGATACGTTCTGGGCTCCGTGCCGCCCTGAGCAGGGATGATCGCATCGGTGACGCGCAGCCAATTGCCGTCCCCGATTTCACGTTCGACGTGGAACCCGAGCAGATTCGATTTTCCGGCCGTTCGCCAGTGCATGACTACTCGGCCAGGGCCGGTCCAACTGGCTCCGAAC
>Ga0116155_10002190_pt1 | contig 13415 bp, 8 predicted proteins | sample AD_UKC032_MetaG_FD_89890 | JGI IMG/M metagenome (GOLD analysis project Ga0116155, IMG submission 89890) | Active sludge microbial communities of municipal wastewater-treating anaerobic digesters from USA - AD_UKC032_MetaG | ecosystem: Engineered > Bioreactor > Anaerobic > Digestate | place: USA...
CAGCAGAGTGATCTCACCCTTCTTCAGGGAATGAAAAAACTTCAGGTGCTTGTGGCTTCATTTACCGATTATGTTTCCACGACTCCTTTGCCTGAACTGCCAAAACTTAAGCAACTGGTTCTCACAGACCTTGACAAGAGTTATGAACTGCCCGCAAACTTCCTGGTCCACAATAAACAACTTGAAAGACTGATCCTGCATAAGCCGGTTAAATTCAACCTGGCTATGCTGGATCCTCTGAAAAACCTTAAAGAATTGGTTGTAAGGGAATCAGGTGATATTCTGAATCCGGTAATGCTCAACGGACATAAGAAACTTGAAGTCCTTGTGATCGGTGATAAATATGCCGGTTATGACCTGAATATGATTAAATTGCCCCGCCTGAGATGGATGACTTTCTTTAATAATACGACTCAGCAGGAATTTGATACATTCATCAATTCTCATCCTTCCCTTGAGGTCATTGAAATGGCCGGTTGTGATACTATTCATAGCCTCCGCGTATTATCAGAACTTGGAAAATTATCATGTCTGACAATAACCGATACTGTAACTGACATCGGCTCGGTCGCGAAACTTACTAACCTTAAATATCTTTCACTTCCGGCAGCATTTATTGATGATTCAACAAAGCTTGCGGGTATTAAAAGTTCTCTTCCCGGTACGCGTATAGTAGCAAATGAAGGCTTTTGCCTTGGCTCCGGCTGGATTTTACTCATAATACCACTGGTTCTGATGATAAGATTCTTCTGCAGAAAAGTCAGGCACGAAGACCACGAAAAGATTACTGTCTGACAGGGTGTAATGACTCAGAAGACACACCATTTTATCCTTGCTGAGGCAATTATCTGCTGCCTCGGATTTATTGTCTTTGCTTATTTTATTCATAATGAATTCCCGGTCAGACTGATATCATTCGGGGGATTGACAATAGCAGGTATCGTTATTGCCCGGAATCTAAAGTCAGTATCCGATTTACGTAAGATTTCAGGTGGACATGGTGGGGCCTGCAAACTGTTGCTTCTCATTACTTCCGGGGTTATTCTGGGCATCATTCTTTCTGGACTGTACAGGAGACATCTTGGCATTGAATTATTTCCGCGATCGATCCGTTTCTTTGCTTTTATTGCTGCATTGATCGGTTCCACTGAAGAGCTGATATTCAGAGGATTCATCCAGGAGCATTTACGAAAGATAAACGGACCTTTCTCAGTTCTTTTTGGCGCCTTGTCACATACCGGATATAAAGTCTTCCTCTTCCTTTCACCCGCAGTTATTGTCAATGTGGATACAGGTTTTCTGGCTCTCTTCACATTTCTTGCCGGGGTGGTGTTCGGGACCTTAAAATACATTTCCGGAAGCCTGATTCCGGCCATTACCGCCCACGCCCTTTTCGATATCATTGTGTATGCAGAATTTGTACAAGCTCCCTGGTGGGTGTGGTAAATTACTAAAAATCTTCGATGAATTGATGTTAACATATTCCGTGATAACAGAACTTTATTAATTTTGGGGCCGGTAAATAAAATCAACCAATCCATGCAGATTTTATATAAACTGTCGGCCTGGCGCATTTTTTAATTAAATTTTTTGCTGATGAGAAAATATTCGCTTGATAAAAGCAAGATTAAAGTTCTGTTGCTTGAAGGAATTCATGAGAATGCAAGACAATATTTTATTGAGAACGGGTATACTGATATTGAATGTTACAAGGAGGCTTTATCGCCGAATGAGCTTGAAAAGAAGCTTGAACATACACATATTATCGGTATCAGGAGCAGGACAGAGCTCAGGCATGATCTTTTTCTCAGGACTCCTAAGCTTTTTGCGATCGGATGTTTCAGTATAGGGACCAACCAGGTTGACCTTCAGGATGCCAAGATGTACGGAATCCCTGTTTTCAATGCTCCTTTCTCCAATACAAGGTCGGTTGCCGAACTTGTGATAGCGGAATGTATAATGCTGATGCGCGATATTCCTGAGAAGAGTACGCTTGCACACAACCATATCTGGATGAAGTCCGTTAAGCATTCAGTTGAAGTAAGGGGGAAAGTACTCGGTATAATCGGATATGGGCATATCGGTTCACAGGTTTCAATTCTTGCCGAAGCTTTCGGAATGGAGGTTTACTATTATGATATTGAGAAGAAGCTTAGTCTCGGCAATGCAAAGCCGGTTGCCACACTTAAGGATCTGCTGGGTATTGCCGATACGGTAACTGTACATGTTCCTTCTACTGATCTTACAAGGAATATGATATCAGTGGATGAGGTGGCAGGAATGAAGAAGGGAGCGTGCCTTATCAATGCATCCAGGGGTGATGTTGTTGATTATTCTGCCGTTGCCGCCGGATTGAAATCCAATCATCTTTCTGGCGTGGCTGCGGATGTATTTCCCAGGGAGCCGGCTTCGAATGATGAACCGTTCTTAAATGAATTGCAGGGATTGCCAAATGTGATACTTACACCTCATATCGGTGGGAGTACCCTTGAAGCACAGGCCAATATCGGGCTGGAGGTGTCTGAAAAGCTTGTAAAATACAGTGATACAGGATCGACAATCGGAGCTGTGAATTTTCCCGAGATTTCATTACAATCCCATAAGACAAAGCAGCGCTTTCTCCATATACACAGAAATATTCCCGGAGTGCTCCGGGAAGTGAACAATCAATTCAGTTCAAAAGGCATAAATATTTCTGCGGAATTTCTTCAGACAGATTCCGACATAGGTTATGTTATAATTGAGACCGACAGTGAGCTGAACGGGACCATATTAAGCGATCTGAAGAATATCCCTCATACGATACGGACACGCATATTGTATTGATGTTGTAACGCTTTGCATGGCATGGTTACTGTAGCCGCGCCATACATGGTGCGATTACTTTCTTTGTAACAATGTCAGTAATTTACTGTCGAGTTTATGTCCGTGCCAGTCGGTATACTCTATATCGGTGCGGCCCGAATCAAGGATGCCGAAGCTTCCTCTGAAATTCCACAGGGCAAATCCGATTCCCGCACTGGTTAGAATGTCGATCACATCACCGAACCATGCAAGGAATACATTATGGGGTGTTTTGCTGTAACAGCCGCATTCGCCGCAATGTACACCTATACCTCTGTCCTTAAGGTCGATCCATGGTTTATAGTATTCTTCAAGCTGTTCCCTGCCGTAATATTTCCCGTCAATATTTCCCGGCCATACCGGTGTTGGCGCCTGTGACGGATCCTTCCATACCCATGAAGCCTGATAATGTGAAATAAGGCCCGGCCAGTAACCGCGGCAGCTCTGCGCAATATTAAGATCAGTGATCTCGGGAGTGGGATCATTGCCGACATTATTCCCGTCAGCGATTATCAGCCGCTCAGGGCTGGCTGAACGGATTGCTTCCGATGCCCCGAGTATTACTTTCCTGTATGTTTCACCCGGCACGGTGACCTTTTGAGCATACTGATCATTCATGTCTTCTATATATGCAGGTTCGTTCAGAAGATCGAAGCTCAGCTTATCAGAGGAGATACCCTTATACCGTTCAGCCCACATTCCCCAGTGAGCATTAAAAGCATCCTGGGCTTCCTTATCCTTCCACAGATTAAATGGCTCATGAAATCCTGCATTTATACAGTATCCGGGGGCCCTGTGTAAATTAAGGCTTACATGCAGATTATATTTGTTTGCCATTGAGATCAGGTTATCAACCTGTTCCAGTACTGACGGGTCATAATTTAAGACTTCATCTTTTGTAATATCCCCTGACCTGTCAAAAGAAAGGTATCTCGGGTATGCCATCGGGATCCTTACAAAATCGAAACCCCAGTCGGCCATCCACTTAAGGTCATCTTCAGTTGTCAGGCTTCCTCCTTCTGGGTTCTGCGGAGGTTCGGGAGAGAACAGATCGAGCAGGTTGAATCCCTTCCAGCGGGGGAGCTTGTTCTTCGTTTCAGTTTGTGTACTGGAGCATGCATACGATCCGGTAAGAGCGACACCAGCGGCAGCAATTGCGCTGTTCCTGAGAAATGATCGGCGGTTAATGTTGTTTGTCATGGGAATATGGATTTACATTATTAAAAGACTATAATTAATTAACCACGGAGTTTCACAGAGTTACACAGAGTTTACACTGTTACCAATCTCTTTGTCCCTCAGTTCTTCCCTGAGCTCTGAGCTCTGCGCCCTGCGCTTATTCTCTTCATCCCTTCGTCACCCTGTTCCTACCGGCCTCACACCTCACACCTCACACCTCACACCTCACACCTCACGCCTCACGCCTCACACCTCACACCTCACACCTCACGCCTCACGCCTCACACCTCACACCTCACACCTCACACCTCACCTGACCGCCCTCACCGGGACAATCGTAACCGGCCCCAGCAGTCCGGATTCCATCGGAGGCCACGCCGATGCATCAAATATTCCATTCTTAGTGTTCTGCCTTAGTCTTGCAGCCATATTAATATTGTAAAATTTCTTCCATTCGATATTATTCCTGTCCATATATGCGATCCGGTTTGCCATAAGGTTGGAGACCCTGATCTCCAGGGTATTGTTCTTTCTGATCATTTTCTTCGGGCTTGTCACAATAAAATCGGGTCCGATCAGTGATGCAATCTCTTTACCGTTCAGAATGACCGTTGCACTTTCTGCAACTCTCCCAAGGTTGAGCTGCCATGCATCTGCCTTCCCTGACGGTCTGGCAAAGGTTATCTTATAAGCCGCGGTACCGGAGAAGTTTTTAATATCCTCACCTCCTGATTCTGTCCAGGATGCAAGTCTGCTTATCTTTTTTGATTCAGGAATAACGGGACCACCATGCAAAAAATCCAGATCCCATGTGCCGGTTATCCCCCGGGGTATTGAAAGAGGATCATAATATAAATATGGTTTTCCTTTTACAGGATTTTTGTATGCAGAAATGATCAATGATTCACCCGGGTAAAACCTTGTATAGATTTCTGTGGTTCCGTTATCCTTAAGCCTGGATTTTGCTATTCCGGACTGGTCTGTAACAGGATTAAAAATTGCCATATAAGGAGTGTTTGCTGCGAGCGGAAGCCAGCCGTCGAAAGCTTTATCCCCTTTGTTAAGTACAAAATAATTGACAGCAGTTTCTGTCTCGCGTCTTGTGAACATAATCCCGTTGTCGGTCATAACTTCACGGGGGACAGCTATATATTCCAGTAGTTTCTCCAGATCCTTTCCTGTAATGATCCTTCCTTTTCCAACATCAGCCCTTTTTATATCACCGGATTCTGTTTCCCTGAAATCGAGCTTTGCTTTCATTTGTTCGAAGACATAGTTTTTCTCCTCATGATCTGCCCATCCTGATATATTTTCCGGTATATGTCCATAAAATATCACAGAAGCGCCATCATTTACCAGTTTCAGGATCCTGCCGAAAGTTTCCAGGGGAATGTATTTACATCCGGGCAATACCAGTGTCTTATAAACATTTCCTTCAGTCTGCAACAGCCCTTCATTAACATCTGTGTTCATTATCTGCAGGTCGGAAATATAATCCCAGGCATAGCCTCTGGCAATCATCATATCGGCGGCAGTTTTGAAGGGAGTATCCCTGAATGCAGGATTTACTGCATCGAAATGTTCAAGCATCCCTCTGCCGGGGTCTGCATAACGGTCGAAGATTGGGAAATACAGCAGGACATCATTGTCGGACCTTCCCTGTTGCATGAACGACTGGACCCGTGCTACATATTTATTAAGTGCTTTGAAATCGTTCCACAGAGGATTTGCCGGGGTAAGCTCGACGGCGGCATAGAAAAGGAATCCCGGCCATGGTTCATCCGGAGGAGAGTAGCAGGTACCATGATAAAAAAGATGGTTGATCCCTCCGAGGAAGAAGATGTCGGCCGCTTTCTTAATATCGGAAAGTGTTGAGATGAAATGTTCATTAAGCCATGTTGCAGCTTCGCAGGATATTAATGTTTTCCCGGTTACATTTGCTGCTGAAGACGCGAATTTAAGTTTGGTCAGCTCACTGCCCTCGGTTTCGGGGATATCGCTGGCAGCATAAAGGTCGAGAATGTTACCGGGAGATCCGTGGGACTGGTTACGGGTAAGTTTAGCCTGCTTATTTGCCCAGTGAGTCCAGTGCCTGGTGAATTTATCGAGAATAAGATCCGAAATTGTCTGACGGTAATCAGAAAGGACTCTTGCATTTTTTCCCGGATCATCCTTCTGGAAAAGAGCCGGCAGATGATCCGCCAGGTTATAACCTCTTCTGAGCCAGAACTCATTGAACAGGTCGGTCGTCCAGTCAGCCTGTCCGGAAGCATCATCGACCTCATATGAATCGTTGAAATATCCGCGGAGAGATCTGAGGTCATAGTCTTTGAAAACCGTGTCGAAATGTTTAAGGAAATTATCGATAGCCCGGCCTGAGAAATGGTCGATCACATCACCCTCGCCTCCCGGGCCTGCACGTTCGGCCAGCTTACCATGCCATCCCTGGAACAATGCATAGATTGTCCAGTTTCCGGGAGGAGCAGTCCAGTCCAGGTCTCTCTCTTCATTCACCATGCCGGTCAGATTCACTATCTTACCTGAATCTGAATAAGCCATAACTGAATATAACGGTAACTTTTTATCAAATTTTATCTGATCAATAGCATACAGTTGGAGGTTCCTGTTCTTACTTATCGGATAATTAAGTGAAGAAATATCCGGTTTCTGTCCTACAGGCCTTACGATGGGCATTTGCCGGAATTCAATCTTCTCTGTAAGCTTTTCTCCTCCTCTGATTGTATAAGTTTTATAATTTATATTTCTGCATGCATCTTCCGGGCTGACCCATGGACCCCCGAACGGCCAGCCTGAAGCATTGGCAAGGTCCGTTCCCATATCAAGACGTTCAGCTTCTCTCAGTACATGTGTGAACATCTCCATCCATTTGGGAGAGAGATAATCTATGAACTTGTCTTCCTGACCTTTCACGCCATAAATACATGTAACCTCCATTCCACCCAGTCCGGCTGCCTTGTATGTCTCAAGGTTAGTTGTAATATCGGCCTTATTTACAATGCTTCCGGGCCACCACCAGCGAGACCAGGGTTTGTTTTCCCGGGTGATCTCCGGCCAGGATAAATGGGTTTTCTGAGGGAAAGCTGCAATACTTTGCAGGAATAACAAATATGTAATTAGAATCTTTTTTATCATAATGTATTGACTATAAAGACTTTGTTTTAATAAAACCAATCACTTCCTCACCGTACTGTTTTATCCCCCAACCCCTAAGCCGTCACCCTAGGGAGTTTTTGGGACAAAAGTTTCCCCTCCTTTTTTTAAGGAGGGGTGGCCGGGATGGGTGATTTTGGTATGATTACAGTACTGCTTTCCCGGCCGGGGTGGTTGATACTTTGTAGCCTTCTGAACTTTTTTGCTTCAAGATTCTTTGACTTTAGTTGATTGCATAAAACGGACTCAGCCGAAGCAGAATTATTTCTCAGAAACGATCTGAGAGGTTTGAAACTTTTTCTGTCAGAGAAGTGTCTGCTTTCCTTAAGGATGAAAAGTAATAAAAAAGAATTAAATAAACCACCCCGGCCAGACAATTTATATTTCTGCAAGTCCGACGATTTCTGCGTCTGGCCACCCCTCCTTAAAAAAAAAGGAGGGGAAACTTTTACTCCCAACAGCCCGTCTAATGACAACATTTTGTAAATTACACATTATTTGATAGTTGAAATGTTGTCATAACACCTGTGTGCAAAAATATTTGTATTGGGACTTAGGTTGACGGCTATGTCCTTTTGAGGGGAAGTGGGGTAATTCTTACTGAGAAGTGATGCAGGAGGTCATTTATCTACCGGAGACCGTGAACTTATATATTTCATTGAAGTTCAGTAGATTCATTGTTGTTGTTTTTAAGAAATCAAAGATAAAAAAAGAAACCTTATATTAGATATAATAGCGAATATTCATTTTATCTTTTCACAACAAGTATTACTAAAAAATCGATTTTAAGTTTAAAGAGACTGCCCCTGAAGACAGCCTCTTTAAAAACTATTTGTGAAAAAGAAAGTACATTATGGTGCTGCTTTAAGCACAATTGATATTATACCTGAATCTGTTGCTCCGGAAAATACAACGGTTATAGCATCACCAACATTTAACAAATGTGCTTCCGTTTTGGTATAAGTTACTGATGTTTTAAGATCATCCCCAACCGTAATACTTTTTTCGCTACCGGCTACCGGCAGAAGTTGTTTGGCACCAGTTGGATTCCAACTGGGTACCTGCTGTTGTAGAACAGTAGCCTTCATAACATCTCCGGATTTTGCATTTGGAAAATAGCAGTCAATTGTAAATGAAGCATCAGCAGTTGTAACTCCAGTAGAAGTTATTTTCGATATTTTGGTAATATAAACATTACCGTTCGCATCATAAGGGATGTCGTAATAAGGTTGTTCCGTACAACCTGTCATTATCGCTATTGCGGCGATGAATGAAAGTGTTATAATAATTTTTGCTTTCATATTTTTTTTAATTAAATAATTTAAAAATGCAACACTTAATTTTGTTTAGTTTGTATAGGCAAATACCCACTATTCTGTGTCGCTAACCCGTTTCTGGCAATTTCATTACTAGGAATAGGTGATAATAAATGCATTGGAGCAAAAGCAAAGTTGAAAATTGCAGGCTGATGACCAATGAAATTCTGAATAGATGAAATTTCGCCATTGCCATATACAACGCATTTTCTTGTGCGACGTTGATCCCAGAGCATTTTATTTTCGAATATCAGCTCATATGCTCTTTCAGCTAAGATTTCTTTCAGACCAACTTCACTTGCTGTGTAAGTAGGAAGTAATGCCCTTTCCCTGATTTCGTTAATTCCTTTTACGATGTCGTTGTCAGATACCGGCTGGCCTAATTGTTTTAACGCCCAGTTTACTTCAGTAAGATTCAACAGTATTTCTCCATAACGGTAATGTGTCCAGTTCAGACCGGAACCATCTGGGCTTTTAACAGCCGCAGTAACGTATTGCTTATAGAGAAATGGAACATCAAAACGAACAGTATCTTTTACATTGGAATATTTAGTATCCCATGTGAAGAAAAACTGACGTTCCTTTTTCCGCAAGTCATTATCAGAATATGAATTGTAATATCCTACCCATGGAGTAAATGTACCGTTTTCTTCTTTTGGGGAAATCGCACTTAGCAAAGGAAGAGATGGTTGTAAAACACCATTACCCCTGAGTGTCGAATTATATTGCACCTGAAATATTGCTTCCCCCTTATTGTTCATAGCCGGATCGTGCAAATTATCATAGGTCCCCAATGTATATACACTATTATACAACGCGTTAAGTTGTGTTTGTGCTTTTTTTAAGAAGTCAAGACCACTTGCAACCGGATAGGTCTGCGCTGCCCAGGCTGCTGTACCGCACCAGTCTTTATCCGGACTGCTGGCTACTTCCTGATAAGGATAACCGGCAACGGTCATATATACATCTGCCAGTATTGCCCGGGCTACATCCTGTGTTACGCGACCAATCGTGGATCTGCCTGCCGGAAGATTGGCAACTGCGAATTCAAGGTCCGGAATAATTACTTCATCATAAATTGTTTTCAGACTGGTACGAGGCAACTCTGTTGCCCACACATCTGTTATTGGTTCTGTTACTAGAACAGCATCACCCCAGTAGCGAACAATACAAAAATAATAGAATGCCCTTAAGGTACGTACTTCTCCCAAAGCTTTATTAAGGTCTGTCTCACTCATCTTAATCAAAGGAAGTTGTTGGATAGAGAGGTTACAGTCTTGTACACCTGAATACCAATAATACCAGGGATTATTGTAATCGTCGAGTAAACTGCCTGTTACCTGATTGGTCGCAAATTTATTGAACAGAACGTGCGGCTCATCTGTGTATGCACCGCCAGTTGGGTACTCAATTGTAGATGGAATATTATTTCCCCAGTCTCCTGCTCCACTGGTCCAGTCCTGCAAACGTCGGTAAGGTCCAATTGTAAAAGCTTCTTTATATTCTAAACTGGTTAGATCTGCTGCAGTAGTAAGTTGATCTGTAGGAACTTCTTTCAGAAAGTCCTCGCAACCACTAAGCGCCATCAGGAATATCACCAAAAGCATAGTGAATCTTAATGCTATGTTGTTTTTTAATATGTATTTCATAATATAAAAATTTTAAAATTAGAAACTGACATTAACGCCCAAGCTGAAGGTTGTAGGAACCGGATGCTGATATTTATCAATATTTGGTACCCTTTCATTAATTTTCTGTATAGCACTACCTTCAGGATCATAACCTGGAAGTTCAACTGCGGTCAACAAAAAGAAATTATCTGCAGTGGCATAAACTCTCAATCTGTCAATACCACCAAGGTTTCCATGGATAGTATAACCTAGTGAAGCCGTCTGCCCCCTGATGTATGCAGCGTTCCAAATCATATGGGTGTCAGGGTATGAGTCGTAGCGTGCACCGGCATTACCGGCACGAACCTGAGCAATCATTGTTTCCTGATGATCAGGACGCCATCCATCCAAAACTGTATTCATCATACCATTTACAAACTGGCGGTCTTCTGCAGACTCATGCACAATAGCTTTGTCAACTCCGCCTACAAACATAATGTTAATACTTGCATCAAAGTTTCTATAAGTAAATGTGTTGTTTAAGCCACCATAGAATTTCGGATATGCGCGACCAATAACATCGCCGTCAGTCAGCAGCTCAATTTTTCCATCATTGTTCACATCTTCAAATTTCAAATCTCCCGGTACTCTGCCATAACGCGCTGCTTCCACTGCTTCCATAGTGCCCCAGGTTCCCATGCGGTTCAATCCAAAGAATGTTCCGATTGGTTCTCCAACTCTATAAACGCTGGTTCCGTTACCTGCTCCGGTATCCGTGTAAATGTCGGCACCAGTAGGGCCGAGTTCCATAATCTCATTTTTATTGGCTGCTATTGTAAAGAGAGTTTCCCATGAAAAGTTTTTCTTTTGGAAATTGACCGTGTTCAATGAGAACTCGATACCGGTGTTTTTAACCGAACCATAGTTTACGTAAGCACTACCTGTTGTAGTTGATTGAGGTAATGGAAGATTAAACAACATGTCCGTCGTCAGTTTATCATACACATCCACAGTTAAGTTGATCCTGTCTTTTATCAGGCCAAGATCGAGACCAATATCGTACTGTGTTGTTGTTTCCCATTTCAGGTTATCGTTACCTGTAGAGCCTGGATAAAGGCCTGCATTGTAGCCATTTGCCAATAAAACATTGGCGTTACTAATATACGTTTGTGTTATAAAATTACCAACTTCCTGGTTACCGGTTTGTCCGAAACTTAAACGCAGTTTAAGGTTAGATATTGTTTCGCTGTCGGCCAGAAAACCCTCTTGAGAGATTCTCCATGCAACACCAACCGATGGAAAGAAACCATATTTAGAGTTGGACCCGAATTTTGATGAACCGTCAATACGCCCGGTTGCTGTTAACATATATTTGCCCATGTAGCTATAAGTAGCACGGGCAAAATAAGAGTTTAACGCACCCCTGGTATTGCTGGAGCCTACTACAGGTGGATTGCTACCCGCACCTAAATTGTTCCATTGGTAAAAAGTTGAAGGGAATTTGGATGCTGATGACCTTAAATAGTCATATTTATTTTCAGACCATGAAAGCCCAACCAAACCGGTTATTTGATGGTCACCTATTGTTTTCGAATAGTTGAAGTAGTTTTCGGATTGCCAATATTGCCATAACCAATGATAACCATCTGCATTTGAATTACGTCTGCCCTGGTAATCTCCACTAAACCATCTACTCGTTTGATTCCTGTTATCAACAGAGAGGTTTGTTCTAAAAGTCAGGTCCGGTGTAATTTGTGCAGTTAGTTCAAATGCTCCGGTAAATTCGTCTTGTTGGTAATAGCCTTCGTCTTGATTCAGCATAAAAGTTGAACCTGGCCGGTTCTCACCAACATTAAAGTCCCTGGCAGTAGGCCATGTTCCTGCACGAGTTCCATATATTGCAGGATCATTAGGATACCGATATGCCGGCAAAATAGCAAAATATTCCGAGGTATTTCTCATCAAATCACTACTCATTCGGTCTCTTTTACTTTTTGCATATGCTATGTTGGCACTCATTTTGAGCCATTTAGTAATTTCATTGTCCATGGTCACTCTGGCATTCAACCGGTCGTTGTACGATTCTTTCAAAAGCGATTGCGTGTTGTCACTACCTACAGTTAAAGAGTATTTTCCTTTTTCCGTTCCGCCGCTCAATTGAATATGTTGTTTATTTGATATAGCGTTTCTGAAAACTTCATCTTCCAACAACGTGTTAAATCTTGGTTTATAATATTTTCCATCGTTACCTATAAAATTAAGACCAGGTAAATACGAGTCTTTTGCTACCTCTTCAAACAAATATGGCATATCATTCCATGATAATCCTGCTGCATTTGGGCCACGAAAATCCTTTGTTGATACCAGGTTTCCATACTTAGGTGTATTGTTAAATGCCTGTTCATAAAGGTACATAAACTGGTCGGCATTTACTGCGTCGTTTCTTCTTGTCTTGATACCAACTGAGACTGAACCATCGTAGTCGACTCTTACTTCGCCTGCGACCCCACGCTTGGTAGTTATCATGATGACCCCGTTTGCTCCACGTGCACCATAAATAGCTGTTGATGATGCATCTTTTAAAATGTCGATAGATGCAATATCTGCTGGATCGAGGTTTTCCAGGGCATTGAGCACACCAACAATTCCATCCACTACAAACAGAGGATCAGCACTGGTATTAATGGAGTTTGTACCCCTGATTCGAATTTGAGGCCTGCCGCCCGGATCACCGGCAGCTTGCCTGATTACCTGAACACCTGCGACTTTGGCCTGTAGTGCTTGTCCAACGTTTGTAACTGGCCTGTCAACCAGTTTTTCAGGTGTTACACTCGATATGGAACCGGTAAGGTCACTTTTTTTCATTGTACCATAACCAACAACTATAACCTCATTAAGACCAAATGCCGACTCAGCCATAGTTACGTCGATCTGGGTTAATGTACCAATAGTGATTTCTTGTGGTTCCATCCCGATAAATGAGAATGTCAGACTTTTTGATCCCTGAGGAACTTCAATGCTGTATTTCCCGGCACCATCGGTAATCGTTCCCACAGTTGTTCCGGTAACAACAACGTTTACACCTGGTAAAGTTTCACCAGTAGAAGCATTTGTGACAGTTCCGGATACTTTGATTTGCTGCTGATCAACAACTGATCCGGAAAGATCATTACCGGAAGAGTTCTCTGCACTAAGTGAAAAGGTGGGAAGCACCAATCCACAAAACAGAAGAATAGTCACAATTTTCACAGTTCGAAGTAACTTGTGAAAATTCACATCTGGCCTTCTGGGCCAA
>Ga0116155_10002191_pt1 | contig 13412 bp, 7 predicted proteins | sample AD_UKC032_MetaG_FD_89890 | JGI IMG/M metagenome (GOLD analysis project Ga0116155, IMG submission 89890) | Active sludge microbial communities of municipal wastewater-treating anaerobic digesters from USA - AD_UKC032_MetaG | ecosystem: Engineered > Bioreactor > Anaerobic > Digestate | place: USA...
AAAAAAAAGAATATAAAATCCAAAAATATCACTAATTTTACCCTCAGAAAATTCAATATTTATTCAATTTACATTCATTTATTATGAAAAAAATACTACTTATATTTGTATTATTCGGGCAATTAATCTTTGCTCAACAAGTTGGTTTTCTTTCAGTTAAAACAATTGAAAAATTAAATGGCAATGGATTCTATCATCCGGTTTTCAGTCCGACAAGTGATTTTCTGATTGTGACCAATATGAATTTCGAAGGTTTGAAAATGATTTCGCTCAAAACCAACGAAGTAAAAACCATTACTGAAGAAAAAGGCGCAGGTTACGGCGTACGCATCAGTGACGATGGAAATTCTGTTCTGTTCAGGAAAACAGAATTGATTAAAAACTTAAAATACAGCTCCTTACATCTGCTTACTTTAAATAATAATTCACAGAAACAATTAATTTCACGTACACGCGATAATTTCACTTCTTCTTTTTCGGCCAATAAACCTTATTTTGTAAAAGGAGTGAAACTTAACCGAAAATCGGTACCCCAAAGTGAATTAAAACCGGTAATACAAATTGAAGACCGAAAAATGATTTTATACAAAGGTTCGAACAGAACTAAATTAACTCCAAACGGTGAAAATGCAAGTTATATCTGGCCATCAGTTTCACCCGATCAAACCAAAATAGTTTATACAGTTGCTTCAAAAGGTACCTGGGTTTGCGATATTAATGGTAGCAATGTAAGGTCGCTCGGTAAATTAAGCGCCCCGAAATGGCTTAACAACAATACAATAATCGGCATGGACGACAAAGACAACAACAAGGAAGTTATTTCATCGACCATTGTAGCTGTTTCATCGGATGGAACAATGAGACAAACACTTACGAATGAGTTTGAAGTTAAAGCCATGTATCCAACTGCTTCGGTGGATGGAAAGAAAATTGCTTTTTGTACCGACAATGGAGATTTATATTTACTTAATATTGAAAATAAATAAGGTCTAATGTTATGAAAAAAATATATATAATTCTACTTTCATTGTCAACTTTGGTTGCTGCAACTGCTGCCGACTTAACCGGAGTTAAGATTTACATCAACCCCGGACACGGAGGTTACAATGGTTCGAACGACAGAAATCTTATTACAATCAATTACGAATTGGGCGATACCCTGGGTTTTTGGGAATCGTACAGCAATTTGCAAAAAGGATTGGCTTTGCGTGACATGCTTCAGGCTTCGAATGCCACAGTATATATGTCGCGAACACTAAACAGAGATGAGGACGATCGGGTACTTTCTGAAATTGCCGAGGAAGCAAATGCAAACAATGTAGATGCATTTTTATCTATCCATAGTAATGCATTGGGCACCAACACCGGAACTAATTATTTACTATTGCTTTATCACGGATACGATAATACTCCAACCATTGGACCGAGTCTGCCGATGGCAACAGCTGCCTGGCCACGGTTAATTACAAACGGACTAACCGTTTGGACACATTATACTACAAGTACCAATATCAGAGGCGATTATTCATTTTACGGAAACACTTCAGGTTTGGGAGTTTTGCGCCCGCTAACTGTTCCGGGATTCCTGTCTGAAGGTTCGTTTCACGATTATCAACCCGAAACACATCGCTTGTTGAATAATGATTACCGACGATTAGAAGCAACAAACTTTCACCGATATTTCTGCGATTATTTCTCCGCCACATTACCCACAACCGGAATTATAGCCGGTTGGGCAAAAGGAAAAGATGAAACGATTAATCACAGCAGATTCAATTACAAAGCCGGAACTACAGACAGATGGTTGCCATTAAACGGGGCGAAAGTAAAATTGATGAATGCTGCCGGAGATTCATTAAATGTATATCATGTGGACACTTTGTACAATGGAATTTTCGCATTTCATAACCTGACTCCCGGAACATACAAATTAAAAATTGAGGCCGTAGATCATACGACTAAAGACACCACTTTAACAGTTACAGCCGCTACAACTACTTTTGCAAAAATGTTGTTAGTCAATGAAAATATTGTAATTCAGAAAGACACAACACCCAACTATCCCGAACCGGTTCAGGAAGCAGGAATTGTGGCCGTCAACAATTATAAATTCGGAACTGCCGAACCTATAATTCCGGATTGGCTGAACCAATCGCAGATAAAGAAAGTAGTTTATCGCAACGAGAAATTATATGTATTAACGACCGAACCAAAAATAATAATTGCCAATGCTGTGACTACTACAAAAATTCGTGAAATGGATTTGACAGGAATAACCGGTGGCGTTTCAAAATTAAGCGATATCGCATTTACAGCCGATGGTTATTTATTAGGTTGCAACAAGGATACAATTTCACTACCCGAAACAAAAGGACGTTATTTTAAAGTTTATACATGGGATAATGATTCTATTGCTCCAAAATTATTGTATCAGACTCAGAATCAGGCATCATGGGCTACCGGAGTAGTTGGTGAAACAATGGCCGTGAGCGGATCTCGTTGGAAATGTGCAATTTACACACCTTCAGTAACTGTAGGGAGCACAAAACAAATCAGAATAATGGGTTTGCAATACGAAGAAGGAATTGCTGCCATTGGCTATAAATACATGATGAGTGTCGCATATTATACCGAAGCATTGTGGGGAAAGAAAATGCAATTTACAATTTCACCAACCGGTAATGATTATTTTTTCCTCGATAGCGAAGTTGTTTTACCTACCGAATTCAAATTTGATTGGACATTAGCCGATAGATCAGCATTGGTGAACAATGGGGTTTTTGCTGAAAAATCAGGGTACACCATTCACCCTGTTGCATCAGGAATCAATTTTTTCCGTCATGCAAAACATGTTTTTATGACTTCACCGGTTTGTCAGTCCGATACTACAGCAGTAGGAGTTGCTTTATTCAACATTACCAACGGATTATCGAATGCTGTAAAAGTATCACAAAAACTACCTGAAGCAGGATTAGGCACACAAAAAGCAAGCTATATGGCAGCAGCCGGAAAAGTTAACGGATATGATATTGATTTATTAATTCTGGCTCAAAATGAAGGAATGGCCCGTTATAAAACAGCTTCAACAACTGTTGCCAATATTTATGCATCCGAATTAAATCTGGCTGTTCCAAATTGCGTTTGTCCGAACACCTATAATTTCGGATTTACACTTAACGAAAATGCCTCCAATGTTGATATTAAAATTCTGAATGGAGACAGCATTGCAAAAATTATACCCGGTGGAGCTCTGCTTAAAGGCCCAAACTCCATTGCAGGAGTAATTGATGGTGTAAATCCGGGTGAATACTCCTGGTCGGTAGCTGTAACTGCCGATGCATTAGACCGTCCGGTAAAAATTTCGGATAATACAAATGGATTAATGCAGTACAATTATCCGAGGGCAGTATCGGTCGATAATAGTTTCAACAGTTCCTATTTTGGTCGAATCTACGTTTCCGAATCTGCTTCCGGAGCATTACCTGCACGCACTACTTCAGATGGAATTTACATATTAAATGCTGCATTACAGGACATTACTGCTCAGGCCGCAACTGCTTATAATGGTGCCATCAGTTGGGGAACATCAAGCACCAGCAGCCCGATGCGATTGTCGGTTGGTGAGGACAGTAAAGTATATGTATGCGACTGGAGTGATGCACATCCGGGCGTTTGGGTGATGGATCCCGCTTCACCGACCTCAGCATTTTCACCGGTTTTCGATGGACTTACAAAAGCCACAAGCGGATTATCCACATATAATGGTGTGAATGTTCACGGTTCAATCTCGCATTGTTACTCCATGGGCACAGGCGATGACACTCGACTTTACACTTTCGACGAAGATTATGTGAATGAAACTGCGACCAACGCCGGCAATTTATTGCAATATAATATCGGCACATTAGCTACACCCTATCAATCAGCCCCCACTGTAATTTACAATGATGCATTGAACGGTAATCTGCAACAAAATTTTAATTCGTGTATAGCACCCGATACCCGTGGCGGATGGTGGATATCGCAATATAGAGCGGCTGATGCCCCATTAATTCCTTCGCTCATTCATGTAAACACAAGCGGTCTGGTTGATTTTAATTCAGGAAATACACCAACCCTGATTGAAAATTCCTATCACGGAGGAATGGCAGTAAATGCCGAAGGTACAAAATTAGCCATGGGATGCAGTAACGAAGTAAAGATTTTTGATGTAAAATTCAATGAATCAGGTGTTCCTTCTCTCACCAAATTACATTCGATTAAACCTGCACTTGGTGTAAACACTGCAGGACTTTCGTTCGACCGGGCCGGCAATGTTTATGCAGTTTCATTTTCCGACAAACGACTCGGAGTTTGGGCATTACCAAAAGCTGATAACAGTTTTACAACACCTGCACCTTCCAGCCAAAAAGTAACAGTGGTGATTTCCAACATCAACGAAATTATTGATCCGTCCGAATTAGTTGAAGTTTTTCCGAATCCGGCTGTCAATCATATTAAAATTCAAAGTAAAGGTGTAGAAATTGAATCTTATCAGTTGTATAATCTGAAAGGACAGATCATTGCAAACGAACAGGTTACAAATAATCACATACAAATTTCGTTAAATGAATTACAATCAGGAGTTTACATATTAAAAGTAAAAACTGCTGCCGGAATGGCTGTAAAACGAATAATAAAGAAATAGGGCTTGAACAAAACAGGCAAATCAACTGTTTCAAGTCTTGGGAACAGTTGATTTGTGGTTTTTATAATGTGCCTGAAAAATTATAATCTTACAGATGTTTATCGAAAAAAGAACAGTCAAATTGCTTTGTGTATAAAAATTCTGTTTTTAAACATAATATTCAACAATTTTTTAAATTTTATATTCTCTAATTTTACAATAAAATATTCTCGAAAAATAATTATTCATTTAAAATTAATAAGTTATGAAAAAAATTACTTTTTTAATGGCCTTTTTGGCAACAACAATGTTATCCATGGCACAAATGTCAGGAACTTACACCGTAGGATCTGGGGGTACTTATGAAACATTAAAAGCTGCAGCAGATAATCTGAATACCGTTGGTATGAGTGGTAGTGTGTTATTTGAAATTATTTCTGATATATCGGAAACAGCTCCGGTAAAAATTGCGGTAGCAAGCGGAAGTAATACTATTACTATTAAACCTGCTGCAACTATAATGCCTACAATAACATTTAGTGGATGTGTGACCACAGCAGGAGCAACATCTTACACTGGATTTGGTGTTGATAATACAGATAACGTAATTATTGATGGTTCAAACACCACTGGTGGAACGACTAAAGACATGACCTTTAAAATGAATGATGGTACAAATGGACGAATGCTTATACAGTTATTTGGCAATTGTGATAATGCTTCAATTAAAAATTTAAATATAGCTTATCAATCACCAATGAGTACTGCAAATTCAACCAGAGGAATTTATTTAAACGGACAATCCACTGGTGCATGTGATAATTTTACAGTTGAAAATTGTACCATTGGTGAACCAACACTTACGCCATATTATGCTGTTGCAATAACTGGATATGGAACAGCCCCTGCGATTTATTCAACGAATAATATAATTAAAAACAATATACTTTATGGTAGAATTAGACCTGTATATTTATATTTTGTAGGGAGTTCAACAACTACTACTGAAGTGATTGGAAATAACATTTACACCTATGGTGGATTAAATGCTACAACAACATATACTATTATGTGGAATTCGTGGGCAGGTACTCTCAATATTAAAAACAACAAAATGCCTATTATGACTACAAATAATTCAGTAACTAGTGGTATATTTGGTGTAAGTGGATTGACAGCAGCAACAGGTTCAATTGTAAATATGATAAACAATTCTGTTGGTGGAACTTTAGCTGCAACAGGTTCAGGAGTTCCAACCGTAATGTCTTTGATGTATATACAAGATGCTGCTACTTATAATGTATTTAATAATACTTTTTATTATCCATCGGTTTCAAATGCAACCGAAAGATCAAATATTCACATAAGTGGAACGGGATGTGTTGTAAATCTCAAAAACAACATAATATTGAACGAAACAGATGCAACAAATGCATATTGTATCTGGAAATCAAATGGTACACTTACATCTGACTTTAATGATTTATATGTTTCAGGTGCGTCGGCAAATATTGGCTATGTTACCAGCATTGCAAGAAAAACATTAGGGGATTGGCAAACTGCTGGTTTTAGTTATGATGCTGGTTCTAAATCTGGTAATGTAAATTTTGTTGATGCAGCAACCGGTGATTTACGTATTGCTCCAGCTTCTTATCAGGATGCTAATCTTCAAGTAACACAATTAGGTGAAGTACCGACTGATTTATTAGGCACGTCAAGATATCCTCAAACATACAAAGGTGCTTATGAAGCTGAAATGTTTATTGTTAATGAAGCTGCTCAGATTGAAGTAACTGCCCGCTTTATTCGCACTCACAGTGGTATTGAAGTTGTCCTCGATAACGAAGCGACTGTTGAACTTTATAATATGAACGGAATGTTAATTGATAAAGCAATCACAAGTGGAACATACAGTCGTGATTTGAAAAATGGTGTTTATATTATCCGTATTAACGGAAAAGCTACCAAGTTTATCAAATAATGCACTAAATCCCCCAAGTGGGACTTAAAAAAAGAGACAACCGCCTTTTTCAATTGGAAAAAGGCGGTTGTTTTACAAAAAACACAAACGAAATAATGAGAAAACTTACCATACTCACATATATCATCTTTACATTTTTCATTCTCCACGCGCAACCACCCAAACGCGAGATGCGTGCCGGATGGCTGGCTACGGTTTATCGGATTGATTGGCCGACAACTCCTATGACTTCAGTTACACCAGCCAATATTGTTGCTCAAAAAGCCGAATTTGTTTCCATTCTCGATTCGGTAAAAGCAGCCAACATGAATGCTGTTCTTTTTCAGATTCGACCGGAAACAGATGCTTTTTATAATTCGGCGTACGAACCCTGGTCTGCACATTTAGGGGGTACGCGCGGCATCTATCCCGGTTACGACCCTTTGGCTTTTGCTATCGAAGAAGCCCACAAACGGGGTATTGAACTTCATGCGTGGTTAAATCCATATCGGTACGAAACATCGGCAGGAAAATACACAGGACTTCCGGGTGATTATAAAACAGCACATCCCGAATGGATTTTGGATTATGCAAAGTATACCAATGGTGTAAAAACCACCGATGGAGTTGTTATTTTGGATCCCGGTAATCCGAATGTTCGCAAATTAATTAAAAACGTTGTTGGCGACATATTGAGTAAATATGATATTGACGGCATTATTTTCGATGATTATTTTTACGCTTATGCCGGAACAAATTCAACCCTGGATAGTTATTCACAAGGGCTTTACAAACCATCAAACATGACCCTTAGCAACTGGCGGCGCGATAATGTGAACAAAATGGTTGCCGATGTGTATGATACAATTCAAATGGTGAAACCCTATGTCAATTTTGGTGTTTCGCCTTTCGGCATCTGGACAACCCAAACTGCGGTTGCTACAGCTCAGGGTTTAACGCTGCCGGCTGGAATTACCGGCTCGAATATGTACGAACAAATTTACTGCGACCCTGTGGCTTGGATGAAACAAGATAAAGTTGATTATATTTCGCCGCAATTGTACTGGACAACAACAAGTACAGGTCAGGATTATAAAAAACTCTGCCCCTGGTGGTCGGATGTAGCTAATAAATACAGCAAATATTTTTACTCAAGCATGAGTATGACCGCTTTAACATCGACATATAAAGCACCACAATATTCACCGGCAATACCCTACGCCGAAATACCGGAGAACTTACATGAACTGAAATTATATACAAAAGCAGGAGGTTTGCTTACCGGATTATCAAAAACCGAACAACGTGTAGCAGCTTCTGTCAATTTTGATGATGCCGAAGTGGGTTTGCAAATTGACTGGAACAGAAATTCAACTAAAAATAATGCTCCCGGTTCGGTCTTATACAGCATAAAAAATCTGTGGACAAAAGGAAATTTCACTAAATACCTACGCGAACAGAAATTTACCAAACCTGCACTTGTACCGGCCTTGCATTGGAAATCGCATCCGAAATTAAGTTCACCCGAAAACGTAAAACTTAATTCGCTTACTTTAAACTGGGATTTTGCGAATGAAAATGTTCGGTTTGCGATTTATGCCATTCCGAACGGGTTGATAAATGATTCAACCGTTTTCAAGACTTCGCAATATTTACTCGGGTTAAGCTATTCCACTTCCTTCGATCTCACAAAATATAGCACATTGTTATCTACGTGTCAGTTTGCAGTTTCGGTGGTTGATAGGTTTGGAAATGAATTTTCTCCTGCTTTTATCCTCTCCGGAAATAATTTCCCTGATGAGAATAAAGCAATAATATTGAATACCGAAAATGGAATTTCCATTCAATATGCCGGGCAGGCAAATGTGAGTATTTACAATTTACAAGGCCAAATGATCAACCAATTGCAAATGATAGATGCTTGCCAAATAGCACTTATGCACGGTGTTTATATTTTGAAAATCAATAATAAAACCTATAAACACATCAGATAAACTGTTGATATAAAACAAATAACGGCATCAATAATTGATACCGTTATTTGTTATATTGAACCATAAACCTTCAACTGAAAGCGAACCTCAAACTTTCAATCCTGACAGTTTCCCGATATCCCGATAGCTATCGGGACGGAAGTGGAAAATTATCAAACTTTCAAATTTTCAAACCTCAAACTTTTTTTTTAATGCATTTCCTCCGCTTTTTCTACATATTCGTCAATTATCTTTTTAACCTGTAGTGGCGTTACATTGCCAAATACTTTATCGCCAATTGAAACCACCGGCGCTAAAGAACAGGCTCCAACGCACCGAAGCGTCGAAAGCGTGAAAATTCCATCCTTAGTTGTTTCACCAACTTTGATGCTTAACCTGCGTTTGAATTCATCCAGAATCAATTCGTTACCTTTTACATAACAAGCCGTACCCATGCAAATGGAAATATTAAATTTACCTCGTGGAATCATGGTGAAAAACGAATAAAAGGTAACGACACCATACACTTTTGCATCCGGAATATTAAGTTCCGATGCAATTTTATGTTGCACTTCTACGGGTAAATAACCCAGTATTTCCTGGGCTTCGTGTAGCACATTAATTAATTCGTGTGCATCGTTACGGTACTTTTTGCACAATTCGTACAAAAAATTATTGGTAGTTTCGGACAGTGCTATCATAATCAGTCTTTTTTATCGAAATAATGTGTATGCAAAAGTAGATGTGCCAGATTGCTCATTGGCGCACCCAAAAAGTTTTTGTAAAGCGAAATAATAAAAGGATTCTCGTGCGATTTTCGAATTGTTTTGGATTTATCTTCCGAGTACAATGACAATTGTCGCTTTTTAAGAATTTCGGAATGACCGTGGTGATAAGGCTGACCACCACCACCGATGCAACCGCCCGGGCACGACATAATTTCTATGGCATGAAAATGACTTTTCCCCGATCGAATATCTTCCAGCAGTTTTCGTGCATTTCCAAGTCCGTGTGCAATACCAATTCGAATGGGCAAGCCATCGAAATCTATGGTTGCCTCACGCAAATTATCCATGCCTCTCAATTCTTCAAATTCAATTTTCTCGAGTGGTTTTCCGGTATGCAGCTCATAAGCCGTACGCACAGCTGCTTCAATCACACCACCTGTAGTGCCAAAAAGCACTCCTGCTCCGGTCGATTCGCCCATGGGTTGATCGAATTCTTCATCCTCCAGCGCATTAAGATCAATATTGCACAATTTAATAAGGCGTCCCAATTCCCTTGTAGTCAACACAATATCTACATCCGAATTGCCATCCTGTTGAAATTCTTTTCTTGCCCGTTCGTATTTTTTGGCCACGCAAGGCATTATCGAAACCACCACTAAATTTTGTCGTTCAATTTTCAGCAAATCAGCAAAATAAGTTTTAGCAATCACCCCAAACATTTGTTGTGGCGAGCGTGCAGTCGAAGGAATATCGAGCATATCAGGGAACTGATATTCGAAGAAATTGACCCACGAAGGACAACATGAAGTTAAAATAGGTAACTTTACATTTTCGTCACCCTCGAGATGCGCTTTCAATCGGCGGAGCATTTCTGTACCTTCTTCCATAATGGTAAGATCGGCTGCAAAATCGGTATCGAAAACATAATGAAATCCCAACCGACGAAGGGCAGCCACCATTTTTCCGGTCACTAAAGTTCCCGGTTCGTTGCCGAACTCTTCGCCCAAAGCTGCACGCACTGCAGGCGCTGTTTGTACAATAACTGTTTTGGTTGGATCCGAAAGTGCTCGAACCACTTTGGCTGTTTCATCAATTTCGGTCAATGCACCCGTGGGACAAACCGCTACACACTGACCGCAAAAAGTACAAACCGAATTAATCAGATCTTTGTCGAATGCCGGCGTTACCACTGAATGGAAACCACGATTTACAGCCCCAAGACAGCCAACCGTTTGCACTTCGTTGCACATCATTTCGCATCTTCGGCACAAAATACATTTATTCGGATCGCGCGAAATGGCCGGAGAATTGCCTTTTCTATTCACTGATTTTTCGCCCTGATAATGAATTTCGCGAATACCCAACCGATCGGCCATACTTTGCAGATCGCAGTTGCCCGATTTAGAACAGGTTAGACATTCTGCAGGGTGATTCGAAAGAATTAATTCCAAAACCGTTCGTCGGGCGTTGATAACCCGGAGAGAATGCGTATGAATATCCATACCATCTTCCACCTCGGTACAGCACGAAGGAACAAGATTTTTCCGACCTTTCACTTCTACAACACAAATCCGGCAGGCTCCCGGTTTGTTTTCAATATTTATGTCGTGCAATTTCATGTAGCAAAGCGAAGGAATTTCTACTCCAACTTTGTGTGCAGCTTCAAGTACCGTTAAGCCTCTCGGTACCGAATGTTGTATATTATCAATAGTGATTTTTACTTTCATTTTTTTATAGATTAAAGACTTTTAGTAATAGAAAAGAAAAAATGTACAAATTTACTTATCGACCTCTCCCTAAATCCCTCTCCCAAGGAGAGGGACTTTGCGGTCTGCAAAGTTGAAAATTTTTACGACTCCCGATAATTATCGGGATTAGTTCCAATTACTATAGTAAAGATTGACACATTATTAAAATTATATTCACTTAAATTCCTTTCCGATAGTAATAGGAACTTATTTTCCTAAGTTCTTAATTTCTTATTTTCTCAATTTCCTATTTTTTTTATTTTCTCAATTAATAACAATAGCGTTAAACTTACATTTCGTTAAACAAATACCGCATTTAATACATTGGTTATCAAGTATATTATGCACTTGACCTTTTTCGCCGTAAATGGCTTCTACCGGACAATTGCGGAAACAAACCGTACAACCGGTACAATTTTCGGGAATGATAACATAATGGATCAAATCCTTGCATTGTCGCGCAGGGCATTTTCCATCGCGTATGTGAGCCACATATTCGTCGTCAAACTGATTCAGCGTTGAAAGCACGGGATTTGGCGATGTCTGTCCCAATCCGCAAAGCGAAGTATCTTTAATGACAGTAGAAAGGTCTCTGATTTTCTGCAGATCAGTTATTACGCCTTTTCCTTCGGTAATTTTAACAAGCATTTCGTGCAGTCGCATGTTACCGATGCGGCAGGGTGCACATTTTCCGCAGGATTCATCAATCGAAAAATCAAGATAGAATTTGGCCATCGATACCATACAATCGTCTTCGTCCAGAACAATCATACCACCGGAACCCATCATCGAACCTGCAGCCAGCAAATTATCATAATCAATGGGCGTATCGAGGTATTTTTCGCTCAAACAACCACCCGAAGGACCACCCGTTTGAACCGCTTTAAATTTTTTACCACCTTTAATCCCGCCGCCAATTTCAAATATTATTTCTCTCAACGTAGTTCCCATAGGCACTTCAATCAGACCGGTGCGTTTAATTTTTCCGGCCAAAGCAAAAACTTTCGTGCCTTTCGATTTTTCGGTTCCGATGCCTGCAAACCAGGCTGCACCCCGACGGATAATCGCAGGAATATTGGCCAATGTTTCTACATTATTCACACAAGTTGGCATATTCATATATCCATTTGTTGATGGATAAGGAGGCTTAAACGTAGGTTCGCCCCGATTTCCTTCCATCGAATGTATCAGCGCTGTTTCCTCACCACACACAAAAGCACCGGCGCCATAACGCAGTTCAATATCAAAGTCGAAACCCGATTGCAAAATATTTTTGCCAATAAATCCCTGTTCGGTTGCTTGTGCCAATGCTGTTTTCAAACGAGTGATAGCCAGCGGATATTCGGCACGAATATAAACCAATCCATGCGTTGCGCCAATGCTGTAACCACAAATAATCATGGCCTCAATTACTGCATGCGGATCACCTTCGAGTACCGAACGATCCATAAAAGCACCCGGATCGCCTTCGTCGGCATTACAAACAACATATTTTTGGGTTCCTTTCGATTTTCGGGTATTTTCCCACTTCTGACCGGTCAGGAAACCGCCTCCTCCCCGACCCCGCAATCCCGAAGTTTTAATTTCGGAAATTATTTGATCAGGCTTCATCGAAGTCAGGCATTTGATTAATGCTTTATATCCTTCATTTTCAATGTAATTGTGGATATTTTCAGGATCTATATTTCCGCAATTCCCAAGCGCAATGTGGTATTGTTTCCTGTTAAAATCTACATCGGCGGGAATTACACCTTCCGCTTTATCGCCCCGGATTAGAAAACGGTCGATAATTTCGCGGGCACGTTCTTCGTTTACGTTTCCAAACATAACCGGTTCCTGATTGGGCAATTCGATGGTGATGGTAGGTTCGGCATAACAATGTCCCATGCAACCAGTACTTACAAGCTGAGCCGGGTAATTTAGTCTGGCGAGTTCCTTGTCGAAATAGTTGAGAATTTCCTGCGTACCCGATGCGATACCACACGTTCCCATGGCAAATTTAATCACGGTATTTTCCATACCTACAGTGTTTTTTAGTGATTTAAGGTGAATATTAAGAAAGATAAAAGAACAAAGAGCAAAGAGTAAAGATGAAGACAATTTTATAATAATTTTCTCACAAACTCATTGCTTTAATTGTATTTAAAATCTATTTTAAGTTTAAAAAATTACAAATTGACATCTAAATAATTATCAATAACATATAATTGATTTTAAGCGAATTACATTATATTCTTATTGTAATAATTATTAGTTCTGATTCATAAATTATTGCGGTGTAAAAATAGGAAAAAGTTTTGTTATTAAAGAAATTTTTCTTTAATAAATTTACATAAA